>JACLAA010007445.1_pt1 | contig 16708 bp, 8 predicted proteins | sample 8027891 | NCBI WGS metagenome assembly JACLAA01 (sample SAMN15724900, study PRJNA655200) | protist metagenome | isolation source: fluorescence activated cell sorting (FACS) single amplified genomes of... | place: Spain: Blaines Bay Microbial Observatory, Mediterranean Sea | collected 2016-01-19 | reverse complement strand
GTTCTTCTTCTTCTCTAGTAGCAGCTGCAGCAGCAGCGGCGGCGGCGGTTGCAGCCTCCGCTTCTTCTTGTTGTTGTTGCTGTATCTTTTGTTGTTGTCTTTGCAATCTTTCTTCTTCGTCAAAGGAAGGTGTCGGCGTCGGCGGCGGCGTATTCGTTTCCTTCGGCGCGGCACCAAACCCTCTTTTTTTCGCTTTCGGTAAACCCATGGCACCACTGTTAGCTCCTCCTGCAGGCAGTCTCGTCTCCATCTCCGCCAATTCTCTCTCTAAAACCGCATTCCGCGTTCGCAACTGAATCGATTCTTTTCGTAACGTCATCAATTCGCCCATAAACGAGTTCGCCGAAGCCAACTCGGATTTGGCCTCTGCAAACGCGGCTATCGATCCAGCTAGCCCGCACATCCACTGCGTGGGTTGTAAATTCTTATCGTTCTTTCCGTGCGCGTCTAAAGCTTTCAGCATTGGTTCGCGAATGGTGTCCCACGCGATTTCTGGCGTAAAATGTTCATCTTCTCCCTCTTCTCCTTCTCCGTCCTCTTGCGTTTGTCGCTGTTGCTTCTTTCGCGCCACTTCCTCGTAAAACTGATCGTTCAAGTTATTCATCAACTCCCAAATATCATTCGCACAGTTATGGTCGATGCTGGTATCCACCATTTCTCGAAACGCGCTCGTCGCGTTCGCTAAAATCACTTTATCCAAGAAATCAATAAAATCCTCCTTCCCTAATCTCGGGTTGAAACCGGCGTTTTTGTTGGCGAATATAGGCATGACTTTAATTTCCGCGTCTACGTTGAACTCGTCGTCACTTTCGTCGATATCGGCGACCAGAGTGATCCCGTAACTCTCGCGCACCGGTTGCCCGACGGTGACTTCGCACCCGAACAAACTCTGTCTCGAGAACAACGCGGCGTTCTTCTCCCCTATCACCGTGGCGATAAAATTAAACACGTCTTCGTCTACCGGTTCAAACACAGCTACGCGCATTTTGGCATCTCCTTCCCTGCGCGGTCTCGCGAGCCAATCGCACGCCGCGTGTTTGTTATCGCCGTCGTCGTCGAACGAGGACGACGGCGACCCAATCGACCCCGATCCAAACCTCGGCGCCTTCTCGCCCGCCGTCCTCAAATCCGTCACCCCGTCTCTCGCGCTACTCAACAACTCCATGTAACTCACCGGATCGCTATAATTCCCTTTCAAAATATTCAACCCCCCCGATTTCCCGTACAACCCGATAACTCCGCACGCAAACTTCCTCGCCTCTTGCTTTTTCATCTTCCCGAAAACCTCCCCGATGGCTTGCGCCGTCCTCCCCGGCATGTTCACTTCCAACACTTTATACGCCGCGTCCATCGCTCGCGCAACCTTCCGAAACGTCGGGTACCACTCGTCGATGCGTTCTTGACACTGCATCGACCTGTCCTCCGGTAAGACAGAGACGAACATCTTGCCGTCTTTTCCTCCCATCATCCTCGTTTCGAATTGCGAGAGTTGCACTTTTTCCGCGTTCGGTCCCAGAGCGACGAGCTCTGGTCCTTCGCCTCGTTCGCCGGCTAATTGGGCAAATTCATTGTTCTTCTTCGCGTTCGTTTTCTTCTTACTCCTACTTCTTCTCGTTTTTTCTTCCTCTTCCTCTTCTTCCATGTATTCCGCCTCTTCCTCGTACCGGTCGTTTGCGTTCTTTTTCCTTCGAAACTCCTCGTCATCGGAGTTAACAACGTTAACACCATCATCATCATTTTCATAGACGCATTCGATTTCAAGCACACAACGCGAGAGGATGAGGACAAAAACGAGGAGGAAAACCCCAAACTTAGAGGAGAACAACTTGTCGTTGAAAAAGCCCAAACTCGTTTTCCTTCTTTTTTGTCTTTTTCGAACAACTGGGAGGACGTCGTCGGCGTTTTGCGCGGAGAAATGCATCGTCGCGCGATTCAATCGCAATGGGGAAAAAGCAACTCCTTTTCGTATCTTCATTGCTACTCGCGCGCGCGGGAAGCGTTCCGGAAAGCGACCGAGGAGAACACCACCAAGAACAACAACACCACCATGGGTGGTGGTGGAGGAAAATTTCTGGCGCATTTTGGCCGCGTTTTACTCGCCTCCCTCTTCCTCTTCTCCGGGATAAACAAATACCACGCGCTCGTCAGCTCCAACTCCATTTCGGATTTCCACTTGCTCGAACACTCGATCGCCCCACGATTCGCGGAAACGAGAACCGCACTGAGCGCCTCTTTAGCCACGCATTTGAGGAGCTTCTCAGAGAAAGAAATCATGGAACAGTTACTCCTCGTCGACGACGCGACAATTGCCATGTGCGGGACAATTATTGAGTTACTCGGCAGCGTGTTGTTGATGTGCAATTTCACCTTGGGAAGTAAACTCCTCATGGTGTTCGTCTCGTGCGTGACGCCAATAATGCACCCGTTTTGGCGACGAGAGGAATTAAGCGCTTCACGAGAAATCGAAACGATCATGTTTTGGAAAAACGTGGCACTTTTTGGAGCACTCGTGATGCACGTCGGGATGAGCAAGGAAGAAGCAAAGGAGGAGAAAGAGAAGGAGGAGTAAACATGTAGAGAGTTGCGAGCGCGCGCGGGTAGTTGTGGGATGAAGGCGTTGGAAGAAATAAGGGAACGTCTAAAGATAGAACATAAAAAGGGGGGGAGAGAGAGAGAGACGCTGTAGTTGTAAAACACGACGCGATTAATAATACTTCGTGTACTTATATGTGTATATACTTCATTGTGTTGTTGTTGCTATTCTTTAATTTAGTCTTGGAAGAACAAACGCGAAAGAATCGAAGAGGAGAAAAAATTTCCCAATCTTCTTCTTCTTCTTACTTCTTCGATCGACCGTTCTTCTTCTTCGGCTTCTCGTCCTCCTCTTTCTCTTCTTCTTCCTCCTCTTAGTCGTCGTCTTCTTGGACCTCGTCCGTTTTCTTGGCCTTGCCAACCTTCTTCTTCGTCGCGGCGGTTTTCTTCGCGTCTTTAACGAACGGCGACACGATGAAATACAAGATGGAAAGCAACGAAGTCGCCAAGAACGCGTACAAAGCCGCGACGTTTTCCGCCATGAAGTCAACCGGTTTGGTTAAAACTTCACCGGCTTTACCCGGAATCTTCTCGACGACCTTGTACATTAAATCAGTCACTTTCCCTGGGAAGCCCGCGGCGTTGGCCGCTTTCTTCGCCTCGGCTTTTTCCGCCTTCTCCGCGGCTTTTTCCGCCTCTTCCGCCGCTTTCTCTTCGGCTTCTTTCAGCGCTTTCTCTTTCGCTTCTTTCTTCGCCTCGAAGTCGAACGTTTCCGCGGCTTTATCCACCGTGTCGAAGTCTTTACTGATCAAAATGTTATCCAAAGTTAAACCGTCGCTCATGGTCCAAATTTCCAACGCTACGGCGGATATCTTACCAACGTTCTCAAACGGCGTCGGATCTTCGTAGTATTTCGGGTTTTCGATTTGTTTTGGCGCCCATTCACCTTTGTACAAAACGTTGTCGATCATCGGCGCCGACCACGGGCCTTTATAGTCCGGATTCTCTTTCATCGGCTGCTCCCACTCGCCACATCCCGGCGCTTCCTCGCACCTCGGGTTCGGTACCAACGGCGCTTCGTACTCGCCGTCTTCTTCTTCGTCCCAATCTTCCGGCTCTTCCGCCTCTGGGTCTTCGATTTCCTCCGGCTCATCGTCCAACCATCCTTCCGGTTTTGTCGCCTCTTCGTCCAAAATCTCCATAGGCGCGTCTTCGTCCCAATCGTCCGGTTTCTTCGCGTTCGGGTCCGGAATCTGCTTCTCGTCCACCCAATCTTCCGGTTTGGAATCTTCCGGATCGTCGATCATTTTCGGCGGGTTAAACGGCGGTTCGAAATCTTCAAAAATAGACCCTTCCTTTTCAACTTTGCCGTCAATTTTCACCTCGTACGTGTGCTCCTTCGTGTTCACCAAGAGCGTGTACATGTGCGGCGCCTTGTCCGACGGCATCTTCGGCGGATCCTTCAAGTGCTTCTCTTCCAGTTCCCCGTCTTTCGGACTTTTGTGCTTAAAAATCACGTGCACTTTGTTATTCGACCCGCACTTATCCGGACCAAACATCAGAACGTACGGCGAAGACCCGTCCATCTCTTTCCCCGTGTTCGCCTCCTCCGTCAAGTACTTCAAATACGCGCCGCCGCAATCCAGACCTTCCGTTTGCGCGGCTTCAAACTGAATCGCGAAACCGTCTCGCGGATCGAACGGTGTACTTAATTCTTTCGTGTACCCGTAGTGTCGAGCTTTTTCCGGAACTTTGAGAGATTTCTCGCCGTTTTCGTTCGCCAGTTCCACGACGCCTGTTGTTTGTGAAAGGACAGTCACCAGAGAGAGAAACAGAGAGAGAGAGAATGTATTGGTGAGTAAACAAAAGCACGCGAGCGCGACAGAAAACAGAGGACGAACGAAGGAGCGCGAACAATCATCATCTGCGCGCCTCTTTTGGTGACTGAAATGTACTAAAGAGCCCGCAAACAAAACGTGTTTTTGGCGGCCCAATGAGACGATGATGAGATCGCTTTTCCCGAGACGATCGGAATTGGCGTTTACTAGTAAACCTTTCTCTCTCATCTCGCGCGCGTATTTCTTTCAAAGCGAGAAGACGAGCGCTTTGAAAACAACACAAACGCGCGCACAATTCATTCGTCTGACGAGAGGGAGAGAAAAAGAACGCACCGGTGTATTGCTCGACTTCCGCTTTCACCCATCCTTTGAGTCCGTCGTCGAACGTTTCCAAAAACGCCGCCCCGTCCAACTTTTGCTGTTCCTTTCCATTCGCGGCGGAAAGAGAAGACCCGGTCGTGACGAACGCCACGGTGGCAACCGTCGCGATCGTTTTCAATCCTCCCATCTTATTTACGTGTGCTGTGTTTGATCGATAAATATGTGTGTATTTGTGTTTGTATTTAAGTGGGGAAATCCACGGGAAAGAATCGAAAGAAAAGACCACTTGGCCTCGCCTCGGGAGTAATAAATCGCTCGAAAAGAGAGCGCTTTTGGGAGAAAGAAAAGAGGGAAAAAGTGTTCGGTGTGTTGGTTATTTAGGGGTTTGTTGTTTGTCGACTCCAGCCAATCATTAAGCTTTTTGATGAGTCAAGTATATTCCACACACAAGAGCAAGAGCGAAAGATATTCCCTTAAGTGGTGCGTGTTGTGTAGAAGAGAATGAGGACGACGAGCGTGGTGGTCGCGCAGACACAGCAGCAGCTGTTAAAGTCGAATAAGAACAACATTAAAAGAAGAGGAGAAAGAGAGAAAAAGGAAGAAAGCGCGGTGATAAAGTTCAAAAACAGAATTCCATCTGTTCCCAAAACTGTTGTCGGGGAAAATCGTGACGTCGCAAATTCTGAAACGTCAAAGTCCTCTCGAAGAGCTCTGTTAGCGACAAAAGGAATTCTGGTCCTGTGCGAAGCGACCATATTCCCCTGGCTCTCGGAATTCTACACCAGACCGAAAGGCGGGGGCGTTTTAGACGGCTTCGATATCCCAAACGCGAACAGAGATATTCGAGTGTTTTCGAGTGAATTTTTCGCGAGTTTGTTGCCGGCGGAATATTCAGAGTACGACGTCTTGCGCGCGAAAGAATGTTTAAAAACCGGGGAGAGTTTGATGAAAGAACAAAAGTGGGACCAGGCGATCGTCTCGTTACAACAGATTGAAAAGTTAATACCGAGGGAGTATAAGATGAATCAAAAGACGAAACTTTTAATCGCGGAGTGTTATAAAGCGATGGGCGCGCCTCAATATTTCAACGCGGAGTATTTGGAGGCGAAAGGGAGCGTGTGGTGGTGGGGGAGAGGGTTGAGGTGGCCCGGGTGGTACATCATCGCGTATTTAGGGGCGAGGCACGTTTTCTTTGAAAGCAAGGAGGATAAGGTTGGCGAGGCGAGCATTACGGAAGGGATTTTGATTAGCGTGCTTGCAATCAGTTATCTCATGTTACTGAATCAATTCGGTTTGCCCGATTTGTAAATGTAAACTAAGCGTCGTTGCGACATTTTTGTACATCATCTATTATTATTATTATTACTACTACTACTACTACTACTACTACTATTCGTTTAAATCTCGAGGCGCGTACCGCGGATTTGGCTTTTTCGTTTCCATCGGTGAGACGAATCCCGGAGCGGTCATCGTCGGCGATTTTACAAAGCTCGATTTCTTCTTCGGCGACGCGTCCATGGCTTCAAACATTTTTAGGGAATCTTTGAACCCAGGCGAGGCGTGAATAATTTTCTCGGATAAGGAGGTATCGGAGTCGTCGTCGCCGTCTACCACTGCTGCTGCTACTGCTGCTACCGCCGCGCCGCTACCTCTGCTGCCTTCTCCTCTGTAACTCTCTTTTTTCGATGGAGTTTTAAAAGTCTCGTTTGTTTTCTTCGCGCTAAGCGTTGCTTTGTCTTCAAAGTCCTGGACGAACCAATCGGAAGGACGCGCGAAGCTATCCGCGTAATCCTGTTTCGTCGGCGTGATTTCAAACTCGAGCATTTCCTCCTCCAGATCCGCTTCAGATGCGCATTCTTCTTCGAACTCGAACTGTCCTCCATGCGACGGGTGTTGTTCTTGTTGTTGTTGCTCGTCGACGACGATAACCTCCAACAAATCTCCTCCTCCGTTTATTTCTTCTTCTTCTCTTTCTCTTTCACGTTCTCTCCGCACGACTGTCGTCGCATCCGCACCAATTTTTTGCATCGTCATTTCCCCACTCGCAACTGGATTCCAGGACCCAACGTTTGAAGGCGTGACCATTTGAAACGACGCGCTCGTTGTATTCGCTTTTGTCGCCGTCGTCGTCTCATCATCTTTGTTAAATGTATTATTCTTCTTAATCTCCGCTATGCGCCTCGCCATATCCGCCGGGTTCGACGTCAGTAGTTGCATTTTCTCTCGTCGAACTTCTTCTTCTTTGTATTCTTCTTCTTTATCTTCTTCTCCTTCCGTTTTTGCGTGTTCGCGTTCGCGTTCAAAGCCTCCAACAGAAGAAGAATTCAAAGAAGAATCCATCGCCTGTTTTATCAGCGCCTTCTTATACGCCGCTCTCAGCCGTAACGCCAACGCCGGCGCGATTTTCATCGGCAACCCGCGCTCCTCGCAAAAGTTCACGCACATCTCCGCCGCGTCGTCGTAGTTTTTGTTCGTTAATCGTATCGATAAATACTGTTGTTTATGTTGTTTTCCTTGGGAAGAATTCGATTCGATTTCGATATCAATCTGTCCGATGATTTTACTTTCCCTCCTCAAACTCCTCCTTTTCCTCCTCCTCCTCTTTTGGTCCTCGTCCTCGATATCAACAGCAGCATCAGTAGCAGCAGCAGATGCCATCGTTTCCCTTTCCTCTCTCTCTCTCTCTTCTCTCTCTCTGTTTTAAAATACAATGTAGTTGTTCTTGTTGTGTGTCATTTTTTGAAGGAAGAAAAAAAAGCAGAAGAAAAAAAACAGTTGTTTTTGTGTCGGTTCGTTTTCTCTTTCTTTCTTTCAAAAAAAAAAAAAACGCTTGCTTGGTCAACGCTTTTTGAGCGATCATCATCACATCACATCACAATCATCTCATCGCAGGAGTAATAAAAGCGTCGACCACACAAACATCTTTTTTACCACTCACCGATTGAAAGCGCGCATTTATATATATGCACACGCACACACACATATACACACGCGTATCAATAATGGTGATGCGAGGAGAAGAAAACGAAGAAAACGAGATGGCGAAACGAAGAAAACGAAACGACGATGATGATTTACAAATCACATGCGCCCCCGAGGAGGAGGAGGAGGAGGAGGAGGAAGAGGAGCTTTTGAAACGCGGACGTCTCGCGTGGGGGGTCGCAAAGACACGAACGCCTTTTCGCGAAGTGCACTTTGAAGAAGGACGTCAGTACGAATGCAGGATTCCTTCTTTGCTCGCGGCGTTTGAGCAAATTGAGCAAAAGTTGAAGAATAAGAAACCGATTTCGACCGATCCGAAGACGTTCGATCCAGACACGATTTTGAAAATTGACGAGGATTGCTCCGAGAAGGCGATGCGTTTAGGATACAAGCTCGGGACGATTAAACATTCGGCGTACGCTTTGTTGGCGATGGCGGGGCCGGGCGGAATGAAGGCGGCGAACATTGTGAGCATCGCGAAGCGGTTGGACTTGTATAATCCGGGTACGTGCAAGACGCCGAATGGCTCAGTCACCGCGGTGTTATCGCAAGGTGCGCACTTTCAAAGAATTGCGCCGGGTAGGTACGCGTTAAAGGAACACGTAACGGACGAATTGCGGGGTGGAAATGTGTGGCATCCGAAAACGAAGGAGACGGAACGGGATGATGTATCGGTGATTGATTTAGTTCGTTCGGGACAGCTCAGACCGTCGTTCCGCGGCTCTTCTGAAGCTGTTACTAATGATGACATCGTTAATGTAAAATCATTCTTGGAGAAGAATCAAAATAAACACTCTTTGACTCTCCAGGAGACTCCCGAAGTGGTCCGAAACCACTTTGGTCCGAAACCGAAGTGGTCCAAAGAGGAAGACGAGGAGTTGATTCGTTTGGTCGCGAAATTTGGCACTCGCTGGTCGTCGGTTTCGAGAGCGCTGAACGGGCGAGTTTGCAAACAGTGCCGCGAACGATGGAACCATCATTTGCGACCGGACATTCGACGCGGGTCGTGGTCGACGAAAGAAGAGTCAAAGTTGATCGAGTTACACAAGGTGCTCGGAAACAAGTGGGCGGATATCGCGAAAGGTTTACCCGGACGGACGGAAAATTCGGTGAAGAACCACTGGAACGCGACGTTGCGAAGGACAGACGAAACGCCGAGCGAATTGAGAGTGTACGCGACGACGCAAACGAAAGGGAGAGGACCAATTGGACGACCGAGAAGTCGGCATAATAGTCCCGAAGATGACGAGCGAGAGGCATTGAAGGAAAAGATTTTGTCCGCGAGCGTTCAAGAGATGGTCTCGGCGAATACCGACGACAGTTCGGAGGAAGAAAACGGCGAGGAAGAAACAGAAAAGCACGATACGATGGAAAATCCCCCTAAAACCCTCGACGGATTCAAGTGGCGAAAATACGGTCGGAAGAACATCAAATTGGCTTCTTCACAAGTAACGAGAAGTTACTACCGATGTACGCGTCCGAATTGTCCGGCGAGGAAGCAAGTGGACGAAAACGGCCTCGTGAAGTACGAAAACGCACACAATCACGAGAGGCCGAGTTTGTTGTCGCGCAAAAAAGAGCAGAAGCAGCAGCAAAGAGTTTTGGTCGACATGGAAGTGAAAAGAGCGCACGAGTTACTTCGCGAACATTACAAAAACAAGTTAAGCCACTTCATGCTAGAAGCTAACGTATACTTTAAAAACAAGATTAAACTCGAGCGCAACTTGCACGAGCTCACGATCGCGAAAGCGAATCGAAGAATTTCACAGATGATGCTGGACTTGACGCTCGCGAGAAAAGAAAACGAAAAGCTGAAAAACATCTTCTCAGACGGACGCGAAAAGCTGACCCCCCGTGACGGAGAAGAAAGAGGAGAACCACCCGCGAAACCCGAGACGCCGACGACGACCAAAGACGGAAACGACGACCGGGGCGATAAAAAAGCAAGAAAAAAAGAAGAAGAACAAGATGAAGACTTCCAAATTAGCAACTTGGTCTCGAATTATTCTCCCGAGAAACGTAAGGAATGGGCGATTCGACATCTCGCGCAAAAGGGTAATCGATCATAAGAAGAATTTGAGCACCCTGTCTTTTCATACTTTCCCAAAAAACAACTCTTCTTTTCTCCACAAAATCCACTTCAATCGTCTCGCTCTTTTCCCTTCTCCTTCTCATCGTCAAAATGTTTGGAGATCACGGCGTGTTCCGAGCGACGAGCGGGCCAAGTCGAGGTCACTTTGAACCTCAAGTTCTCGAACACGCTCGGAAAAGAAAAGAGAGGAGAGCGAGGATGAAGAAATCTTCCCTCGTTGTGTCCGATTGGACGGAGAATCTCTCCTCTTTGGGATCATCATCATCCGACGACGACGAAGAAGAAGAAGAGATCTTACCGACGCAAACAACGACCCCATCGCAAACGCCGGAAAAACATACGCGTAAACGGTTGAGCGTAAAGACCGGGGACATGTCCTCTCCACCGCTGCCGGAGTTAAAAGAAGAGCGAACGACTAAAATTATCTCCGTCCAATTCTTCTCGACAGACGAGGAAGGGGAAAAGGAGAGAGAAAATGTGAGCACCACCACCAAAGAAGAAGAAGACGAAGAAGAAGAAAAATGCTTCGAGACTTTAGTTCGGGAGGAAGTCGAGCGGCAAAGAAGCAAGAAGGAACACTTGACGGTATCGTTGTTTGAGGAGGAACGAGGACGACGCAACTGTTGTTATCACGTGATACCGGTGACGAGCAGAGAGTGTTTGATCGAATGCCCGCTGGCGTACGGGAACCAAGCGCAGGCGGATTTCGAGGCGCGGTTAGTCGAAAGGTTTTCGAGGAGGAAGAACAAGATGAAAGTGAGCGAAGTGGACGAGAGAGAGAATAGGTACGAGTTGAAACCGTTACACCCGGTGTCGACGAAATCGAGGTGGAGGGAATTGTTGGAGCCGTCGGTGCAAGTGGTTGGTGGAGGGAAGAGGAAAGAGTTTTACGACGAACGCGAGGAGAGGAGGAAGTTCGTCGCGACGCCTGAGAAGGAAACGACGACGACGAAGAAACCTGCCGCAAGAAGAAGAATAGACGAAGAGTACGAGTTGCCGACAAAAGTGGACGATTCCGTGTGGAAGGATTTACCGGAAAACATTAGAAATCAGTATTTGATCCAAGTGGAAACGCAAAAGAAGAAGAACAACAAGACAGAAAAAGGAGAAGAAGAAGCCGTCTTGGTTGTCGAACGAAGATCAGCGCCTAACGAATACAGACCCGATACGATTACCACTACACCGTACCAAACGGCCACAAATGTTCATAATTTGAACCCCTCCGTGGTGAAAGAAAAGATTACGCACGCCTTGGACATGCAATCGAAGGAAAGAGTTGACGGTCGCCTGAATGCGATATTACACGTGATTCGCGTCATTCGAAACGATTTGAGAAGAACTCGAGGACGAGAGGAAAGCAGAGACTTTTCGGATTGGATACAACACGACTTGGCGAAAAGCTTCCCGGGATGGAGAGCCAAGTTGAGCATGGCTGTAAACACGAACGATTTGATCCCCGTATAAATAGTTTAATCCATTTAGATACAGCAAAAGTAGTTAGAAAACAAACAAAGTTTCTCTCTTTTAAACACAACAACAAGCGCTCTATAACATTTCCAAACTCTTCTTTGAATTTATTTCTTCAAAGGCACAAAATCACACGGCACCAGCACCTCGTTCGTCCTCAGAAAAGATATGGTCCACGGCGGATTCCACCCGAAAACTTCCACGTGATCCTCCTTGACGTTCTTCACCTCCTCGTCTCCTCTCAAGCTCTCCAGCAACGCCTTCGTATTCTCGTCCACGTTCGCTTTCCGAAAGTACCCGCTAAACGTTCTCACCGCCACGGTTTCCGGAACGTCCACCACTCTCACGTTCTCCTTCGATGGTTGCGGTGCTTCGCTTTTCGTCTTAATTTCGCTCGCGGGTAGGAAAAATCGCATGTTATACCGTTGTTGTTCTTTATCGCCTTTAGGCGCTTCGACCACTTTTCCCATGGACACTGGTGCCTTTGTTATAGATATGAATTTAGAAAACAATCAAAACTAAACGAAACGCACCGTCATGGAAATCTTCTCCCCTCGCTCGTTCTCTGGTTTCGACATCACGCCTATGTATTTCGCCAGGGACATGAAACTCTTCCCTTGACCTCCTAACACGTGTTCCTGTTGTTGTGATGTTTAGTTTAGTTACGAGAAAACGATTTCCAATTCTAAAATTCTGATGTGTCTGCGTCGTCGTCGCATAAATATAAAAAACGCACCGCTTCGTAACTCGTCTCGACCGCGATTGCTTGCGCGTAGCGTCGGATTTCATACTCCGCCGTTTTCTTAAGCGAGGAAAAGTGAGGCGATTCTTCGTTTATTTTTCCAAAGATGGACAACGCGGCACCCATCTTTGTTGTTGTGACGTCTCAAATGCAGGAACTTTTTGCTCTGTAGTATTGTGTATTAGTTTGGTATTACAAATGAAATGAAACGTGAATGAAACACACGTTTATAAATATTAGTCTTCTTTCTTGAGCGAGCAAGAATGCGGCGGTCCGTGGTCGGCGTCTTCGCACTTCCACTTCTTGCCGAAATACGCAGCTTTGACGAACATTTCGGTCGTGTCGAGCTTGGGTTGTTTCGAGAGCCACATTCGGACGTCGCCGTCAAACGCGGAGTTGTAAAACATGTAGCTCATATCCACGGCTCGCTCCGGACGCCAGTGGGAGAGATCCGCGTTGAAATTTTTGCAGTTTTTGAACATGCTGAACATTTTTTCGACTTTGGAGACGTTCCATTTGGAAATGTCGCCGTTGAATGTGCTCGCGGATTGGAAGAGGCCGTTCATGTTCGTCGCCGAGGACGTGTCCCATCGATTCAAGTTTTGGTTGAAGCTGGAGGCGTAGTGGAACATGTGTTCCATATTTTCCACTTTTGCGGTGTTCCAGTTATCCAGAGGTTGGTCAAATTTTTCCGAGCCGTAGAACATGTACGAGGCATCTTTGACTGAATCCATCACTAAATCGTTTACGTTCGAGTTGAATTTCATGGCGTTACGGAACATGTTCGAGGTTGTCAATAAAGCGTCGGTGTGTTTGAACGCATCTTTATCGAACTCGTCGGCTTCGCGAAACATAGATTCCATGGATTTCACTTTCTTCACGTTCCAAGGACGAACGTCTTTGTTGAATTTGGACGCGGCGTAGAACATGCCCGTCATGTCGTTCACGTTGGACGTATCCCACTTGGAGATGTCTTTGTCAAAGGAGTTGGCGAAGTAGAACATGGAGAACATGCTCGTGACTTGCGACGTATCCCACTTGGAGATGTCTTGGTTGAACTTGAACGCGCTGGAAAACATGCCGGAAAAATCAACCACAGATTTCGTGTCCCATTTGCTCAAGTCGACGTTGAAGGACGTTTTATACTTGAACGCATCCGTCATGTCGGTGACGCACGAGACGTCCCATTCCGGCATGACGCCAAACATGGAGAGCTTTCCAAACCGTTCGCACAAGCCTTGCACGGGTTCTTCCTCGAGACATTTCTCGATGGCAAACTCAAAAGTTTCGTCGTGGAGACGTTTTTTGTCGTCGGTGCGTTTGGCGCACTGTACCGATGGCGGTCGCGGCGGAACCACGCCTCCATTTACGTGGACCGAGTTTTTGAGGGGAGGCGGTAAAGGAGGCTTTTCCGAAATGGTCGTACCCGAGGACGACGTAGAGGCATCTTGAATCGTCGGAGGTTTCGGAGGAACGAGCTCTTCATCGGTTTCTCCCGCGTGTTTGGAACTCTCGTATTTTTCGCTGTGATGTTCTGCCAAAGCTGGCTTCACGCCGACGTTGGATTCCATAGCGATGGCGTTGGAAACGTCCGTCGGCTTCGCCGACGGGTCGCGTTCGTAAATACCATCCGGTTTCGGAGGAAGAACAGCGGGTGGTTTCGGAACGTTTCCAGTCACGGTGGACGATGTCACGCCTCCCGGTTTCTTAACTACCGTATACGTCACCGTCGAGCTCGCTTTTGGTGGTTTCGGCGGTTGTATCTCGTGACCTTTGTAAAGGACATTCTTGTTGTCTTTTTTAGAAGAAGAGCTCTTCTTCGTCTTCTTGGTTTTCTCACTCTTCTTCTCGTCGTCATCATCGGAACTTACTTTCGCTTTTATTTTATTTTCTTCTTCTTCTTCTTCTTCTTCTTCCTTCTTGACGACTTCTCCTTCTTCTTCCTTCTTCGGCTCGTACCCAAACTTCTCGGCGATTTTATCGGCGATGGATTTGATCGCGCCTTCCGTGATGGATTTTTTCTTCTCCGGCTCCGGCGGCGTCGATACCACGCTGTACGTCGTTCTCGTCTTTTTTTCATCGTCATCAATCGGAGCTTCCATGGCTTCGTCGATGACTTTTTCGCCCACTGTTTCATCCTTATCGATGTTCGCTTCCAACTCTTTGCGTTCCTCTTCCTCTTTCTTTAAGCGTTTCTTCTCCATCTTTTTCTCATACGCCTCGCTCTTCAAATTTTTCTCCTTCTTCATCGCTTCGGCTAAGAGCTTTTGCGCCATCTCTTCCTCGTTCTTCAACGCTTGCTCGCGCTCTTTCTTAGCTAAGAGTTCTTTCTTGGAGAGTTTCTCTTCTTTTTCTCCTTCTTCTTCTTCTTTTTGTTCTTCTTCTTCTTGTTCGCCCGCGCCCGCGACATTTTCTTCTTGAGCGTTCTGCGTAGTAGCGCAAACAGAATTCTTGTTGTAATCGCACGTTTCCGAGCACGACCCCCACTGATACGCGCTCGAAGATTTGCTCGAATCTTCGCTACTTTTACTGTAAACTCTCGAAAAGAACACGCTCGAGGTTCCAGTTTCCTCGTTGCTCACTTTACTCGGCTTCGTGCACTCTCTCAACCCGAACGGTCCGCCAATTGTTTTCACCATCGGCGCTATTTGTTGCGGGCAAAACCCGGATTGATCGGCGACGTAACACCCAACATCTTTAACCGGGTACCCGAGATGCGGCGCGTGACTGTCTTTGTTCACGATTGGGTATAAATAAAACCCGAAATTGTCGCCGTCTTCCAAGACGCCTTCCTCTTCGATTTCGTACGAACCGCACTCGGTCGCGCGCATTTCGATGGATTTCGAGAAGGATAAGTTCGGGTTGTCTAATCGCGCCACTGCAATGCGAGCGCCGACGACGCCGGTCCACTCTTTCGGATCAAAATTTAATCTCTCCAGAGGCGAGCACGCCGTGTGCAACGTGATGACTTTCCCGCTCTTTTCATCAGTGCTACCAGCGGAAGCCGACGCCGCGGCAACTTTTTCCGCCGCTTTACTATTGTCCTCCTCCACGCTCTTCTCCATCTCCTCCAAAGCGCTTTGGCTCTCGGGGCCGTCGTTCTCACTCTCGTCTGCTTTTTCTCTCACTTCTTCTTCCTCTGCTTCTTTCACCTCCTCTTCTTCCTCCTCCTTCGGTCGTAAACTCTCCTGGTCCAGCGCCGGAGGTTTCGGTTCGTCCTCGAGAACCGTCTCTTGCTCTTTCTTCTTCAAAGTCTTCTTCTCAAGAGCGACACCATCGACGACCTTGGGCGTCCTCGTCGTTTTCACTCCCGTCGTCGTCGTTTTCTTGCCGCCGAAACCGAGGAAAGAAGTCGTCGATGCTGTTCTTCGTCCGTACGCTTTGTTGGCCAGAGCAGAACTTGCACCAACACCCTCATTCGTACGCACAAAACGTTTCACGAATGATGCAGGAGAAGAAGAAGACAAAGAAGAAGAACCAGAGGAAGAGGAAACGAGCGCGAACAATCCCCCGACGCACGCGAACGCGACTGTCGCGGCGGTTTTGATCGTCGTCCTTTTCTTCCTCCTCAAAGTTGTTCCGAACATTTTCGTCGCGTCCTCTTCGTTCTCGACATCATCATTTTCATCATCTAGTAAAGGTTGTCGCTCCAAATCGTAATTGAACTTGGTGTTACTCCCTCTGTACCCGAGACTCATATTCGTTCCTGTCGCTGCTGCTGACGATGATGACAAAGATGATGCTTTTTCTCGTCCTCGCGACATAGATAGAAGTCGTGTAGTATGTTTGATATGATTGGAGAAAATTCTTTTCTCCTCCGCGTCCTCTTTTTAGGATACAAGTTTAGGGTTTATCTTTTTCTTAAAAAACCCTAAATAATGTTTTCTGAAAAAAGAGGGGAAATTTGCTCAAAATCAGCAGTTAAATCATCTCACATGTCGTATAACTACTGCTGCTGTCGCTCTCACAACGCCTCTTTTTCTCCTCCCTCTTTAGGAACGACGAAGAGGATGAGGACGACGACGAGTGTTTCTTCTTCTTATTCTTATTCTTTAATGAGAAGAAGAACTTTAACAACGAGAATAACAACACCAAAGATAAAGACGGATAATTCGACGATGACTCATCACGCTTTAGCAAAAAAAACAACCAACTTTAACACTACCGCTGCTCTCATCGTGGAGGAAGGCAGCAGCGAAAACAACAACAACAGACGAAAAACGGTTTTGATGACGGGAATGAGCGTGTTGTTGTCTTGTTTTGCGGGGAGAACAACCAATTCACAAGCGGCTGAATTAAAAGGCCAAGTCAAAGATTGCGAAAACTGCTCGAACAGCAACACCTCTCTCCGGGAAGGCGATAAGGAGTTTTTGACCACAAACTCTGGTCTGAGATACATAGACTTGCGAGAAGGCGATCTTGCGAAAGTGCCGAAGAAAGGCGACGTGGTCGTCGTCGATTGGGTCGGGTACACCGCGGGGTACCAGGCGAAGAAGGTCGAGTCCACGCGAGAGACGGACGCGCCGTTTACGTTTCGAGTTGGATCCGGCGAGGCGATACCGGCGTTCGACGAAGCGGTGTTGAATATGGGGAAAGGCGGTATAAAACGCATCGAAATAGCCGGCGAGTTAGAGGAGAAATTAGGGTACAGTCGGAATCCCGGTGAACGATATAATGGGGTTGGACCGAAACCGACGACGTTTGGTGGGTTGAGAGCGCTCGATTTCGTGTTGG
>JACLAA010005602.1_pt1 | contig 16725 bp, 9 predicted proteins | sample 8027891 | NCBI WGS metagenome assembly JACLAA01 (sample SAMN15724900, study PRJNA655200) | protist metagenome | isolation source: fluorescence activated cell sorting (FACS) single amplified genomes of... | place: Spain: Blaines Bay Microbial Observatory, Mediterranean Sea | collected 2016-01-19 | reverse complement strand
GCGGCAACAGCTGATGTAAGTGCGGGACTCCACACAGCTTGTTTCCGTCTCGCACGTAGCCTTGCCAAACGAATATTCGGTCTCGCCATAACCATTGCGAATATCACGATAAGCAGATCATCGACTTCGTCTAATGTTCTCGAGAGATTTAAAATTCAGCTTGCTTTCAATTTGTGCGGTGTAGTGAGAGTAGTTAAGCGGCCAACGCACGCTAGACATACCTAGGTACTGGTACCGTACACAGTACCTACGGTATTGTACCTGCGGTACCTGCTATGATATGGCCGCGTATCCTTGTATTTACGTCTATGATGCCCCGGGTATTAAACCTAGCAGCCTTTGGCAGTTATGGAGCAGGAATTTTATATTCCTAAGCTGGGATTAATTCCCATATGTATACGTCCCACTCAATCAGGGACTCGCGCTAACCCACCGTGACTACGAGAGTGTTGTATTATAAGCTCAGGCTGGTTTACATAGCCCGGGTCTGAGCCTGCCAGTGAGTAGCGTCCGAGTCACGGCGGTCACGGCGGTCGATAGACTCTGGCACTCCGAGTCACTGGCAATGTATAGACTCAGGCTCAACTTGAACTTGAATTTACTAGCCTGAGTACTAGAGAGTGAGAGATACATATCCAGGGCACTAGTAGGATGGGCTCAGGCTAAAGGGTCCCTCTCTCTCTACTCCCCCTGGACGCAACTTGAACTCGAAACGTCCAACCGTTGAACATAAGCGGCCTCTCAGGCTTCTACTGGAGAATGTATCTCATGTGGCTCAGAATTTTGAGGGTCATTAAGCGGGCACGTACAGCTAGACACCGTGACCCGCGCCGCAGTAATCGTGACCGCAGTAAGTTGCCAGTGGTATAGAGCCTGAGGCCCGGGCGCTCACGGTGGCCCTATCATGATTCCCGTGACCCATGTTACTAAAGTCGAAGAGACTTCTTCGCTCTCCAGCGAAACAGAGGACTCTTGGGCACTGGTGGGATCAACGCCTAGTTGCCCCAGTAACTCGTATATCTCGCTGGTCAGCCTATGCTGAAGTTCAATCAAAAATTGTATCCTAGAATTTTTGGCAGTCGAAATTTTCGACGATGCGGTATGTTCAGCTCGCCTTCGCATGGGCGTGCTCTGGCGCCTTGATGACACGCGCCGCGCCATTCGTCGACTACGAAGCTCTTCGCGGCGCGACGCCGGCGAGCGACCGCCTGAACATGCTTGGGGGGCAACGCGATGAAGGGTTAGTGGCGACTTTTGAATTCGAGGATCTGCTGTCGTACTCATACGAGTATGGCGAGGCGAGTAGAACCGTCGCGGAGGAAGACCGATGCCCCAAGACAAGGAAGCAGAAAGAGGAGTGCTTGAATGCGAATGACAAGGACGAAGATGAATGCAGCAACTTGATCGAGGCACACGAGCGATGCATGAGGCTAGAGCGGCTCAAGATCGCTTCCTCGGCGGACGGCGGTTTTGGCGTTGATTTCAATCTCGGGAATATGAATTTTGGGCCGGACAGTGACTTAGGTTTGAGCAACTCTGGTCGTCGGGATGGGTACTACGTGAACGCCGCGTCTTTCCAGGGGTTTACGGACTTAGGCTTTCTGGGGGCATCTGTGGCACCGGCCGGCGACGTTGATGGTGATGGTGTGGACGATATCATCATTGGTGCTCCGGGGGTGCGACATGTCTACGTACTCTTTGGTTCAAGTGATTATGACTCCTCCGCTCGTCGTCGCCGGCTACAGTCAAAATATCCGCCGTGGGCTGATCAGAAATCAAATGTTGGAACCTTTGAGACCGCTATCAACGCATTGGGAGAAAATGCATTCATGATCCTCCGAGAGGATCATACCGATCAGGAAGACAGTGCATTTGGCTCGCAAGTCACGACGGCCGGTGATGTGAACGGAGATGGTTTCGATGACATCTTAATTGGGGCCTCGGGAGATGGTGTGGGTTCTTCCTTGGTTTCGCAAGGGCGGGTCTACGTTTTCTTTGGCGGAGATCGAACAACTTTGACGGGCCACGGCGCCTGGGATCTCACTAGCTCCGGGCACACGGGATTTCCGATCGAGCGTGGGTTTCGCATAGAAGGCGATGCAAATTTTCGAGGCGTCGGTCAATCTATTTCGGGTGGCTTTGACCTCAACGACGATGGTTTTGATGACTTCCTCATTGGCGTGGAGACCGACTCCAAAAATGGCCACGTGGACGACGTGGGCGAAGCTGTTTTAGTCTACGGAACCAACGAATTCGACCGGTCGATCCTACCACTCCAAAATCTTGCTGGTAAGGGCGGGTCGATGAACCCACGGGGTGTAATTCTTGCACTGAAGAATAAAGATGGTGCCGGTAAGAAAGCCCTGCTGGGTCTCGAGATGGCGGCACTCGATGACGTGAATGGTGATGGTCATGACGATATCGCAGTGGGCGCTCCCCAGTACGGAGATGGCGGTGCGGCATTTGTGATATTTGGGGGTATTCAATACCACGGCACTTTATTTCTAGACGAAATGGATGGCTCCGACGGGTTTGGCATACTTGGTGCCAAAAAGGGCGACCTTTGTGGTGGTGATGTTAAAAAGGCTGGCGACTTCAATGGTGACGGCTACGGAGACATAATTGTTGGCGCGGCAGGCTTTGAACATCGTCGGGGTGCTGCTTACATAGTGCTGGGCCGCAAGCACTTCGGCCCAACTGTCCGGGCTGACATCTCTTTTCGTGGCGATGTTGCTAAGGACATGGCTGGCTACTCCGTCTCCAGCGCAGGTGATGTAGACGGTGACGGCCTCGACGATGTGCTCATCGGGGCCTTTACTTCATCTCCCCAAGCGCGCGAAATGGCTGGTACCGTCTATTGTGTGCTTGGAGGGTCCAAGAAAAAAGGAACCTTTGATCTTTCTGATCTTAATGGTTTCGATGGCTTTACCATGTATGGCGAACACTCTGGCGACGGTGCTGGCTTTGATGTTGCCGCGGCCGCCGATTTCAACAATGACGGCATAGATGATATCATAGTTTCATCGGTATTCCAGAAGGGTTCTGCCTCTAACAAGGGCGGCAATGCCTACGTCATATTTGGCCAACATTTTAATTCCAAGGCACCCACAACAATGCCCACTGGTCCATCTGCAATGCCCACGCCCGCTCCTTCGCGTCCGACCTACTCTCTGGGCAACGAAAAGCTCCCCTTTCCCTCTAAAGTTGCCCTGAGCTCCATACAAGGGATGTCAGCGGGTTCTATCTTGCGCGGAGAAGAAACGCTCCCCTCTATAGCATTCATTGGTGACGTTGACTTTGATGGTATTGATGACTTCGTCGCGGCCGCCGATGGCAAAGCTTACCTGATTTACGGCGCTGCCAACGATGATATTTTTGCGGGCGATCTCAACTCTATCACCACACAGACTTCTGGCAACTTCGTCGGTGCAGCCATAGAAGCCCCCTGTAGTATACAAGTCGTTGCATCAGCGGGAGACTTCAATCTTGATGGCCATGACGACATAGCGTTGGCCTGTCCGGCGGATAATGACAGCACGGGCACAGTTTTTGTAGTATTTGGAGGTGATGGGTTTCCGGAAACCAATATCATTTCTCTAGAGAGCGACATGATGCTTGGTGTTGACTACATCCAACTGCAAGGCGGGTCGAACGGCGACGGTTTTGGGTCATCTCTCTCGACTCTTGATTTCAACAATGACGGCTATGCCGATGTTGTCATCGGCGCCCCACAGTCTAGTTGCGCCTATGTATATTATGGGATGGCTTCGACGGCCTTATCAGCTTCAATTGTTGATGCTACGACTTTTGGTCCGACCGAGGGATTTCGCCTCACCCATGACCAATCTGACCTGGGATCATCGGTTGCCGGCATCGGCGACATCAACGACGATGGTTATGATGATGTGGCGGTTGGAGCACCTGCTGCTGCTACTGTCTGTGTTGTTTTTGGTAACGAGTATATGCGCAATGATGATGCCCCCGCTGAATATAAGTGCGACGATCTCGATCCAGACTCCGATAACAGTCCAGGCTTCATGACGTTCACCTCATCTGAGGGGGGAGATAAAGACAGCGAGGAGCGTTATATTGGTGTTGCTGTTTCCGCAGCTGGTGACGTCAATGGCGACTCCTATGCTGACTTCCTCGTCGGAGCTCCTGGCGTTGACCATGGCTCGGGCATGGTATACATCATGCTTGGCAAACCTGATAACTGGAAGAAAAAGGAGAATACAAAAAAGGCCATGCCTATCGTATCATCCCTGCGACGAGGTGCGCTTGGTTCAGCTGTCGCAGGTGCCGGAGACATAAATAACGATGGTCTTGACGACATTCTTATTGGTGCGTCCAACGGCCTTGACCGTACGGCTTCGGAGCCCGGCACCGCCTATGTTGTTTTTGGTTCTGCTAGCCTGGTTCCGGCGCATGCCAGTATTGATGTTCGCATGTTGGATGGCAGCGATGGTTTTGCTCTTACTGGTACTAATCTTGGAGCGCAGGCCGGTGCGGCTGTCGCTCTTGGCACATTTGATGTCAATAATGACGGCATTGACGATCTGATGGTTGGCGAACCGGGCGCCCACCAGGCTTTCGTTTTATTTGGCATTTCTGTGGGTACAGTAGATACCCACGAACCGTCCCAAATGCCTACCACAGACACGTGGGCGCCGACGTCGTCGCCGAAACCTACGGGTGGCTTTCCTACGCCAAGGCCGACAAAGCAACCCACGCCAAGACCCACGCCAATGCCCACTGGAGCCTTTCCCACGCCTATGCCCACCAAGGACATGCCCACACCAAGACCCTCAACTTCAACCCCTACCTCGCCAATTAGCCCCACCGCTCCCACGGATGGGGGGGGATCGACAGGGTCGAGTTCAAGCAGCGGTTCCGGGTCGAGTTCAAGCAGCAATTCGGGAGGGGGGGTCGACGCTGCTAGCGCCGGCATCATTGGTGGTGTTGTTGCCGGAGCTGCTGTTCTGTTCATCATGGCCATGGTTGTCTACCGGAATAAATCAAGAGATGAGCAGGCGTCACTGGCCGACGACGTGGACAGAATCACTATTGAGGCAGAAGCTGCCCGACCGCAGCCAACGCCGGTCGATCAGGCAAGCATGAGCTCTGGGGTCAATGACATGTCCATGGTTGAAGCTCCAGCTTCCATGGTGACTGACGTCCAAGAGAAAATCATCGAAGCTGACTTGTAGCTGGCTAGGGCCCTTGCTCCGGTTGCTGAACATGCGTCTAGGGAGAGAGAGACGAGGACACCCCGCTACGTGGTCGCCCCGGGTAAGTTAAATGGCCTAGGGTGCAGTTTACGCAGGCAGAGCGCCTAAACAAGGCCTTGGTGGTCACGCAGCTCAATAGCAGCACGAGCACGGCGCACAGTAGTACCGCCGCCCCCTTGCAAGTTTCTCCTCATTTTGAGCCGACGCCCTTCACGTAGATTAAATGGGCACGGCCCTTACTACGTGTAGTAAGCGGTCGGCCTAGTACTTCAGCCAGGAGCCTCGGCTTTGCTAGGTACTTTAAGTTTAACCCCGCCGCAGTTCACAACACGCGCGCGCGCCGACGTCCGCTGCCCCGCTGCAGGTTTCTTCCCCCGCGTCCCAATCGTCACCTTTTGTGTGGAGCAGCAGTAACATCTCCATGAAGGACTTCTGTATACCTCCTTTTTTACGCCGTTTTTTACGTGGGATCTCCCGTAGCGGTGCTTTACGCGTAATTTACGCGTTTTCCCACGTAAACTGCACCTTGGGTGGTAATAATCGGTGCAGGTCCCCCGAGTCCTCGTTTAGGCCGACGCCCTTCACGTAGATTAAATGGGTACGTCCCTTACTACATGTAGTGAGCGGTGCCGGCCTAGTATCTCAGCCAGCAGCCCTGGCTTTTGGCCGCGGCCGCTATCTCAGCCACATGAGCTGGACCTTTAAACCTCCAGCCGCCACGGAACCTGCTAGAAATACCTACGAAAACCTCCCGGGGCCGGGCCGGGCCCCTCGGTCAGGGCACTGGTCGGTGCCGTCACGGTTGGTCCCGATATTAGTGTTAGATCCATTTCATCAACGGGGTTTCTGGGGTATACCGTATTGGACTCGCGTTGGCTCAACGCCAACCCTCAGAGCCCGGGCCAGCCAGAAACCAAGACTCGGATAGTACTAACTTGAATTACTAGTAGTACCAGTAAACTCGAAAACTTAAAGGGCCTAATAAAGGCCCAATACTAGGCCCCATTTGGTCAATGTGCTTACGCATGTCCGGGTCCTTTACACTACGAGAATTGCGGGTAGATGACGGCGTCGATGACGGCAATACTCTACGGCAATACATGATGGTGATCAGCCATATAAGAGCCACATAATAGACTGGCAGCTAGGTGGCCTTTCCACGACAAATAATCAAGATTTGCTAACATCCTCGAAATTCTCAACAAGATCGGGGACGTCCTCGTCACCATCATCATGCTCTTCACCCATACTGGTACTTTTGTTTGAGTTCGAGAGATTGTCAGCAAGCTGTTTGAGATGATCTATATTATCAGGTCCCAATTGGTTCATTATACCCGGCAGTAAATCACTTAGCTCTGCGCATTTATTATCAACAACGCAGAGATAAAATGTACTCACTCTTTGCTTCATTCGGACCACTGATGACATAGGTATTTGCGGCGATTGATGCTTGGACTGTATTCATCCAGTAATGAAAATATATGTGTTTAATCATCACCTTTGGGATTCGAAAAATGGATTACCTTACCATCTGACGTAAACAGGTTGACCTCCTCGATGGCGGGGATGTTGGTTACTCCTAGTTTCTTCAATGTGCTTCCCAATTTTTTGTCGTCAGAGGTAGCTGTTTTGTGCACAGTTTTCTTTTTCCGGCGGAATGACCCCTTTCCGCCCGTACGAGATTGCTGCGCCCCACCGAAGCGGCGGGCTATCATCTTCTCGCGCGCTGCTGCGACGTCCATTGGCGATTGAGAGACGATATATAATACCAATCTATAAATAATGGTACATCTACAGTTAGTTCCTTGAATTGTCGGCCTTTCTCGTAGCACGCAGGTTGGGGTGGATCGAAGTGCACACCCTATTTCTCTCTGCATCGCAGGTCATGGGCCCACGCTCAGGCTCCCGGGCCGAGTCAGGCTCAGGCTAGCCTGAGCCAAACACCGGAAACCCCTTCGAGTTTGAGCCCCTATATAGATATAGAGCGTTACGAACTATTTTTCTCGTAATTGTGGTTCAGTTTACACTTCATCAGCGCCGCGAGGCTGCCCGCACGGTACCAAACTTTGCACAGCCTGAGCCCATTATTTTAGCATACGGAACCGTGACCTGCGCCTCAGCACAAGTTCCCGCCATTCGGCCGGCGCGTGGTTGTACGCGCATTGCGCCAAATATCATATGATGGTAAGACAGAACGTATTAACAAGCGTGACTTCAAGTTGAAAATCCTACTAGCATCATGCCTTTACAAAACTTTGTACCGTGACCGTGACCTGGGGACAGAGTCGCTTATCTCGTAAAGAAGGCTGCCGGTTTTGAGGCTTGCTGTGGTAGTGTAATAGAACTATTTTATTATGAATGCGAACGCTTGCCTGTTCTTGATACCTTCGAGGCTGTTATCACTTACCGATACCCAAACGCTGTCGACGTAGAAACCCGCGAGCTCAGGAGGCCCGGGGCCCGCCGGCCCGGGGCTCGATCGCCAGTGATTTATCTTTAGCTTTGTCTTAAACTCCCCAGCCTTAGTGCTCGTCAGGTTACCCGGGCACGAGCCTGCATCTCGTCCAGTGGGCAGGATTATTGCCCAGGGGCAGCGCAACGAAAATCGAGGGGCAGCACGAAATCTCGGCGCGAGGTGCCTAAAATCGGGCACTGGACGAGCTGCTGCCCGACGACGTCAGGGACGAGCTGCGGTCGAAAAAAAGGAGTGTCGGCGACCGAATATTGAACGAATGGTGCGCCCCATTCGTTTCGAGCGAGATCGAATGGGTCGCACCATTCGACGAATATCGGGGCTGCGAACGAGCTGACAGCTGACTGCGGATTATCGTTCTACCCCAGTTGCTCGGCGATATTGCGGAGGAGAGGGCCACACAGCGTCCGGTATCGGGCGGGGTAGGGGGCATCGGGCCATCGAAGGGCTGCTGCAGCCAAATGGGGCATTTTCTCGCGACGCCGACATCGGCGCGCAACGCACCCAGTGCAACTCCGGGAGATCGCGCGCGCGCGCGTCATTGTGTAAGTGGACTTTTTTGTGTATGCGACGATCCGGCTGAGATAGCGGGCTGCCAATTGCGTCGCTTTGTTTAGCTAAATTTAGCAAGCGTTTCGTCCGGGTACTAGTAAGAGGTTATGGAGGATTCAGGTGAAGTCACGGTGATGCTGGTGCCTCAGGATAGGCTCGACTTCCTCGACGGGTATACGGGAAGCAAGAAGCGTAAAACTCGAGGAAGTGGTAAGCCGAAAAAAACACAATGTGTGGTTTGCATGGATGCCGATGCCAACATGTCGTTTGTCCACGGGAACACGGCTCACTTGGCGTGCTGCGAGGCATGTGCGCCAAAATTCAACTGTCGTCCTGCTACTAACGCCGATATATTTGGAGAGAGTGACATAACTGACGACAAGAGCCCACCGTGACCCTCCCAGCCCATTCTCCCGAAGCCCCGTATGCCGCCGAGGTATCGACCTCATCGTCAAGCAGTTCTCTAGGAACTTGGGAAGAAAGGGGGATGGTAAGAAAGGGGTGTCCGACGAAATCCCGTAATAAATTATTTAACGCATTTTGGTAATTTCGGGGGAACGGGAAACTAGGGGGAAAGGGATGGATTTTCAGTCTCCCAGCCCCGGGGCCCGGGGTGCTCTGTTTTGATGCGACTCAGGTCGACTGACCTGGGAGTGACAAAACCGACACCCCTTACTCTCTGGTCCGCGGCGCGAATATCAAGCTCAGCCAGGACTCATTGTGACACATCGATGGCCCGGGCAGCAAAATCCGGCGGATCTGCTTACCAAGCCATCAACAAGTCTAACATTTCAAGATTACTGCCGTGCTCAGGCTATTGGTATTGGTTTCGATAAATCTGAGCTAGCCACCCAAAACTATTTGAAAGCGCCGGTCTTCTGGCCGTAATCTTGACCCAAGTGAATGGCTGGAACGTCGATAACCACACCATGAGCCTTCGAGTTCAAGTTCTCGCAATCGATTCAATATTCCCAATGTTCAGTGGGAGAGAGCAGTCAAGCCGTCCCGGACGACGAAATGGTGCATGCAGGAGAATCGCTCCAAGGGAAGACCCTAAGAACGCCACCCAGACACACCATCCGCCGCGCGGGGAGGCTCGCCGGGGGAGGGAAGGGATTCGACTGCGCAGTACTTCGGTGGGGCGAAACTTTGTTATGACTAATTCAAACATACTGTGGGCTCTGGCGCAGCGTCAGACTCGGGGGCAATGCTCACCGATCTTGGTATGAACATACCAGCTAATGGTCCATTCGTGATCTCACAATCCTGAACAAAGGGAAAAAATCCAAAAGCAAGCAAGGCATACTGGAGATTCGCGCCACGTTTGGGTCGGCGTGTAGCGCAGGGTATGCTCTCGCTGGGGCATGCTGCGCGCCGTCGCAGGACCTCCGGCGGGCCGCAAGTCCCGCAGTGGCAGGATTCAGACTCTCATGAGAGGCTACCACAACTAGGCATCCCCCTACTGTACTACCTATTTAATACTAGATGATTCGACAGCCTTATTAGGGAAAAAGAAGGGGAACTCGACTGTCGGTCCCAAATACTGGCACATGCAGTGGCTTTACGCCTGCTTTATATGGTGCAGGGGGTATAGGATAGTGCGCCATTATTAGCCTGCGAGCCTGCTTCCAACCTTTAGAGAGAGGAGGGCCACGCATCTGCCGGGCCAACCGCAGGTCAATCACATGCCCTGGTCTCAAATTGGGGGGTAGTGTATGGTATGATTCTTGGCGCTTCAAGCTGAGTTAAAGGTCCTGGACTGCGGTACCATCGGCATTGTTGTCGTGATTGTTATCAGCGTTGTCGGAGGTCCAGAGGGTAAGATTGTCGCGAAGGAGCTGCATTATGAGGGTAGAGTCTTTGTATGATTCTTCAGAAAGAGTATCCAGCTCGGCAATGGCGTCGTCAAAGGCCTGTTTAGCAATGTGGCAAGCACGGTCTGGCGAATTGAGAATCTCGTAATAGAAGACAGAGAAATTGAGTGCGAGACCAAGGCGGATAGGGTGCGTGGGCGGAAGGTCCTTATTGGCAATCTGCGATGCTTGCTGGTATGACTCCAGCGCGCTGGAGGAGGACTCCTTACGCTTGTCTGCGCTCTGGAACTCCGCCAGGTACCGGTGATAGTCGCCTTTCATCTTGTAGTAGAAGACTTTACCTTCATCCCCGGCAGAATTCGGGATTAGCGTTTTCTCTATAATTCCAAGGATGTCCTCACAAATGGTCTCTAGTTCAGTCTCTATCTTCTTCTTGTAATTAGTGATCAGTGCCGTTTTTTCCGAGTCAGACTTTTGCTCGATAGAGGAAATTACGCGCCACGATGCACGGCGTGACCCGATGACATTTTTGTATGCAACAGAAAGAAGATTCCGCTCCTCGACAGACAGCTCCTCTGAGTAATTCGCGACAGATTTCATATGGTCGACCTAAAAAAATTCTAGTAGACACCCCGAGGCGCGCCTAGAACAAATTTGCCACGAATTTTGAAGAATTGCGCGGGCCCGTTGATCGGCGAATTCCGCGAGCTTCTAAATTTGGTCGAGTCTCAACGCGGGCCGGAACCATTTCGTCGAAACGCTCAGCTTGCTCTGCAAGTTTTGCGAGATAAACGAGATTCTCACGAGTGTTATTCATTGTCATGAAACAAGGGAGAGTAGCTAAGTTTCAGCGGTATACGTTCGACGGATTAGTAGACAGTAGTAGCCTAGAGTAGAGGATATACACAACTAGGGAGGCGGCACGCAGCTCCCTGGCGAGTACTCGGTAAGTGCTCCGGTCCCATTCTAAGTATTCGGCCTGAATACTTGCTCGAAATTTTAAGTGCTCGGGCCATTTCAGAAGGGTTCTAGTATAAAGCTCAGCGGTTCGGGTACCGTGTACCGTATACCGTACGTCCACAGTTCCTGTATCTTTCTGGTCAACGAGCGCGGCCCGGCATGCAGCAATTGCGATGCTGCGCGCACAGGTATGTGATTGAACTAAAAAATACGCCCGCTAATCTTTGGTTTCACAGATGATTTCGTGGCTTCAAGGGCACATCCAGCTTCCGGGATACGATGTAGGTTTGTGGTCAGTCGAGCACGAAGAAAAAGCCGCAGCGTTCCTGAATAATCCACGACTATGTCAGCTTTTGTGCTACATCTCGAACGGCAAGCTGCACTTCTCAGCGACTCTTGACACAGAAGCAACATCTTGCGAGAAGCTTTACTACTTCATTCGCTCCGAGGAAATAAGATTGAACAATATCGACATGTCAATCCATCATGGAATGTTGTCGCGCGGGACGGCTATGCAGTCGCTACTTGAGGCAATGGGACAAGTCTTTGGCCCACAATTATTTGAATCCAGCACCTGGCCCGACAGTGTAAAAAGGGATCTATCTGGTCATTTGCACAGGTTCATGGGTTCACTTACCGAATCTACTTTTGCAGCCTCCAGAAAAACGGTTCTTTACTTGCCATCTGGAAAGTTTCTTCCAAGTGTACCTACTGCTGCAAAAAACAAGGAGTTAGTGCAACAATTGGAATCCATTGTAATCAATTGGACTCGTCAAATCAAAGGGGTGGTGAATAGCCAGGATAGTCATTATCATACTGAGGTGTCGGGTCCACTCGAAGAAGTTGAATTCTGGTGCACACGCAAGGAAGATCTCTGTGGAATATTACAGCAACTTCAAAGAGCAGATGTCTGCCGTGTTGTTTGCGTTCTTGAGGCGTCAAAGTCGTCATACCTGGCGCGTTTCCTATCCCTCGCTAGGAGGATCCATGAGAACTCCGTCGAAGCAAATGATAATGTAAACTTTCTCAAGAACCTTGTCACGTCTTGCAAGATCCTTGCAGGCGCTGATCCCGCTCGTAAGTGGCGAGCCTTCTTGTCGTTTGGGCGATCTTTTTGTTAGGCATATGCTGCATTCTTCCTGAGCTTCTTGGGCACATTCGCATGATATGGACCTTGTCTGGTATCTACCTCTCTGTCAACTGCTTTACATATTAAAACCTAAGTTCCTCATTTATTGATGCTGATAGGTTATTATAACAACAAGTATCCTGAGCGTCTTGCCAGTTTGCTACGCAAAATTTCACATGAAATAATTTCCCGTTGCCGCACACGAGTATCACTGAGTGATATCTTGTATGCGGACAGCATTAACATTAAGGCTTCTATGGTTCTACTGACGGTGTCCCTCCGACCATTGCATGATTACATCACGATGCTGTCCTCAGGTTGCGCTAAAAGAGTCGATTCAGTGTGGTGTTCTGTGGAAATGCCTGTACTATCGCACTGCCGCCGCCATTCGTCTTGCCTATCCAAGCTCGCCGGAGCTGCACTGGACATTTGATGCAACGTCTATTTTTGCACAAACTGATGCCTTTGTCCAGAGATGCCGTGACCTTTTAGAAGTCTGTGAGGGTCAGATTCAGTTTCGGCGCAAGTCATACACCGCGGCGGGGGATAACTCTGTTTCGTTTTTTAAGGGCTTGCGTGGTCAAGAAGTTACTAAGTCGCTCGTCGCAATTCAGAACCAATTTGATAATCAGATAAGCCGTTTATGTGGCCTCAAGTACCAGATTCTTGACGTAAGACTTAGCCATTGGCACGAAGACTTTAACATCTTCAAGAACTCGGTCAAGGACCTTGAAGTCATGTACACGAACATGATAAGCGCGTCATTTGAAGGAGTCAATTGTGTTGCTGAGGCAGTTGGAGTACTCCAAATTTTCCAATCACTTGCCAAGCGAGATGCAATTAAGCGCTGCGTGGAAAAAAAAAACAGCGATTTGTATCTTCTTTTTATTCATGATGTAGAAGAGGTTCGCCGTGAATTTGATGAAAATCGCAGAGCACCACCTCTGCGCAACGATGAGCCGCGCTGGGCAGGATCTGCTCTATGGGCTACGGCTCTGGGACAAAACGTAGAACACTCGTGGTCTCTCCTCCAAGCCGCAACGTGCTGCCTGTGACTTTTATAGCGCCCAGTTATATTTGAAATTTGGCTTTCTCAGGTATTTCATGCCTACAAGTGAAACTAAAGAAGCAGAAATCGCCTACAAGGCATTGATGGGCGTAGTGGACGAGTATAGGGCTGGTTGTTACAAGAACTGGGTTGGTTCTATGGGGGCACTGGACTCTTCAACATTGCAAGCAAAACTTGACAAGCCCCTGATGAAAAGAACTAACCACACGGGCACCACAGAAAGAGAATTTCTCGCAGTCTCTACTTTTAATGTCAAAGGAGTCTTTCTACAGTGCAACTTTGACCAAGATTTGCTTGCTCTGTTCACGGAGGTGCAATACTGGGAAAAGTTTCACAGTGAGTTTTCAATTCCATACCACGCCCATGATCTCTATAATCAAAAAGCAAAGTTTTATGCAATGCGTGAACATGTTATGCGGATTGTAGATGCTTATAACAAGATCCTGTGTGACCTAAGTGCTGTAGAACGTCGTTTGTTTTCAGATCACATCCGCAAACTCGATAAACGCATTAATCAGGGGCTACAGAAATTGACTTGGGTGAGCAAGGGTATTATTGAGCACTATGTCAACGATTGTTGTGCTCATTGCGCTGAAATATATGCAATCGTGCGTCGTTTTAAGGAAGGAAAGCAAAGAATATCGCATCAGTGCCGGCTTGCATCCTCCATGCTCCTTTTGCAAATAGACAAGAATGTTACTTATGCTCATGACATTTTTGAGGCAACGCAAGCAGCTCGCAGGACCGAAATGAAACGACGCTTGCAACAAAGTCATGAGATTACCCAATTAGAACTGCGTGCAATATTCACGAATTTCTGTGATGGCACCTCGGAAGTGCTACGTGAGTGGCGCGAGTTTGTCAAGGAAATAGACAGCCAGGTCGAAGCAGCCTTGAGACAGGCGGTCAAGAGGAGTCTTCAAGCGCTCAGTCGTGCTATCAATGGTGATGCCATGTCAGAACCGCAGACTCTATTTTGTCTCAAATTAGTGCTCGAAAATGGTCGCATTGACTACAAACCAACCATGATAAGCTTGACCCATCTTGTTAACATAGTCGCCAAAGAGCTCATTTCTACTGTTGCTGTAGTTCCGCGGCTTTGCGACATCCTTTCGCCTGATACAGTGAAGCAGTCTTCTGGTTCGATTGCTAATGACAGAAGTGACTGTAGTGCTCTGACCAAACGCCATCGGTCGTTTTACTCTACCATTTCAAATGATGAAGACATGCTTAAAATAGTTGTTCAAATCATGAATGGAATGTCCTTGGCTGCCACTGAACTTCAAAGGCACCTAGGGTCTTATATCCGGTGTCGATCAATACTAATAGCTTCACCTTGAGCGATAATTTGTTATTGTATGTGACTCAATTTTCCGTCGCAGCTACTGGGAAAGGTACAAAACACTGTGGGAAATGGACAAAGAGGCATACATTCGTCGCTATGCGAAGGCAAACAGGAGTCTAAAACACTATGACGATGATGTCACCAAATACAGAAACCAGCAAACCAAGATTGAACACGAAGATATATCCCACGTAGTGAACTTCGTACAACTTGACTGTGCCCTTTTGAAGGAACAATTGATCTCACACTGTCAGCAATGGCGAAGGAATCTGCTTGGATTGCTCAACAAAAATGCCTCTCAAGGGCTCGAGTATCTCCATAACCTTTTTGCTGACAACACGCGCACCCTGTGCGCAACACCGTCTGATCTGAACGAGCTTTCTGATAAGCTAAGGATCCTGCTGGATTTTCGCAGCAATAGCCAAGTGATTGAGACAAAACTCCTTCCGATTGAAGAAATGTAGCTGCTTTCTATCTTCCTTGAAGATTGCCTTGTCCAATACATGCAAAATAAAGCTTGAGTCGTTTCCAACTCAGGTATGCAACCCTGACCAAGTTTGATGTTCAAGTTGCCTCTAACGAGATTGTCAAGCTGCAGGAACTTCGGCCCGCTTGGAAGGAGTTCTTGTCCATGCTTGACAAGGCACAGCATGCACTAGACAAAGCCAAGGTCAACATGAGGCGAGATCTTGAAAGCAACCTTGAAGCCTACTGCCAGCAAGTGCTGCAGTTGCGAGAACAAGTCCTTATCGAGATTCCAACGTCACAGGAGTTGACCCCAGACGAGGCTTTTGCTGTGATATACGACTTTAGACACCGTGTTGAAGCAGTCTACCTGCGGAAGCATGACCTTCAAGCAGGGCTTGATATTTTCAATATGGAATCCCCTGAGCACAGAGAGTTAAAGGACACAGAACGGGACCTGGAACTTGCTAATCAAATTTGGATCCTGGTCCGCGATTGGACTCGGGCTTTTGACAACTGGAAGACTGGCCGCTTTGATGAACTCGATATCAGCGAGATGGAAACAGTAGCAGGACAATTCAATAAGAAAGTTGGTAAGCTTGGTCGCGATGTAAAGCGCTGGGGAATCTGGGAGGCGATGCGCACAAAGCTGACCGAGTTCCTCCAGACCATGCCTCTTATCCAGGATCTCAGGAACCCTGCAATGCGATCACGCCACTGGGACACATTAAAGGGAGACTTACGACGCAACTTTGACGAAACAAGCGCAGAGTTTACTTTGGAAACTGTGTTTTCCATTGGACTGAGTGCAGTGCCTGATCTTATCTCCGAGCTTAGCGCGAACGCAAATAAAGAGCTTGCAATCGAAGAGACTCTCAAAGAGATTGAAACACGGTGGGGGGAGATTGACATAGACATCAGTGCTTACAAGGAGGAGTACTTCAAGATTCGTAGCACTGATGATCTATTCCAAGTATTGGAAGATGATGCCGTCGCCCTGTCTACGATGAAAGCGTCAAAATTTTATGGATCATTCAAGTCCCGGATCGACAAATGGGAAGGGGCGCTTGCGCTCGTGTCTGAGGTTATAGAATTGATTCTCACTGTTCAACGAAAATGGATATATCTCGAGTCAATTTTCATGGCCTCCGAAGACATCTGCAAACAACTACCAAAAGAATCATCATTGTTCATCGAGGTTAACACGACGTTTGGTCACGTAATGTCAAATGCAGCTGAACAGCCTAATGCTGTCATTCAATGCACTGCCACCGGCATGCTCGAGACGGTCACTTGCATGGATGATAAGCTTGAAACCATCCAAAAGTCGCTTGACTCGTTCCCTACTTACCCTTTTCTCACCCAAGGGAACTGAGTCCTTTACTCATCAGATGAGTAGCCGATTCTCGATGCTTATTGCAACATAGGTACCTCGAGACAAAAAGGGACGTATTCCCAAGGTCGCGTGGCAGTGTTGGAAACATGGCGGAGCTCGCCCGAGAGTGGGCCTTTCGTCCTGTCAAGTATACTGTAACATGCGGGTTCGATTTTTAGGTTTTATTTTGCACGTCCACCTAGTCTTGATCATTCAAGTATTATTAAACTCTGCCAATTCAGCAAATTTTGCAGGTTTCAGATGACGACCTCTTGGAAATCCTCGGCCAAAGCCGTGAGCCACTTCTGGTCCAGA
>JACLAA010000082.1_pt1:0-7500 | contig 16725 bp, 7 predicted proteins | sample 8027891 | NCBI WGS metagenome assembly JACLAA01 (sample SAMN15724900, study PRJNA655200) | protist metagenome | isolation source: fluorescence activated cell sorting (FACS) single amplified genomes of... | place: Spain: Blaines Bay Microbial Observatory, Mediterranean Sea | collected... | reverse complement strand
TGTGCTCGTTCATGCGGTCCAAACCGCGCGTGATCTCGGTCATGAGCTGCATGGGCACGTTGCCCCCAACGCGCCCGAGATCGTCCCTCCCGAGCCGGTCGACGCCGTCGCGTCCCAACACGTTTTCGAGTTCCGCGCGCGCCGCGTCCGTGCCCTCGATGCCCTGCCCTCTGTGCTTGATCGCCCACGGGATCGCCGCGACGAGGCGCGCGTTCGCCTCGCGGTCGTCCAGGGGACACCACACCACCATTTTTCTCGACAGGTTCCTCGTCGCCGATAAGACCTCCGCGAACGCGTCAGCCGCGGCGGAGAATCGAGCGAAAGCTGAGTTTGTCCTGAACGCGAGTAAGAGCGAAACGGCGCCACCCGCCACATTCACCACCGGCGCGAGCGCCGTCAACGCCGCGACGACGGGGAAGCGCGCGCGCAGAACGGCGACGAGCGCGGAAACCAGCGTTATCGTGAGCACGGGACCGGCGATTCGTCTCGCGACGAGCGAACTTCCCATCGACGACACCATCTCCGCGTACCGATGGGTCGATTGGTACTCATCCCACTTTTCGGTTCGGAACACCTTCGCTACGGAGAGGCTCCTTGGATCATCACACATCAGCGAGCGGTTCAAGCCGGCGTCATCGACCCAGTTCGGGATGCACTCCTCGTCCGCCTGGACGGCGGAAACGTCGGGTCCGCTCACCGCGTGCGGTCGTCGGGGGGAGGCACCGGGCGCGCGGGGACATCCGCGCTCGGGCCCTTTCCATCGACAGGGGCGCGTCGAACGACGCGAGTTCTTTTGCGACGCAGAGGACGCGGCCGAGGGGAAGGCCGCGGAGCCCCCCACCGACAACGAGGCCATCCGTCGAACACAGAGACCCGCTCGATATGCGCCGGCGACGCTGTCAAGAGTGAGGAGGACGAGATTGGGGTAGCTGATAAAAGCGTAATCCATCCGTGTCAGCGCAAAAATCACTTTGACACGTGTGACGTGGGAGTGGATCAGGCTCCTTTCGTCCCGAATACTCGTGCCGACAGCCGCGTTGCGGTACCGCGACGAGCTCATTCGCGGCCGGAATTACCGACAGCCGTCATCGCGATCGCGATTGACTACATTAAAAAGGCGCTCTTACGCGTTCGCGTTGCCTCCAAACTCGTGCGAGAACCACTCCTCCAATTGCGCATCAGCGTTGGGTTCCCCCGCGGCGGCGCTCGCGTTGTTTCCGGAGTTCGGCACGCGAAAAACCACCTTCAGCGGCGGCCGGGCGTTGGCGGCCGGCGCGGCGGCAGTCTCACGCGCGGGGGGCGCGCTGGCGACGGCGTTCTCGCCTCTGGCGATTTCCACCGGACTAGGGACGGCATTCGCCGCGGCAGCGGATACCCGCCCCCCGCCCCCGTGCCCCTGGGAAGAGGCGGCGGAGAGCCGCGACCGAGCCGCGTCCGCAGCCGAAAGGCGCGAAAGAGAAGCCCTCTGGTCGTAGTACGCCGAAGCCAAAGCGGAATACGCCTCTGGAGAGTTCAAGCGCTGGTTGTCTCGAGCCGCCATGAAAGACGCGGCGACGGCTCCCGCGGCAGCCTCGACAGCCACCATCGCCTCCGCGGCCGCGTCCGCGGCCGCGTCCGCGGCCAATCTTCTCGCGTCCGCGTCGCGAGCTCTTTGCAGCGCGGAAGCCGCCTCCGCCACGTCGGCTAGGTCGCGGCCGGTTCCCTCGCGGGGGTCGTTCGGCGGCGCCTGTTCCGAATCGCTGTCCGAATCAGAAATCACGATCACCTCCGGCGGTGGCGGCGGTGGTCGACCCCTCCGCGCCTCCGCGACGGCGCGCCGCATCTCTTCCTCCTCGTCCGTCTCCTCTCCGTCCGACTCGAGAGTCACCCCCTCGGCGACGGCGTCGGACCGCTCGGGCTTGACGCCCGAAAAGTCCCCCGCCCCCGCCGCGTCGCCCGGCTCCGCCGCTCGGAGTTCCGGGGGCACGTGGAGCACCGAGCCGCCTAGGCCGAGGACCACGCCGTTCATCGCCTCCGTCTCCACCCACGGCGCGGGCGGTGCCGCACCGGGAGGCCCGCCGTCGTCGCCCGCGAGCGGGCGCCACCTCCCGTCCGGCGTCACCTCCACGCGCGAGACGCCGACGGACTTCCCGTCGCGGCTCCGCGCGCGGAGCACCCCCAGCACCCTGGTGAGGAACCCGTCGATGACGATGTCCGGCGGGCGCCCCTCCGCGCCGCAGTGCGGGCACGTCCACTTGCGCACGCCGGCGTTCAGCTGAAGGTACGTGTCGAGGTCGAACACCGCCAGGCTCGTGCACTTCTTGGTCCTCGCCGGAACCTCGCATATTCGCCCCGAGATTGGGCACCGCAGCGACAGGATCGCGTTGTCCTCGACGATCACGTCGTCGTCGTCGTCCCCCCCCCCTCCCCCGAGCGCGCGCTCGACGAACGCGCGCGCGCTCGGGAACCCCGCGGGCGCGGGAACCAGGCCTTTGACCTGGTCGAGCGTCCTCCTCCGCGCGACGCGGATGACGACGGAGAAGGCGCGCTTGTCGTTGCACGACACGAACAGCGCGTTTTGCCCTACGGTCAGAAGCGCGAAGGGAACCTCAACCACGGGGTCCCGCCCGGCTTTCCCCAGCGCGTTGCCGGGCTGGCGGTACATCACCGCGAGCGGTGCCTGGTTCACGCGCACGCTCGCGGTGAACGGCCAGTGCAGCCGCGCGACCACCGGGTCGTCGATCATGACGCACGCGATCTGCAGCTGGTACTCGCGCCCGCTCGCGCCCTTCGCGGCGTCCCTCCGGAGCAGCTCGTACTGCTCCGAGGTGAGCGTGAACGGGCGCTGCAGCGTCTGCTGGTTCCCGCTCCCAGAGCGCACCAGCCGCGTGGGGGCCATCACCACCCCGGGCGTGGAGGCCAGCCTCGGCGCGTCCGCGGCGGCCCAGAACGGGTCGCACGCCAGCACGCGCGCCCACGCCCCGGGGTCGGGCGGCGCCTGCGCGTGCGCCTGCGCCGTCACCGATCGCGGGTCCCTCCACGGGTCGCGCGAGGCGTGCGAGGGGTGTCGTCGCTTCTCTCCCCTGCCTTGAATGATGGTGGTGTACGTGCCCGGTCGCGACTCGTCCCAGAACTGCCCGCGCTCCGCCGCGAGACGCATGTGCGCTCGTTTTATCGCCGCCTCCGCCGTGTGCTTTCCCCCGGCGTGGCGGATGAGTATGACGCTGGACCCCATCTCCATCAACCGCCGCACGAGCTCGGGCTTAGGCCCAGTCTTAGGCATGTGCAAAGTCACCAGGATGTCCTGCAGCTCCTTGACCCGCAACGCGTGCAAGGATTGCAGGAGATCCCTGCTGATCAAGTCGACCGGCGCCATCCCTACTTCTTCTCACCGCGTCTGACGACCGCGTCTCGCCCGCTCCCGCCCGTGTGTCCCGGTCAGCACTCCTCCGCGATGTCGACGTGGCGCGTGGGGTCGTCGTCCACGGGTCTACACACCCTGACCCTGCCGAAGGGAACGCGCTCTCCCCGCGACTGCGATTTCGCGTTGTGAGCGAAGAGAAGGGGACGTGACGTCGGATCCGAAAAGTGGTCGGCAAAATCGACGAAAGCGATGGGCTGGACCGTCGCCGCGTCGCGCCACACTCGCCGCCCCGTAAATAAGCCCCTCATCATCAAAAAGTGGGTTATTCAACGCGTTTTCTTCCATTCGCGAACGCCCTTCGTCGTCGCGCCGCTCGCTGACCTTCTCTCGCGCGCGCCCCGTCCGTGACCGCTCGCCGCACGGGAGGTTGTGATGATGCTCGCCATGAGAACCGGCGCGCTCGCGGCTCCCGCCACGGCAAGACGCATCCGAGCCTCGACAACGACCCCAGCGTCGGCGTCGGCGTCTTCTTCTGCGCGTCGCGCGAGGCTCACCACCCTCCGGGCCTCGGTGCGCGTCACCTCCGCGCCCCGCGGTATCGCCCTGCGCGGGCGGCGCGCGGTGGTCCGCCGCGCCGCCGAGTCCTCCAGCGAGTCCGCGGACGTCGAGACGTCCCCCGAGGAATCCGCCGCGGCTACGGAGTTGGCCGAAATCTTGGAAGCGATCGCCTCCGAACGCGAGACCCTGATCGAGACGGAGATGGAACAGAAGCAGAAGGAGACGAAGGCTCTTGAGTCCCAGGAGGACTTGGAGCTCGTCGCCACCAAGCAGGCGCAGCTCGCGGCGACGGCTTGGGAAGAGCACGCCGAGGCGGAGGAAGCGACGGCGCGTCGCACGGCCAGGTCGGACGCCGCGTTCGAGGCCATGGGCCAGGCTGAGATGCTCGTGACCGAGCTCAAGGCGAAGATGTCCATCCTCGAGATCGCCGCCGCGGCGGAGTGCAAGGAGGACGACATCCCGTGCGTGGACGACGCCATCGAGGCGGCAGGTGGCGCCGAGAACGCGACGGAGGAGCCCCCCATCGAGAAGGAGAAGGCGCTGAAGGTGAAGAAGTCCGAGCAGTGGTGGGTCGCCGAGGACCTCTCCATCGACGACGCCGTCACCGTCATCGCCGAGCGCCTGTCCGAGGCGGAGGCGAGCTTCGAGAAGGCCAAGGCGGAGAAGGTGTCGCGCGAAGAGAAGTACGCCGCGGCGGTGCAATCCGCCGAAGACGCCAAGGAGCGCGCGCAGGCGGCGGATCAGCGCGCGGCGGACGCCATGACCGCCGTGGAGGAGATGATGGAGCGCGTCCTCGAGGCGCGCGTCGCGCGGTCCGAAGCGGAGTCCGCCGTCGCCGAGCTCGACGAGAAGCGCGCGAAGCTCGTCAAGGATGAGGGCCTGGAGGAGGAGGAGACGTGGGTCGACACCGAGATCGAGTGCGAGCCCGAGGACGAGGAGTGCCTCGAGGCGCTCAAGCAGGCGGTCCCCGCGGACGAGATGGAGATCGTCGTAGACGCCGAGACGCTCGCCAAGCAGAAGGCGCTGGAGGAGGAGGCGGCGAAGGAGGCGGCGAAGGAGGCGGAGAAGAAGCCTGAGAAGCCCAAGACCTCCAGCTCCAGCAAGCAGTTCGCGGGCAAGTTCTTCTCCTCCACGGATAACAAGGCGCAGGGCGTCTCCCTCGCCGCGGGCATCGCCCTCGGCATCGGGTTCTTCGTCGGCATGTTCCACCCGGCCGCGCTTCCCCTGCGCAAGGCTGTCTCCGGCACCGCCGCGCAGGTCACCGCCACGGTGGAGAGCGGGTACAAGTCCGTCATCTCGAAGATTCCCGAGTCGGAGCGTAAGCTCGCGGAGCACGCGTACGAAGAGGCGCACGAGGCTGGTCTTCTCGACGCGCTCGTCCTGCTGTTCACCAGCATCTTCGCCGTGACGCTCATCTCCAAGATGCCCGGCGGGTCGCCCGTGCTCGGCTTCCTCATCGGCGGCGCCGCCGTCGGGCCGTACATGCTCGGCTTGATCGGCCACGTCGAGCAGGCGAAGGTGCTCGCCGAGTTTGGCGTCGTGTTCCTGCTGTTCAACATCGGCCTCGAGCTCTCCCTCGAGCGTCTAACCGCGATGGCCAAGTTCATCTTCGGCATGGGCTCCGTGCAGATGGTGCTCACCACCGTCTGCATCGCTGCCGCCGCCGTGGCGTGCGGCCTAACCATCCCGCAGGCGGTGGTCGTCGGCATGGGTCTCGCCTTCTCCTCTACCGCCGTCGCGCTGCAGGTGCTGCAGGACAGAGGCGAGAGCGGCGCGCGTCACGGCCGCGCCACCTTCTCCGTGCTCCTGTTCCAGGATCTCACCGTCGTGCTGGTGTTCATGCTCGTGCCCCTCCTCGCCGGCCCCGATTCCGGCTCGATCTCCGCGATCGCCAGCTCGCTCGTCAAGGCCATCTTCAAGACGGTGGTCGCCATCGGCGCCATCATGGTCGCCGGCCGCGCCGTGCTCAGGCCCGTGTACAACCGCATCGCGAAGCTGAAGAACGCCGAGGTGCTCACCGCGACGACGCTGTTCACCGCGCTCGGCACGTCCCTGCTCACGCAGTCGCTGGGCTTATCCATGGCCCTCGGCGCGTTCCTCGCCGGGCTGCTCCTGGCGGAGACGGAGTTCCACCTGCAGGTTGAGTCCGACATCGCGCCGTTCCGCGGGTTGCTCCTCGGGCTGTTCTTCATGACCGTCGGCATGCAGATCGACCCCGGCACGCTCTTCGCCAACTTCCCGGCCATCATCGGCATCGCCGTCGGATTGCTCGCGATCAAGATGGGCGTGATGGCGTTCTGCGGCCCCCTGTTCGGCCTCCCCATGCTCGCGGCGCTCAGAGCCGGCGTGTACATCGCGCCCGGCGGCGAGTTCGCGTTCGTCACCTACGGCATCGCCGCCGCCGCCGGTTTGCTCCCCATGGCGATCGTGAACCAGATCAACCTCGCCGTCGTGCTGACGATGGCGGCGACGCCTCTGTTCGCGACTCTCGGGTCGGAGTTCAAGAGGTTCTTCAAGGAGGAGAAATCCGTCGCGTCGCTGCAGGCGAAGGAGGGCGACGCCAACGACCTGAGCGGCCACGTCATCATCGCCGGGTACGGCCGCGTCGGGAACATGATCGGCGAGCTACTCAGCGAGCAGCTCATCCCGTTCGTCGGCCTGGACGTCTCCGCGGACATCGTCGGGAAGGCGCGCGCGAACGACGTGCCCGTGTACTTCGGAGACGCCGGCTCCAACGCCGTGCTCCACGCGGTGGGGGCAGAGAAGGCGTCGTGCGCCGTCGTCACCCTGGACTCCCCGGGCGCCAACTTCCGCACCGTCTGGGCCTTGAAGAAGTACTACCCCAACGTCAAGGTGTACGCGCGCGCGAGCGACATTCAGCAGGGCTTGGAACTCGAGAAGGCCGGAGCCAAGGCGGTCGTCCCCGAAACGCTCGAACCTTCGCTTCAACTCGCCGCCGCGATCCTCTCCGAGATGGACATGTCCAACGACGACATCTCCGTCGCCGTGGATAACTTCCGCCGGAGTCACATGGGCGAGCTCCAGATTCTCGCGTCCAGTAGTGGGTCCGCTTTGGGATACGGACTTCCCACCGACCTCGCGAGCATGGACGGAGAGGAGCTCGTGGAGGTTACTACTACCACTGCGTGATAAGGCGTTGCGTATGCGCGTCCAGGCAGTTGAGAGAGAGAGTCTACGTAGCGTATTACTTTCGTAATTAAGAGACGTTTTGGAAAAAAAACACCGGCGCCGAAAAGGCATCTCTAGCTCCGAGGAGGAGACGAACGAGAAGAGAGAGGTCTTCTCCAACGTCGTCATCGGCCTGCTCGTGATTTCCTTCGCCGTCCTATTAGTGTTTGGTGCCGCTGTGTATCGCGCAGATCCCGCCCGTAAGATTTTCGTGCGATACGTCAATGAATCCGGCATCGATCATCATCGCCGCCAGTTCTTCCTGCTTGGGGAATCTTCGGATCGACTCGACGAGGTACTGGTAGGAGTCCCTATCCCGCGCCACGAGATCGCCCATCGCGGGAATGACGTTGAGACTGTACATCTCGTACATCGATTTCAGCGGTTCATCTCTGACGTGCGAGAACTCG
>JACLAA010004452.1_pt1 | contig 16753 bp, 12 predicted proteins | sample 8027891 | NCBI WGS metagenome assembly JACLAA01 (sample SAMN15724900, study PRJNA655200) | protist metagenome | isolation source: fluorescence activated cell sorting (FACS) single amplified genomes of... | place: Spain: Blaines Bay Microbial Observatory, Mediterranean Sea | collected 2016-01-19 | reverse complement strand
CTCATCCCGGTCGTCAACTCCCGTCTTTTTTATCTCACCGAGCAAATCGCTCATGTTGATTTTAGTTTTCGTTGCGCTTAAGACTTGTGAAGCGTTGTTGTTGTTGTTGTTGTTGTTGTTGTTGTGTCGCTTTACTCGTACGGTTTTTTGTGGAAAGATGTGAAATTCAAAAAATCAAAGGAGTGCCGTGAATTGTTTTAACTATCTACGTATCTACTTCACAACTTTAAACACAACCACGATGTATCGCATGATATTAGTATAAAACAATGGGAGAGAGAGAATAATGAGTTCATGCGCAGTTTGCTTCGACATCGTGTCAGGAAAATGCGTTGCATTATCCGAGTGCGGCCACGTCTTTCATCCTTCGTGCATAACGAAATGGTTTGATATCAAAAAGAAATTCAATCGCCAGGACGGTTTTGCGATTCCAACAGCTCCTTGCGTCGTGTGCAGAGTTGATTTCGATATCAGCGCGGCGCTTCCGGTGTATTTAGATGTCCCGTTATCTGCGCTTAAAGCAAAGAGAAGAGACGACAAGAAACGAAGCGGCGATACGATGCAGAAGAAGAAGAAGAAGAAGACCAATTTTGAAAAGAAAGAAAGAGGGAGAAGAAAAACAAACGTCCTCGAGAAGCAAGATGATGAGGATGTTGTCGTATTGGTTAGCAGTAGCGAGAGCGATGGAGATGAGAGTGATGATGCCGCTAATGATGATGGTGAGGAGCACTTAGAATCAGAAAATGAAAATGCAGAACTTCGCAGGCTTTTACTCGAAGAAAAGCGGAAAACCCGCGAAGCAGAAGATGCGGTCGTTTTGAATAGGTGTAACAACGATGCGTTCGTGCAAAGTAAAATGCAGCTGGAAACGCTACAAGTGGAGTATATGCAAGTGCAAGAAGTAAACAGAGTTGCGAAAACGCGAGAGAAAATCGCAGTGGACAGAGCTAAAAATTTTGAATCGAGAGTCACGAAAGCTGAATCAGACGTCAAAATGCTTCGAAGCGAAATCGCGGCGTTGAAGCACCAAAGAGCGGTGGAGATGGACGTGTTCGCGGATAAAAATGCCGTGAGTAGTAGTCGCTTTTTCGAAGAGGAGCAGATTGCTCGATTGATGGATCAGAAGGATAAACGTATGGCGCTCGAATCCCTCGCTCGTTCTTTACGAATGAAGACGAAACACATCGTGACGCTCCAAGACGAATATAACAAAGTAGTTCAGAATTTAAGAGTCGCGGAAAAGTCACTTCGCGATTTAGAGATGAAATACGCGAAGCGAAAGGCGAGAGAGAAGCAAACGAGGGAGGAGTTACAAAATCTTACGAGAGTAGAAAAGCAAAAGCATAGCGAAGTAGCAAGAAGCGGAATCTCGGATATTATTGGTGAGAGAAAAAATGGGATTAAAGAGGGCGATGATGTTGTTGTTGTTGATGATGACGACGATGTCGACGATGACGACGACCTTTTGATTCTCGATGATGATGATAATAATAAAAGATATAAACCGTCGAGTAACGTCTTACGCGACTCGAACAATAAGAACGATAGTATTAGCGGGAAAGCAATAACGCGGCTAGGTGGCAACGTAAAGAGTCACTTTAATAGAAAGAATAATGCTGGTGGCTCATTCATACAAAATGGAGACGACGGTCGAGGGGGGAGAGCAACAATATTGACCACCTCTACAGGGGGGAAGCTCGAACGCAACAACAGAAATGATCGAATGCCGTTGAGTCGGGGTGAGATGATGCAGAAAAATCTCTCCAGCTTCGTGCGTAAGGGACGGTAGATAGATTTGTAACATTAGTACCAATGCGCGTAATGAGAAAATTTGCTTTACACTTTCTGCGAAAGTACCCAATCTTCTATGTATAATTTCGCCACGAATCCTAATTGCTTTTTCGCTTCGCACGTTGAAGCTAATGTGCCTATCAAATCGTTCTTCCTTTTGGCAACATGAGTTCTTTTCTTTTCATCTGGTTGTACTAATTCCGCTATTTCGTTTATCGTCTTTAATTTCCCGCTCCCAACGTTGAACACGTGTCCGTTTTGTTCTATCGAAGACTGCGCGGCTAATACAAAAGCTCGCGCAACGTCATCTACGTGTACAAAGTCTCTAAAATGATTCCCACTACCCTCGATCTTTAAATCTTCATTCGCTTTGAACTGCTTTAAAAACTTTCCAGTCACAACGCCGTCCAAACCTTCGCTCGGTTCGTTTGGACCAAACACCATAAACAAACGCAAGATTATCGTCGGAACGTGATAGCTCTCCGAATACAGCTTCACGATCGTTTCTCCCATGGCTTTTGTTGTAGCGTATGGAGAGGTTGACGCGGTTTTGTGCTGCAAAACATTATGTTTAGAATTCTCCTGGAAGGGAAGATTCCTCAAGTTGTTCCCATAAAACGTCGAAGACCCGGCGTAAACGAATTTCTGAACGCCTTTGAAACTTTTTCGCGCCTTGTGATGTTGAGGATGGTGCATCCCCGAAGGTTGATTTTTTTTGTCGACGTATTTCGCGTTCGCGGATCCATCGCCACTATCAGGCGACGCGTGCCGCGTCTGTACGATTGCTTTCAGAACATTCTCCGTGGCAAGGACGTTCTGCTCTATCGAAAACTGAACGAAATCCACGCCTTTCTTCAATGAAGGCAACACTTTGGATTGCGCAGCCAGATGGAAGACAACGAAAGGTTCGTGCTCTTCAATGGTTTTAAAAACTGTTTCGTAATCGCGACAATCACCGCGAACGAGCGTAGCCTTTTTAGCGAGGAAGCTTTCTTTGCCCGTCGACATGTTGTCCAAGACCACGACATCATAGCCGACGCGAAGTAACTCTTTCACTAAGCGGGAACCAATGAACCCGGCACCGCCGGTAACTAACGCTTTCGTTTTCGCCACCGGTTTCGGCTCTTTCTCATACTGCTCGTGCGTGTATTCGCACGCGTCTTTCACTCGCTCTGCTGTTTCTCTCAGAGAATCTTCCCCGTCCTCGATGTAATTATCCATGTGATCGGTATCGAGTAGTCGGAAATATTCTTGTCCTTCTTTGAAACTCCCACTTCCAAACTTACCAACGCTATTGCGCGTGACCTCTTGAAAGTTCCACGATTCCCGAACGATGAGCGAGGCAACCGTCAAAAGTGATAACGCTATTGCAAGTTTAGTCACGCGACCGTGACCAGACGGAATAGGTTTAAGAATATACTTATCATCCGCGCTGCTGCTGCTACTGGCGGCGGTGGTGTAAGTGATGTCGCCTTTGCTTAAACTTTGTCGCATTTTTCCTTACACCTAATTTTATTTTGCGACTGCTTTTATATCTATCTATCTATCAGTACGACACCAGATGCATTGTTTTCTGAGAGAGTTAGGAACGTCGAAAATGATGAGGATTCGATCTTTATATATGCATATATCCCGCTCTTCAATCAATGCGTCGCGAACTGGTCGCGTGTGCGCGATGCGTTTGTTTTTTTTTTTTGTGAGGGGGGGTGGGGGTGAGGTGCAAACAGGATATCCACACTTTTCCACCGCGAGAAAAAACACAGAAAGAGACGTATAAATACTATCACGTCTAACAAGAACAAGAACAACAACATCAAGAGAACAAGGAAAGACAAAAGAAAAGGATATGGCGCATAACATAGTTCTGAGCGCATCAACCGCGGCGACGAAATGTTCTTCGCAAGTGTGGCGCGCTGCTTTGAAGAAGGCGATGGACGCGAACAAATCTCTCCCGAATGCAAAATATATCCAAGTCGCGACAACGGGAGCGAACGCATCGATGGACAATCAAAACGATGAGAGTGGGTTTCCAGCAATCCGTACGGTCGTATTTAGAGGTTTCCTGGACCGAGACCCGACGAAAGTGACGTTCGTGACCGATAAGCGTTCGAAGAAAGTAGGTGATTTTGCTGTCAACAACAAGTGCGAAATTTGCTGGTATTTTCCAAAGAGCAGAGAGCAGTTCCGACTGCGTGGATTTGCCAACGTCATCACGAATGAATCGACCGATGAGATTGACATAAGAGACCGCTCGATATCGTGGAAAAAAATGCGCCCAGGCGCGAGAGGGCAATTTGCTTGGCCGGAACCAGGACAACCGCGTCTGCCGGAACACGAGGAAGCTTACGATGTCGACAGACTGATAGAAAACGAAGACGAATTCGAAAACATGTGGCCGAAAGATAATGTTCTGGAAAACTTTTGCCTCGTCACCGTGGACGTAAACCGCATTGATCATCTAAAGCTGAAAGGAAACAAACGATATTTATATAGCCGTGAACAAAATAGCGAGGGAGATATTCGCAGTAATAATAGCGCTAATAACGAAGAAGAAGAAAAAAATGTTTGGATGGTGTGCGAGTTATGCCCGTAGAATCTCATCTATTATGAATGCGTTTTTGAACGCGTTGTATTATTACTAGTATTATTATTTCAACATTAGTACGGATTATATTCAATTCAAGTGGTGTATGCTTTGGCATACCCTCTGCTTTTAGAAGGTTTCAAACGTTGCTCGCTATTTTCTTTCCACACTTCGCCATCCTCGAAAAACTCCTTTTTCCAAATCGGCACCGTCGCTTTCAGTTCATCAATCAACCATTTAACTGCGTCCAAGGAAGCCTCGCGATGCGCTGATGAAACCACAATTATAACGCTCGGTTCGCCAACAAGTACTGTTCCAGTCCGATGTTTGATTACTATTTTCAAGAGTCCGTCGTCGGTTTGTTTTTTACTACTCGTGCTCGTTTTGTCGTTGTTCTTTTCGCCAACCCCTCCCATTCCCCTAACTGTCTCGTTTTTATCCTCAACCTCGCAACTCGACGCTCTCCTCACAATCTTGACGTTTTCGCTATCGTGACTATCTCTGGTGTTACTCTCATCGCACCGATCATCGCCGTTCCATTTTCTGAACGCCATTGCACACAACTCGTTGAGTTTCTTCAAAGCCATAGGGGTGTAACACTCGTATTCCAATTTCGAGACGCTTTTTCCATCGAACGTGTTTCGGGTGACGCCGACAAAACTCGATATCGCCCCGGCGCGATCGTCCGATACAATTTGCACGCACTCGTTCAAATCTAAAGGCGTGCCGACGATTTCAACTTCCCAATTTCCTCCTTCTCCTTCTCCTTCTCCTTCTCTCATCGTTTTAATAATAATGAAAGTCTCTTGCTCTTTCTTTTTCGTTGTGAAGAAGTTCTTCTTTTGCCTTAAAATTTTCTCGTTCAAAACGAACCATCGTCACTTGTCATCCTCCTCTCTCCCTAAACCTAAATACACGCGCACGGCGTATCAATACCCCCGATAAAAAACACAGCTCAAGAGTATATTTATCATGTGTATCGCAGCGACGACTGCACCAACGGCGAGGCGTCGAACTTCGCTCCTGTACGAGCAACACAAAAGGAAAGCAAAATTTAGATGGAACGTTGTCAAGCTTTTGTTCGCTCTGCTCGTAGTTTGGTACGTAAAGTGGACGACAAAGACGGTGCTTGAAGGAAGATACGGAACGTACAGAGAAATGGACGAAGATATATCGGCGGCGTCTTCGCATCGGAGGAAAAACCATCCGGTATCTTTGCGAAAAGCAAACGAAGATTATGCTAGTAACGATGATTACTCCTCCTCCTCCTCCCACGACAAAAATACGCAGACTACAGACTACGACGGCGCGACTAGCGAACAACAACAACAACAACAACACAGAGCACAAAACCAACAGAAAAGCTCGAGCGTTCCAGATGCATTGCCTGCTGTGCGAACTATTCCGAGACCGATATGCGGCGCGCATAATCAACCATGCGCGCACGGAACGTGCAACGATGACGAAACCATGTGCGTATGCTCAGAAATATACGTAGGGGACGTGTGTGATAGTCCAATCAAACTATCCGGGAAGAAACTCGGCGGCTCGCTCTTGCAAAGTTGGAACTTACCTTACACCGGTCCAATCATCATGTCGAAATATAACTTGGGCAAGCACATGAATACGAGGAAAACGGGCGTGTTGCAATTAGATTTACCAAACGAAGTTCCTAGATTTTTAGGCCCGATTGGTCCACCTTTGCTGAAAATATTACCAAGCGATGATATCTTTAGAGGCAACCGGCTCTTTTTTCCAACGTGCGCCGTAATCGGCAACTCTGGGTCCATGAAATCGCGCGTAAATAGAAATCGCGCGGCGGAGATTGACGCGCATACCGTCGTCATAAGATTCAACGACGCGAAGACAGACTCGAATTACGGCGACATCGTGGGAAGGAAAACGTCGATGCGTGTGGTGAACGCAAAGCATTTTGGGTTTCGCGAGACGGAAGATGAATTTGTCGTGCAGCAAATGCGTTCTCCGCAAGCGTTTCGGTCGTTCATGGGCGAGCACAGAAGGAACCCGGGAAAGCCTTTGTACTCTTTACATCCCGATTTTGCATCGTACGTGATTAAATCGTTCCCGAAAATTCAAACGAGCGTTGGCTTTCAAGGGGTTTTGATGGCGTTGATGTCGTGCGGGACAGTGAACGTGTACGGATTTTCTCTCGGACCGAACGAAGGCTTTTCGCAATCATATTACAGACCAGATTCGGACGAAGATCTCGACGCCGACGATGATAGCAGTAGAAATGCCGAAGTTCAAATGCTTCGTAAACGAGAACAAACCGAGTGGAAGGCTTTGAGCGCGATGAACGGGGCAGGGCTGATTACATTTCGCGATAAGTGCGTTGAGAACTGTCACGTGAGTCGATCGCGTTGTGGTCAATGCATGAAAAAACAAGAAAAGGTGATCACGGGTGAAGTAGACGACGTCGACGATGGTGACGAGAATAGCGGTAGCAATGATGACGAGGATGGTAGTAGCGAAAACGATATGCGAGCGGACGAAGAAGCGTGAATTAGAAGATTGGGTACTTTCGCAGAAAGTGTAAAGCAATTTTTCATTATGCGTACCAAAGCTGATCAATAAGCTCTAGTTTTTCTTCATTTGTTTACTTTTTTCCGCAGAAGCAGTTACGGCTTCAATTACCGCAGAGCGGAATCTGTTCTTTTCGAGCTGGCGCATCGCCGATATTGTCGTTCCTCCTGGCGAGCACACTCTATCTTTCAACTCTCCCGGGTGCACCTGCGTTTCGAGGCAAAGCTTTCCAGCGCCGATTACAGTCTGACAGGCGAGTTTCATCGCAACACTTCGAGGGAGACCATTCAAGACGGCCCCATCTGCCAAAGCTTCAATGAATGCAAACACATATGCTGGTCCAGAACCAGAAACGCCGACGACGGCGTGCATCTGGCTTTCTTCTACGATGACCGATAAACCAAGATTTGAAAATAATGATGAAATCATCTTCACCGTGGCTAGACTCGCCGTCTTCCCTCCACAGCACGCAATCGCGCCTTCTCTTACAAAACATGGCGTGTTGGGCATAACTCTGACTACCGAAGGTGTCGGCAGCAGGTCGTTGTTTGCGTTGTCCTTCTTATCGCTTTTGTTATTGTTGTCATTGCTTTCGTTGAACCCAGCATCTTCCTCGTAAAAAACTTCTTCGCCTTCGAGTTGTGCCGCCGCTATAATCTTATCACTTTGATATTCGTCGTCGTCGTCGTCGTCATCATCGCCGTCGTCGTAATCGTAAGATTTCATGCTAGTGCTATCGCTATCTTTCTTTCGTCCGCCAAGATTGAACAGACCTCGAGACTTTAAGTTGCCATTGCTCCCATCAGCTTGGCGTCCTCGTTCGCTCGATTTCGCATTCGTTCCAATGTTTAAATGCTTTTCAATGTCAGATGTTTTAATACCCGCGGCAACAGATACAAACACGTGCCACGGTTTGACCCTCGGTTTAATCTCGTCCAATATGCTCAACATTTTATTTGGTTTGACGCACAAGAAGATTATATCGGATTCGTCCAACACCGCCGAGGCGTTTGAGACGATATTCTCGATGCCCAACTCTTCCTTGAACAGAGACGCTCGACCGTTGCTTGTTTGATTCTTTCCTCCGTAGCACGCGATAGATTCGCTTTGTACGACTTTGGAGTCCAGGAATCCTCTCGCCATCGCTTCAGCCATCGCTCCGCAACCTATGAAGCCGAAGCGCAATGGTTTTTGGTTTTGCAGCACGCGAGCGGACTTGTTTGCATCTCTTTCGATGAAAGAACGATGACTGTCGCTTGTACCACCATCATCTACGTTATTAACATCGGATGCCCCGTTCACAACTGCGATATGTTGTCTTCTTCTTTCCACGGGAGGAGAATGTCGTGTACTCAAAAGTCTCTGGCTGTGGCTTGGTTGGAGAGAAGACGCTGAAAATGGCGTCGACGCGATGCATTTAAAAGACGCGGAAGCGATTGGAAACATTCGCGCAACGCTCAGTTATCGATTCGTGTTGTTCTCGTTGATGGTGGTGGTTGCGTAGATGGAATAATTTCACAACACAACAAGAGAATTTTATATGATGACACTTATGTTTTGTTTTGGGTGTGACAGTTGCTGATATTACTTTTGTCCCCACAAATAAACAAACAGCTTAAAACAGCGACAACGAGCTCTCTCTCGTTCACTCCCTCTCTCTCCTTCTCTCCTTCTCTCTTTCTCTCCCTCTTTTGGTTGTTTGTTCGTCCGGACCGGCGGTTTAATACTCTCCAGCAGCAGCAGCAAAACAAAGAGGAGGGCGATAAAATAAAAATGAATGTGCTCGTTTCCGGTGGGTCCGGATACCTCGGACAGTTTCTCATCGAACGTCTCCTGACTTTGAACAAGGAAATCAACGCGGTACACTACACGTGTTCGTCGGAAAGCTCAAAACTCCCGGAAAGCGTTCACGAACAACACAAGCGAAGGTTAGTTTGTCACGTGTGTGACTTTGAAACTGGTGCAGGCGTGGAAGAGTGCGTCGAGAAAGCGTCCAAGGGTGAGTATCTCGAAGGCAACAAAAACTTGAAACTGGTCGTCAACTGCACCGCGCTTTCGCAACCGAAACAATGCGAAGAAAACGAAGAAAAAGCGCGTAAAATAAACGCCCCGACGCACTTATGTGAAGCTCTTATGAGCAAATACGGGAAGGGAAGCGAAGAGAGAGTTCCTTTACTCGTCCACATGAGTACGGATCAGGTGTTCTGCGGTTCGTACTCCAACACCCGAGAAGACGACGCGCGCGAAAAGGCGTTTGAGCCGATAAATGCATATGGTCGTTCGAAAAAGTACGCAGAATCGTATTTACTCGAAAACTACGATAAGAACGCGCTCGTCATATTACGTAGTTCAGTCATCACGGGACCACAGCCGCCGTATCGACGCGTCGACAGGCCGTTGTTTTTAGATTTTATCGCAAAAACGTGCCCTCCAAACACGCGCGGTCAAAGTGCAGAAGGAGAAGAGAAGGAAGAAGTTAAAGATGAAAACGCGGTGGAGTTTTGGACAGATGAATTTAGAAATCCAGTATCGCGAATTGATTTGACCGAGGCTATCGTGTACTGTTTTGAAATTTTCGTAGGTTTACGACGTAAACGCGATGTTTCCGCGTTTTTGTTCGAGGAAGGAGGTGGGTCGTCAGATAGCACTCCCATTTATCACGCGGGCGGACCGGAGCGCTTGAGCCGTTACGACATGGTCACCATATTTTGCAACACCATGAGAGCGAGCAAAAAGCGCGCGAAACCTGCAGAGAAAAGTAAAACCACGTCTTCTAGCGCTGCTGCCGTGGTTAAAACTCCTGCTGATATTAGCATGGACAGCACAAAATTTATGACAGTTTTACGCAACGGCGTTCAATTAAAATCGTTCCAAGAACAGGTTTTAGATTCGACGACGGTGTATTTGAGCGCAGTTCTTGGAAAGACTCGATAAATTAGTTCATGAGCGACCAAAGAAATTATATATGAATGTATGATTGAAAATGAGTTGTATGTATCGTGATAAATGCGCACTCACATTAAAAAAAAACGTTCTCGCTAAAAACTTAGAGCTCATCTTTCGGTGCTTCCTCTTCTTCCACTGCAGGCGCAGATTCTTCATCTTCTTTCGGCGCAGATTCTTCGGCTTCGGCGACTTCTTCCTCTTCATCGGGGAACTCCATTTCATCCAAGAGCGGTGCGTCTTTCTCAACGCCCATCTTGTCCTTGAGCAAATCAAAGACGCGCGACGCCATGGATTTAGAGTCGTCGATGACGAATCCAGATTCGATGAGCGCAGTTTCGAACATGACGACAGCCAAGTTCTTGGAAGTTTCATCTTCGCCATCAGCTTCGTACTTTTCCTTGAGAGCGGCAACCAGCGGGTGTTTGTAGTTGATTTCCAACGTCTTCTTACCCTTCATGTACTGCGCTCTCGAGTCGTCCGATAACGCTTGCGCTCTCATGATACGCTCCATGTTGGCAGACCAGCCGTATTTGCTCGTGACCACGACGCATGGCGTCGTGGATAATCTGTTCGAGATCTTCACGTTTTCGATTGAATCCGGGTACGAGGTCAAAAGAGCATCCTTCCACCATTTCGTGAACGGCTTGAAGTGTTCTTTCGTCTTTTTGAACTGCTTCTTCTCGCCTTCATCCGCGTCCCCAAATTTCATGTCTTCCTTGGAAGCGTTGGAAAATTTGAACTCATCGAATTCTGTCAAGTTTTGCATCGTGTACTCGTCAATCGGGTCGGTGAAGTAAATAACTTCAAATCCTTTCAACAAGAGTTTTTCGAGAAACGGCGATTTCTCCAAGGCTTCTTGGGATTCGCCGGCGACATAATAAATGCTCTTTTGTCCTTCCTTCATTCTCTCGACGTACTGTTCCAAAGAGACCAGTTTGTCCGGAGATTGAGAGGTATAGAAGCGGAGTAACTTGGCTAATCGCGTTCTGTTCGAGGCATCTTCGATGATGCCTAATTTGATGGCTTTACCGAAAGATTTCCAGAACTTTTCGTACTTTTCGTTCGCGACAACCTTGGCCTCTTCGTCTTCGTTCTCGTTGTCGTCATCCTCGGAGTCGTTGCCTTCCTCAGCGAGTTTACGAATCATATCCAATGCTTTTCTGACGAGCTTCTTCTTGATCGTTTTCAAAGAAGTGTGTTGTTGCAACGTTTCGCGAGAAACGTTCAACGGAAGCGTATCGGAATCGACGATCCCTTTAATAAAAGAGAGATACTTCGGCAAAAGCTCGTCGAATTCATCGGAAATGAACACTCTTCTCACGTACAGTTTTAACGCGGAGGCTTTACCGTAGTAGTTATCGTACATATCCGGTGGGGCACTTTCCGGAATGAAGAGAATAGCTTTAAACTCAACATCGCCTTCGGCTTTGAAGTGGGAGTACGTCAACGGATCGCTCTTGTCTTTCGACAACGCCTTGTAAAACTTGGAGTACTCTTCCGGTTCAATTTCGGAAGACGATCTGAGCCAGATAGCTTTAGAGTCGTTGAGTAAGACCCAGTCCCAGACGGTTTTCGTAACCGTTTTCGTTTTTGGTTTGTCGTCTTTCTCATCCTCATCGTCGTCGTCGTCCTCATCGTCGTCGTCCTCATCGTCGTCCTCATCGTCGTCCTCTTCGTCCTTCTCCTCGTCTGACTTTTCTTCATCGTCGTCTTCGATCGGAACTTCTTCGGATTCTTCCTTAGATTCCCACATGTAAATCGGAAAGTTGATAAATTCAGAGTACTTTTCGACCAAGTCCTTCAATTTGCCCTCGTCCAAATACTCTTGCGCTTCCTCTTTGAGATAAATCTTGATCTCCGTGCCTCTGCCGATCGCTTCACCATCGGTATCTTCAGAAATGGCAAAGTTACCGTCGGCTTTAGATTGCCAGATCCATTGCGTGTCTTCGCTGTTCGACTTGGTGCGCACTTCCACAAAGTCGGCGACTAAGTACACGGAGTAGAAACCGACGCCAAACTGACCGATGAGAGACATGTCGCCACCCTTTTGCATTTGCTCGAGGAAGGCTGACGTACCAGATTTAGCAATCGTACCCAAGTTGTCCTTGATTTCTTGCTTGGTCATCCCAACCCCTTTATCGCGGATGGAAATAAGCTTTTGGTCTTTGTCGATTTTGATGCGAATGTCGAGCTGAGCGGCATCTCCGTCGCCCAATTGCGAGGCATCGGTCAAGGACAAGAAACGAATCTTGTCCAAAGCGTCGGATCCGTTAGAGATCAATTCTCTCAGGAAGATGTCTTTGTTGGAGTACAAAGAGTTGATGATGATATCCATCAAGCGCGAAACTTCGGCTTGAAACTCGTTGACTTCAGCACCCGCCTTGAAGGTTGGAATTTGGAATTCTTCCGATGACGATGCCGCCGCATCCGCCGCCGCAGCTTCTACGAATAGAGAAGAAGAGGAAGCAGAGAGCGCGTTATCGTTCCCAAAGTCTGTTGTTGAAAGTGAAAAGAGACGACACACACGCACCGGTCAGTGATGGCTCGAGTTATCTTTAACCACCAATAGAAGAAGATACTAATCCAAAATTATATTTGATCGAAAGAAAGCGAGAGAAACAAATTTCCGAGACCAAATCACACGCGGCGCGCTCTCGAAAGATGATGATTGAATAAAAAAAAGTCCACGACATCATATCATTACGCACTCGAAGGGACAGAAATACCGGCAAACAAGCCGATGAGTAACCCCAACAGAAGGAATTTAGTAAACTTCATCATCGTTCTTACGTTCGCGAGAAAGAAAGAAACGAGAGTTGGTGTTTCTAAAAGTGATGTTAAGATGAGAAGAATTTTCCTTCTTTTCTCCTTTTCTCTTTTGGAGATGATGGGTGACAATTCGGGAGCCAATCAAAATTTCACAAATTCGCGACCACAACACACGAACAAAAACAACGCGTGGATGGGGTGGTGGTGGGGTGAATAAATAAATTTTTCGTACAAACTTTAACAACTTCGACGCTTCTTTCTTTCCTCGTCCTCATCCTCCTCTAATTCTTCCGAGTTTCGCCGCCAATTTACATACACTTCGTCCGTTCTAAACCTTTGCGTGCACGTCGTCTGTTCTAAAGGAACACCCACGTTTCCGTTCGCTAAATATTCAATCAAGCCCGTGTACGCAATCATGGCGCCGTTGTCGATGCAATATCGTTCATCCGTCGCATATAACTTTCCTCCGCGCTCTTTAGCCATTATATCCATCATCTCCTGCAGACGAAGATTACACCCAACACCCCCCACGACGAGCACATCGTTCGCATCGCAATGCGCCATAGCTCTTTCCGTCACTTCGATCAACATCGCAAACACAGTTTCCTGAAACGACATCGCCAAGTCAGCCTTCGTGACTGTATTACTATAACCATTACTATTATTACTACTTTTCATCGCTGCTACTTTTTCTTCCGCGTTGGTTAGAATTCCACCAACGTTTATATCCATACCTTTACAATTATATGGAAATTCCACGAAGGTTTTACCTTCTTTCGCGAGTTGTTCGATGTTATATCCCGGCGCCGGGTCGTTCGAAAGCTCTAAACACCTCGCGAATCTATCCAACGCGTTCCCTACCGCTATATCTATAGTTTCTCCAAAAATTCTGTACCTGTTATCGTTGTACGCGATGATTTGTGTGTTCCCACCGCTCGCGTATAAAACGACTGGATTCTTAGCTTTCGTTACTAATCTTCCCATCTCGATGTGCGCTATGCAGTGGTTCACCGTTTGGATTGGTTTCTTCCAAATTTGACTGAGCGTTCGAACGACTAGCGCGACGACGATGAGGCACGCCCCCATCCCAGGTCCTTTGGTGAAACAAATCACATCAATTTCCTCGCCGAAATCTTTCAACGAAAATGAAGAGCGAGATTCATTATTATTATTATTATCATCAAACGCTTCTCGTAAAGCGTCTTCGGTTAAATCTAAAATCACTTTTTTGTGGTGGTTGGCGGTTTCTCGCGGGAGAAAACCACTACCCGTAGGCGCGCAATACGTCCGCCGTTTGTTGCTCAAAATCGTCCCATCGCTGGTTACTATGCCGACGCCTATTTTGTTCGCCGACCCTTCGAATCCAATGGCTATCGTTCTCTTCTTCTTCATCCTTTTTCACATATATTTTATTATGTGGCAGCCATGGCAATCGGTGTGAGAAAATATCGAAAGAAAGAAAGAAAAATGCAAAAAAAGAAATTCGTAAGTAACGAACACGCGCACACACGGAAAGAAAGAAAGGAAGAAAGGAGAATGCCGTCGGCGTCGTCGTCGGCGTCGTTAACTGCAGCAGCGGCAGCGTTATTAACTAGAAGGGCGTTTAAACCTACGAGCGAAGAGTGCCCTTTCTGTGTAAACGCGATAGTGAAAGAAAATGGGAGCAAGTGTATCGGAGTCTGTCGGAACCCACAGAATGTTCCAGGACCCCTATTTTTTCCTCATCAAATGCAAACGTGTCGAGACGCGGTTCAAATTCAACTAGAATCGATGAAAGATAAGAATAATCCTAGAACCGACCACGGCGTACAAGTTATGTGGGAGTTCAGCGTAGAATCAGGAAACATGGATCGCTCGAGATATTTCGGTTTCTCGTCGGATATGTATCACTTTGATCATTTTCTTGGGAAGTGTTTGGTAAACTTCGACGCGTTCGTATTCAATAGAAAGCACGAGATTCTTGACGAGATTTTAATGAAAGATGGGCGCACTTTAGTGAGAGTCATAGTGACTGATAAAGTTGGGAGTGATACTTTTTGGGCTTTTGTCATGGTGAAGCGCACATTCAGTAAATACGAAGGTTGCTGGCAAAGCTTGAGGATTTTGCCGTGCGATGAAAATTGGGATTCGAAATATATTAACGCGAATACAGGCGAAGCTAAGATGCCTGGAATATAAAATAGATTTATGTATATTAGTAGTACTGTACACGAAAACGACTAGTTAACGGCGGCGGTTTTGACGCCTCGGGCACCGTCTACCTTTATTTTAATATCGGCAGACGCGACGGAGGAAGCGTTGTTGTTGTTGTTGATATTTTTTACACTCTTTCCCGAAGCAGCGCCGAGGATAATTTCCTTCAGTTCATCACCAGTTAAGCTTTCGCGATCCAAAAGCGACTTTGCAATCGCGTGCAACTCTTTCTCGTGCGTTCGCAATAGCGTCTTGGCGCGCACGTACGCGCTTTCGAGCATTTCTTTCACTTCTTCCTCTATTTTTTGTCTCGTTTCCGAGGATAAGCCGCTTTGATTATACTCTTGACTCGCTAAACCAATAGTTTGAGAAAACCCGTACTTTGTGATCATCTCCCTCGCCAATCGTGTCGCTTGTTGCAAGTCAGACGAGGCGCCGGTTGTAATTTCATCTTTGCCAAAGATCAACTCTTCCGCGACTCGTCCGCCCATGGTGACGTCAAGCATAGCCATCAACTGTTTGCGAGTGAGATTCAACTCGTCTTTATCTGGAAGTTGCATCACCATACCTAAAGCATGGCCTCTCGGAACAATAGTCGCTTTATGCACGGGCCTCGCACCTTGCGTTCTTAAGGCAACTAAAGCGTGACCACCTTCGTGGTAAGCGGTGAGCTTTCTGTTCTCTTCCGTAATGACTGCGGACTTGCGCTCCGCGCCCATGAGAATGCGATCCTTTGCGTGGTCGAGATGGCTATTTTTCACTTCCGTCTCGTCATCTAAAGCTGCCTTCAACGCCGCAATGTTCACAAGGTTTGCTAAATCTGCTCCAGAAAAGCCCGGCGTCCCTCTCGCGACGATTTCAAAGTCTACGTCTTTCGCGAGCTTCACATTTTTCGAGTGCACTTGCAAAATTTGTTTGCGACCTTCGACGTCTGGATTCGGCACCGCGACGGTTCTATCGAAACGCCCGGGTCGAACGAGCGCTTTATCCAAAGCCTCGGGCGTGTTTGTCGCTGCAAGCACAACAATACCTTGGACGTCGGACGAATTAAATCCATCCATTTCCGTTAAGAGTTGATTCAAAGTCATGCGAGTGTTCTGCGCATCTTTCGGAGAACGCTGCGAACCGACCGCGTCGATTTCGTCGATAAAAACAATACACGGTGCTTGTTTCTTCGCCGCTTTAAATAGTTCTCGCACTCGTCGAGCGCCGACGCCAACAAACATCTCCTCAAACTCAGAGCCGGAAACGTAAAAGAACGGCACGTCCGCTTCGCCCGCGACGGCTTTCGCGAGCAAAGTCTTTCCTGTCCCCGGCGGGCCGACCAAGAGCAAACCTTTTGGAAGTTTTCCTCCCAAGCGAGTAAACTTTTTCGGATCTCTCAAATAGTGTACGATTTCTTTCAGCTCATTCTTTGCCTCGTCGACGCCTTTTACATCCGAAAACGTTGTCTTCTTCTTCCTTCGTATTTTACCACCTTTACCGTCGCTCTCTTCGATGAATTCGTCCTGGTTTTGAGGTTTTGGTTGATCTGAGTTTCCTAGAAGCGATCTTCCGACCGGTCCTCCTTTATCCTCGATGAGTGCTCCTACTCCGGACAAGACCACAAAAGCTAAGCCTAACGTGCGAATTGTTCGCCAAACTTGCGCTGGAAACGTTGGTTCCAAATGCTGCACGAATAACGGCGACTTTGGCGTCCCTAGCACTTCACCGCCGGAAGCCGAGGACGACGATCCGCGCAACGCGTTTGTCGCAGCGGCTGCGGCACCGCCGGAAGCATTTCCTCCTAGCCCAGCTGTATTATTTGCCGCAGCTGTCGCGTCATTGATAGCTTTTGAGAATCCTTGTAAGGTTGGAAACTGCCATCCTCCACTTCCGCTAGCGCCGTGATTGTTCTTTGCCATCATCGCGGCATTTGCAGCCGCA
>JACLAA010002686.1_pt1 | contig 16770 bp, 14 predicted proteins | sample 8027891 | NCBI WGS metagenome assembly JACLAA01 (sample SAMN15724900, study PRJNA655200) | protist metagenome | isolation source: fluorescence activated cell sorting (FACS) single amplified genomes of... | place: Spain: Blaines Bay Microbial Observatory, Mediterranean Sea | collected 2016-01-19 | reverse complement strand
TTTCTAACTGTCCGGTCCCTCGACACTCTTTGATGGTAAACTTATCGGGAATAGTACTCGTATCCTTCGCAAGTCTCAACCACGGAGAGTACGTCTTCCAATCCACTGACTTTAGATTTATTTTTCTCCCGGCCTCTTCTTCTGACCACTTCTTTTGGTCCTTCTTCAACTGATTCTTCTGCGCGTTCGACCGGTACCTTTGCACGGGCACGATTGGCATCTTCAGAGTCTTCAGCATCACTCTCCTCGTCTCCCTCGACACGTGCGTCACGAACTTTCGCTCCGTCGGGTTTAGAAACGAGAGCACGTGCGAGAACACGTCCTCGTTTTGGATCAAATGTTCCCACAGAGGAAAAAAGGAAGACGACGACGTGGGGTCTTCTTCTTCTTCCTCTTCTTCTTTTCCGCTCTGGTGCTCTTTCACAAACTTCATCAGCTTTTTCACCAAACCTTCCTTTTCTTTTCCTTTTTCTTCGCGCGGCGGCGGAGATGTCGAGGACGACGTCATCGAAGCGAGAAGAAGAAGAAGAAGAAGAAGAGAATTACGCCAACGCGTTCGCACGAAGTCGTCCGCGCTCTTTTCGTCGTCTTCGGCGTCATTCTCTGTTTCTTCTTCTCCCCACTTTCGCAAAAAAAGGTAAATCGCGACGACGACGATTCGCGTTTTAACCGAATCTTTTTTTCAATTCCTTTGAAAACAAAAACAAAACACACAAGCAAACAATTGAATTATTTACTCCCCACAACAAAGACACGTTTTATATCACTCACTCTGCTTGTTTGAGAGAAGAGTATTACACACATATGATATATATAACAGACAACTTTCAGACAACTTTAAGACAATTTGAACTAATTATTTTTATAACGCGTCGCGAACAACTTCAAACCAAAAGCACAACGCGCGTAATTCACGACGATGTGCGCCTCCTGAGGTATCGGATGGACGTTTGTAAACATACTATCACTCGTGTACATGTATTGAAATATTCGACCGGGGGTGTTTCTTTTTTGCCCCCAACACCAAATTTCATTGTGTGCATTTTTATATTTTTCCGAAGACCTCTCTTCTTTTGCTCGATAAAACATACAGGTACTTCAGTCTGCCGGTGCGCATCGTTACGCGCGTTTCTCCCAACGGCCCTGAGTATTTTATGTATCGAAGACATGGCGCGAAAATCAACGGGGTGTTCCGGGACATCGCGAACAACCGCGCCGCGCTCAAACCAAAACACGATCGAAAGATTTCCCCGAGAACAAAGTTCTTCTAAATAGAAGAGCCGGAAAATCATCATTAAGATTGGTGGTGAGAATAAGCCCAGAGAAATGAACCTCAGGTTTCCCTCTCGCTTGGTCCTTCCCGTGATTTTTGCGTTTCTTTCGGTTTCGCATCACGCGACGACGTTGGCTTTGAAAGATAACTTGGGGAAAAGTATCGATTGGTTTTCGGATCGAAAGTGCTTCGGGGGCGACTTGGTGAAGTCGACAAAGTTTGGATATTACGACGATGTGGAATTCGCGGAGAAGATGAAAAACTCCAAGATCAGAACGCTGTGGGAGACCGCCAATGAGCTGGGGGGGAGGACGGTCGACGTCCTGATTAGTCGGTGCGAATTGGATGGTGAGACGGACGATCCAAAGAGGAATCCATTCTTTAGAATGAACGACGCGAAGACTTTTCGATGCGCGTCGAACGTTCGTTTTTACGTGTATGAAAAGTGCGCAAGCAAGTACACGGTACCGAAGAACGCCAAGGATTGCGTGACGGTGGTGGATGATTCAGACAGTCACACGTACAGTGGCATTCCAGGGACTTTATTCACGCACGTGCTGAAAAAATGGGACAATGGACTGGCAGATTTCACAGTCGTGCTTAAAGACGGTAGGAAACACCTTCACGGAGGAGACGCGATTTTGAACTTGGAGATGCACCTGTCGACCATAACTAATTGTACCGGGTTTATGAACGTTGGGGACGTTCCTGCAAAGGTGCAGGGTAAGATTCCGAGAAAAAATAGGGATATCAGGGCGATTGGGACTTACGTATCTAAGCGCATCCCCTCGAAGGTAAACGCGCAAGGATTGGACAACGTGGCGAAGTTCGCGAGGAAGTTCAACCTGCACTATTGCGAGAAATTTGAGAGGTATACGTGCAAAAAGTGCGAGGGTGCTTTGGTCTCTTTGAGACAACAGTCTCTCATTTCGAAGTCGAGAATCAAGAGACTTTCGAAATCGGAATACTATCTTTTGCAATCTCTAACAAGAACGAAAGATAATACCGTGCGAGAGGACGGATTCGGATTCGAAAAGCTGTACTCGATTCTCTTCGCGTGCTATCAGAAACTGACGCCGTCCTTGATTGGTAAGCTTAAAAAAAATCGGTTTCCACACATTGTCTGCGATGACAACGAGTTGAACGAGTGCGTAGATGTAAATAATTCAAAATTTTAGCCTTAGTCGTACTTTCGTAGCTTAGTGTTATATTAGTTTTCTAAATGGATCAGATTGTTGGGTTAAAGAGTTCATCTCACGCAGAACTTCCTCCGCCTCCGAAGATATTTGCGGAGGGGAGGCGTCCATTCCAATGGAATTTGTGTCTGGGTTTGCGATACAAGCAACTTTCCTTCCAAAGTTCTCGAAAAATGTGTTTTTTTTCTTTCGTCTGGTTGTTCTCAGATATTCTTTCAACTCCTTCTTGTTCGCTAATTGCTCTATTGTGATGAATCCCTGAATCGTATCTCTTTCGCTATTTCCTATGCTTTTCACGCCATGCCAACTCGACCAACACGGCGCAAACGCGAAAACCACGTTTGGCACGAAAGGAGCGCTCTCGACTTCCGTAAATCCTTTGAAGTTATTCGCCGCCGACGCGATACCATCTTTCCACGCGTCACTTTCGTTCTTCTTCGAGACGTAGGTCCTCGTTCCCATCGACGTCTTCGATTTCCCGTCCTTCTTTGCCAAGTAATACAGTATCGTCACCGCTTTATCGTTCGTGTCCGTATGCGGTGGTATTGAATACCCGGGGAAATCTCGAGTCAGGTCCAGACGGTGATTGAGTTGGATCGTCTTCAGCACCGTCTCCACTTTCGTTTTGAATCTCGACTCGATCGTCGTTCTGAACTTCCGCACGTACGCGTCGCGAACGTCGTCTGACCCCAGAGTTACCTTCGAGAGCTCGCTCCAAAAAGGCACCTTCGTCTGTGTGCCACCAAGTCTGTCGATAAGAGGTATGAAGTGTCTTTTTCTGTTCTTCTCCATCGGTCTGTACGACCCCAATCGCGTCGGAAGATGCTCGAGAATGCAATCGTACACCTCCTCGGGAAAGACGTTTTCCATGAACACGTGCGCGAACGGCTCGTAGTTTACGCGTGCCGTTTCGATTTTCTCGACCAATCTCTCCCGAACTGCGACGTAGTCGATCTCGTTCTCGCACGTCGCCGCAGCCGCGCGGAGAGCGCCAAACGAGAAGATGACCGAAAGTAAGCGCATTAGTAAAGCTCGCCGGCGATGGTACTGGTACGGCGTCGTCGTCGCACGCGTCATCGCTTCATGTGTATAAATAAAGAAATAAATAAATAATCCAAAGAAGAAGTTATGAGGATAAAAAGAGCTCTTTTCGTGCGAATACAACACAATAACACAATAACACAATAACACAATAACACGCGCGCAAACACGCGGAATAATAAAAAAGCGACGACTTTGAGACGTGAACGAGCGGAGGAGGAGGAGGAGCGCTGAAACTACTACTTCTGTGATTTTATCGTTGCAATGCTTTTGACTCCCGCTGCTCCTCGTTGTCATCATCATCACATCAGTGCGAATGGAGGACAACGAACACAATTATTGTCGGAATTAACGGCCCGACGTCATTCGTCTTTTTCTTCTTCTTCGTCTTCTTCCTCGAGTAGTAACAACAACGCAAAGGTAAAGAACAGGACTTTTAAGAAGAAACAACAAAAACGAAGAAGATTTTCTATAAAAGCGTTGGTGTCCGTGGACGTCGGCCCGGCGGCGGTTTTAGGCACTTCGTTAATGCTCTCCTCGATCGCGTTGTACCAAATTCGAGCGACACGACCGGAAGTCTCGAGAGATAAAGACGTGTTTTTCTCCTCGGTCGGTTTACTCTGCGGGGGGATTTTGGTCTTTCAAGGGTGGCGATTAGACCCGTTAATGCTGTTTGGACAACTCATGACGGCTGGAACTGCGATTGCGTTCGCCTCGGAAACGATTGGTCTGAGACAGAACTTGTTAGAGGTGGAAGAGGAGAGAGGGTACGACGGTATCGGCGACGACGAGGAGGACGACGACGACTACGATTTGAGAAGAAGGAGAAGAGGCAGACGTGGTGGCGGAAGTGGAGCAGGGCGAAAAAGGAATAATAATACTAATCGAGGATACGCGTTACCGTCGCAAACGCAAAGCGGATTTCGGAGCTTCGACGACTCGTTCGACGATTTGTACGAGGACGACCGGGACGGCGGGATGATGGAACAACAACGAAGAGGATTTACTACGAGTAGCGGTATCGGAGGGCGATACATAGGTACTGCTGCTGCTGCTGCCGCTGGAAATTCGAGCTCGTTTTACGACGACGACGACGACCTGGAAGAAGAAGAAGAAGATGACGAAAGAGGAAGCGATTTCTCTCGCGAGTTTCAACGCTCGTCCTCGCGACGACGACGACCTAAACGAGAAGAAGAAGAACAAGAAGAAGAAAACGAAAGTAGTCCGACCAAACCTTCCCTGGACGTTTGGGGCAGCGAAGGCGACGACGTCTTTTGAGGAGGAGGAGAGAAAGAGGTGTTTAAAACACATCGTCATTATATTATTATTAATAATACACAACATATTTTGCACAGTTTTGCTTTGAGACATTTTTTGTTTGTGCATGGGGTGCCTTTTGATCTTTTCTTTCATCTCTCAAAAATCTCATAAACTCCTTCGCTTTTTGCCTCAAGTTTATCCTCAAATTTTCACTCAACCATCATCAGAGAGAATGAGCGGTCGGTCCACGCCCACAATCCCGAACCTTCGGGTATTAGTCGTGGACGACGACGTGTTGTGTTTGAAAATAGTCACGAAGATGTTGCAGAAGTGCGGATACACGGGTACGTTTCTCGTTCGCATCGTACTCGTTTTTTACGTTTTACGACGACGCATTTTTAGAAAAGCGCTTCTGTATAAATTGAGGAAGAAAACGGCGACTCCTGTTGGTGAACTTTTCGAAACGCTTACCGAGAAGACTCGTCCTCTCGTTCGGGGAGGATTGGAAAAAGTTGCGAAGAATTAAACGCATCTGATTCTTATTTACGTTTTTGAAATCTTTTGGAGGCTTTTTTGCATTCGCGTGTGCGCGGTGGAGCGACGATGTGCGATCGCGTAACGAACACAATCGAGAAAAATCAATCAGCGCACACGCACTTTTTATCTCTTTCTGGGGAGACGAGACTTGGAAATTCAGATGATTTTCTTTTCGCGTTATACATAAACACGACGTACTGACCTTTGTTTTACCCATACTCTTTACTACGTAATAACAACAACATCATCAACGTTTTGACTTTAACAGTGACATCCACGACGTCTTCTGTGACCGCGTTAGAATACTTGCGAACGAAGAAGGAGGAATTCGATATCGTTTTATCCGACGTGCACATGCCCGATATGGATGGTTTTAAACTTTTGGAGCAAATCGCTTTGGATATTGATATCCCGGTGTTGATGATGAGTGTGAACGCGGACCAATCGGTGGTTTTAAGAGGGATCATTCACGGTGCGGTCGATTATCTGTTGAAACCGGTGAGAATACACGAGTTGAAGAATATCTGGCAGCACGTGGTGAGGAAAAATGGGCCGGATTCGTTGCAGCGGTCCGGGTCGATGTCAATGTCGCCGGCGAGGTCGGGGAGAGGGAGTCCGGAGAAGGATTCAGGAATGAACGCGACGTCGAATGGGACACACATGAATAAAAAATTAAGAACGATTGCGGCGGCGAATAATGCCGTGTCGACGGACGCGAGCGCGGCAGCGAAGGGGAATAAGAAACCGAGCACGGTGGAAGGCGTAGCACAGTTACAGCAGCAGCAACAACAACAACAACAAACGACAACGAGCGGCAACGATAATAATAACAACAACAACAATAACAGTACAGCTCCGGTGCCACTGCCGGGAGGTGCAGGACCAGGACAGCAGCAGCAGCAAAACCAGATAAACGTACAAGGACACCTTGGGGGCGGTCACCCGCCATTGCAATCAACACATCAACAACAACAACAACAACAACACGTAGACGGTTCGATTCCACCACCGGTTGGTATAATGGGAGGATATGTAGAAAATGGGATGCCTCAGGGAGCGCATCCGCAATACCATCCGCAAGGCGGTCCTCCGCCGATGGGGTACTTGGATCCAAACAACATGATGAGTGGTAATCCTACTACTGCTGGCGGCGTGGATATGAATGGTATGCCGATGCAAGGCAACGGAGCGCCTGGAGCTGGTCAATCGGGTGGAAGTTCAGGCGGAGGCTCGAAAAAACCTCGCGTAGTTTGGTCAGCGGAGCTGCACCAGCAATTCGTGAACGCCGTGAACCAGTTGGGCATCGATAAAGCAGTGCCAAAGCGTATCTTGGACTTGATGAACGTGCAAGGATTGACGAGAGAAAACGTCGCATCACACTTACAAAAGTATCGATTGTATTTGAAGCGTTTACAAGGTGGACCGAACAATCCGAGCGGTCCGGGCTTTTTGAGTAACAAAATAGCGGGCGGCGCGACTGGCGCCTCCAAACCATCCGGATCTGGGAAGAGCAAGAATAATGCGAGTAAAGTTAGCGTACCTGGTGGGAGCTACCAGTTTCATCCTGGAGTTGGAGCGCCTCCGCAGCAGTGGAATCAAGGAATGCCGCCGCAACAACATCAACAACAACAACAACAACAACAACAACAGGCCCCTCCACACATGGTTGCGGCCGGAGGACCCGGCGGAATGCCTCCGCAACAACACCCTCCACAATATTCCACGTTTCCACATCCACAAGGTGTAATAACGCCAGGCCCACCACCCCCAGGAACGGTTCGTTACGGTTACGGACCCGTACCTATCGACGCGTCTTCGTTTACGCCAATCCCGCTGGATTTTGATGACACCGGTCTCGGTCTCGGCATCGGCACATCCAAAGGCAGCTTCGGAAGTAAGTCAACCGACGATATGTTGAGCATGTTTTTGAAAGACGGCGATCCCGAGTCGATTTTGTAAAATAGATAACACCCCGTTTACTACTTTTCCGTTGAGCTTCGACCGCGATAATTTATGATTATTAGAGGACGAAGACGAAGAGGGTAGAGAACGAACATTTGTAGCAGTATAGTATTTAGATCAAGAAGCAAACGACGAGAAGATCGAGAGAGAAGCGCCGAAGAAGAAGAAGAAGAAGACGTCTGTCTGCGCGTGCGCAAACTCCTCACTTATTATTAGCGGTTGTAACCATTAGTAACAGAAATTCTTTTTTAGTAGCACAGAACATCTTTTCTCTGCAATTTACTCCCGTCCGTCGTTCGATGAAGAGTTCTCTCTCTCAGTCTCTCTCTCTCTCTCCTTTTCACTTTGGTTTCAGAGGAGAACAAGTAAATTTTTCTTCAGTAATGCGTCCGTGCACTCGACGCACACCAAAAAACATAAAATCTGCCGCTACCATCTTTCTCAACCACCACCAAAGCAGTAGCAGTAACAGTAGTACTCTTTTTTGCAATTATCGTCATTACTTCGCGAAGAGTCGCGTTTTTGGCGTCGCATCTTCTTCTTCTTCTTCTTTTTCCGGATTGGATTCCCAATTGAGACAAATGCGTTTGTCTCTTTTGTATCAATCACATCGAGCACAAAAAGGCAAACTCTCTCGCAGTAGTACGGGCAGAAAAAGTACACTCGCGGCAACGTGTGCCTCGTCTTCGTCGTCTGAAAACGAGAGAAGCATTCAGGTGCATCCACACGTGCTCTCGGCGTACGCGTTTGATGTGAATCCGAATTTTGAGCTGACGGTTTCAACCGTCGCAGGCAGAGCAGAGACGAAGACGAAGACGAATTTTCCATCCGAGGAAGAAGTGAAGGAAATCGCGGAGATTTGGGACACGACGAGGACGAACAGAGAGAAGATGACTCCAGCAGTATCGCCGTTTATGAGAACATCGGCGGCGTCGAATGATGTTGGAGATGCGGTAGAGTTGTTCGCGCGGACGAGAGGCGAAATCGTGAGATACGGCGACCGAGGAAGAAAGGGAGGAGGAAAACAACCACTAGGCGAAAGAAGGATTGATACGACCGGTTTAATTTCAAGAGACGATAATAGCGCTGTAGGTGAAGAAGGAAACGACGAAGATACAGAGTTGTGCGTGGAGTTGATGCGAGAAGGTTTGTACATGCATTGCAACGCGCATAAAGCCATTCGCGATTCGTACACCGTTTCGAGAGGGAAGGATAAATCGAGCATCGTGTTGACGGCGAGGAGTGCGAAAGAAGATGTAACGAAGGAACGAGGAGGAGGGAAAACAGACGAAGAAAAAAATAATTTGCTTTTAGACCAGTTTACGGTGACGATAAACGCGCATTCGTTTCCACCGAGACTCGAAGTTCGACTGGGAAAAGAACGCCGAAGCGGTTTAACGGTGCGTCAAATTCTAGACGATCCAGCGTTGCGAGAATCCTTGAAAGACGGCGACGAGGTTGTCGCTTTGGGTGGACCGAAAGTATCGGGTAAGATTGATTTGAGTAGTAATAGTTTTGGCTTTGTTGGCGAACCACGAAAAGAATTGAACGGCGAATCTCTGTTGGATTACCATCGCTCGCGATATAAAGATCGAATTCCCATGCTCGCCAACGCGAAAGACGACGACGAGGCGGTTGGTTTGAAACTACCGGGCCAGAAATCCGCGTGGGCGTATCCGGCAGAACTTTTATCGTTGAAGAGTGAGAGTTTGGGTGCATCTTCTCCTTCCTCGTTGTCGGTTGAATTGCCCGATCCGGAGACGTACCAGAAGAAAGTATCGAAAATTAGACAACTCCTCGGGGACGACGCGTTCGCGCCGTTGGCGAGAATAAACCCGAAGATGATGCGTTTGAGTAATGGCGAGACGGCGTCTGTCTACTCGTGCAGCGCATCCAGAGAAGGTGGATTATCAACCGGACCGTCGAAAGCGTTTAGCGATTTCGAGACGTCGTATTATGATTTGGCGTTTGTTTCATCCGACGGTAACGAAGAAGACGCTCGAGAGGCAATTAAACAGTTGGCGAGCGAAATCGAATCGGTGTTGAAAACAAAATGGACGCACTTTTCAGAAGAACAGGTGGCTTTTCTCGTGAACGACGTGAAATCCATGCGAGTGGTTTCAACTCCTCCTCCAAAAGAAGAAAAGAGAAAAAAAGGACGAAAACCAATCGCGTACGTCCAAAGCATCGTCGCGGCTGATGGTGATTTCAAAACAAAAAGATATAGCAGATGGGCGGCGGATAAAGAGCGAGAGCGTTTTGCTTTGTTTCTAAACGCAAACAGAGGAGGAACGAGCGTGACAAATCAGCGAGCTTTGATGGATGATGTGGACGATTATGGATTATCGGAGACGTATTTTGTTGGATGTTCGGTTGATTACACCCACCAATACGGCGAAGGACCGAGTTCTTCTTCTTCTTCTTCTTCTTCTTCTTCTCCTCCCGGATACCCTCTCATTGATTCTACCGGTGCAGTTGTTGCGAGAAATGTTCATGTTCAAGAGGATGAACGCAATCACAAACAACCGATAACCTCAGCCGTCGCGTTTGCGTTAGAGCACATGAGAACGAAGAAAACCAGGAAAACAGACGAGAACAACCCCGAGGACTTTTACGAGACCGATAAAACGAAAGAGCTCACCGTGCACGCGTTGTCATCGTACACAAACTCGAAAGCGTCGCCAACAGACGTCGAGAGCGCCTTTGCGTTAGCAGAAACCGATCAAAAAGTGAAACTGAAAATCTTGGAAATCAAAACGGGTTACAACAACTTGAAAGCGTTCAGTTGGGATCCCGACTTGAAGAAAACCGCGCAAGCGCAATACGGGTTCCACTGCGTCGACGCCGCGAGCGAGAATGAGAGCGTGTGCATCACCACGCACCCGAAAGAAGACGGAGGAGGCGTCGTCGCCCCGCTCTTTGTTTCATCCTTGAAAACATCTTCTTCGTCGGCGTCGAGTGGAATACGAACGACCGATTTGAAACACATCGTAGCCTTGAGCACGTGCAACCAGTTCGGCATCGGAGAAACGAGGTTACCGGTGACGTTGAGCGCAGACGTGAATAGCGATATCATCGTTTTAGTGTAGTAGAACGTTTTAGAGCACAAGTACTACATAAATGTTCTCTCTTTCGCCTCTCTTTCTCGCGTGTGGTTTCTTCTCCTCCTAAGAAGAGACAACTTTTTTATTTCAACTCGTATCTTGAGCAAATCTCGTACACAAATCCACTTTTGTTGAGGGAAGAAGAAGAAGAAGAAACATGTCGTCGTCCTTCCCCCAGCGGGGGAAAGGGAAACCCCCTTTTTCACCCCCTCCTCCTCCTCCGAAAATAACGCACTCGACCACCACGAACTCCATGTCCATGTCCGTGGGCCAAGGCGAGGAAGAAGACGAGTTGGTCTCTAAAAAATCCGCCCCTTCAACCATCGCTTTTGGGAATAAAAATCTCACTTATTCAAGCGGGGTGCACCGGTCGCCGTCGACGGAGAAGTTATCGATGCATAATCACAACAACAAACGCCCGCGAGCGTCCATGGACGGTTTTCCGATGGAGGACGATTGTCACCCGAGAACTTTAAACTCGAAGCGGTTTCTCTCGGACGCCATGGCGAACGAATTAGGATGGAAATGGAGCTTAGAAGAAACCAATGGAAACAACAATACCCAACAGACGGAAACAACGACGACGACGACGAGTCTTTCGATGGACGGGAACCAATCGAGACGACAATCGATGGATTTAGATACGACAAGTCACAGCAGGGAAAATAATAACACGATCATCATTAGCCCATCTTCAATGCACGGCAACAACAGTAACACTACCGCGAACGCGTTGAGAAGGACTGTGAGCGCATCGGACGTGAGCGGGGAAGACTCGTTGCTCAACAACGGTGGAGGGAGCATGGACTTGCTTCGAAGACGCGCGATGAAGTACGCTCAGGAGCAAAAGAATTTAAAAGAATTTCATTTTCCTAAGGCATTGGAAGTCGTAGTCGCAGATCAAGAAGTAGACGAAGAGAAAGAGAAAAGCAATAGTAATAATAGTAATCCTACCACGCCGAGGAACGACGACAACGTGTTAGAAGAAGTCGCTCCGGCGAGTTTCTATCCAGCCAGTCCGTCGGACCAATCGCCGTTGATGACAAATTTGAGAAAAGCAGCGTTGTTGAGATCGCTCTCGAGAGGTAAGCAACAACAACAACAACAACAACAACAGCAGCGGCACGGTGGCAAGTAGTTTTTATAGTGTGTACGTAGTAGTAAAAAATTAGAACGCGAACGAAAAGCGACGCTCATCCATCCAAAATGCACCTCTCGCTGTGCCAGGCACCGCTATTGGCAAAAAAAGTATTCCATACCAGAATCGAACTGGTGACCTTCCGCGTATTGCTTGACGTTTTGTTAAGCGGACGTTATAACCAACTAAACCAACGGAACCGTTGTTAATACTCATGGTAGGGTTCACAAAAATATTTAATAGACAAGCACAAAAAATTAATTTAGGGTTTTATCTCTATTTTTGTGAAAACGCTTCGATTTTGTGGAAACGAGAAAAAAACTTATCTTCACTTCTTCTCTCTCCTAAAGGTAGCGCACACACGCGCGCGAGCGCACACACACACACGCATTCGTTTTCATTATCGTTGTTTGTTTGCTCAACGACGATTTACGCGATGGCAGCGACCGTGTTAACTCCTCCTTTCGCTCCGTCAAACACCAACCGAAAAACATCCAACGCATCATCGCGTCATCATCGATCTGCAAAAAACGTAAACGAAGAAGAAGTCAAAAACGCATCATCCTTTCTGATGAAGCTGGCTGGATTATACGACGATAAAAGAGACGACGAAAACGATGAAGATGATGATGATGATACCAAGAAGAAGAAGAAGAAGAACAGTAAACCAACATCTTCTTTTTCCTCGGAGGAGGAGGAGGAGGACACGGAGGTAAACGAAAACGCTTATTCTTCCTCTTCCGAACAAGAGGAAGAAAAAAAAAAGAATACAAAAACATTTTCACGAGTTGTTGTCAATCCGCCGATGCCGCCGGGTAAACCGCCGTGTTTATCATCATCAACATCAACATCATCATCATCGAACGATTTGATGGCGAAACTGTTTGAAAAGGAAGAAGACCCAAGGTCAAAAATGTCTTCTCCTCCTTCTTCTTCTTTATCGTACGTTTCGGTCGTGGAGAAAGAGCAGAAGGAGATGGAGAAACTCTTGATGCAAAAAGAACTCGCCGAGTTGAAAGAAAGGTGCGCGAGGTTGGAAAGCGCGTTAGAGAATGTGCTCAATAATAATAACAACAATAACAATAAAACTTCAAAAAGAACGCCTCCGGCTACGCCGCCGCCATCTCATTTACAACATCATCCGGGTCTCTCTGGTACGAAAACCATCCGCTCGACGGGGTCGACAAAGAAAAAGGCGTCTTCATCATTTTCTCCAAAAAATGAAAACGATGATATCAAGAAGCGCGTTCAACCGACCAAGAAGTTAACCGCCCTATCTTCGCCGGAAATTCTTCAGACCAGACAGAGTTTGAACATGCTCGCGTTCGAGTGCGAAGTGTAGAATCATCGTCGCATTCTTCTTGTAATACTATTACCAAAACTATTTTCTTCTCTACTAATACACATCAATTAAAATTATTATTATTATGAATCAAACACCGGCTCCGAGTCGAACCCGTTCTCTTTCAAAGCTTGCACAAACTCTGGTATCTTCCCCATCGCTTCAACCGCCGACGCGCACCCTTTTACGCTCACCGTCACCAACTTTGTCTCCAAATCGATCGAAATCTCTGCTTTCACAGATGAGGAGGAGGAAAAAGAATCGCTACTTTCCAACGCGTTCGTGACGGATTCCGCGCACCCTTCGCACATCATATCCGGTACTTTCAGGATAACTTTTATTGTTTCTTCATCATCATCGCCATTTCCACCCGTCGTCGTTCCCGCCGCTGATGTTACTTTTACTCGTACCCGTTGTCGTCTAAAACCGTCGTTGATGATTCTCTTGGTGTTGCTCTTCTTATTATTACTATTAAAACTATTATTCTCTCGTCGCCCGTGGTTCGCTCCAACACGTTCAACGGAAACGTTCGCTCTGAACCCTTTCTGAACGCAGCAGGTTTTGAAAGAAGCGCTCATGTTTTGCTGCATATTTGTTATGTATTCGTGCGCGTAAAAAGTGATGAATTTTGGAGAGAAAAGTTCCCCAAAATTCTCCATTCTCTCTCTCTCTCTTTCGTACGCGCGCATGAACGCGAGAGATAAAGTCGTCCACTCGAAAACGTGATATGTCTCCTTCCACCTCTCCTCCTTTTTTCACTCCGAAAAATAAACGACGATTGAAACTGTTACTCGTCGTAAAACTTCTGATTGTGATTCTTTATTTCGTTCTCCGTTCCGTCTACTCCGACGGCGACCACGAGAAAGAAATCGAAAAGATGGAACAGATGCTGAGGGAAAACACGAACGAAGAAAACGAGTGGAAGGAAGATTTGAAAGAAGTGATGGAGCACATGGAAGAAGAAGGAGAAGAAGACGAAAGTAAAGCATCATCATCGTCCGCGACGACGACGTATGCGAGAGGGAGAAACGAAGATGAAAAACCGGTTGAAATGAATAAGTGCTTTCCGGTGTTGCAACACAACCGAGACGCGAGCTGGGGACGGTACGCGGATTTCGACTTTGACAGTAGCAGCGATAAAGAGGACGACCAAGAAAAAGAAAATAAAGAGGTGCAGTTGTTTCGAAAGGTTTTGGAGAAAGTGAGCGGGAAAGAACCGGAGGAGTGCGTGGACACGTCCGCGTATCAACGAGAAAACACGGGTTTTCTGAAAGGGTCGTGCGCGTTGGTTTTTCCAACCGGGCACTTATCCGTCGGTGGCGCTGGGATGCAAATAGAAGCGCACGATTGGGTTGTTCGATTAAATGGACACAACGCGCCGAAAAAGTTTAGTCGAGACGCGAAAGATATGGGATCGAGAACGGACGTGAGAGCGATTACCGCGGCTTTGGTGAACATCGGCTTAGACCATGCGATTTCGTACTCGAAGAATCAGGAAAACTGGTTGATGTTTTCCACGTGTTCGCACAGAAGTCCTCAGCCGTGGTGCGTGAAGTTGAACCAAAAGTTGAAACATAAACCGGTGAAATCGTTGAGATTTATTAAAGGCGAATCGCACCGCGGCGTCGTATGTTTAAAGAAACTCACGAAAGAAACGCACGGAGCGAAACACAAGTACGATAAAACGCCGACGACGGGCTTTTCCACTCTGTTGTATTTAACTCGACAGTGCGATTGCGTGACTGTGTTTGGTTTGTGCAACACGACCAATTGCGGTCACGCGTTGGCGTGGTCCGGTCATTCCGACCGAAGCGGGTGGAAAGATCCGGTGCATAACTTCAACATCGAACACATCGCCGCCGCGGTAATCGCCAAAAAACTTCCGAATAAAGTCCAGCTCTGGGTCTCGCATAAAGGCATGCGAAAAGAACCGCACAAGGCGTTTTCTGCGATCGCTGAGAAAGTCAAAGGTGTGTTCAGTGGCGTCCGAGAGGATGACTTTAGTTGATGTAGTCGTAGAAATTATTAGCAGTTTTTAGTTTTTTGTGCAAAAAATACGAGCGTGTCGATGCAACGAGATACAAAAAATATTTACTTTACTTTTGTGCGCGTTTGCTGCATTCTCGGATCATCATTGAAACCAAATCATGCTGCAAACGCGTTGTTTAAGACGAAACGATTTCACCACGTCCTCACTCCTCGTTGCACTCTTAGCAATCGCGGCTTGTGCATCCTCGTTCGTCACCCCGGCTCTTGCGGGAGGTTGGTTCACACAAGCAAGAAGGTGCGCGCCAGTTCCAACGGTTTCAGACGTAAGCATCGAAGCGTACGCCTCGAAACCTTGGTACGTCCAAGCGCAACTTCCAAACAGGTATCAACCTGTTGACGAACTTTTCTGCGTGAGAGCGGTGTATACCGTGACGTCTCCGACGACGTTGGACGTGTTTAATTTTGCTCGAAAAGGTTCGGTGGAAGGTGAGCCTTCCAACGAAGATATGGTCTTGAACGCGTTCATACCCGACGTCGACGTCAAAAGTAAACTGAAGGTCGGTCCGAAATTCGTGCCGAGAGCGCTATACGGCGATTATTGGATCGTCGCGTACGAAGAAGAAGAGGGGTGGGCCATTATTTCGGGAGGTCAACCGACGATTTTTGTTTCCGACGGTTTGTGCACCACGGAAAGCGCCAATAACGTGCGTAACCAAGGCGGCTTATGGTTGTTTACGAGAGAGAAGGAGGTTTCCGAGGAACTCGTCGAAACGATGAAGGAAAAAGCGAACGCGTTGGGCATCGATACGAGCATGTTGGTCACAGTTCAGCAAACAGGATGCGAGTATCCGTAAGCATCTATCCATAAAGCAGATTTGGAGCTATTCAACGTTTTGTTTCTTACAAAGAACTACTACATACAAACATACAAACACTATCTAAAAATCTGGTACCGTACTGTACATATAATATAATTTCTACCACGCTTCGACGAAATACCTCTTCTTGGCTTCTAATTCGGTGATGTATCGAGTTGCGCTTTCTTTGTCCATGCCGCCTTCTTTCGCGCAAACATCTCGAATCGCCTCGCGGACTCGCGCGGGCATATCCTCGGACGACCCGGCGACAAAAATCTTCGCCTCGCAGCGAGAGATTAAATCCCACACTTCCTTCGAAGAGTCGCCTCGAATTTTATCTTGGACGTATACTTTATTCTCCTGCTCTCGACTGAAAGCAGTGACGACTTTGATGTTGCCTTGAGACCACTTTTCGACGTTTTCCCAATCAGTCTCGTACAGGTTATCCTCCGCTTTTCTTCGACACCCAAAGAACATGAGAATTTTATCGTCAAAGTTGCGACGCGAACATCGTTCCAGTATGAATGAACGAAACGGTGCGGCACCAGTACCTGGTCCAATCAAGATCATAGACCCTGTATGTGAATACGGCAAACCACCGCTCTTGACAACCCTCGCGTAGACAACATCGCTGGTCTTTAACTTCTCCGCCATCCAAGTCGAACACAAACCGGAACGGAGACGTTTTAGAGGCGTTGTCCATTTTGCGACTGCGACGGTTATCGATATTAAATCAACGTGCGTTCCATCGCTATTTTTGTGTTGACTCGGCGAAGATGAGATTGAAAACTGTCTCGGTTTCAATTTTGGCGCCACGTGAAGTAACCACTCCAACGGAAGTTTTACCGAGGTGAACTCCTCGAAAAACTCTTTCACCGACCGTCTCTCGCGTTGGCAGTATTGATAGCAATCCGCGCGTCCTTCCGGGGAGGCAAAATGCTGCAACTTTTCTTTTTCGAGCGGATCTTTGGCAAAATACGCGCACACTTCGAAGAAGTACGATCGAGGCGATGCCGAGAAACAATCGAGAAAGTACGCGACGAGATATTTCGCGCGACAGGTGTAACGACT
>JACLAA010006049.1_pt1 | contig 16773 bp, 16 predicted proteins | sample 8027891 | NCBI WGS metagenome assembly JACLAA01 (sample SAMN15724900, study PRJNA655200) | protist metagenome | isolation source: fluorescence activated cell sorting (FACS) single amplified genomes of... | place: Spain: Blaines Bay Microbial Observatory, Mediterranean Sea | collected 2016-01-19 | reverse complement strand
TTGGCGAATTCTGAAGAAAAGAGAGAGAGAAAGATGTGTCGCGTGGAAAAAAAGTGTCCATTTCTGTTGGTGGTTTGTGAAGAAGAAGACGACAGACACTGAAAGAGAGAGAGAGAGAGAGAGAAACGAGAGAAACGAGAGAAACGAGAACGAGATTTAAGTATTACTGCGATGTTGTCATCGACGACGAAGACGACGACGACGACGCAGACACAAACATCATACATTCGGCGAAAGAAAATAACGACGGCGGCAAATTCAGAGCTCAAAATGCACGTAAGAGAAGAAGAGAAAGAAGAACACAGAACGATGTGTTATTCGTGTTTTAGGAGGGAGAATCTGTGCATATGCAAACTGTGCGAAAGAGTTTTGTTGGAAAAGACGCGGTCGAAAGAAAAGCTCGTTCTTAAGGACGGCTTACACGTTTCTATATTGCAGGATAGAGATGAGTTCAGAAGAAAACTCGGCTCGGCCCACATTGCAAGGAACATCGTAGAAAACTGCGACGTCGTCTGGCGCGACTGCTCGTGGCCAAACGCGTTAACTGTCCCAAAACTAGAAGTTCCTGTGAGCGCCTCCACGGCGGTGACGGAAGAATTTGACGGTGACGAAGGGCACGAAGAGTACGAAATGGTTGTCTTGTGGCCGAGCGAAGACGCGATATCGATTAAAGAATATAAGAACCGAAACTTAAACAAGAAGAAAACGCATATGGTTGTTCTCGATAGCACCTGGTATAAAGCGAGGCGAATGTACAACCGAATCCCCTGGTTGAAAGATTTACCTTCTATCTCGCTACAGAATATCGAGAATGAGAGCATGTACAAGCCAATTCGTAAGCAACCGTTTCGAGACGCTCTGTCCACCGCAGAGTCGATCGCGTTGGCTTTAAAAGAGTTTGGTAACGAGGATGCGGAGCTCGTAAACATAGCTTTTAGCGAGATGATTAGAGAACAATTAGAAGAGGAGAAACGGCACGACCGCGACGTTCGTTCTCGTGCCGTCCGCGCGCGTGAACGGCGAAATGTTGTGTAAAACAAAATTGTGTGTAAATTTGATATTTTTAAGTGTACGCGTACCAGGTTCCTGGTACCCAGTAGTATGTATTTAGATGATAGATAGAACTAATCTGCTAATCTTCGACCTCTCCCGACGAACCGTCGCGCCTCGTTCGGTTGTGCTATGTTACTCGCCGCGCGAATGACTGGGTTCCCAAAAACACTTCCCACCGCTGCTTCGACCCACTGCGGCGTCTTGAGAAAGTGCACGCCGCTTTGGCGAGGATACAACACGGAGAAAAAGTAATACACGTGCCCGGAGAGCACGCCGAGAAAATCCGGCACAGGGTCGCCTCCCATCAACACGGTCAACGCCATCATCCCCCACGGTAAATAAAACGCAGGCATGCGAATCATACCCATGATGGACGTGTTTTGCGTCGGATTTTCTCTGGACCACAAGTACAACATGGCGAATATCAGCGACGAAGAGTAAAATGGTTGCGACACCGAAGGCACGATGAATTTCAAAGGCAATAAAATCATCATGTTTATCATTAGCATCCACACAAAATCCGAAGTTCTGTTCTCGAACGTCTTCTGTTCCAAGTGGACTCCATATCTGGCAATCATTAACGTTCGAAAGACGAACGGGAAGCCAAACCCGCCGATAAAACAGAAGTTCCCAATCAGTCTCCAAATTTGAAACTTTTCCCAAATCAGTTTGTAATCTAAATACAGATTGACCGGTAACGGTAAACCAAACTGAGTTCCGAACGTGATCAACACGCAGGCCGTACCCCAGGCTTTACAGATGGGAGGTAAAGAAGCGTACCATTCGCCGGGAGAGTTGGACATTTGTTGTTGTTGTTTTGTCGTTGTTGTGTTGTTGGGGGTGACTGTTTTTTGTGTTGTGATTTACTTTTTTGTTTTGAGACGATTTTTACATGACATCGGCACTTTTTACGGTCGTTCGAGACGCTGAAAACAGCGAGAATAGCAATACACGCACGAGCTCACTCAGCGCGAGGGTATTGTCGTTATCATAATGTGGTTGAAACAAGCGCAGATTGAGGAGTGCGCGCGCGTCGCGCACGAGAAGTGCTTTTCATGTTTTCAAAAACACCACGACGACGAAGAAGAAGAAAACGCGATGATGAAAACGACGAACGAAGAGAAAGAGGCTGAGTTTTACCTCTCCTTGCCGGCGCATAAACGACCAAAGTGCGAAGGAAACGTGAAACTCTATTACTTTTTCGCCGAGTTGCGAGAGCAGACGATGAAGATTAACACAAACAACAAAGGCAACAGCAACAATAATTCGCACCAGCACTCGGTGGTGGGAAAAGTGCAAGAATCCATTCGCAAGTGCGAAATACAAATAAAAGATTGCGAAACCGCGAACGGTTTAACCGGCGTTGGTCCCAAACTTTTGAAGTATTTCGAAACATTTTTCCGTTTGTATCCTCCCTCGCAGAGCAAAGAGAAAGAGTTGGAGAAAGAGCGCCTTTTGCAGCTGGTCAAAGAGCGCGAGAAAATAAAAAGGAAACAAGAGAGAGCGAAGAAAAATGTGGGCACGACGACCACCAAGACCACGATGAAGAACATAAACGACAACAATAAGCGCGGACGAGAAGAAGATGGGTGGGGGAGAGGAAGAGATATAGGAGACGTTGAAGAACAATTAGAGTTACGAAGGGCTTTCAGTCAGGAGCAACCGAGTCAATCAATGCTGCAACAGAAACAGAGAAAGACGGCTTCGTCTAAAAAGTGGCACCCGAAATACAAGACAGCTCCTTTTGCGCTTTTGGCGACGTTGCATAAACTCATGCTGGAAGGCAAAAAGCAATGCACGAAAGACGAACTGATCAACGCTACCGATGCATCTGGTTTATCGAACATGTCGATACGACCAAGAGTAGAGGCTTTTTCGAGAGAGCAAGCATCTTATCAAGGAAGGGATATGTCTAGTCAATATTCCGGATGGAGTTGCTTCAACAAATACCTGAAAAACGCACCGACCGGTCACGAAGCACCGATGGTTTTTACGTGGAGTAACCCGATGATTATTCGCTTAACGGACGAAGGCACGATTGTTGCGGAGAAATGTCACCGCGAGGCTGAAATACACGGCGATTGTACCTGTGGTCTCATCAACACGGACAACACGAACAATCCATCAATGAATTTAGCGGCGAAACAATCTCAAGAGCGAGAAAATCAGAAAATTAACGTAGTGTCGCTTCTTTCAGATAGCGATGAGGACTGTTTTAACGGCGACGCGTCGCGTGAACGACAGTTTGATGCAAAACTTAGCAAGAACAACGATGAAAACGAGGATACTAAGACGGTAACGAAGAAGAAGATCAATAGTAAAAACGTTGTACGAAATTGGCATGGCATCGCCGCCGAGGAAAACGACTGGAATAGCGCGGCTGAGCTCGAGGTGCGTTTACCGCCTTTGCAACCGGGCGAAAAGTTTCAAGACGTGTACGACGTAGTTTTTTTGTTTGATAACCGTGAGCAGTACGATAAAGATTTCAGACCAGAGCATTTAGTGAAGTATTTTGAAAACGTGAATCTTCGCGCTGAGCAGTGCTTCATTACGATTGGAGATGCACTTTGGGTTGCCGAAGATAGAAAAAGCAAAGAGCGCTTTTGCCTCGATTATATTCTGGAAAGAAAATCCGTGGCAGATTTAAGCGGTTCAATCACGTCAGGTCGATACATTCGTCAAAAGTATCGCTTAGATAAGTGCGGTTTAGAGAAGGTGATGTATTTAGTCGAAGGAAATATCGAGCGCGACTTTCACTTGGAAGAACGCCAGAAATTGGCAGTCAAATCTGCGTTGATTGAAACAGACATCCACGATGATATATACATGCTTCGAACGGAATCGCTGGAAAAAACGAAGAAACTTTACGTCGACCTCACGAGATCCATACAAGATTTGTATAACCCGAGAGTAGGAAGAGACAAAGCCGCGCCGCGAGCTTTCTTCGCCAACTGTCTTCCTACGTTCAACGCGTTTCATGAAAATATGAAAAAATTTGTGGCGAGCGAAAGCACGGTACAAAATACGTGGGGAGTAATGCTCGCTCAGGTGAAAGGAATGGGTCCGGACTCAGCGGAAGCAATCGTGAATCTCTACCCAACACCAATATCCTTGTATGAAACATTCAATCGATTGAATTGGGACGAGAGTCGATGCGTCGATTTGATTGCACAAATCCAACCGAAGGAGAGGAGAATCGGACGTTCAGCCGCGCAAAACTTCTACGAAGCTTTCTTCAAATAAAGACACTTCGGGAGACGATTTCTACTCCTTTGTATTGCTACGCGTAGCAAACGCATTTAATATTAACACGTGTGAATGCAAGTTCAACGGAGAGCACACGTAAATTTACTTCTTTTTTGCATTTTCTTTCTCTACCATGTCCATGATGTCTACTTCTTTGGACTTTCGGGTCTTTTCTAAACAAAATATGTACCCACCGAGAAACGTCAGAAAAATAAAACTCAACACGCGAGGTAGAAGAAGGAGGATATAAGATGAGCGGGCCTCCCCGGGTCGGTGGTGGTGGCGATGATGGCGGTAAACGCAACGGTGGTAACTTAATGGACAATCTGTTCTCCACAGATAACTTACTCGCGCAGACGAGGAAGCAAACGAGCATGAGAGATATGAAACAGAAATCCTCTTCTCCGTCGTCGTCCCCGATGAACTCTTCGGCTGCCGACGGAGGAAGAGGAAGAGGAGGAGGCAAGGTTCACAACAACAACAACAACAACAACAACAATGGTCTCGATGGTTTCCCTGCTTCTTCGTCCTCGACGATGCAGGCGGACGATCTCGACGCGTTCTTTTCGACGCAAACACAAACAGAAACAAAAGAAGCGAGTAAAACGAAAAATGGTGTTCATCAAAACGATAGTTTTTTGGACGAGCTCGCCGCTTTCGCGAGCACTCCGGTACCACCATCATCGGCATCTGCAACGACAAATAGCTCCGTAGATGATTTGTTCGGTATAAGCAGCGACGCGCAAGGTTCTTCGCCGGTTGGAGCGGCTCGCGGGAAGACGGAGACGACGACAGAGACTCAACCTACGCATCACGGCGAACCCATGCTGAGACATCAACAAGGAGACAAGGAAAGAGCACGGGAACAACAGAACCAACATTATCGAAGTAGCGAAATGAAGAGAAATAGTAATGATATCACCACCGATAGTAATAGAAAACCAGCGAGGAATACTGGCGACGATGGTGTGGACAGAAGTGCAAACTTTGAAAAAAGTGCCGCGACGTTGGCTTCATCGCCACCGTCGTCTCGCGTGCAGCCGCAACAGCACGCTCCGAAATTAGCATCCTCGGTGAACTTGGATTCTTTGAAAACAGGGATTGATTCTGTGGCTGGATTTTTCAAGGCTGGAATTCGTCGCGCGGTGGGTCCACAGGTTGTTCATTTTCCGCGGGCGCCTCTGGAAGACTCTGCGCCAAGTTTGAAACAGGCACCCTCGAAGGATGGTCGAAGCGAAACACGAGTCGCATCGAAGCAAAATGAAACAACAGAGTTCGGTAAAAAAGTTGATTCGTCGAAGATTGTAAACGAAGAGATGATACTAGCACAAAAGTCCGAGTCTGCAGTGAAAATAACGGTGAAGGAAACGAAAACAAAAACAACAAACAGTAAAAATACGGACGAGAGAGATAAGAACAATCAGAAGGAGGAGGAGGAGAAGAGTCAAGATGACCTTCCTTCTTCAGATATGGACGCGTTTTTTGGCTCGGCTGGAGCACGCAGCGTTAATAGTAGCACCTCAAATAGTCACATCGACTTAGAGTCGATGTTCAATAGTAGTAACGCGCCGAAATCGAACAGCGCTCCTTCTCCGGTAGCCGATGACTTTTTCGGAGCGTCAGTTGGTAGTAGTGGCCCAAGTGGTAGCTCGGCGATAAAAGATCAAGGCGCGTTTGAATATAATCCCGAATCAGACGACGAACAAGACGGTGACACGGAGCAGCGCGCGCAATTGCGAAAGCAGAGACACGAACGCAATCGTGTTCGGATTGAGCAGGCGCTCGAAGAGAAACGCGCTCGCGAACGACAAGCCATGGAGGAAAGAGCAGAACGACAGACGTTGCAAGATCTCATAGGAACTGATATTGATGAGTGGGGTAAAAAATACGGTGGCAATGTTCGCACGATGCTCGCAAATCTCAGCGAAGTTCTTTGGGAAGATCACGCGTATAAAGTCCCTTCGATGATGGATTTAATGGAACCGATCAAGGTGAAAAAGTCGTATCACAGAGCCTTAGTCATCATCCATCCCGATAAAGTCGCTCAAAAAGGAGGCGGCGCTTCACAGCGTTTTATCGCGGATAAAGTCTTCGACTTGATGAAAGACGCTTACAGAGATTTCGAGCGAAAAGAGATGTCGTGAAGAGTTCAAATGTAAAAATATCTAAAGAATAATGTATAACAAATTCGGCTAAAAGACGCGTCCTCCTTTGGACGTCGTCGTCGTATCTATAAATAAATCCTCTTCTCTATTCTCAATCGAAGATTTATAAAAAGTTCACGCCATCAGAATTATTTCTTCTTGCCCGCAACGGTTTTCGATTTACCCTTTCTCGTTCTCGCGTTCGTCTTTGATCGTTGACCTCTGACCGGCAAATTGGCGATGTGTCTCTTCCCGCGATAGCACTGAATCTCTTTTAATCTCTTGATGTTCAAGGAAATCAACGATCTCAACTGTCCTTCGTTTTTGTACTTATCGACTTCTTCACGCAAAATAGTTAATTCTTCTTCGGATAACTCGCGCACTCTTTTGTTCTCTAATCCAGTCGCTGCCATAACAGCCTTCGCGGTGGTGTTTCCTATGCCAAAAATGTACGTCAACGCCGTCTCGGCTCTTTTGTTGTTTGGGATTTCAACGCCAGCTACACGCGCAGCGCGGATTTGTAACGCACCACGCTGTTGCGGTTGCTGTTGTTGTTGTTGTCGACCTGTATTACATCATAACGGAAGAAGAAGAAGAAGAAGTTAGCGACAGAGAAGAAGAAGAAGAAGAAGAAGAAGAAGAGAACGACAAACGAGAGAAAGGAGAAGTGGATAAAGGAGGTTTTTATCCCCCACGTAGGTTTTTTTCCTGAGGAATGCACATTACGCGCGACCGCGTATTCAAGACGTCGTTAAAAGCTCCAGAGACACTCGGACCGTAATTCGAACAGAAAAATACTAACGTTCGAGTGCACGTCGTTCCTATCGTCCCTCGATGTTCGCGAGTGCACGAAAACAGCGCGCGTAATTTTCCTCGAAATTCAGGTTCCCTCCGCAGTCAAGTGTCGTCGCCGCTTTAAGCGACTCATTTTACGCGACTAAAACAAAAAATAAAAATCGCCGCGCTCGGAAAAGCACTCTCGAGCGCCTTTTGCGACGAACGCATCGCGCGTACCTTTGAACGAAGCCGAAACGGAAGTTCCAACGAAGGAGGATGCGGAAAGAGAAAACATGTTTGTGTGTGTTTGTGTTTCTTTTCGCGCTCTTTTTGTTTCGCTCAATTTTTATTTCTGCAAGAGTGAGAAGAAGCCGATTTGTCTCTCCTCTTTCTGTTCGTAAAAAAATATAAATTCTTCATCAATCCAACGACAGATACGAAAGAAGAGAGTCGTCCGTGCATAACAACACAACACAAGATGCGCGCGTGCACGAGTAATCTCGCGTTCGTTTGTGCGGCGAGGAGAGCGTCAACTTCGTACGCGTCTACTACCACGTCCGCGTCGACATCCTCAAGGACGTCTCCTTCCTGTCGAGGGAGAAGCAAGACGTCGGTCCGAACAGTCGCATTCTCTTCTTCTTCTTCGTCGTCATCGTCGTCAACAACTTCTTCTTCTTCTTCTTCTTCTCCTGCTGCTCCTCCTCCTCTTGTGAACAACAATACCAATCAGAACATCAACAATAATAATAACAACAACAACAGCAACATTAGGAGATCATCAAAAGTTGTCGCAAACGCTCGAAAAGGCATGCTCTTCAACAGCGAGATGGACGACATTCGGAGAGATGCGAAACCAGCAGAACCGGTGAAGTTTACTTTACCGCTTTCCATCAAACTCTACCCTTCAAAGTGTTTACGAGCCGAGAATGAGCCGGTGACGGTATTTGACGACAATTTAAAAGAGCTCTCGAAAGAAATGTTCAAAATCATGTACGAAACCGTCGGGTGTGGGTTAGCCGCACCACAAGTGGGCGTGAATTATCGTCTCATGGTGTACAACGAAGCCGGAGCGCCGGGCGAAGGAAAAGAAGTCGTTTTGGTGAACCCAAAGATTAGCAAATTCAGCAAACAGAAAGATTTCTTCGAGGAAGGATGCTTATCCTTTCCAAAGATTTACGCGGAAGTTGAGGTGCGTGTTATAGTGGTTTCGTCTTTTCTCTTTTCCTTTGTATCAATCACCCTTCTTTCTCTTCGCGTTCGCGTTCGTGTTCGCGAGGGAGTGTGGAAAACGAAAACGGCCGATGAGCGATCAAAACATAAATATACGCTAATCCGAGTTTCTTTTAATCGAGAAGCTGTGCGGAGAAATGTGAGCTAATACGCGAGGCTTTTCTTTTCATTCTTGAACAACTTCTTCGTTTGTTCATTTCAACATCTCTTTCATTGAAGCTCACCCCCTGGTTCCTCTTTTTTTAATTGTATTATATTTGCTTTAAATACCAATACAGAGACCGATGGGCGTCAAGATTGAAGCGCAGGATGTCGAAGGAAACAAGTTTAAAATGACTCTAGAAGGTTTCGAAGCTCGAGTCTTTCAGCACGAGTACGACCATTTAGACGGCGTTTTATTTCACGATCGAATGTCGAGCTCAGTAGTCGGGGACATTCGAAGCGATTTGGATAAGTTGATTGAAGATTTTAGCGACGATGAAAAAGCGATTTAATGACAAGATAGACGCATTGGATTACCTAGATGAATAAGTGTTTGTATGTGTTTTTCTTTCGTTAAAGTAACTTCTCAGTGTTGAAGTTTGTAAAGATCCTCCCTCGTAATCATGCCTTTGATGATATTCTTGGAATCGACTACGCACAAGTGACGCAAGCCCAATTGGCGGAATATCTTCCAAACTCGCTCCACGCTCTTTTGCTCTGTCACGCTTATTGGCGACAACATCATGAAATCGCTCAAAATGACGTGCGACTTCTTTTCATTTTCAGATAAGCCGATGGATTCGATATATTTTACGCCAAGCGCGAAGCGCTCGGTGAACAATTTTCTTTGATGAAATGTCCGCATGGCGATTTCCAGGTTCTCAAACGCTTCGCGTTGCTGCAAGGATCTGAATCTTAATTCTGACGGAAGCTCGCTGGAAGTAGAGACATCAAGAAGATGCGACTTTGACGAACCTGGGCGCAGCGGCGACGACGACATCGCACTTTCTTGGTCTTGGTCGCCCTCTTGTTCGTAAAAGATTATGTTTTCAATAAAGGCGCGCCGCGAGAGTAACGTCAGCAATTGCGATCTAAGCATAAGACCAATTAAACGCTTTTCACCGTACCCAACATTTTTAACGATGGGGAAGCCGTTATGAGTCGTCGTCTTCAAAATTTCTTCGATATTACCCACGCTTTCAATTTCTTGGAAAGTTACGGCGGGAGCAGCACAAATATCTCCGGCCGTCAATGTTTCCTCAGTTTCACTTACGCACGCTCCTTTCGGTGCCTCTACGTGCAGATACGGAATATTTCTTCTTTCCAGCTGACTTTCATAGAACGACGGTGAGATAAAGGAAGCGAACTTATTGGCCACGAACACGCAAAGAAGTAACGGGAGCAGAAAATTTAATTGGCCCGTCCCTTCTAAGATAATGACCACGAGCGATATCGAGCCTCGAAACACTCCTGCCAAAGCCGCGGTGGCGCCAACGAGCGCGTACGCTCCCCCGGAGAGCTTTGTTTTAAAAAGTATCTCCGATACCTTGGAAAAGATATTCCCTAACATCGCGCCCCATGTAAGAGTTGGTAAAAACAATCCAGCTGGTAAGGCGCACTCTGCTGAGAAGACGATAGCAAAGAGCTGAAAAAGGAATGAGTAACTTAAGATCAAAATAGACGTAGCGTCCTTTGCTCTTCCTGAAAGCAAGTATTTTAAATTGTCGTCCCGTGACCCGAGTAATAGACTGGCCAAATCATTGTATGATTTTTCTTGATTACCAACGTCACATCTCATCGCGACTCTGATGGACCTGGGAAACGTTTTGCGAGTGTTCGCGGGATCGTCGTCTTCGTCGTCGTATTGAACACATCGACCGAGTAATATCGATAGAAGTATTTGCGTCAAGCAGATCATGAACGTAACTGCTGTCGCTTCGCTAACGCGCCCAAACTTAGAACTGAGACGATAACGCGCAAGTTTAGAAACTGCCAAGGTGACCATCGCACCTAGTATTCCTGATAAGATCCCGAGGAGGAGGAAAGGTCCGAGCTCAAAGAGCTCCCAGTACTTCTCCTCCTCGGCAAAATCGAGTTGAAGTAGTCCGAACGGTTTCCCAATCGATCCATTCAGAGCCGCTAAGACAAACACGGCTAACGTCGAGCACAGGAGGACTCTTTTGGTCGTATCGTGAGACCAAAAAGAGCTCGCTTCTTCGCTCGAAAACAATACTCCGCCGATCGGAGAACCGAAGGCGCTGGCGAGCCCTGCGGCCGCACCGGCGCTCACAATGTCTCGAAAGTCTGAGTCTCCCATAACTCTCCACTGATGTCTTCCAGAGGCACCACGGGCAAAAGCAGAGCCGATAATTGCACCGATGTGTACGAGCGGACCTTCCGGGCCTACCGCTAGGCCGCTCGATACCGAAAATATTGTCCCGATCATCTTGACAATCCCACTTTTCAAAGATATGGCTTTCGGAGAAGAGACGCCATTAAGCTCGGCGACGACGTACGAAACACCCGCTCCAGCTGCCGTTGGTTCAATCAAAGTTAATGAAGCGCTCGTGAAAGAGAACAATGCGCTCACGAAACAAAAGAAAACGACGCGAACAACGAAAGAAAACGCTGCATTCGTAAGAACTGTATCGACGCGCCATGTGTACAAAATATCGATCAACCTCATCATCGCGAATGCCACAGATCCTACGATGATCCCAATAAATGTCGAGTTTGACCATCGCTCTAGAGTAAGTACACCAGCTTTAGTCTGTTTAAAGTTTAATCGAGACCACTTGGAGTCAATCTTCGCGTAATCTAAACTTTCCCATATTTCTCTTCTTTGTTGTTGTTGTCCTCGTCGTCGTTCTTCTTCTTCTTCTTCTTCTTCTTCTTCCTCTTGTTCTTCCTCCTCTTGCTCTTCCTCTCGTCTCTGAACGGCGTGCGATACGCCGAGAAATAGTGATGCTTTTCTTGGAATCAGTCGACGATATTGCCCTTTAATGAGCGGCGGCGAAGATGGCAACGGGGCAGTTGTTTCTCTCTCTTCTTCTTCTTCTTCTTCTTCTTCTTCTTCTTCTTCCTCTTCTTCTTCTTCCTCTGGAAGTATCGCTCCTCCTTTTCTCTCTCTTTCTTCTTCTTCTTCTTCCTCTTCTCGGAGCAGCAGCCGCTCTAAATCGCTCTCAAAGCTCACCCTGCGACGAGCGCCACCGCCGCCGCCGCCGGAGAAGGAGGCCATTCTCGTTTTATTAGCGCGTAGAAATGTTTATGAAAGGAAGGGTTCGCGCGCGAGTATTTTTGTATAGAGGTGTGAGAGATATAAAAGCAGATGAAAAAACATGAAAAAACACGCAAACACGCGTGCGCGGCAGCAGCAGCAGCAGGAGCAGCAGCAGCGGTTTAGAAACCTTGTTTACAAAAAATGCGAGTAGCAAACGTGATGTCTTCATTACAAACAGAATGTACTATCATTTAGAGAGAGGCAGAGAGAGTGAGACAGATTGGTATGTCCGTCGCTTTCGCGCGTTTTTCCTCCTTTTCTGCAAGATCTCTCTCTCCCTCTCTTCGCTTTCACATCGTTCTTTTCGGAATACACACACGCGCACATCATCGTCGTCGTCTAGTTACAAAATTAGTTCGTTTTTGTCATGCTCGAGTTCAACCCGGGCATAATTTCCGGTTTCATTCCTAAAACCGAGCGACGGATGAAGTGGTTTCTAAACTTTTCACCCTCTTTAAAGTCTTGCGCGGTTTCCGGAATCGCCGTCGCTCTTTTCGCTTTGCTCGCGGTAAAGCCCGGAGAAGTGGTCAACTGCCTCGTGCAGAAAAAGGCGCACAAACCGACGGCAGAACCTAACGCGGCGAAGATTGGGTAGACCTGTTTGTTGTATCACATATAAGAAGGAAGAGAGAAGAAATCAGTCAGAGAGAGATAAAGAAAAAGAGGAGAAGGAGGAGGGTAAACGTTCTTCAAAATTGGAAGGAAAAGAAGAAGAAGAAGAAGAAGAAGAAGAAGAAGAAAAATGTACGATTAACACGTATCGTCCGTTGTTGTTTCGAAAAACGAACTGCTTCTCGAATCGCTTACCTCTGGTCTGAGCCATCGTTGCGACCAAGAGACGGATGCTGCCATCTTTACTCTCTCTTCTTTCTTAATCAGCGTCCAAAAGTTTGACGAGGGCAAAGGGAAAAAAATTTCTCTCTTCTCTCTCCTTGATCGACTCGAGAAAAAAATTCGATTCTTCTCTGTTCTGTCTGATCAAAAATCGCCCCACGACCTCTGCCCTGTTCCTTGCACCAACCACCAAAAGAGAACAATTTTTGTATTTTCTCAACTGCCTCATTACACTCACACGGACAAAAGCAAAGAAGTTAAAAGAAAGAGTCAACATATGTATTTACGACGATCGGCGCAGCGCGTCGCCGCCTCGTGCTCTTCCTCTGTTTCTTCTTCTTCTTCTTCTTCGTGTACCACATCTTCTTCATCATCGTCATCATTAATAGGAGCAAGAGCAACGGCAGTGACAAAATCAATGTCAACGAAATCTTCCTCAAATCCACCGAAAGTGTTCGTCAACAAAGACACGAAAGTCGTTTGTCAAGGATTTACGGGGAAAAACGGAACGTTTCACTCGGAACAGGCTATTAAATACGGAACAAAGTTAGTCGGAGGCGTGACGCCAAAGAAAGGCGGGACCATGCACTTAAATTTACCGGTGTTTAACACGGTGAGAGAGGCGAAAGAGCAAACCGGCGCGAGCGCGACGAGTATATACGTCCCTCCACCGTTTGCCGCGAGTGCGATTTTGGAAGCCTTAGAGGCTGAGTTGGACTTAATCGTGTGCATTACAGAAGGTGTGCCTCAACACGATATGATCCGAGTAAAAGACGCACTAATGTCGCAGAGTAGATCTCGATTGATTGGTCCAAACTGTCCCGGAATTATCAAACCGGGCGAGTGTAAGATTGGTATCATGCCGGGATATATTCACAAGCCGGGAAAAATCGGCATCGTCTCGCGTTCCGGGACGCTTACTTACGAAGCGGTGTTTCAAACCACAGAGTATGGACTAGGACAATCAACAGTCGTTGGAATCGGCGGTGATCCTTTTAACGGGACGAATTTTGTGGACTGCTTAGAACGATTCGTTGAAGATGATGAAACGGAAGGGATTATCATGATTGGAGAAATTGGCGGCACGGCGGAGGAAGAGGCTGCGGAGTTTATCAAAGCTTCTGGAACGAACAAACCCGTGGTTGGATTTATTGCCGGTTTGACTGCTCCTCCGGGTCGACGGATGGGCCACGCAGGCGCAATTACACAAGGTAAGGCTGGAACGGCGATTGGTAAGATCGAAGCTTTGGAGCAGGCTTCTGTGAATGTGGTTCGGAGTCCGGCGAAAATGGGCGAAGCGATGCATAGAATGATGGTCGAACTGGGTAAAGCGTAAGTTCGTAAAGAGCGTGGGTTTATTTAATCAATACTAACACTAACACATAACATGAGCGAGAAAAAGAAAGTAAAGAATATATTGTAAGTTTAATGTGAGCATTTTACTACAGCGCAAAGAAACTCTTCATGTTCTCGTTGGTCATTCTATTTTGTTCAACACGCATCAAAATTACCAGCCATTCCTAACGCCAGTCGTTCGAGTACGGATCCGGAGCTATAAAATTCCAAATCGAACCGTGAGAAGATCCTTGGCGCGCTAAACCCATTGAACTACCACGTCTACCCATCCCTCTGCTACCACGCGCGCTTTGCCTCTCCAACTCATCCTCTAACTGCATTCGCATCGACCGTTCGTCTTCGAGCTCAACACGGAGTTGTTCTTCCACTCGTTTCGCTCTTTGCAGCTGCCTTCTCAACGCCGCGAGTTCCTCGTTCATGACTGAATTGCTACTGTTTTCTCTCGTTTGCATTTGAGTCGAATCGTTCTGCTGATTGAAGCGCTGCACGGAAGCTGTGTGTTGCATGTTGCTATTCGAACTGTTATTAGCATTATTGATGTTGTTGTTGTTCGACGCGTTCCGCGAAGGCGCCACCGGCGGTTTGCCGGCGCCCAACAAGTGGTCTTTTGATCCGCTTCGTTCAATCAGAAACTGAGGATGTCTTGAAATGCTACAGTCGCCACGGTCTCGTACACCATCGTACCCTCCAAACGATACTAAAGCTGCAATTTCAGGGATAGCTATGCACGTGCCGCTCTCGGAGGCCACCGCCGAAGCCGGTGCCGCTCTACACGTTTCCGCCCACGCTGGCTCCGCGGAAAGAGGATCTCTAAGGGTCAAAGCCACAGTATCTACGCATCCGCCTTCGCTATTACCACCACCGACTACGTACCACATATCGCCTAAACGCGCAGAGGCCGCACCAGAACGAGGTTGCGGCATAAATCCACCCTCAGGATTGGTCTTTCGCCATCGACAGGCTTTCACATCTAAAGCGTACACTTCCGAGTTCACGCAGCCCGACGAGGTGCTCCCGCCAAAGACGTACACAAAGTGCGCGCCCGCGCTGTTTATGTACGCCGTCGCGCAGTGACCTCGTCGAGGCGACGGATACGTCCATCCTTTGCATCGAAGTTCTGTCCACGTCCTCGAGCTGACGTGATACAACCAACAATCTCCCAAACACTGACCGCTCGGCGTTTCGCCTCCAAAAATAACTATGTTTTCGCCACATCTCGACGCCGTATGCCCACCTCTCGCGCACGGACCTTTCCCGTTCGTGGTTATTTTCGTCCATTTTCCTAAGTTTGAATTTTGCGAAAGGTTTTGCGAAATGCCCGTTTGAAACGAGTTGGATAAGTCTAATATCCACATTTCAAACTCTGCGGGTTTTGTTGTTCCGTTTCTCCCAGCAGCTTTCGACGAAACATCTTTTGTAAACCCCCCACAAACGAGTAACTCGGTATGATTCTCTCCGCGTTCATCAGTAACGCACACGGCGTGACCGTGCCGAGGCGTAAAATTCGCGCCCGGCTGCACGCAAATACACTCCACCTGTTCCCATTGCAAGGTTTTGCAGTCTAAAGCTATGACGTCTGAACGCACCGTACCTGCGGTATTACCACCGATAACAATCATCTTATTCCCAATCGCATAGGCCGCGTGGCCGTGTCTCGCATGAGATCTCGATGAACGTGGCGTTAGCGCCGAGCCTAAAGTCGAAGTTCCTAAAGATGTCCAATTCCCATCCTCTCGAGCGGTTGCTATGCTCTCATGCGCCTCTTTCGTTTGCAAATACCACGGGCAAGTATCCCCATTGCCTCCTGCTACTACTAAACCTCCTCCTCCTCCTCCGTAAATTTGCAGCTGTTGCTTATTCTCTTGCATGTTGTTCAAACCGCTACTCCCTCCGTTACTGCTTCTTCCACCGTCGCGCTGCTGCTGTTGATGGTGGAACACCTGGGAAGTCGACGCGGAAAGCATCGCGTTTTCGTTATTGTTGTGCATATCTCTATTATCGTTCGTGTTCATATTGTTCATGTTGTTATTCGTTGCGATGTATCCGTTTCTACCACCCATAACGCGTCCTGGCATCGGTGGAGATAAGGGCGGCGTGATATCCGCGCCGTTTCCTCCCACTCCTCCTCCTCCTCCTCCTTCTCCTCCTCGTTGGCTAGACATCGACGCTGGACTCAACAAACTCCGATCGGCACCCCAACCCATTTCCATCGTCCATCTTCTCGCGTTTTCTATCGCAACTTGCGTGTCTTCCGGATCTCCGTCGTTCGTGGAAAGCTGCCACCAGTTTTCATTCTCTTCCTCCATCGTGTGCACGTAAAGCGTCATCGCCTCCTTCGCATCCATCTCTCCTAAACTGGACCAGGCGTTCCATTTCGCTAGCTCTAGACTCGACCACCCCCACGGTTTCGGTTCGTAATTCGGTCCAACCATCACTTGTTGATACAAAGCGTACAACAATAATCTTGTTTCATCGGAGACTTGACGCGAGGATGGTGGCGGATCGGTCGCGAAAGCGATAGCCGCATAGAAGCGCTCTGGGAACGGCAAAGGACACTGTAAGTCCGCACCATTATCCTGATTGAGCTGAGAGGAAGACATTATACTTATTCTCGTTTACCCTTCCTCTTTCTATTCTATACACCTTCTTCTTCTTCTTCTTCTTCTTCTTCTCTCTCTTTCTTTGATCGAAGAAACCTGAAACCACACCCACACACAAGAGCAGGAGAATAAATCTCTCTCTCTCTCTTTCACTCTCTCGTCTCTCTCTCTCGCTCTTTCTCCTCCTCCTTTCTCTCTCTCTCCCTCTCTCTCTCTCTTCCCTCGCAAATATGCGCGTGTTTGCGCGAAGAAGAGGACAGAGTGAGCCTTG
>JACLAA010002362.1_pt1 | contig 16774 bp, 11 predicted proteins | sample 8027891 | NCBI WGS metagenome assembly JACLAA01 (sample SAMN15724900, study PRJNA655200) | protist metagenome | isolation source: fluorescence activated cell sorting (FACS) single amplified genomes of... | place: Spain: Blaines Bay Microbial Observatory, Mediterranean Sea | collected 2016-01-19 | reverse complement strand
TCACCTCTGAATCCCTCTCATTTAAAATACGACGACGATGGTTTCTTTGGTCGCGTCGTCTGAATCGTCCTCGCGTCTCTCATCGTCGAGTCGTGTGCGCGTGTTGTTCTCTTCGTACGTTTTGCGCGCAAAAGTCTAAACTTTTGGGGAAAAAACGTATCTTTTAACTGAAAAGGTGTCACAACGCAAAGCGCTGAAAAGGATGCGAGGACGCTCGAGAAGTCCAAAACTTTGACTTTGACACGACGAACTATGGGTAAGAAATACGTGGACGCGGAGACGGCCTCGGCAATCGACGTCGCTCTGATGCGTTTTACCGAGCACGGATGGTTTCTCGAGCAACTGATGGAACTCGCCGGTTTGGCAGTCGCGGACGTTTTGGAGGCGGAGTTGTTGTGCATTGAAGGGAAGGAGGATGCGGAGGAAGAAAGACCAAGGAGGAGGATACTGTTCTTGTGCGGACCCGGGAATAACGGCGGGGACGGGTTAGTCGCGGCGAAACATTTATCCTTGAGAGGGTTTGATGTGGATATCTGGCACCCGAAGGTGAACAGTGCGCTTGGGGGGACGTTGTCGGGGGGGTGTTGGAAGAACGAAAAGCTCTTCACGGGTCTCTACTACTCCTGTAAAGCCGCTGGATGTCGTTTTTTACGAGATGGTCAGTTAGATTTACTCGTCGACGCGGATGCGGAACCGGATTTTGAGAAGCCGACGCTGCTCGAGTATCGCGTCGTCGTCGACGCTCTGTTCGGTTTCTCCTTCAAAGGCGAGCCTCGCGAGCCGTATAAACAAGTCCTCGAAGCCGTTTCGAGGATCCGAATGGTAAAGACAAAGGATAGAACGACGGTATTGAGCGTAGATATTCCCAGCGGAGACGACGTGAACGAAGGACCAACGCAGTTCAGCATTCACCCGGACGCGCTCGTCTCGCTCACCGCGCCCAAAAAATGCGTTCTACAACGCGCGCGACTCTTCCTGAAAGCTCACGACACCGCTTCCTCTGACCTCTCACATCTCGCTGAAACCATAAGCTCGTGCCGCCATTACCTCGGCGGAAGGTTCATATCCGCAAAGTTAGTCGAACAGTTTAAAGAACGAGCGGATTTAAAACACTGGAAAGACAAATTCGACCAAGCGAAAATACGTTCCCCGCAATACGTCGATCTCGGTCGCGTGGGCGACATTTTTGCGGACGATTTAGACGACGGCGGCAACAAAGAGTAGTAGTGTAGTAGTAGTAGTCACAGTGCGACCGTTGTAAAAGAGTAGCAGTTGAGAGAGAAGATTTTAGAATGTTCGAGCGCTCTCTCGACATCCTCAAGGCTTTTGTATCAATTTTCAAACTTTCGAGTGACAGCCAAACGTTAAAATTTCCCCTACTGAACTACTAAAATACTGAAGACTAAAATGGTCGAAGACGAATACGTCTCCCAGCTCGCCGAACGCATACGCCGACAGCGCATCGCGTCCTCGTCGAAACCAGTGTTACCGCTTCTGTTACATTCTTCTTCTTCTTCTTCTTCTTTTAATAATCAAAATCAAATTCGAAAGCTCGACGTCTTAAAATGGCGCCGGGAAAAAGAATTGAATTCGAAACAGGAGAAGGAAACGAGGATGAAGAGAGAGCAGGAGCAAACGAAGGCGGCGAAAGAGAAGGAGAGGAAAGACCGAAAAGCGAGGAAGGCACGAATTTCAGAGCGCGAAGAAGAGAGGAAAAGGAGGAATTCCGAGAGGGAGCGAAATTCTTCGTTGGAAGCGATGATGAGTAAAAATTCTCACAAAATCTGTTCGCCTTTGGAAGCGCTGGCGAGAAGGCGACGCGATATGGATTTTGCGAGGCACAGGTACGAGATGAAAACGAAAGAAGCGAAGGAAAAAGAGGAGCGAGAGGCACGAATCGCGCGAGCGGCGGAAAAGTTTCGGCCGAAAGTGTTCGGGAGTTCCGTGTTAAGAGCGGATACTATTTGTAGTCGAGAGCGGATGAAGGCGAGAGCGGACGCGAATGAAGCGGCGAGAGCCAAGGCGGAGAGTTGGTTTTTGCCGATGAATAGCGTGATAAAATGATGCGACGGTGCAGTTATAGGAAGTTGTATTTTTGCGTGTGTATGTATTTATATGTAGTATCAATCAAACTCTCTCCAACTCGGCGTAGCGCGTTTCTGGCTCTCTTTGTACCGTCGCAGCATCTCTACTTTCCAATCAATTTCGGGAAGAGCGCGAACGGCTCTCATCGTCTTCACCGCGTTCGACCAAGGCCGCTGACCGGGGAGTAAAGCGTTGTTGGATTCCAACACGGTGTTAAATAGTTGATACTCTTTGACGAACAGATCGAACAAGATGGTCTCGTCTAACTCGTTCGGAACCGGTGGATGATACATCTCCAATCGAGCCGAATGCGCGAGCGTGTCCGCCGAACATCGCGAAATGCAACTAAGATAATTTAAATATCTCGCGAAGTCATCTCGCGACAAGTTTGGTATGACGGCTAAAGCGTCCGGGGCGTATTGCGGCGATAACGCGGCGCGTTCCATATCCAATAAAACCTTCGCAATCGCCCGGCGTTTCTTTTCGAGACGTTTCTTGTCCGCCGATGCGGCGCTGGGACTGGTTGTGGTAATAGCTCTCGCCGACGGTCGTTTGTGTCGTATCTCGTGTTCTTCCAGTTCAGATGTTTCTATTTTTCCTTCTTCTACGCTATCTGAGGCGACATGTCGCTCTTCTTCTTCTTCTTTTTCATCGCTATCGCTATCTTCTGAAACGTGTTCAACTTCTTCCATCAACTCTGACTCTAGATCGATGCCGGCTTCGCTAATAATGGTTTCCACCTCTCTCATCTCGTTTTGGTCGTCACGCTCGTCAGACGACGGGCGTTGACGCTGAGAAAACGCAAAACTCCCCAACGCGCTTTGAAAGAAGTGTTTTCTAGGCGATACAGGTGGCGTGGACGCCGAGGATTTCGTCTCCGCCTCGGATATCGACATCGTCGATTGCTCGTCCATGCACAATAGAGACACGTACGGTTGCCCAAACGTGCCTCGTTGCTCAAATTGTTTCCTACCTTTCGCCACTTCACTCAATTGTTCCGCGTATTTCCCCACACCCAAAGTGAATCTGGTCGGCATGACCGCCTCGGCGATCCAAATCGCCAAGAGCGTCCACAATCGAGCGGTCCCTAAATTTGAATCCGTATTTGTTCGGTAAAAAAAGTAATATCCAAACAAAATGTTTGCTAAAGTCGTGAGTTTAATCACGCTGGAGACCATATACGTGGACGACATCATCAATCTAGGCGGTTTACGTGAGATTCGTAGCGTCGTGTACTTGTTTGCCCAATATTGCGTAATGAAAGCGCCAACCGCTAATAAATAGCCAATCGGTAACGCTTGACCGTATAAGTTTGCCATCGCGAACGTTTTACAACACTGCGCGTACATCTCCGCCAACGGGAAATCTGGCGGCGAGTACAGATAATCCATCGTCGCTTGCGTCTTGGCAAACGGCGCAAGAAATTTTCTCACAAAGTACCCCGGCGAGAAGATGAATTGCCCTAAAATCAGTAAATGTGGCGTAAAAATGTTGAACAATTGCAAATAAAACGCTTGGTCGACTAACCCACCAGACGTGTACCATTCACAATCGCCATCAGACTTACCACACGGCGTCACCAAAATCGGAATCGCACAGGTGTTCAACGCGTGTACTAATACTAATTTTCCCAATAACATCGTGTTCGCCATGGAGTGCGATTTGTAGCGCTCGTAGTGGTTGACCGCCTTCGCGATTTGCGTCAAGATGACGTTGATGAGCGAAATGGTCAACGCGGACGTGATTTTCAGCACTTGCAAGACGTTCTGGTCGGCATCTGAGATTGATACTTCACCGCCGCTCAAGGCGGTTTTCTTGAGAATGTCCAACCTTATTTGCGTCCTCCACCGTTCGGCGTACCATTGCGCGAGGCAAAACGCAACGAGACTTCCAGTCATGATGAAGAACGCGTGCACGTGTCTATTCCTGAGCAAACTATTGTGACTCCCATCGTCGTTACCACCTTTGGTGTTAAATCCCATGTTTCTCCAGATAATGTCGGAAGGTTCAGGCGCTCTTTCGACGACAATGGCAGTTGTTCCTCGAAACTTTGGCGCATCCGGTTCCTTGCGAAGCTTTCGCACGAACCACTCTTCTACATCTGAAATATGATCAGCTACGCACGCCGACGCGCTCACCTCGTAATTAAACGTAACGATCGCTTGCCCGGTGTTTTCCTCTAAAACTTTCGATTTCTCAATCTCGCGAATTTTCGCCCTCATTTGTTCTATTCTCTCGTCCAACGCGACTAAATTTTCCACCGTCGCTCGTCTACCTCGCAATATCAACAGTCTGTAGAGAAATCTTCCTAGAGGAGAATTCTTCGCTCTCCCTTTCTGCGGCTCTTTTTTCGCATTCATCTTCGCCGCTATCTCCGCGCGACTCAAGCGCAAATGGCACAGTTCTCTTTCGCATTCCACGAGCTTGCAAACGTTTTTCATCAAAACTGTATTCGCGACCTCTCCGTAGTGGGTAAAAAACTCCCCGACTTCCTCTCTCGTGGCGTCTTTATTCAGAAATCTGACCAACACGGAATAATCTCCAACCGTCATCGTTTCCATGTCGTACTTTAAAAACTTGTCCGATTGCACTTTTTGATATACGGCGTCAAAAATGGTGCACGCCAACACGACTAAAATTTCGACGATAAAAACGCCCACGTCTAAGGACGGTTTCGTGTCGAGCTCTGGCGAAGCGCTTTCCTCGCAACACATGGGGGTAACGGTCTCGTCCACAAACTCGCACGGTAAAATCATATCGCACACCGCACTCTCCGTCATCGTTCCCGTAAAAAATTGGTCGTACTCCGCCTCGTCCCTCGCCGTGTATTTACACGTCGTCAGGCAGTTGTAAAAGCTCCTCGCTTTCACGTCTTCGCATTTGGACCCGGGCGTCGTGCGCAGCACGAAATTCGCCGCGTTCGAGTAATAGCTTTTCCAACACTCGTACGACGACGATGAAGACGACGACGACGATGAAGACGACGACGACGTCGCCGAACTCGTCCGGAAAACTTCCACATTGTACTCGCCGGAGAGTTTCGATTTTTCCACGTCAATCGCAATCTCGTGCAACGTCAAACAACTCAAAACGACGCACAAAACGCCAATCGACACTAACGTGTCAAAGAACAATCCCAGATCCGCGCTACACTTCCCAACGGACTCGTTCGACGAGGAGAGCGGAAACAGTCTCGCCGAGTGGATGTCTCTTAGCCCTCGGAAATCGGTGGAATAGTCTCGCAGCTTTTGCAAATCCGCTCGCTTTTGCGCCAGGAACCTGGACACGACGGACTCGCGTCGTTGTTCCGCGAGGACGTCGTCTTCGATGATTGTTTCTTCTTTTCGTGAAGACGAAGACAACATTATTACGCGTCGGCGTGTTATTGTTTGATGCGAGGGAGTAGTGCCAGCCGCATTGTTTGCCGCACAGAGAGAGAGAAGAGAGGAGAAAGAATGAAGAAAAATAACTGTCTGTCTGCTTTGGAATTCAACACTATTCAAGCGTAAAGTATCGTAAGGTATTAACTAATCATCGGATATGTGGCTATTATAACATGTACAAAACAATCGCTCGCGAAGATAAAACGTAATAATAATGTTCTTTTTTTATGGATTGGACATTCGCATGGCGACGTCGTCGGATAAGTCGCGAGTTGGTCGTCCATCCGGAACCTCGGCGACGGCCGAGAAAGCCTGCTTTTGCTGTTGTTGGAATTGTTGCGGCTGCGAGGCGGCGGATTCGACGACGTTGTTGTTCGTCGTCGTCGACGCCATCGGCGTGCTCTTCTCCCACGTGCGTAATGGCAAGACTTTAGAGACGAAATTTCTGAATCCACCGCCTAACGCGCTGGTTTCTTTCATCTTCTTCTCCTCTTTCTTCGCGGCTAATTTTTCCGTTCTCGCCTCGATGTTCGCCATCCATCTGGACGCCCAATTTTTCTTGTACTCTTCCTCTTCCAACCGTTTCTTTTCCTCCTCTTCCAATCTGGCTTTTTCCTCCGCCGCGGCTTTCTCTTCCGCCTCTTTCTTCGCTTTCGCTTTGGCTTCTTTCTTTGCCTTGATTGCGGCTTTTTTAGCCTCTAGTTCCGCCTCGGCTTTCGCCTCCGCCGCCTCTCGCGCTTCCTTCTCCGCGAGCTCAGCTTTGACTTTCTTCTCGTGCTCAAACAACTTCTTGGCGTACGCGAGCGCTTCCTCTTTCTTCGCTTTTTCTTTGGCGATTTCGCCGAAGTTGGTCAGTTTGGATTGCGCCAATCGCGCGGATTTTTTTGTCGATTTGCTCGAAGAGGAGAGGTCCTCGATTTGTTCTTCTTGTTCGTTTTTGTTCTTCTTTTTGCTCAAAACCGCTTTGATTTTTGGTTCTTTCTCCCCGTTGCTGTCTTCTTCTTCGTCGTCGTCGACGACTTTCACCCACGTTGGCTTCTTCGAGTGTCCACCATTCGTCGACGAAGAACTGCTCGCAGTCTTCGCGTCCTTCGCTTTCGCCGCCGCGATGGCTTCTTTTATCGCGTTCGTGTCTTTCTTGTGTTTCAAAAACTTCTCGATGGCTTCTTTCTTCATCGCCGCGAGTTGCGCGTCTTCGTCATCATCATCATCATCATCTTCTTCTTCTTCTTCTTCAGAATCTGATGGATCTTCCTCTTCTTCCTCCTCTTCTTCCGGTTTCTCTTCAAACTCCTCCAAAACTTCCTTCCCGACTGGCTGCCCGGGCACGCAGATCTTCTTCGAGTACAAATCCTTCGCCGGCGTATCCAACACCGATTGTACGTAATCCTTCGTCTTGAACGTACAATACGGCGTCTTTGATTCCTTATAGTCCACGTACGCCTCGCACGTTTCCGATTCCGTGCAAATCTCCTCGCACTCCTCCGCGGATTCTTCGTAGACAAACTTTTCGTACCCGGCAGCCTCGTCGTCGCTTTCGTGCGCCGGCACCCACTTGTTGAAATGCGGCACGTAATAAGACGTCACCTCCAACTTCTTATACGAGTCTCTCCCGATGTAATCTTCCATATCGTCCCCATCCACGGCGGTTTTAAACTCGCAATACTTTGGGTACGTGTCCTGGTAATCCACAAAGCCGACGCACGCGGCTTCCGCGTTGCATTTTTCCTCGCACTCTCGAGAGGACTCTTCGTATTCCAGTTTGTACGCCAACTCGCTCCCGTCCTCAAAGTCACCGTTATCTTTCACGTTCGTGTTCGTAATTCGGATGTACGTTTGCGGACACGTTGGATTTTCCTCGTGTTTGTGTGTTTGCTTGTGCTTCTTCTTCCCGAGGCGCAGCGTTGAAGATGGCTTCTCCTGCTTGTGCAGAGTTTTCGTGCCTTTTCTCGTCTTCTGTTTCTTCTCAGACGATACAGACGACGTCAACGACGACGCCGATCCTTCGTGGTTATGGTGAGTATGGTGACCACCACCGAGCATAACCAACCCGCGTCTTCCTTTGCCGCTCATTTGATGGTCCTCCGTTTTCGTCGCTGCCAGTACTGAGAAGAGCAAAAGCGAGAACACAACAACCGCGGCGCCAGAGGAGACCTTTCCAATTTTGTGATTTCTTAAGCGCATCATCGAAACTAATGACGACGACGATGAAGACGCCACAGTATCTAACAACAACAAAGGCGCATCCTCTGATGTTGTTCTCATTGTCGTCCTCCTCTCTCTGCTCTCCGCTCCTCTGCGTGTGTCAAAGCTTGGTTACTACGTGTGTGTGTGTATACTTTTTTGTGGGAGAAATTTTATTCCCGCGGCAAAGCAAAGAGAGAGAGACTGAAGAAAAATTGTTTAGGGTTTATATAGAACCCTAAACTCTTTTTTTTTGAGGAGCCGACGAAAGGAAAAAAAACGTGAGAACGAACGAACGAAGGAAAGACATGTCTCGGGGCAAGAAATGCGCATCTTTGGTGGTAGAGTTTGCTTTAAAAAGGCAGAGACTGATGTCCTCGGGAGGAGCGAGTAGTAGTAGTTATAGTATTAGTAGTAGTAGTAGTAGAATTATTAGTAGCTCTTTCGCTTCTTCGTCGTTTCAAAATCTCGCGCGAGAAGGAAGTTGTTTTAGGGGAAAATGGAGGCGCGAGATGCAAAACTTTGAAGGAACAACAGGACGCGCGTTTTCCGCCGCCGCAAAAGACGACGAGAAAAAGACGAAGGAGGTCAACGAGGGAGGAGAAAAGACGGGGGACGAATCCACGAGTAATCCTTTAGCCGGGATGATGTTTCCGTGGGAGCGCGCGGTGCTTTCTTCGCCTCGCCAAGAAGGCCCCACGCCGTGGTGGCACAAACTGTATTGGTTCGTCTTTGCGTTTTGCGTCTTGTTAATCGCCTCGAATCGAGTGCGAGAACAGTTCGAACAGAAAGACGAGACGGAAAAAAGAGAGATGAAGTTGAAAAGAAACAGAAGAGCGATGGCGCGAGCGCTGGAAGGACGATCGTTCGTGGGGAATCGAGAGTACGATCCGAGGACGGATAGTTTACGCGGCGGGAGCATCGAAGACGAGGAGGAGGAAGAATCGGATCCGTTCGAAGGGTTGGAACCGCACGAGATTGCCGCTTTAGTCGCGAAAGAGGCGCCGGATGGTGACGTATACGCCGGGTGGTCGCCGGAGGAGATTCAAGAGTACGAAGAGAAGAGTAAAAAAGAGAGAGAGATGGAGAAGAAAGGAGTATTTGTGATGCCGCCGACCGCCGCGAAAAAATGAAATCCAATCCAATAATATTACACGCCAGGCAGAGATGATGCGTTTTTCGCAGCACCATTAGTATTCTCCGTCGTTTTCTCTTGGTCGCCCTTTTCTTTTACCTCGTCTTCTTCTTCCTCCTCCTCTTCCCCGTTCAACTTTCTCGCGAACGCGTTCAAAGCCTTCTCGCTGGGATGCCCGAACCAACATCCGCCCGGGCACTCGCAATCGCCGCCAAACTCTTTCGGCACGTGCTTCAAATCAATCTCTTCGCTTATCTTAGCGCGCATTTCTTCCACGCTATCTAAAATGAACACGTTATCTAACGTTTTCGTCGAGGCTAACGGGGCGACTAAAGCGTAGACGAACCTAAACGTCGGGCTTGGTTTACACAAGTACACTTTGCCGTGTCGTTCGCATAAAAACGCGCTTCCGAACTTTGCCATTTGCCTCAGAAATCCCAAAACTTCTAAATTCAACTCTCCCGCGCTAAATTGGGAGACATCGACGATCCGAGTGATCTTCCCATCCGGCCACGGTCTCGTGTCCACTTTATCGAACGCGTACGTGGTCACGAACGCGATGTGTTCTTTCACCGGCGTCGTCGGATCGCTCTCGAACCCTCTCGCTTTCATCGCGTCGACGAGTTTTTGCCACCCAGACGGTCGCTCTAATTGTAACACGTGACCAGTTTTCGTAACTCCGTGGAACGCGTGGCCGTAGTTCTCTTTCACACTCGCGTAGTTCGGGCACGCTCGGCACAAAATCGTCTCGAAATTCACCTCGTTCTTAAAATTGACGTGTCGTTCGTATTTTCGCAACTGTAACTCCACGTCTCCGTTGCACGTGTGTTTGAACCGCGTGGGTAAGATGGACGGGTCGGTAAAAAACGGCCCGTCGTCGTCCCCGTCCGATCCACCGTTTTTACCACCACCTGCGCGTTTCCCACTTTTACCTATTCTCTTTCCTTTCTTTGTTGTCTTCTTATTTCTCGCGCGAGAGTCGCTCGGGTTGACGATGCGTTCGATCGCGTCCAACACCATCCGTCGAATCGAATCCATTCCGTCCACGCCGGAAACGACACACATGAAAAGAGACGCGACGAGAAGACTGATTTTAGAAAGAATCGCGAGTGGGAGAATGGCAAAGAGCTGGAACCAAAGACCGGAAATCTCAAAGAGAGAAGAACCGACCGAAACCATGGTGATGTTGTTGTTGTGTTTGTGATTTAATGAAGAGAATATCGAGTGGTTTGGTGTTGGTGTTCCCTAAAGAATATTAAAGCGCGTATCTACTACATCCGCCTTTTGGCGACGACTTGTCGACTTTGAAGAAGACTTTTGTCTCTGAACTAAACGAACGGCGTCTGCTCGCACCTGTTCTCTAACGCCGTCAACAGATTCTTCTTCAACTTCCCGTCGTGTAAGATGGAAAGTATGGACGGGATGTCTTCGTTTTCTCGCTCGTATTTCAAAGCCTCGACCAAGACGACGCCGCAGAATTGGAAGCAGTTTTTCTGGAACGTTTTTTGGACGTTTAAGCGTTCAGGTTCGGAGAGTGACGCGTATTCGTCCACGGTGCATTCCGTGAACGGGTCGAGATGGTCGTGTTTGATCCATACGGAGAGGTATTGGGTGGAATCTTGGAGCTGGATTTTTGCGCGCCATTTATAGCCGCCTTTGCCGTTTGATTTGAGCGCGATGGAATCGACGCGGGTTATCCACGCGAGCAAGTTGAACACGATTGTTCGCATATCGTCAGGTTTACCAACTTTAGCTCGGCGAAGGCGTTTGATGCAAGATATGTACGACCAGAGACCGTTGGTAGCGTTCTTTTGAACCTCGACGGCGATGCGGAACTCCTCGGATTGCGTAAACGCGGATAAACTTCGATTGGTGGAGTTGGTGTTTGTTGTTGTCGCCGTGGCCGGTGCATCGACGGATGTTTTGTTGTTGTTTTTGTTACTTTGCGTTGTTTGCGTTTGGTCCTCGGAAGAAGAGAGAATGACGCGTTTGCGACGCGAAGGTCGCTCCCCCGGCGGGACTTGCACGTCCTCTTCTTCTTCTTCTTCCTCTTCTTCTTCTTCCTCGACTTCTATTTCCATGCTACCCTCGTCAAGTTGCGTGTTTGGAATAACTTCAATTTCGTCCGGTGCGTCGACGTCATCGTCGTCGTCCAAGTCTAGTTCTATGATTCCGTTTCTATTTTGCTGATGTTGTTCTTGTTGACGATGCCGTCGCGGCGGCGGCTGCGACTGCGGAGGAGGATTTCGCGGCGCCTGTCGTCGTCGTTGTTCTTGTTCTTGTTGTTCTCGTTGCTGCTGATTTTGCGCCGCGCCACCGCTTCTCCCCCACGCCACTTTCTCGCACGCCTCTCTCCTATTCGCGCTCTCGCCGGTCAACTCCTCCGGCCTATTCGGCTCCCTCCACTTCTTCAACATCCTCTGTCTCGCCGCTTCCAACCGCGTCACTTGCCCGCCCAACACGACTAACCTCTCCTTATCCACGTACAAACACCCATTGACGACCTTCGGATCTATCAAGGCGACTTTACACCCCGCCTTTGTCTCCACCGCGTCCAACTGCGGTATCGCCGAATACTCGTACAACACGTATCTGCGCTTCCCATCCGTCGCGTTCATTTTTAAACACCTCGCCTGTAAATTTGGACCATTTTTAGTACTATTCTCGTACCGACTTGCAAACGGTTTCCCGACGTCCACGAGCTCGTCTATTTGCATTACGAACCGTCCTTTCACGATCATTTCGTGCATGTTTTCTAAATCCTCTTTCTCCAAAACCGTGGAGCCGTGGCAGGCGACGTTCACGTCCGCGAACATGAACTGGTCGTACGTGCGCGACAAGAACCATTCGTCGTCTTTTTCTTCTTCTTCGTCTTTTAAAGCGTGAAAACACTTCTCCACCCACTCGGTGTGAACATGCGAACGAAGCAGCGATTCGAGTTCAGAGTGTAAAGCTTTGATTCTTTTTTTCTCGACGTCGTTCTCGTTCTCATTCATTTCGTCGCGCGTGATTGATGACTAGATGAGAGAAAAGTGGAGTTGTTACAACTTTGAATTTTCCCAGTATAAAACTGTACAAACGCATCGCGTAAAATAGAGTTCGTATTTCGGGCGAAACGTGTACACTTTTGCGAGAGAGAATACGAATACAGGGGCTAAAAGTGGTTCTTCGCGTTGATTTCTCGGAGTTGTTGTTCTGAAAGTGAATTAAGACTTCATTCGTTCTATACGTCGACTAGTATTCAATCGCACGCTTTATTATATACAAAATTCTACGCACACTCTCTCCCTCCTCCACTCCTCTTGACGAGCACTTTTGCTACTTTCTCCGTGATATTCTTTTGTCAAAACGGTCCTTTCACTCTTAACGTCGCCTTCACGCAAAACACCTCCCCTCTCGTCGCCGCTTCCGTCCTCTTCCCGACTAATCGCGCTTCAAACTCGCCGCTCGGCGCTAACTCCGGAACCGCCGCGTCGTACTCCATTGTCACCACTGTCGTCGCATTCGCATCATCATCATTCGTTTTCCTCTCTATCGGACATTTCGTCGGCTGCGAAGGATCTGTTTCGTCCGCGCGTATCGTTTCGCACAAGGACAAGGTATCCGTATACAAAGGCACGCCTTGGTACAAAATCTGCACGTCAATGACGGATGTCGTCGGAATGGAATCTGCCATCACGTTCCCTCTGAGAATAAACTTTGCGGTGCCGCCGGTTCTCACCGGGTCTGGGTTCAACGCAACCGAGGTTAAGTCGATGTCTTTTCCTCCTTCGTCTTCGATGTCGTCGTCTTTCTCGTCGTCGCAAGTTTCCCACTTGAACGTTTTCCCGAACATTCCTTCCCGGGATGTTGCGGTCGAGAGTCGAACAGAAGAAGACGAAGACGAAGAAGAAGAAGAAGCGGAAAAAATAAAGGCGGAATATACCAGCAAAAGTAGAAGCGCGCGCTTCGATATCGCGAACGAACTCGTCATCGTTCTCGTAAAGTGTTTATTGCAAAGTGAGGTATTTTATCTGGGGAAATGTGACTGCATTCCTCACACAAAAACTCTGCGCTTTCAACTCGCGCGCATCACATGTCTCTCCTCCGCTTCCTCGCGAAAAGAGGAGGAGGAAAAGGTGGTTTTGATGTCTCAGGTCGTTGCGTTCGAAGTGCGCGTGTTTTTCGAAGGAGAACAATGAACAATGATGCGCTGAACAACACCACACAAAGGTTGCACAGAGACGACCTGTACCATAAAGAACTCCTCGTCTCGCAGTTCCCCATGTCCTCCGCGCAATCGAAAACGAGGAACCGATTGCTCGCGTTCTCCTCCGCGTTCGCATCGATATACATCGGGTATTACTCGTTTCCAATAGTTTCGGACGGGATGATAAACTCCGCGGTGTACATGGTGGAACACGAGAGCAATTTCATGCGCAAACGAGGCTTGTGGAGAAGCGAGTGGGTGTTGACTACGTTTCCTGAGAGTACGTACAATACGGCAAAGAAGTGCGTGGAGAAAGGCATGTTGGAGGTGGTTTTGAATTTGTGCGAACTGAAAGAGAAGGAGACGGACGAGGACGTCAAATTGGGGGCGAAGAGAGTGCTGGTGATGCTGGCGCAATCAGAGAGCGGACGGAAACGGGTGGACGGCGACGGGAAGTTAAGGAAACGCGTGAAGCGAGCGGCGCCGGAGGCGCTTCTCGCGCCAGAGCCGCCGCGGTGAAAGAAGAGGAGCAGGCGGGAGATGTTCGTTTTGTATAGTATTTGCGCAAACGTGTTGTAATATATTTTATTTATATGCTAGTAGCTGCGGCGTATTTATTAGCGTCATCTGACTTTTGCCTCAGTAGTTTTCTTGCGCTCGTTTTTCGCGTTCAGGTTTGCTATTCTTTCATCGTACGTCTTCTCCGTCGAGCGTTTCTTTAAGCTCACCGGCTCGCCTTTCGGTTCACCAGCCGCTGTGCCGTAGTAGGTCGATGAGAGTAAGCCTCTGGTTAATTCGCGGCTTCGCTTAACGTTATGAGAAGGAGTATCGGCATCTTCCTTCACCGGCGAGTGCGCCTTTCCTCCGATTTCCTCCCACAAGCTCGCTTTCAATCGATGCATCCTCGCCGCCGCCAACGCGTGCATTTCCAAGCCTTGCCGAGCCTCCTCTGATACTCTTCTCTTGCCAGGATTTATGACAGAGTCGTCGTACTCGCACCCGACTAAAACGAGCGAATGTTCTGGCGCCATCGCGTATAACGGTTTTCGCGGCGTTTTCGTTAAATCGAGAAGCTCGTCGATAATGTCCGGCGCATCCGCTCGCAAACCAACTTGGAAAAGCACCGCCGCGATGCAACGCACCATGTGCCACAAAAACGAACTTCCTTCGATGATCAGCACCCAATCCGTCTCGCGCAAAAGCGCACCGGTAGTCCGTTCCGTATTCTTCTTTTCTATGCGACACTCTTTTATGTGCCTCGTGTAATCGCGACAATCCTTCACGTTCATCTTGCAAAAATTTCTAAAATCGTGCGTTCCGACCAACTTCTCGCACGCCTCTCGCATCCTCCCCACGTCGAGAATCTCCTCCGGCTCACATTTTCCAGCCTCTTCTCCTCCTCGCGGCGGCGGCGCGAGATTTTGTCGCACGACTCTCGTGAAATGATACTCGTACCGCCTACTCGTACAATTAAACCTCGAACTGAATCCATCAGGCACCGCGTACCAACACAACGCTCTCACGTCGTCCGGCAACGCTCGATTCAGATTACCGACGTAATCAATCTCCTCTCCGTTTTCACCGTCTTCGTCGTCTTCTTCGTCTTCTCCGCCGCCGCCGCCAACTCCTTTACACCTCACGTTCAAACTCACCACGTTCCCAATCGAACTCACCCCTCGGTCGGTCCGCCCACACCGACTGTAATCTACGGACGGTTCCCCGAAAATCTCCTTCGATGGGTCCACCAGTCTGCATTTTTTCAAAGCCTCGAACAAAGCGCCTTCGATCGTTCGAATGTAACTGTTGTTCTTCGCATTCGCGTTGGCGTCTGCGTTGGAGGCTTGCAAGCAGCCTTGACTGGAAAACCCGAAATGGTTTGCACCGCAATACGCGAGTTCGAGCGCAATCTTGCGCGTTTTATATTTCGAGAAATCGAACGTCCTCTTTATCTTTATCTTGGTCTTCTTCTTCAACGTCAAACTCTCTTCCTCCTCCTCCTCCTGCGTCATCATCTCCGCGTCAGTTATTCTGGTGAATTTCACCTAAAAACTCCCCTAAAACTTCCCCACAAAGAGAACGCAGAGAGAGAGATGATGCTCGCATCAAAACCTTTAAAAAAAGAAAAGATGCCCTGGGACGACTTGTCGACTTTGAAGAAGACTTTTGTCTCTGAACTAAACGAACGGCGTCTGCTCGCACCTGTTCTCTAACGCCGTCAACAGATTCTTCTTCAACTTCCCGTCGTGTAAGATGGAAAGTATGGACGGGATGTCTTCGTTTTCTCGCTCGTATTTCAAAGCCTCGACCAAGACGACGCCGCAGAATTGGAAGCAGTTTTTCTGGAACGTTTTTTGGACGTTTAAGCGTTCAGGTTCGGAGAGTGACGCGTATTCGTCCACGGTGCATTCCGTGAACGGGTCGAGATGGTCGTGTTTGATCCATACGGAGAGGTATTGGGTGGAATCTTGGAGCTGGATTTTTGCGCGCCATTTATAGCCGCCTTTGCCGTTTGATTTGAGCGCGATGGAATCGACGCGGGTTATCCACGCGAGCAAGTTGAACACGATTGTTCGCATATCGTCAGGTTTACCAACTTTAGCTCGGCGAAGGCGTTTGATGCAAGATATGTACGACCAGAGACCGTTGGTAGCGTTCTTTTGAACCTCGACGGCGATGCGGAACTCCTCGGATTGCGTAAACGCGGATAAACTTCGATTGGTGGAGTTGGTGTTTGTTGTTGTCGCCGTGGCCGGTGCATCGACGGATGTTTTGTTGTTGTTTTTGTTACTTTGCGTTGTTTGCGTTTGGTCCTCGGAAGAAGAGAGAATGACGCGTTTGCGACGCGAAGGTCGCTCCCCCGGCGGGACTTGCACGTCCTCTTCTTCTTCTTCTTCCTCTTCTTCTTCTTCCTCGACTTCTATTTCCATGCTACCCTCGTCAAGTTGCGTGTTTGGAATAACTTCAATTTCGGCCGGTGCGTCGACGTCATCGTCGTCGTCCAAGTCTAGTTCTATGATTCCGTTTCTATTTTGCTGATGTTGTTCTTGTTGACGATGCCGTCGCGGCGGCGGCTGCGACTGCGGAGGAGGATTTCGCGGCGCCTGTCGTCGTCGTTGTTCTTGTTCTTGTTGTTCTCGTTGCTGCTGATTTTGCGCCGCGCCACCGCTTCTCCCCCACGCACTTTCTGTCGCAAAGAAGACACCGCTTCGCGCATCAATCGTTTATCTCGTTCTTCTTTTTCCTCCGCATCGCGTCGAATGTGTTCTACGGTTTCTTCTCCTATGCGCTTAGACTTTTCAACGGTACGTTGAAGCCGTTTCGTTTCGTCCTTCAGTTCGTCGCGCTCTTTCACGGTTTTCGAAAGCACTCTCGATTGCGCCTCGCACTTCGCGGAACAGGCGTCGTACTGCGCGCTCTTCACCGACAAGTCTCTTCTCAACTGGTCCATGGCGATTTTAAACTGCGCGCGAGCGTCCCATCTGTTTAATGTTTCTTCTCTCGTTAGCGCCATGGCGTTTTCGTTCTGGTCATCTTCGTATCCGAGAATGCGTTTCGTTTTCTCAACCGTTTGCGGCGGCGGCATTCTACTTTTACCGCTCCCTAATCGATACGCGCTCCCTTTCTTTGCCGGCGAGGATGGCGACACCGATGTTCCGACGAGAGACGTGAACGAGGACGTTGGTGGTTGCATCATTAAACGCTCGTTTAATACCATCTGTCGATTTTCCATCTCTTCGTTTCTTTCTCTTTCCTTCGCCAACATCTTTTGCAACTTTCGAATTTCTCTCCTGCTCTCTT
>JACLAA010001464.1_pt1 | contig 16778 bp, 14 predicted proteins | sample 8027891 | NCBI WGS metagenome assembly JACLAA01 (sample SAMN15724900, study PRJNA655200) | protist metagenome | isolation source: fluorescence activated cell sorting (FACS) single amplified genomes of... | place: Spain: Blaines Bay Microbial Observatory, Mediterranean Sea | collected 2016-01-19 | reverse complement strand
ATACCGAGCTCTTTCTTCTTCCTCCTATCCCATCGCATTATCGTTCTCGATATATTTTTAGAATTGTGCTTTTCTTCTCACAGAAAACAAAACGTTCAGAAAAGAAAGTACTTCCTCAAAAAAGTTTGACCCGCTCTCGCGCTTTCTCCTTCGAACACAAGCACAATCGGCATGGACGATGATGTAGCAGCGAACGCAACATCTCATTCACTCCGGGTCGATTTGAAGCGTAACTATGGTTTAAACAGCGTCAGACGTGACAATGTCGCCTTCGTGGACCACGAAACCATCGCGTTCTCCGTTGGAAATTTGGTCCAGTTTTTGCGCGTAAAAAATACGACCGCGAAAGAAGAGGAAGAGAACTTCTTTATGCGCTCGCGTCGATTACGGGAGATTGGGGCAATTGCCGTGCATCCAGAGCGAACATTTGTTGCGCTCTGCGAAGGTGAGATCGGTTGCGTGAACGAGAGGAGAGAGGAAGAGGAAGAAGACGAGTGTGCTCGCGTCGACGTGTACGCGTATCCGTCTCTCGAGTTGAAAAAAACTTTAAGAGGAGGTGCGAAATCGAAATATGCGCTCGCAAAATTCTCGCCGGATGGGACCATGTTAGCAACGGTTTCGAGCGCGCCAGACTATTTGTTGACTATTTGGGATTGGGAAAACGAATCGTCCATTTTACGTTGCAAAGCGTTCTCGCAAGAAGTTTTCGGTTTATCATTCTCACTGACTGTATACAGGCAGTTGACGACGTGGGGGACCGGTCACGTTAGATTTTGGAAGATGGCTGATACTTTTACCGGATTAAAGTTACACGGATCACTTGGAAAGTTTGGAGCGGAGCCATTGTCGGATGTTTGTGCGACGTGTGAATCGGACGATGGAAAGATAACTTTGAGCGGGACAGGATCGGGTGCGATATTGGCGTGGAGTGGCGGATTAATCGAAACTAAGTTTTGTATCGACGAGGAGATTACATGTCACGATGGCGCGATAAACTCCATGCATTTGCGTAGAGTCATGATGCGGGATGAAATGCGAGAGCAACAGCAGCGCGTGCAGCTTATTACTGCGGGAGAAGATGGATACGTGCGAGCCTGGGATGCGGATGAAATTTGGACCATTGTGGAGACGCCGGAGACACCGTTTGTGCAGAAGATCAAGCCAATATTCGAGTATTATCTCGGGGACACGGTAAGCTGTAAGAATTTAATCGTCAGCGACGATAGCAACAATAATAATCTCGTCGTTCAGAACGCATGCGGTAGTTTACTCGAATTAGACCTTGCTGACGGAACATCGCAAGAAATATTTGAGGCGCACTCAGGAGCAATTGCGGGATGCGACGTTTCCTTCGTGAGCCCGCATTTTTTCACAACCGGTGACGATAAGACGGTTCGATGCTACGACTACTCTCAGTGCAAGCTTCTTTTCACGTCAAGATTCCAAGCGCGAGGGACTGTTTTGAAAGTCTTCCCGAAAGTAGTAGATACGTCCTCGCGGTTAGTTTTAGTTGGTTTCAGTGACGGTGTCGTTCGCGTGCTTTTACGAAGCGAAGCGTCGTTTATAGTTTTAGAGAGCGTCAAACCGCACACAGACGCCATCGTATCGATAGATTGGAATTCAGAAGGGTCCAAATTTGCGACTGCATCGAAAGATAAGACGATATTCTTGTTTACTGTGGAAGCGAAAGGAAAACTCACGCCGATTGGTTTTGTTCGACTCGATAAAGTCCCAAAGCATATCGAGTACGATAAGTCAAAGAGTACCGCAGACAAGAATGTCATAGACATTTATTTTCAAAAGAAGGGCGATAAGGTTGCTCGTCTTCTTTCGACAAATTTGCCGAAGATCAGTACGGATACTTTCGAGCTCGAAGCCTGTTTCGTATCGATCGAAAATACTTCTGTCGAAGAAGTGTGTTGTTCGCAAACCTCTCATTCCGGCAGGTTTCTAGTTCAAGGGTTTGTAAATGGTTCCGTATCGTTGCGTATTTTGAATCAAAATAGAAGTGAAGAGAAGGAAGGCGAAGAAGAAGCTGATTTCGCTCATGAGGAGCAAGTCTGGGTCGAAAAGAAGGTTCACGTATCGAAAATTACAGGTGTAGCTGTAACATACGACGATCAATATCTCGTGAGCGCGAGCGAAGACGGATCGTTGCTTTTGTTTGAGTTGAAATCAAAGTTTGGTTCTTATAAAGTACCGGAAGGATTGCGTGAAAGTAATTTAGATTATGGGAAGGCAATCGCGGAAGATATCGAGATTGACGAGTTTCCTTCTATGGAGCAAGCGAAAACGTTGGCGAGAGAGTCGCAGATTTCCAACGACGCAGAGAAGACGAGAAAGCGAACATTAGAGAAATTAAACGAGCTTCGTAAAGAATTCAAGTCGTTGATCGAAGAAAATAAGAAATTGAAAAGTGTTGACATACTTCCTGAATCTGCTTTTGAGGTGGATGTGGATCTTCTTGAAATCATGAAAAAGAAAACAGCTGTCGATGTCGAACGCGGAGAGAGAGAAATGGCATGTAGACTTGAACGTGCTGAAATTATTTTAGAAAGGCTTGAAAAGCGGTATCGAGACGATGTTGAAGCTTGTTGTGAAGAGCTGCATGCGCATTTTGATGCGAATATCGATGATGAAGCGACGAGTCGATACGAATTTTCGTGCGAGTCCTTCAGTTTGATGAAAGAGGACTCCAGCGAGGAGGACGAAGACGAGGATCAAGATTTCGACGAAAGGGCCGTATTATCAGCCGGAGATGCATCTATAATTTCTGACGAAACTTCCACAATCACATCAAATGTTGAGGCTCCGAGAGTGAGCGACATTTACGAAGAAATTAGCAGAGAAAAGAGCGATCTCACATCTCAAGAGATACGAAGAATAGAGCGTCAAAAGCGATCGGAAGAGATGGCTGCGTTCGAGCTCACAAGACCAATCGACGAGTCCGAAACGAATATCGAAGAAGATTTAGAAATAATCGAAGCTCGCAACCGCATAAGTGATTTCCCGTTGAAGTCGGATCCTCTAGCAACGATAGTGAAAGAAAAGCGAGCAAATGTGGAATTGAAAGACGATGCGTTGACTCGAGTCAATGCAAAAATTCGAGAGATAAAAGTCGCGTTCAATGCAGAGTTCCAAGCGTTGAAAGACGAAAGCGCAACACTGCCAAACGACGAATATAACGATAAACTAAGAAAGTTGTGCCTATCGAAAGCAATAGCGGCGCGAAAGTGCAAATCTCTCGAGTTGCAAAGATTCATTCTCGAGCGTGAACTCGAAATAATCGAGAAGAAGCACGACGCCGGTGATATAGCCTGGGAAAAGAAACTTTACGCAGCCGAAGAGAACATGCGCGCAAAGAAAGTGTCGGTAAAGAAATACACGAAACGATACAAAGAACGCGAGACTAATTTGATCCACGCCGACAACGCCTTGCAGAATTTGATGAAAGTTTATGAAAACAGTTTACCGCCAGGCGCCCCGAGAGCCAAACTGTTCAAAGTGTTTATGCGCGACATTGAAGATGGAATCGAAGAAAAATGCCCGACCGGATGCGAAGAAGACGTATACGAAAGAGTGGTGCAGTTACGGACGAAGCGTCGCGAGCTCGAAGCGGCAAAAGTCGATGCCATGAACGAGTCCGAGAAAGCGAAGACGTTTTTAGAAGAAAAAGTAAAGGAGATGGAAGTTGCCGTGGCGGCTTTGAAAGATACTACTGCGGATAAAGAAGTGTTCGAGAAGAAGAAGCAAGCAGATCTGAACCAAATAGAAATTTACGTCACTTTGAAAGCGCACGAGATTCTTCATTTTGACGCAGACTCGACGGATTCCGTTTCGAGTGTGAAGCTGGGATCTGCCGAAAACGGTTTGGTTTTTGCAAACTCGGCGATCGAGAAGTTGAAGCTCGAGATTGAACATCTGAATGGTGAAATATCGTCCCTTAAAAAGTCGCAGCAAGAACTGAAGAAACAATTTGCGGCTTTAGAGATTGAACGAAAAGAAGAAGAAGTGAAAGAGCGCGACTTAGAGGCGAAAGAGATAGATGTCCAGATGCGAAAATTTGGTCAAATTGTCGATTTAGACGCGTTGGACACCATGGCGAGAGAAGCGAGAGGGGGCGAAGAATTGAAGATTAAGTTAAGAGCGCAGGAAACATATCACGCGAAAGAAGCTGCGGAGTGGAGAAAGGCCATCCAGCAAAGTAACGACGAGTACACCGCGCTCATTGAACAGCACACTTTGCTTTTGCAAAAAATAGCCGCTTCGAAAAGAGCGCTATTGACGAAAAAGAGAGGAGCAGTTGCAAGCTAACTACGCGTAACTTTTAAGTTTCTGAATGATGAAGACTACTGTAAATATAATCTATTCTGCTATAATCTAAAGCGTGCGTTAAAAATCTATCTATAAAAGTGAAACAGAAGGCGGAGCAGTTGCAGTTCCGTTTTGCGGGTTGGTTTGTCCTCCTCCTCGTTCAGAAACGGTCAAGTCCTCAAAGCCTGCAAAAGCGTCGTTCTGATTATTTGGCAGTTGTTGTTGCTCGAACATCTTCATCCGTTCCGCTATGCTAACTCCTACTTTTGGCAGTTGCTCTCGTTGATTTCGCTCTTCTTGTTCTCCATCGCTTACTTCCTCTGCTGTCGTTTCCATCGTCGTTTCCGTCGTCTTCGTTATCGTGTCTTTTTCTTCTCCCTCTTCGCTCCTCCCAACGTTTTCTGTTTCTTTTGGTCTTGTTTTTACAGGCATCGCTTTTGACACTCCTCCTCCAAATGCAATCGCCACCGCGACTTTGAACTCGGCATCCGTGAGAGACAAAAGCTCCAACGCAGAAGACGACTTCTGTTGTTGTTGTTGTTGTTGTTGTTGTTGTTGTTGTTGCTGTTGTTGTTGTTGTTGTTTAACAGTTGTCGTCACCGTTGGAGTTGGTTTTAGAGTTTCTTCTGCTTTCCCAGCGTCCTCGAAATCACCAAAGTCGTCGTCGTCGTCGTCCTCAGCGTTCTCATCATCGACTGACATTTGTTTATTCGCGCTCTTCTTCTTCTCTTCCTCTCTCTCTCTCTCTTTCTCTTTCTCGGGCTCTCGCAAGTAACAAATGATGAGAGAAGAAGTTTTATGACGAGAGGCGGGCGTTGGAATTTTTCTTTTTTCTTTTTCCTCTCTGCTTTTTCCTTGTTGGTTTCCTTCATTCAGCCGACGCCTGTGAAAGGCTACAGAAGGAAGAAGTTGTTGTGAGAAGGAGAGAGAGAGAGAGGAAGAGAGAGAGGAAGAGAGAGAGAGAGAGGAAGAGGAAAATAGATAGATAGTTAAGAGAGTAAAGAAGATGACGGACACTTGGCAACTTTCCGCGGTGGCGAGTTTAGTCGAGGACATCGACAAGAAAATTCTCGTCGTTCTGAGAGACAACTCGAACATCGTCGGGACGTTGCGATCGTTCGACCAGTTTGCGAACATCGTGTTAGAAAACGCGGTGGAACGAATGATCGTTGGAACGCACTATTCAGACGTACCTCTCGGATTATACATCGTGAGGGGAGAAAATGTTGTTTTAATGGGAGATGTAGACGAAGCCATCGAGTTGAAAGGATTGACGTGGGTCGAGAACGACGAGATTCGACGAATGAAGGATGCGGAAATGGAAGCGGACAAAATGCACGGACTGATTGCGAGGAATTTGGACATGTTGTTAGACGACTAAAATGTCACACAAATCATTTCGATGTCTCGCTCTGAAATAGAACAAGAACGGTAAGTAGATTTTTATATCGAGCGCGCGATGCGGAGTATGTATATCGCACGTATATGTGAAATAACAAGAAGAAAAGCTATGATGGACAACATACCATGCTAATACTGATACACCGTCTTTTATGGGCGTTGTAAATGTAAACCGATCGATAGGACTGAGCTTTGTGCTGTTATATAATTGCATATATGTGCGAATACATATCTCTCGTCGTTGGTAGTAGCTGCAATGACGAACTTTGCACGTGGAAGTGCTCGTGGTGATCTTCTGTGAGCCAACGATAATAACCAATGGATCCTTCAGAGCAGTCTTTAAAAACATTTGTTTCGCTCGTTTTATTTTGCGCACGTTGTTATATCTCTGACTCACGTCCGTCCTTTCACCGATTCACGAATACAGAGCAGGAACAAAAGAAAAGGATAGAATTCACACGAAAAAGGAGCGCTTTTTAAAGTTCCGTGAGTTCTCATAGTAATACAAAGAATAAGTTCCGGAGCGTTTTTGTTGTATATCCGAGTTATAAATTTTCATTTACAAAGCTTTATTCGTACAAAGTTTTACAATTTAGTTTTCTCCGGGTAGCTCGCCATTTCGGCAACACCACACATACCCGAAGGACTCTCAACATCTCTCGCGATCCGGATGTAGCCTCCTTCTCCCCACTGCTCGCTCCACGAGTTTTTAATTTTCCAATATTTCTTCGTCGCGCCCGGGATGATGACGTTTGAGCTGTTGTGATCGATGCCATAACCAACGACTAAAACGCCATGGTCAAGCTGCGTGCCGCAATCTTCGGCGTGATACACACCTCCTCCGTATAATTGGAACGATCGCTGGTCGGCTTCAATCGCAACCGAGACGGGCTGTTGTGACACGGCTTTTTTCAAAGCGGTTTCGTCGTTCGACGGCACGTCGTTAAATCCATCGATCGAGGCAATGTGCAATAAAGTTTTTCTCGTTTTGCAGTCATCGAAGGAAGCCTTGTACCGGTACTGCTTTTCGCTGTCAACGCCTCCGTTTTCAACGATCCATTCGAAAGCGTTATCCATTAAACCACCATTGCAGCCTTGATTGCCTCCTTCTCTGGCGCACGACACCAACTCTTGTTCGGACAAAGAGACGAGCTTTCCAGTTCTTATCGCGTTTATGCCTTCCACCGCCCCAATCGCGGAAAATGCCCAACACGACCCACACGAGCCTTGATTTTTTGGCGTTGTGACGACACCTTCATCGACCCAATCGATAGACTCCGGCGCTTCCACTCCTTCGTATTCCCACAGGGAAACGTCTTTGGCCGCCTCCCCGGAATCTTTCTTTCGCCGTAAAGATTTTTTAAACCCGAGCATCTTTCGGTACTCCTCTCTCGTGTGCGCGGCAAACTTGTTCATCTCGACGTAATGCGAGACTTTCCCGGCGACATATTTCGCGTTGTGTTCGAGCACGAACAAATAATTCTCTCCGAAAATCTTTAATCGTTTCAATCGTTCCTCCGCGTTTGCGATTTCTTTATCGTATTTCACCAACCACGCGTCAAAAGCGTCCTCGATTTTACTCTCTCGGAGAACTCGCTTATCATCATCGTTTCGCAGAACTAACTTGACTTCAGTCTTCTCGTTGATGGTATTTTCAGGCTCGAGACGAATCGCCGTCGTCGCGGTCGGGAGAAACGAGAGGGAAAGAATCGCTAACGTCGTTAAAAGGAGGAAGAAGAACGACTGATGAAGTGTTGGTGTTTTCTTCATCATTTTTGTCTCTTCGCGTTTCAAACCGTTGTTTTTGCGACGTCGACGGTGCCTTTCTTGAATGAAGTCTTTTTCTTCTTCTCTTTAAGAAAGAATCAACTCGCGTTTTGCGCGCTCGCCCGAAGAAAGAGTTGAATAATGTTGTGTTCTATTTGTGCGCGTGCGTATTGTGTGTGAATATATACTGCGTGTGTGTATATATTTTAAGCGCGCAAAAGCGAAAAGAATAATAGCATGGAGACGAAGTTTTTTATTCGTTTCGAAGCGACACCGCAGAGACTTTTTCAGTCATGAAGCTGCAGTTTTTCTTGATGAAAGAAGGCAAGACCCAAACGAGCCAAATTCCAAGGAGGAATCTTTCGTCAGAAACAGAAGTTCGTCCAGTGACATAGAGAACGAAAGGTACGCACACACAGTTTTGTTACGAGCACACAACACGCGTGCACGCGTCGAATAACACTCTCCAAACGCAACGATATCGCCATTTACGGCGCGTTCGATTCGCGAGCGTGGATACGTAGTGAAAGACGATTGTCTCCGTTGTTTTCTTTTTGCGCGCGTACATTTTTTGCCTGTGTTTTTGACCCTCGCCGCGAGTCCGGAAATGCGCGGGTATTGGGTACATGCGAACGTATACGTTGAGATTTAGGGCGGTAAACAGAACGTTTAATCGCGTTTACGTTTGATTACGCGCTCTTTTCTGTTGACTGTTGCGTTTGTGTGTCGCCAAGTACAGCGCGTTCGAGTTCCATTCTTTGGACCCAAAATGGGAGAAAAAGGCAGAGAAAGAAATGCATGACACTTTTGATTTACACACACTAGTTATACTCACATCTCACTCTTTACGTCTTTCCTGAACAACAGATGCCGCCGAAAGCGCCAGAGTCAAAGGCCGCGAAGTTAGCGAAAGCTGCCGCGGGGGGTAAAGCCAAAAAGAAGAAGTGGTCCAAAGGGAAATCCAAGGAGAAGGCGCAAAACCAGGTCTTGTTTGAACAATCCACTTACGATAAGTTACTCGCGGAAGTCCCGAAGTACAAGATGATCACCGTATCCATCTTGTGCGATCGTTTGAGAATCACGTGCTCGTTAGCCAGAAAGGGTATTGCTATCTTGGTCGCCAAGGGTTTGATCAAGCCGGTCGTTAGACACTCGCAACAAGACGTTTATACGAGAGCAATTGCCGAAGCGTAAAACAAATATACTACATTTATTAGAGTTGGATTAGAAAACATAGCTTAAAGAAGACTATTATTCGTGTGATGAATACATATCATATCATATAATTGTTCGTAAACACATTAATATATCATCGTTCTGTAAAACATGCTCCCCCCCTTCTTTTCCTTCTCGCGTCTTCGCCGTTTTCTCTTTCTTGATTTTTCGCAGACGAGCGAAACGTCGTCACTTCTCATACACTGATTATCTTCAACGCTGAAAGAAACGATTCTTTGCAGCAAATGTCACGTGGAGTCACACAACCTCTCGCATCTATCGCAGAAGTCCGCAGGTTTACTCGTTCTTCTCGTGTGCCCTCATGCACGAGCAACGCTGCCGCGACTTCTTCCTCTTCTTCTTCTTCCCGAAAAAGCAGTTACGAGTCGTCGCATTGGAATGAAAGATATGAGAAAGAGTCACACGAATGGATGTGGACGTTCACTGACGAAGAAAATGACGAGATTGAACTTGCCTTGCGACATTTCAGAGCTACAAATTTGGACGTAATGGACGTTACCGCGGAAACATTCCCGTTGAGTTCGTCTTTTCAAAACAAGCTATTGGCTATGAGGGACGAAATCCTCCAAGGGAGAGGTTTCGCAGTGCAAAGAGGACTGACCGTGGCGCGATATTCGAACAAAGATATTTGCACGATATTTTGTGCGATTGGAAAAATAATGGGCATACCAGTGAGCCAGAATAAATTCGGTCACGTGTTAGGGCACGTGTATGATTTTGGAAATGATCCGCTTTCGCCTTCAACACGACTGTATACGACCAGCGCTGCGCAACCTTTCCATACTGATTCTGCAGATATAGTTGGGTTGCTCTGTATACGAAACGCCTCAGCGGGAGGTGACTCCCAATGGGTATCCTCTGTTCGCTGCTACGAAGAGATAAAGAGAGAGCGAGCAGATTTAGCAGAAGTTTTGTTGCAACCGTTTTTTGTCTCTCGGAAAGGCGAGATACCACCGGGATGCGGGCCTACTTACGAGATGGCTGTCTTTCACGAAGTAGAAGACGATCGAACGGGCGAGAAAAATATAATCGGTATCTACGATCGATCCTTCATAGACGCAGCTCAGACGATAGAGGGAACTCCAAAATTAACTAGTTTACAAATCGAAGCCTTAAACTACCTCGACGCGCTCTGCGTAAAACGACAGATTGAGATGCGCTTACAATCTGGAGACATCCAATGGCTGCACAACCACACGACTTTCCACGCGCGCAGCGCTTTCAAAAATGAAAGCGAGTTCCCGAGACATTTATTGCGCCTCTGGCTTTCGCCCGAAAACGGAATTAAACTCCCAGACGCGTTCAAAACGAGATTCAACTCGACTGAACGAGGGAGTTCGAACCGCGGCGGCATCAAAATCAAGGACGATGTGAAACTCGTTTGCCCGTTAGAACCGTAGTAGTTTTTAGTCGACACACACCATACCTGTACCAACACAAATTCATATTATTTTTATAAAATTGAAGGCACCTGTAACAAGTACTGTAGTAACGCCTCAAAAATATAATGTCGACCAGCGGCGGATACGGTGGTAAAACCATCGTCGTCACCACAGCGGCAGTTGGTGCGTTCGTTGCCACCGTCGGCACCGTGTTTGCGTACACCAACAGCGAAGAGTACCAATCTTCTTCCTCCTCTTCTTCTTCTTCTTCTTCCTCATCGAATTGGAAAAGAAAAATCCTCGACTCGTTTTTAACGACCTCTTCGTACGTGACGAATAAAGCGAGTCAAATGAAATCCGAACACCGAAGAAGAGAGAAGAAAATGCTCACGACTCAAATGTGGTTCGATGGATGCGACGAGTCAGGCCGTATTGTAAACCCTGAGGCCATGAGGAAGATTATCATCGAAGGCGGTATCGAATCCGCATTGCGTCAAGAAGTGTACCCGTTCTTGTTGAACATAAGGGACCCGAAGGACTCCGCGGTGGAAGTTGAACAGGCGAAACAGATGCGGAAAGTCAAATACGACGCGTTGAGGAAACGATGTAAAGAGCTGGAACTGATGATGAAGAGTGGAAAGGCGTATAGTAAAGACTCGTTACCTCCGAGAGATTTGGGCGTCTTCACGGAAAATGCCCCTGTAATCAAAGCGGATGCGCCGAGAACGACTTTTGTATACGGAGAATTCGCGGCAACGTACGACGCGTGCGACGACGCGAATACCGCCGCGCTATTAGAAAAGGATTTGAACGTTTTGAGTAGTGGTGATAAAAAGAATAGTAAGAAAAAATCATGGGAAGTAGTGCAGACACAGCGGTGTCGGAAAATCTTGGAAGCTTTCGCGCTTTATGATCCAACAGTTGGGTATTGTCAAGGAATGAACGAGTTGGCGGCTGGATTTTTACGAGACTGCGTGGATGAATCCGAAGCGTTTTGGTGCTTCGCGTATTTTACTTCCGGAGCGTTTAGAAGTCATTTTGTCATCTCCGGACATGCGCATTTAGACGGCGGCATTTCAGAACGCTTGCTCGCTTTGTCGACAATTTTTCAAATATGCGATAAACCGCTTTGGAAACATCTCCACTCTTTGAATAGCGAGAACTGCATGTTTGCATTTCGATCGGTTGTTGTGTTACTTTCGCGTGAATTGGACGTCTCTTCAACGATATTTCTTTGGGACGTGTTGATGGCGACGAGAGATTTCGCCCCAACTGCTGAAGCGACGGCGATGTCGGCGGCTGCGGCGGTGTACGAAGAACGTAACAATTCACAATTCGATGGCGACTCAGACATTTTAGAAGTTTTAACGGTCGGTGGAGGACGATTGTTTTTACACGTTGTAGCAGCTGCGTTTCTAGAAATGCGGCACAGTGTGTTTTCCTGCAAAAATTACGACGACCTGTTGCAGCTGTGTAGCCGCATGCCAGCGCAACAGTTTAGCGTTTCGAGACTCTTGGCGAAAGCGAAGGTATTGCTCAGCAAAACAAGAGGCGTGGGCGAAGCAAAAGTTTCCCAAAACGTGGCGGCAGCCGCGCTTTTTTAGTTTTTGAATTAGTATCGTTACAAATAATTTACGGCTTTATCGCCAACCGCATACTCGCCTTGAATGTCAGTAGGCGCCATTTTGGAACCTTTTTCAGGAATGCCAGACAAATCGACGCATTTGACCTCACCTAACTCAAACGGATAATCTAAATGGTGTCTCCCCAAATCGGTTCCATATAACGCCGCACAAAAACACGACAGCGTATCCGCATGCGAAACCAATACGATATCCGTGCCGAAATATGTAGCCTCTAATCTCGTGAACGCTTCGAGCGTCCTTCTGTACAAATCTCTCACCGACTCAACGCTTGCAGACGGCTGCAAAGAGTCCGACACAGGTGGAGGCGTCGATAGAGGATCTTTCAAATCGTTTTCCCAGACTTCTTTCCAATTTGATTGGTCCTGGAAATCTAAACTTCCCATCTTTCTCGGGTCCAACAAACCGCTGAACTCTGTCCTCACTTCGCTAAAGAGTAATCCTAAGTCTTCTCGCATAACCAGCGCCGTTTGGAACGACCGCTGAAAATTACTCGTGTATAACCACGACGGCGAACCGTCGTACTCTTCGACAATAATTCTCGCAGCTTCGTGCACTTGTTCCACGCCTTTTGCGGTCAATCCGTAAGTGGTGTCATATTTATAACTCGGATTCGATAATATCTGATTTCGTACGTCTAACGTACTCTCGCCGTGTCTGACGAGGAAGTATCTGTTGTGCAATCGACTGGGTAAATCAATGAACGCTTTCGCTTCTTCCGTGTTGTCGTAATATTTCGTTCCTAAAACCAATCCACTCGCTGCTAACAAAGCTTTCCGTCTGTTCGTCGTCGTCGTCGTCGTCGTCTTCTCGCTCGGAGTAACCACATTTCCAATCGGGGACGAACACGAAGCGCCTCTCGAATTCAACCGGCGATTAGAAGAGCGATTCTCTCCTCGTCGTCGGTTTGTGCGATGTTCATCATTTCGAAATACACTTCTTCTTCTTTGCCTGTTAAATACGTATGCTGTTTCTACCTGGGCTGCTTTCGTCGTCGTCGTCGTTCGAGTCATCGTGTTTGCGAATATTTAAAAATTGAACCAAATCGCAAAAGATATAACGAAGGACAGACACAAGTGGAGAATTAAGGAAAAGCGCGGGACTTGCAATTCAGCACAGAGCGACAAAAAAAGGTGCACGGAAAAAATTACAGAGAAAAAAGAAAGAAGAATGGGGAAGAAACGACCGCCATCTTCGGATGAAGAGGATGAAGAGGAGGAGGAGGAAGATGAAGAGGAGTTAAACTTGGAAGCGTTTGAAGAGTCGGAGGAAGAAGAGTACGATTCAGACGTGCGTATTTCGTAGAAATATATTTGTAAAGCTTTCGGAATGCAAAAAAGCAGCCGCCATTGGTTTCTTTCTTTTTTATCCTTCGCGTTCCTCTAACGCGCGGTTCTTCTCTCATCTCTCCTTCGCTCGCGCATTGGTTTATACGCATTTCGCGCGCATAACTGACCCATCTTCTTTTTTCTCCTTTTTTGAATGCCGACAAAACAAACAGGAGGAACTCGAAGCAGAAATGAAAGCGTTAGAAAGCATACAAGCAGATCGACGGAAACAGCAACACTCGAATCACCCCTCGCACTCTTCTCGCGACGCGAACAAAGTTTTCGTCAACAACAAAACGGGATTGAAGCAATCTCTGGAAGATTTTCAGTGGACGAATAAAGCGAATTGGTTCGACAATCTCGTCGTCGTTGGAGAGAACAGAGAGGAAAAGTTAGAAACGGTGGATGATGATCTCACTCGAGAGACGTTCTTTTACGAACGGGCGTTGGAGTCGGCGAACCAGGCGGTGAAGAAGTTGAAGAAACTCGGAGTTCCAGTGAAGAGACCGCACAATTATTACGCGGAGATGGTGAAATCGGACGAACACATGAAGAAAGTCCGCTCGGAGTTGATGTATGAGCAGCAACAGTTAGAAATTAGAGACGAGAGACGAAAGACGAGAGAGGCAAAGAGATACGGCAAGCAAGTCCAAGCCGAAAAAGTGAAGCAACGAACGCTGGCGAAGAAGGAAGCTATTAAAGACTTAGATAAATGGAGGTCGCAGAGGAAGAAGTCTGGGTTTGCAGACGACGGGAAGGCGCCGTTTGAAGGTGCCGGCGGAGATGTGAAGAGAAAAAGAGAAACCCGAGACTCTAAGTTTGGTTTTGGCGGCAAAAAGAGGGTGCGTCGTTTTATTTTGTGTTGTTCTTTCAAAGAATTCGTCTCGTTTCTTCCATTTCGTTCAGGCGGATATAGGGGGTGCTGCCCGCATCCCCTGCATCAATGCGACTGGGGCATCGAAAACTTCCACGGTGTATATCCCTGCTCAAACGCCTTACATAGACCGGCGGTTGTAGGCGTCAGCAATTTATTTTGTTTTCGCCTCCCTAACCGGGGTGAGCATATTCCATTGCCTAGGCAAAGCGGCGTCGCTGCAGTTATGTCACGGGACAGACCATGCTATCTATATTCTTCTTCTCTTTCTCTTTCTTTCTCGTTTACTTGTTTAGTCCTTCGTCATCTATGAAAAATATTAACGACGCGTTCATCTCTGTTCTATTTCTTTTCTACACGCAGGGAATGAAACGAAACGATAAGAATTCGGCAAGGGACATGTCTGATTACAAACCGGCGAGTTTCGATCGAGGAGGCAACGGCAAATACGCATCCGGCGGCGGTGGTCGAAAAGGAGGTAAAGGAAAGAAAAGATGAAAAAACTTGATTTAAAGCCAACTACAGTAGCATTTGTTATTAGCATTACCTTAATTATACACAATACATTTGATTTAATATTCCTACAACTATCACGTCAAAAAGCGCTCGTCAAACTTCCCATCCGCGTCGAATCTGCATTCGTCTTTCTTGCCCAACAAATTGTATCTATTACTCGCTACCGCCGTATACACCGTATCCCGTATAAATGTCGGCACAAACGCATTCGCAACTTTCGCAAACGGAGATAAAGGTATCCCGTAAAAGTTCCCGAGTTTTGCGCCGATCCTTAATACCGCATCCGATTTGAAATAGAATTTTAACTCATTGTTGTTGTTGTTGTTGCTCTGTCCTTCGCATTTTTCGACCAGCACTATCGAGCTGATATCATCCCGTCTCTTCCCAGCTTTCTCTAATAACGTTTTTCCTAGTTCCGATTGCAAGGCTGCGAACCGTAACGCGCCGTCTGGCGTGTTGTCCGTATCCAAAACGAAATTCACTCCTCCGTGGCACAAGTTACACACGCCGTCGAATAATATTACCGGTCGAGAATCTGAATCGGAGAAAACGTCCTCGAGAAGGTTGGTTTTTGAGAACGATGACGACGACACAGAAGATTTGACGATGTTCTTCTTTCTTTTCGATGAAGATGACGTTGACGAGAGTCGACGAGAACTTCTTCTCGGTGTGTTCTTCTTCGTGATTTTGTTCGCACTATTCCTCTTTGAATTGAACGTCATTTGTGATGCGCGAGTTGTACATTCCATTGACTCTCTCTCGCTCTTTTTCTCTCTCCTACGTAGGAGTTGTTCACGCGCGGGCGAGAGGAAAAATGAAGAGAAGAAGAAGCTTTTGGTTGGTGAATGCTAAAAAACACTAGTCTTTGGTCATTATTAAATTAAAACGTTTCATCGTCAAAGAACATCTCGCGCTTCGCTAAGTATGGCACCGAATCTGGGTTGTATACCCAAGCGACCAATGCACCGTTGGAGCTATGAATCGTGAGTTCTCTCGTATCTTTGGTCCCGTCGACGGGGTCGTTGTATGCTCGGATAAATTTACTCATCGGTTCGATGAATGTCTCTCTGGCGTGTTCTTTCAAACCTTCCGCGGACATCATGTACTTTACGAATGCAGACGCGCGTTTAGAAATTTTTTCGCATTCTCCTGGGTTTGATTTCGCCCAATTCAATTGCTTGTCTAAATCCGACAAGTCTGTGCTCACCGGAATGTAATGTTTCCACGCCTCGATTTTGCCATAAAACGAATCTTTCATTGGAGTTTCGTGATGAAAGAGAACCCCAGGCATGCCCATGGCCCAAAACGTTGTCTTCCACGAGGTCCCACCGCCACCGCCGAGATCCAGCAAGTACTTGTACTGCGCGTAATCGCATGCCGTTTTCGTTTCCTTAGAAAATGTGGGGAGCGTATTTTCAATACACAACGTCGGCGGCGCGTTTGGGTTGGAATCTGTGAATTTAATGTCGTAATCGTCTTGGTTCACCGCCGCGTGAACAACCGCGCGTAAGCGTGGTGGTAGGCGATCGTTAAACGCTTTCCCGCTGTTACTCCCAGAATTAAGAATGGCGTTTACGATGTCTCCAGCGATCGCACCGCAGAGATTGTGATTGTCTAAAAACTTCGTTCCGCTCGTCGTTCCTACAGACGGGTACATCTCCAAAAACGGCCAGTCGCTCCCTCGCCAAAACATCTTCGGTATCAAACTATCAAACGAAGCCGTACTTTCTGTAAACATTTTATCTTCCTTACACTGTCCTGGACTACTGAACCACTCGCACTGACCATACTGCTCCGGCGCAAATGCGTGAGCTATGCACGGTGTAAATGGCAAAGTTGGCGCCTGGATCAATTCGGAAATCTTCGAAGAATCTTTTGGCACGGTGCCAAACGAAAATATCGGCGCTTTACTCTGTCCACATCCGCTCGCGCTATCGACGCATGCGTTTCGAGGGTAATCCTGTGTCGCCCACCCGAAGTGGATAGGTTTGTCCACGTCCGAAAACTCTGCTTTCATGACCGCTTTTATAAACATATCTGCCCCTGTTGAACGGTCATCGAGACTTTGTGCCCCAGACGGTGTAATCGTCCAAGATTGGCCATTTTCTTTCGACCCTCCCCATTCAAACACGTGCATCGGCATTCTCATTTGCTCCGGTTGCGTCAAGTCCCTCGCTTCCAACACGTCCTCGTACAATATAGACGACGGCGCTTGCCAATCAAAATCAAACGAAGAACGGCTGTCTTCTCTCACTGAATCGAAGCTGCTCTTCAAAAACGATCCCATAGCGACTAAGGCGCACCCACCAACCGTAAT
>JACLAA010006581.1_pt1 | contig 16802 bp, 10 predicted proteins | sample 8027891 | NCBI WGS metagenome assembly JACLAA01 (sample SAMN15724900, study PRJNA655200) | protist metagenome | isolation source: fluorescence activated cell sorting (FACS) single amplified genomes of... | place: Spain: Blaines Bay Microbial Observatory, Mediterranean Sea | collected 2016-01-19 | reverse complement strand
CGCGAAGGGACCGGCTGATCCGTTGTATAAATACTTGAAAGAGCAGACTGGAGGGGACGATATTCCTTGGAACTACACGAAGTTTTTAGTCGGGCGCGATGGAAAAGTTCTTAAACGGTATTCGCCGAGAGATCCGTTGGACCAAGGAATCGAATCCGATTTGAAAAAAGCTCTCGCGGCGTAAGGAAGTAAACACGCGCAAAAAATATCGTGCGAATGGACGTCGCGGAATTAATAATACGGGGGGCGATACGAACAACGTGACCGCGCTAAAGAACGAAAGTACATTATTCACTATGTATTGTTTAGCACGCGATAAATGTATGCTCCTAGTAGTAGCGATGATGTTCTTTTAATTGTATGTACAAAATAGAGTGCCTAGTAAATCGTTCCATTCCACCCGCCGGTTGGTAAAGCCGAAGTGTCTTTTGAAGCCGGATTGACGTTTGATCTGTTCTTCCAAACTCGACGCTTCCATCCATGCATATTATCGATTGCTCTGTCCAATTCTTGCCGCATGTTCTTATCCATCTCATCATCCGATTCGCTTTCCGAGCTGTCCTCTTCGTAGGACTCCGCAGTGTCGTGCTCGCTAGAATCCTCCAGTCGGTCTTTTTTCTTCGTCGTCATCTTCTTTTTAAAACTTCTCCTTTCTTCTCGTCTCTTCTGAGTTTGCGCTTGCTGTCGCTCCGACTTTCGCTCCGACTTTTTCTCAGGTGTGCCAAGCTCAAAACTCTTAGTCTTCTTCACCTTGTGCTTCCTATCGTGCTCTTCCACCCAACCGAGATCTGAATCCGAGGAATCTCTCGTCGAAGCGTTCGTTCTTCTCGCTTTCCTCTTTCCAACGCTTTTGACTCCCCGAAACTCTTCATCTTCTTCTTCTTCCTCTCCCTCTCCTTCTTCTTCTTCTTCTTCTTCTTCATCGTCGTCTCCCTCGAATTCGATTCTTTCCAAGGGACGACGACGAGGCACCGGAGAAGAAGCGGGAAGGCTGAGCGTTTTTTTTTCATCCACCTTCGAGTACGGTGGCGTCTTCTTTTCCTTTTCCGAGGAGAGTACGAAGCGTTTCCGTCGAACAACAGCGTCGAAATGCCCCATACGAGCGCGCGCGCACCTAGTTTTGCAAAGCGCGTTCGTTCTTATTCGGGGAAGAAAGATACAGTGTGTGTGTAATTTTCTAGGAAAGAAGATTTCTCCATCATTTTCTCCATTCGAAAAAAAAAGGCGTTACTCGCTTTTTATTAATAAATAAAAAGAAAAACCTGATCATGGTGGCGAAAGAGCACCAACACCAACAACTCTTAGCGAACAAATTGAAACAAAGATGGTCGGAAACAGGTTCTGGCCCGGACGTGCAAAAGAAACTCGACGCGATCAAAGAGACTTTGAACGCGCGAGAAAGGTTGAAGCGATTGGAAAAGAGCAGAGAGAGAGATGATGTCTCGAAATCGCATTCGGATCAGACAAACGCGCTTAAATATCTCGAGAAGGTGAAGAAGGATGCGAAACTGGACGAGACGGACTCGTCGTCGCTCGACATGAGGAAAGCGTTGCCGAAAGAAGCGTTAGAGGTGGCGAGAAAAGACGAGGACGAGATCGTGTCGCGGGAAGATATCGAGGCTGAGAATGCCTCCAATCAGTTGGTGGATGTGTTTCAAAAGAGGAAAAGAGTTACGCCGGACGCGCGATTGAAAGAGTTAAAGTCGGAGCATCCAGCACACGCGATGAGAGAAAAAGCGAACGAACTGATGCGTGCGAACGATTTGAAGATGGCGGTGGCGATGTACGACGAAGCGTTGAGTCAGTGCGAAGCGGATTTGAGGAGGAAGAGGAGAGAAGAAGAAGAAGAAGAGACGAGCGACGGTAATCGAAACGACAAAAACAATGATGCAGAGTTATCGGAAGAAGGGTTGATTGCGGTGGTGACCTTATGTAATCGGTCAAAAGCCAAGTTAAGAGACGGGGAAGATTTACTCGGGGCTTTAGAAGATGCCATAAGCGCGACGACGATTGCGCCGGACTGGTCGAAAGCGCGGTTTCGCTGCGGCGAGGCGTACGCTGCACTCTCCGCGTGGTCTTTAGCTGTCGCGTCGTTAAGAGTGGGCGAAAAGCTCGTCGAATGCGAAAAAGGGTCTTCCGGGCAACCGTTTAAGGATTTATTGGATGTTATCGCCATTCAAGCCGCAAAGTACGGCTCCCCGGCTGGCTTCGACGGTCGCGTCATTTACGTTCGATCCGCCGGCGAAGAGGCGTGGTTAGGCAAAGAAGCTCCGACAAACGCCGAATTCGACGTCACCGACGAACACAAAAATCCCATAAACACCGAACGGTACAGTAAAGAAGACGGGCACATGGCCGAAGCGCGACGAAAAGCTGAAGTGAACAAAAATACCGCCCTCCATGCGCGCTCGATTCGCGAGGCCGTCGAAATGGCTTCTGACGGCGATAAAATACTTCTCTTGCGAGGCACACACAACGGGTGTGGCGAAACCGTCTGCGTGACAAAACGCGTGTGGATCAAAGGCGAAGGTGCGCTCAAAGAAGCCACCATCGATATGCGCGCCAACAGCCCGACATTCCGCATCACTCGATCCTCTGTCGTTTCCAACGTCGATTTCGATTTCTCCGGGTTCGCGGAATCCGTGCGCATAGCCCAAATGGAACGCGGAAATATCCTCAATAAGAACCAATTCGAAACCTTAATGGAAGGTTGCTCGTTTACTTGTACTGGATGCGACGGCCTCGTCGTCACCGACAAAGCCAAAGCCACCTTTCGAAACTGCAACATCACCGGTAAAAACAACTGCGCGCGCCTCTCCCGAGACGCCGACGCCGCCTTCATCGATTGCAAACTTCACGGCGCCGAACGCACCGGCGTCTACGTCACCGACAACGCCACATGCACTCTTCGTAACTGTGTCGTTGAAAATACGAAAGAGGAAGCCGTCGTCGTCACCCAAAACGCGGAATGCTCCATCCTCTCCAATACCATCCTTCGCGAATGCAAAGGCCCCGGCGTCGACTGCTCCAACAACGCCCGTTGCCTCGTCTCCTCTTCCCAAGTCACCAACAACGTCGGCGGCATTTGGGCCTGGGACTCCTCCTCCGTCACTTGCGTCAAATCTGTAATCGATGGCGGCCAATCCCACGCCGTAGTATTCGACGGTCACAGTTCGCCGACGTTCTCCGATTCCGTCGTCGTCGGCGTCGCGCACGCCAGCGAAAAGAGTTGGAAAGGCATTCGCGGTCCTAACGTGACCGTGACGAAAACGGAACGGATGACTTCCTGGCCGAGCGAAGACGGCGCGTTCAAGTTCAGTCCGAACGCGTTCACCAGGAAACAATAACACTATGTAGTAAGAATATTACATATTACGTGCTCACAATTTTTCTCCCTGGCACATTGCCAGCAAAAATTTGCCAGCCTGGCAAATTTACTCTCTTGGAAAGGCACCCTCATTTGTACAGAGACGTCACAAATAAGTCGACACACGACACTAAACACACACACACTTACACGACAAAAACTACCATCATCATGGCTTGCTGGACATGCGTCGATCAGGGCACATTGTAAGTTTTCGTTCCTTGCTTTTGCGTTCTCTTTTACATCTCTCTCTCTCTCTCTCTCTCTCTTTCTCGTCTCGCATCATTCCGTCGAGATATTTATAAGTCCTCCCCGGGGAAAATAATTGGACTGCACGGATTCATTCTTAATACTCCTCTTTAGTAGCATTATGTTTGCAAACAACCACGTATCACATGAAAGCGTTTTGTGCTGACCTATACATCATCTCTCTCTATACACGTCGTGCGTAATAAAACAGCGGTGTCATCGCCACGTGCGGTAAATTCGACCGATTTGCACCTCCCGGGTGCCACGTGATTATTCCTTGCGTCGGTACGTTCTCTTGGTCCTTTTTTCCTCTAAAAACGCTCTCGTCTCTTTTGCGCGCGCAACACACAGCGGGGGCTTTCCCGTCGAAGAGAGCGCTTTAGCGCGAATACGCTCATCATTCTTAACAACTATTTTCTTTTCCTAAACCCCTTTTCAAACGCAGGCACGGCGAATGTCGGGACCATCTCCACGAGAATCCAATCTTTGGACGTTTCCGTGGAAACGAAGACTTTAGATAACGTCTTTGTCAACATCATCATCTCGACGCAGTATCAAGTCTTGCAAGACCCGGCTCGCATGTTTGACGCGTTTTATAAATTGACTGATTCTAAAGGGCAAATTCGTTCGTACATCTTCGACGTCGTCCGTTCGACGGTACCGAGAATTAAGTTGGACGACGTTTTCACGTCGAAAGAGGAAATCGCGATGGAGGTGAAGAACATGTTGGCGAAATCGATGGAGGAGTTTGGGTATAACATTATTTCGACGTTGGTGACGGATATCGCGCCGGATCCTAAGGTAAAGAATGCGATGAATGAAATCAACGCGGCGCAAAGACAAAGAGTTGCCGCGAAGGATCGCGCGGAAGCGGAGAAGATTATGGTGGTGAAAGCTGCCGAGGCGGACGCGGAGTCGAAGTATTTGAGCGGTACCGGTATGGCGAGGCAAAGACAGGCAATCATCAACGGTTTGAGAGATTCGGTGGTGAACTTTCAAAAGGAAGTCGATGGCATTTCCTCCAAGGACGTGATGGAAATGATGATGATGACGCAATACTTTGACACGATGAAGGAGGTTGGGACGCAAGGCGGGAACTCGACCATCTTCGTACCGAGCGGACCGGCGGCGGTGGCGGATGCGAGCGCCGCCATTCGCGCCGGCTTGATGCAAGGCAACGCGGCGGTGGCTGCTATGCAGCGTTAAATGCGAAAGTGAGTATGAACGAGAGAGCAAACAGACGTGTACTTATACGCGTATCGATATACATTCTTTTAATGGTCAGAAAAGTCAAATATACCCAGTAATTAATAAAATCTTAGTTTTGTTCTTTCAATATTACACGTTTTTAATCGAGAAACATAGGCGCAGCAACTAACGTAATCGTCGCGAGCATTTTAATTAACACATGGATACTCGGTCCAGCGGTATCCTTAAATGGATCACCCACGGTGTCTCCCGTGACCGCCGCTTTGTGCGTTTTGCTCCCTTTCCCTCCTCCGAATCCAGTTTCCACGTATTTCTTGGCGTTATCCCACGCTCCTCCGGCGGTGTTCAAAAACAATGCCATCAAAATCCCACTCGCGGTGGCAAACATGAGAAAACTTGCGACGCACTTCGCGCCGAGTAACTCGCGACCGGAGGCTATGCCGATGCGTCGAAATATAATGCCTGTGATTAGTGGTCCAGAAACGGCGACGACGCCTGGTTTAACCATACCTCGTAACGCCGATTTCGCCACAATCGAGACGCACCGTTCGTAATCTGGTTTCGTATCGTACGTCATGATTCCAGGATTCTCCGCAAACTGTCGTCGAACTTCTTTGACGACGTCTTGCGCCGATTTCCCGACCGCCGCGATCGCAAACGAGGAGAATAAATATACCAACATGGAGCCAAGCAAACCGCTGATGAACACTTCTGGGATGCAAATATCTACGGTGGAAAACGCTTGACCGGTAAACGCGGAAACTTCGTCCATGAACGCGGAGAAGAGTAAAAACGACGCCAAGGCGGCGGAACCGATCGCATACCCTTTCGTTGTCGCTTTCGTCGTGTTTCCTACGGCGTCTAGCTCGTCACATACGTCTCGAACCGAGTCTGGTTGGTTGGACATTTCTACGATACCGCCGGCGTTATCTGCGATCGGGCCGAACACGTCCATGGTCAAGACGTAGGCTGCAGTGGAGAGCATTCCCATCGTCGCAACCGCGGTACCAAACAAACCGCCAATCGGTTCGTCCGAGCTTTCATCAACTAATCCGGCATTTTGCCCTAAATGATACGCCGCGACGACGGCGATGGAAACCACAATAACCGGCGCCGCGGTCGCTTCGAGACCAACACCAACACCAGCGATGACATTCGTGCCACTGCCAGTCGTACTCGCTTCGGCAATCTTTCTGACTGGCGGAAACGCGTAATCGGTGTAAAACTGCGCGATGAACACGAAGCAGTATCCGCACAAAATGCCAACTATACCACACGCGTAGAAGTACTTCCACGCGTCCTCGGCTTTCTCCGTATACAACATACATCTGCATGCGATACCAAAACACACCAACGCAATCGCCAACGCCACGTTATACCCTCTCTTCAACACTGAATACGGTTCCTGCTTGTATCTCGGCTCGATCTCAGAAACGGACAGAATGCCAATCGCCGAGGCAAAGCAATCCATCGCGTGAACCACCAGTGGGAACAACACGAACCCCTTCGCTTCGACGACGCTCATATCGGATCTTCTCACCACGGTTGCGCCTAAAATCATCGCTGAAATGATCTCCGCCGCGATGGACTCGAACAAATCCGCGCCTCTGGCTGCGCAATCCCCGACGTTGTCTCCGACCAAATCGGCAATCACCGCGGGGTTCCTCGGATCGTCCTCGGGAATATTCATCTCCACCTTGCCACACAAATCTGCGCCTACATCTGCTGCTTTGGTGTAAATCCCACCACCTAACTGCGCGAATAACGCGACGAACGACGCCCCGAATCCGTAACCGACTAACATCAGCGGTATCTCGATCACGTTTTCAATCGATTCGCTCGCCGAATCACCTCCTCCGGCTGCTTTCATCCCAGCACTCGTCAGTCCGTACCACCACGAATACACCGCGAACAAGCTCGCCACGCCTAATACCGTCGTCGCGACCACCAACAAAGCGGCAAATCCACCCGCTCTCAACGCGACGACCAGCGGCTCTCTCGAGCCTCTTCGACTCGCCGCCGCCACTCTCGAATTCGCTCTCACCGATACCCACATTCCAGCGTACCCACTCATCCCCGAGCAAAACGCCCCCAACAAAAACGCCACCGTCGTCAATATCGCCACGCTGTGACTGGTCAACCCGCTCTTCTCTTGCTCCGGCGTCACTTGTCTGAACTCGTACAAAAAGAACACGAACGCGGCGCAGACCACCGCGAGTTTACTAATCAGCCCGTACTGCGTGGAGAAAAACCCACTCGCACCGGCCCGTATCGCATCCGCCACTTCAATCATCTCCATCGTCCCTTCGTCTTTTTCCAGCACCCACATGGATAAATACTTCGCAAACGCCAACGTCCCGACCGAGGCTAACACGACCAACGTAATCGTCTTTGACGTTCTCGAAGCAATCGCCAACACGCACAGCAAGAGAAATACCCCGACGTATTTTAAACTTTTATTCATCATCCTCGAGTTCTTCAAACTGCTCTTATCTTTCCCGTTCGCGTTTCCCGACGAAGCTGCTTTCCCTATTCTCGAAGTAAACGTCTTCGTCTTCGACGCGCTTTCCGGGTCGTCGAAATTGGAATTCATGAAATTGGTCTCGTTCAGAGATACCGCGCCGCCTGGGAAATAGTTTCCTCCTCCTTCTTCTCCGGAACCCCGAGAGCGCATCATCATCATCGTTCTCGCCGCTTTAGCGTTCGTATTCTTCTGCTGTTATTCGTGTTCTCGGGAGATGAATGCTGTTTTCAAGACCTGTTCCTAGAGTGTGTGTCTCGTGTGTGTAATGCAACGCAAAATTCGCCTTTCTTTTGGGGGATGCAACGGCCAAAAAGCTCACTAATTAATTAGAATACGCGTAAAGAACAGCGCGCAGAAACAATAGAGACTACGCACAAAAGCGCGTTCGGTGACGGAGAGAGAGAGAGAGAGTGCGTGCGTGCGTGTGTTTACCACATAACATGGTTCGATTTAAAAACAGATACATCATCGCTCGCGCGCTCTTCCACGATAAAAAACCGACGTCGGAACGCGCGCTCTCGAATCGACTGCGTTTGGAAATCGAATCCGCGTTTGGCGTCTGCGGCGCTCGAGAGATGTGTCCGTCGGTGCAGGTGAAGTATTACGAGCAAAAATACGGGTCGAACGTGGTCGTTTTACGATGCTCGCGCGAAGACGTACGAAAAGTGAAACTTTGTTTCGAAAACATCGAAAGAGTGGAAGGGAGGACGTGCACGATGCGAGCGGTGGCCGTGCACGGGAAGTTGGGGAGCTTGAAGGAGAACGTTTTGGAGAAGATTGGGAGGTTTGCGGTGAATGGCGAAGACGGAGACGAGGAGGAGGAAAAGAAGGAAGAGAAGCGGAGGAAAGTGAGGAGGAAAGTAGAGAAGGCGGTAGAGGCGATGACGAGTTGAGACGAACTCGATTGTGTATAAAAGTGTATATTAGTATTGTAGTGTTACAGCAGCTTTGTTTAGGTACGTACTCGCGGCGAGCCGCCGACGAGTACGCGTATGAGACGTTCTGTGTGTTTGTTCTTCTTCTTTTGTCTCTCTTTCTCTTTCTCTTTCTCTTTCTCTCGGGGTTCATGCTTCTTTTCATCACTGTTCTCCGTAGAGATTCATCGCCAAGTCTTCGTCGGCGACGTCTTGCATTCGACGACCTAAGTTATTCACCGAGTCTTCTCTCGCCGGACCGCGACGGTTGGCGGTTGGCGGTAACTGCGGCGTTTTGTAGCGAGGTAATCTTGAGAGAGGCGTGGCACCGTCTTTGGAGACGGTTGGCGATACGCTCCTGCGTCTTTGCGAAGACGTTGCGAACGGCTTGGGAACGCCCGAGTCGTTTGGGGTACGCAAGGCGCCCCGGATCGAAGATGTTGGTGTTTTGTTGGCGTTTAAATGCCTCGCGACTTTCGCGTACGAGTCGATTGGTCTTTCTCCTTTTCCGTCGTCGTCGTCTTTCGCCGAGCCGCTTTCGTCGCTTCTGGTCGTCCCCGTCGTGGTGGTAAAAAACGACGATTCTTCCATCTCGCCGTTACCAAAGAACGCAAGGTTTACCAACTTCCAGAACCAAAGCGAAATCATCGATATCGCGGTAAAATACGTCATCACTGCGACCATCGCAGTCCAAGATGAAATCGCCTCCGAATACTCGTCGTCTTCAAACGCCAACCACGAGGCGAAAACGCCCCGTTGCTGTTGTGCGCGAAGCTTCCTCTTCTCCTCCAAAATTTTTGTCACCAACTCCTCCACCTTCTCTTTCGCTTTTTCCAACTTGACTTCGCACCGTTGAATCTCCTCGATCGCTTTTAATCGTTCCTCGAACGAGTTCGTCTCGGAAGGCGTATTCTCAGTAATCACGACGTCCCTCGTCGTCGACGACGACATGGTGGCTAAATACAAAGCCACGATTCCAATGCAAATCGATACCACCGAGCTCATCATCAACTTCACATCCAGCGACCTCTTCAATGTTTTCATCGCGTTCGTCCGTCTTCGTTTGTTCTCTCTTCGCGGTTGTTTTTCTTGGACTGGACCTTCACCCCCCTCTCCTTGAGTAGGGGTCTCATATTTTGTCGTCGTCGCGTGACTCGTTTGCTGTTTCTGTTGCGCCCCGATTAAGGGCGACGTCCTCGCGTCAAATTGCCCCTCCGCGAGTTCCAGCCACGCGCGCACTTCCTCGTCTTTGCCTTCCCACGCGTCCTCGATGCCCTCCAACTCTTTCTCTTCTTCTTCTTTTGAAGGGGGAGAGTCGTCCTTTTTCCCGCATGTCATTTGCGGTTTTTCCTCCAATTCTTTTTCGTCTCCCTCCTCGAACTCCTCCTTCGTCTTCTTTTTTCCAACGACGTCCTCGAGAACGATCTCTTCGCCTTGAAGGTCGGTGCCCAAGTTGCTCCAAGAGGCGTCGTCGTCGTCGTCCGTGGAGGAGAGCATGTGAACGGTGTTCGTTGTACTGTGTTGTTGCTTTTTTTTTTTGAGTGCGTTTTGTGTGTGTTTTTTGTCTTGTTTTTGTTGATGAGAAATTTCAAAAATTCAATCTCTTACGAGTACAAAGACGAGTACTCCCACGACTACTTTTACAACTACATACTATTTCAAATTCCACTCGCTGGCGTCCGGGACTTCTTTGCCGACTTCAAACTCAGCGTCGCTGAAATCAAATCCAGGATTTTCCTTTTGAAATCGAGCGAGCATCATCCGTCTTCTGTCCATTTCGATTTTTTCATCGGCCTCGGCTTTCGTCGACGTTTCGTCGCTCGCGTTTGGCGTCGCTCCTCGGAGGTTGTTACGGCAATGTTCCTTAAACGCCGCTTCCCAAGGTTCCGCTTTTTTCAGCTTCACCAGTTGAATGTGCATCTCCCCGGTGGATTGATCTCGCGTCCACACGGATTCATCCGCGATCGTTTGTCGGTACAGCTCCAGTTTCGGCAACACGTGGCAATCTTCGTCTCCAATCTTCTTCTTCTTCTTCTTCTTAATCTCGATCGTTTTCCCGGTGATTTCAACCGACAAATCTTCCTTCGTTTTCAACTCGGAACTAACGGGGATAAAAATGTTCACCTCTTCCAACGTTTGCTCCCACTCGTACACCAATTTGTTCTCGTCGACGTAGAACTTGTGACGGTTCGGCGCGGCGAGTTTATCGTCGTCGCTCATATCCAAGTAAGGCGTTAGGGGAAAACACCTGCAACACACCTAATCAATCACACGCTCGAGTCTCGACTCATCACCCAGCCGGCGTGCGCTAACCCACACCCGAGTGCCACGGCAAACAAACGATCTCTCACCAGTGGATTTGTTTTAAATCCAATCCGTATTAAAGGCAGTAACGGCGCGTAGACGAGTGGGACGATAAACTTTTGTTGCATGCGATTTTTGCGGGTTTCGTTGTAGGATTTGATCTCTTCCGCCCGGGTCATGTAGTATATGCACGCGTCGAAAGCTCAAAGAGCGCACGAATTAATGCGACCACTTTCTCTCCTACTCCTGCGCGCTTGCACTCCTCGCGCGCGTATTCTGACTGTGTGTATTTGTTAAACTGCGATAAAGAAGTGCTCTCTAAATGCTGTCTCTAGGGGTGTTAAAGGTGTGAAGACAAAAAGTAAATACAAAGTTGAAAGTTTAAAACATATACGATTACACTGAAGAAGAGCCGGCGCTCGTACCGGTACCATTACCACCGCCATTATTACTACTGTTATTGCTGACGTTCGACCCGGTGCGTTGCAAAATAGCTTGGCCGAAATACGAGCTAATGGTGCTCACGCCCGCGGTGGCGCCGTCGAGCGCCTTGCCGCCGTACTCGTAGACTTGACTCGGGATGACTTTCTCGAACCCGGCGCCTCGGTTGAACGTAGATAACGTGGACCCGGTGTACTCTTGAAACTCAGCCAATAACGATGGACTCGTCGGCGAGTCCCCTCCGTCGGGAGAACTGTTGTTCTCCGTCAAAGGCGCTTTCATCACCGAATGCGACACGCACACGCCCGCGCCGATGGAAACGCACGTCACGAACGTCGCCGAGAACGACGTGAACCCGAATATTAAAATCGCCGACACCGCGAGTAATAACATCCCTTGCATTCTCACCGTCACCACGATCGGTTCTTCGTTCGCACCTCTTTTCAAAGTCACGTCTTTGCTCCTCACGTTGATCACGTAATGCCACGCGACGACTACCGCGAACACCGTTAAAAACGACCAAGGACGACAGACGACTGACACGAACATCGAGAGTAACATCAACACTTGGTAATTGGGTGCAAAATCTCGCAAGTTAAATCGTAATCTCCTCGTCGCATCTTTCACGGATATCGGGCACGAAATGCCTCGGCACATTCTCATCCAATCGTTCGCGCGTGCGTTTGAAAACACCTCTCGACTCGAGGAGATGCATCGCCAGACAAAGCCAAAGACGGATTTTCTTTTGTTCGTTTTCGCGCTCGAATTCGTGTCGTCCTCCGATGCCATGATTTTTTAATTATATTCTTCTTCTTCTTCTTCTTCTTCGATGACGAGAAAATAGTAATAACGCGCTGTTCTTGTTCTTCTCGTTGTCGCGCGTATATCCCAGGTCGTCGTGTTCCTCCTCTCGTTTTCGGTGTGCCTTTCCTCGACTTTTGATCGTTCAAAGTGTTCCGTCTTTAATGTGTGTTTCAATTAAAACAGAGGGGGAGTTTGTTGTGACAAACGAGCGAGCGCAAAATTCAAAATTTAAAAGAAAAAACGAAAAAAGACCAAAAAAAAAAGTAAAACTTAATTGACCATCACAGGACGTTTTTCGCTCCGCCTCTCTTTTTTTTATCAAAACAACCGCACTTTTACCCAAAACAACAACTTTTCGCACGTATTATTACGCGCAAAGCGTTACGCACACATCAATCATGAGTTCGGAGAGGACGCATCATTCACCGAGAAAAGAACACGGAGGAGGAACCGGTGTCGGGGTGAACGCTATAAAACCGGCGAAACCACCGAGAGACGCGTCTTCCTCCGCGGGGAAATTATCGAATTCCTCCAGCAAAAACAACGGCAACGACACCATTCATCACCAAAAAGGGGAAACGATTTCCTCGGCGACTTTGAGCACCAACGCGACGACTGCGGAGAACAGAGGAGGAGGAGGAAGTGGTGGTGGTGCGAGTGGTGCCAAAGTTGAACAAACGCGCTCTCATCATCATTACAGTCACCGCGACGTCCACCATCATCATCATCACGAAAAATCCTCCCCGAACGAACGAATCTTGAAATCCATCCACGATTTATACGAGCGAGGTCCGAACGGGAACCAACCAGGGTCGGTTGGGATCCTCGAAATCGCCAAAGATCCACTCTTGAACGTGACGTGTTGGAAACCGAGAAAAAAAGTCTCCGTTTTGATCATTGGAAATCATTCCGCCGGGAAGAGCAGTTTTATAAACTGGTACATCGACGAGAGCATACAGACGACCGGGGTGGCGATCGAGACGAGAGGGTTTACGTACGTCACTTCCGGACGTAAGAGAGAGTCGCTGAAAGGAGACGCGACGTTTGCGTTTTACGACCACTTGGACGGGTTAGAACGGTTCGAAGGGATACAGGCGAACGTGTTCACCGAGGTGAGCACTTCGAAGGAGAAGAATTTTCCGGCGATTGATTTCATCGACACGCCGGGTTTAGTGGACGGGGAGATGGAGTATCCGTTTGACGTTTCCGCGGCGATTTTGTGGTTGGCGGATCACGTGGATTTGGTTCTGGTGTTTTTTGATCCAATTGGGCAGGCTTTGTGCGGGAGGACGATGAAAGTTATCGAGGCGTTGAACGAGAAACACGCGGAGAAGTTGTCGTATTACATGTCCAAAGCGGATCAAGTGGAGAAAGAACACGATCGACAGAGAGTGTTGATTCAAATCACGCAAAACTTATCCGGGCGAATTAATAACTCGCACGCGTTCAAGTTACCGACAATTTATTTACCCAACGAGCAAAACTCAACCGCGAATATTCCAAACGCCTTGTCCGAGGTGTGCGAGGACATCGACAAAGCGATTCGGTTGACCGTGCAAAAAAATCTCACCGCAATGAAGGACGATTGCGCGAGAATCGATAGAAAAGTAGTGGAGGTGTTAGAGGAGGATAAGTTGAAGAGGGCGGAGAACGTGAAACGGTCGATGCGCGGCGCGGCGTTGCTGGCGTTGTCGTGGGTGTTTATTTTTTTCATGACGTTCGTGGCGTTTGTTGAGTTGTTCGCGTTTCGATTCGTCGGAAATTTTGTTCGTCGTCACGTCATGCCGAGATGTAACGACTTTTTTGCGGCTATTTTGATGGGAATGTTGCCGAGTGAAGTCGACGAGGTTGGGAGGAGTAAATTTAGCGCCATGCAACGTTGGGGAGGCGTGCGAAGACGATACGTTTTCGGCGGCGCGTTGTTGGGGTATATTTTAGTCACGTACGTGAAGAACGTCGTGTGGACGCTGAATAAAGTGTTGACGAAGAAAGAACAAGCGAGAATGCAAGCGTATAGGACGTATTTGCAAGGGTTACTGAAGATTCGCTCGAATCTGTATTCCGAGTACTTCAAACAGCTGCACACGCTTTAAAGATTAATATACGACAGTTGTAAATTTTCAGGGCTCTACTTCTTAAAATTACACTCTTGCGGGCGGCTTTATATGCCGCTGCTGCTATTATTACCATTATTATTATCGTGTGACGAATTTTATCGCGTGCTCGCGGCAGCTAAATCGAGTTCAGACGAACCAACCCCGCTCGTCCCTGCGATCGGGGACAAGCGCTCGACTAAGCGATTCCAAAGCGCGTCGACGACTTCTTGTCCGCACGCTTGCAATACCGCATTTTCTTCCGGCGTTAAATCGTTAACGGCGTCCAATAATTCGTCGAAACCACCGTCGTCGTTCGGTCCATCGCCGTCGTAACTCGTCGTTTCAGCTACTTGCAACTGCTTTTGCGTGCTCTTCGCGAGCGACAAGATGCGTTCGTCGTTTCCGAGCGGCGTTCTCCCGCTCGCTAAGATGCCCAACAATAATCCCGCCACGGCGTCGGGTTCCAACAACGCGTCGCCGGTTAAAACGGTCGCCGCGTTTTTTCCGACTAAGCCACCAACTAAATCACCCAACGAAATCGCAAATAGTTCTTCTTCTCTGGTCAATTTCGGCGCCGTCAAGTCCAACACTCGTCTCGGCGAGGCAAACGCCGGAACCGGAGTGGAGTTACCTCTCGACGGCAACAGGATCGGACCTTCAATATCTTCCGGGTTCGGTGGTTGAAACGGTAACCACGACGGCGGTCGCGGGATGAGCGCGAACGCTCTCGTCACGGTTTTCCTCAAGGCTTGTCGCGCTAAAACATCCGCCGCCGCGATGGCTTCTTTCACTAAAACTTTTCTCAAAGATTCCGCTCGTGGAGTCAACACGTATTTCAGAGACTGCTTCAAGCTCGCCGCATCTTCCGGCAACGTTTCTAAATCCACAAACGTATCCGAAGTTTCCGCGACGATACCCATCGCCGAGTTTAACATGACCGCTAATCGTTCGCCTTTCAAAATAGACCCGCCGGCGGACGTTGACGCGTACAAAACTTCTTGCAACGCTCTCTGCGCCGCCGGTCTATCGTCGGACAACAACTTTCTCGCCACAAACGGGTACGCTTCCATGACCAACTTATAATCTGGATTACCGAGCAACGCGATGCCTTCTAAAGTCACCACGGCTCGTCCTAACAACGCAAAGTACGGAGGAATCGAAAACGGAATATCGTTCAAAACGGTCAGCAAATCTTGCGTCATCGCTTGGAACCCGCCCGCCGTGCTCGATAAAGACCCATCCATGTTGTACATTCTCTTCAATTCAGCTTCGTAGTTTTTCGCACCGCCGCCTTTCACGTACGGACTCAACGCTTTATCCATCAACGGCACCACTTTTGCTCGGTCGCAATCGTCCGGTAAAATTTTCAAATCGATGAAATCGTCCACCAACGCCGCGTAATCTTTGTTCGCCAAGTGTACGATGGAGTTTACCATCGCATCTTGATCTTCCTCGTTAATTCTGGCAACTAAACCGAAATCTAAAATACACAGTTTCCCTTTGGACGCGTCGTTCATGCGCATCAAGTTTCCAGGGTGCGGATCCGAGTGGAAAAAACCAACCTGTAAGAGTTGCACGAGAAAGCACTCTTGCCCGACGCCGACTAATTCCCGAATTTCCGACGGTTCGCATTCGCTCAATTTCACGCCATCGATCCATTCGCTGACGAGAACTCTTCGCGTTGTCAACTCAAAGTTCACCTCCGGGACGTACACGTCCGCCACTTTCTCTTGTTCCATCAATAGTTTTCTCAGCGTGTCTTGATTCCTGGCTTCGTTCAAAAAGTCCAACTCGGTGTAAAAACCAATCGCCCACTCGTTCAACAACGCGACGTAATCCGTGCGTTGCTGAGGCGCAAACCGTTCGATGATGCCTTGATACACCTCCGCCGCGCGTCTTAAGACGTACAAATCTTTCGAAACTGTGGCTAAAATACCCGGTCGTTGCACCTTCACCGCGACGAACTCGCCGGTACTTTTCAACTTGGCGCGATACACCTGCGCTAAACTCGCCGCGGCAACTGGCTGTTCGCTAATCTCCTCGAAAAATTCCCCCAACGGTGCCCCTAACTCTTTCTCGATGATTGAAATCGCATCCGTCGTCGCGAACGGTTTTACGGAATCCTGTAAAATCGCCAACTCGTTCAATGCCGCTTGCGGCAACACGTCCGGTCTGACGCTCATCATCTGTCCAGCTTTAATATACGTCGGGCCTAACCGTTGGATGATTTCTCTCGCGTCTTTCGCCAACGACGCGCCGTTCTTGGTCAATTCCTCGCTCCCGCCTTGCAAGGACAAACTCGCGACTCGAGTCAAAAACGGTACCGATTCTTTCAAAAACTCCAGCCAACGTTGTTGCAACGCGCCGCCTTGCTTCTTCCAATACGTCTGAATCGCCTCCGGAGAATACACGAGCGGTAACCCGTCGTCGTCCACCAAACCTGCGTTTTCCGAGTCCAACGCGACGTACGATTTCTCATTCGCCGGTGCCTCGATTCCTTTCATTCGTACGGTTTTAGAGACGTCTAAAATCGCTTCCGCCGCTTTCGTCGTCATCTGTGCCGCATCCAAAAGACTGCTCGCACCTCCTCCAGCGATTCGAGCGTGCACTTTCACTCCTCTTCCTCTTACTCCTCTCATTCGCGATGATGATGATGATGATGATGATGATGATGATGACGACGACGATTGGTGTCGTCGCGCGAAATCTCGAGACACCGAGGAGGAGACGGAGGACGAAAACCGAGAAGTCGTAGTGTTATACTTAGTATCGTGCTCGTTAAAAAGAATCCGCTTCGTCCCGTTGTTGTTCACCACCACTCGCGCGCTTCTAGTCGTCGGGGATGTTTTCGAGGAGGTCTGTGTGAAGATGCGTCGCGCTCGCATTTTTGTTCT
>JACLAA010007773.1_pt1 | contig 16829 bp, 4 predicted proteins | sample 8027891 | NCBI WGS metagenome assembly JACLAA01 (sample SAMN15724900, study PRJNA655200) | protist metagenome | isolation source: fluorescence activated cell sorting (FACS) single amplified genomes of... | place: Spain: Blaines Bay Microbial Observatory, Mediterranean Sea | collected 2016-01-19 | reverse complement strand
ATTGGCAGTAAATGATGGCACTATCTTCATTGGTCAAACTACTATGTCACAAAATTCTGATGGTGGATTAACTTTTAGAGATAGTGCTTCAAAAGAATTGGGTTCTTTTCAAGGTGATGGATTTTTTGTATTATCATCTTCTTTAGAAGATGGTGGTAATGGAAAACCTCTTTTTAGTATGACAAGACAAGTTGGTTCTACTCAAAATAACAATGTCATGCAGGTTGATTTAACATCTTTAAAATTTATACAAGGAACTGTTGGACAAAATGGCCAATGGAAATTTGGTTCAACTCCAAGTGGTTCAGGTTATTCTAAAGATTTCTTTATAAATGATTCATATACTGGAAACCCTGTTCCAGGTACATCAATTAATAATCCAGCTATTTATATAACTGGTTCAACTAAAAATATTGGATTGGGTAGTTTTTCTAATTCAACAAATAAACTTGATATAAGTGGAAGTTTGTTAGTATCTGGTCTTAATGGACATATAACAGCATCAGGTAATATAAGTGCGAGTGGAATCATTACTGCTGAGGGATTAGTGATTAGTGATGACTTTAGTTTAACAGATGATTTAACAGTTGGTGGAAATATAAGTGCAAGTGGAACAGCTCATACAATCGGTGGATTTACAATGGGAAGTGCTGATGGTACGATAAGTAGAAATTTAAATCTTGGTGGAAGTATAATTCACGATGGTGATAATGATACGAAAATAGCTTTTACAGATGACACAATAACAATATCAACTGGTGATGTAACTACAACTATTCAAGAAGGACACATAACCGCAAGTGGAAACATAAGTGCAAGCGGTAATCTTCAGTTAGAAAATAATAAAGGTTTACTAATTGGAAGAGCATCAGATGGAGCTCAACAGAATGTTATAAAAGTTGATACTAATGATGATGTCACTATTGGTAGTAATAATCTTGATGAAATGATTTTAATTACTGATGGTGGTGAAGCAGTAAGAATAAAAGGTGATGGTAAAGTTGGTATCGGAACAACAAGTCCATCACAACTATTAGAAGTAGCTGGTAATATAAGTGCGAGTGGTGGTATTAGTTCAAGTGGAACTTTACACATATCTCCAGATGTAGACTCAGTAATAGAGTTAGGAAGAGCTAAATTTGGTTCATGGACTTCCGATTATATGTATTTATCTCATCACGATATGGCGAGTAATATTAATTATGCTTTAAATCAAACTAATATTGGAGTAACCTCTCTTAATGCAGCCTCTGGTAGGTCGATTCAATTTAAAATTGCAAATAGTGAAAAAATGACATTAGCTTCTGATGGAAAAGTCGGAATCGGAACAACAAGTCCTGCAGGAGTATTACAAGTAACTTCAGATGGTTCAAATAAATTTTTTGGTGTATTTAGTGCAAGTACTGGAGCAGGAGCTTACAAATTTTATCAAGATAGTAATAGTCATATGGCTTTATATGGTTATAATTCAAGTGGAACTGCAAATGTAGTTATTAATACAAATGGTGCATCTTATTTAAAAGGTGGAAATGTATTAATCGGTGGTTCTTCTGATAATGCAAATGACAAATTACAAGTAAATGGAAGTGTAAAAACAACTTCACACATAACCGCGAGTGGAAACATAAGTTCAAGTGGTAATGGTTCATTTACAGGTACTTTAAGAGCTGATGGTAATGTGGACTTTAATGGTGACTTAGATGTCGCTGGAAATATAAATGCTACATCTTTGAATGTAACAAGTATTACATCTTCAATAGTTACTGCATCAATAGTTCAAACCGAAGGTTCAAATATATTTGGTGATACGATAGCTGATACACATTTGTTCAATGGCCACATAACCGCAAGTGGAAACATAAGTTCAAGTGGTACAATACAATCTACTGGCAACATATCTACCAATGGTTCAATCACTGCAACAAGTGCTGATATAAATGGTAATGTAGACATTGATGGTGGAAACTTAACCGTAGGAACTGCATTACAATTAACCAATGGTGGAAACTTTAATTTTGGTAGTGGTTTATCTAATGGAAGAATAACTTGGGATACTGGTTATGCTTCTTTATTTGGATTAGCTGGTAATAAATTAAGATTAGGTTCTTTTAATACACCAGGAGTATTAACCATATCTTCAAGTACTGAAAATGTTATGGTGATTTCAGCTAGTAATGTTGGTATTGGAGCAACAAGTCCACAATTAGGAAAATTACATATATCAGGTTCAGGTACAAATGCTAACTATGTTTCCTTACTTCAAACTCTTGGTACTGTAACTTATCAAAAATTTGCAAATAAATCTACCGGTGTTACATCTGGTGATGGATTTGATATTGGTGCAAGTGGAACAACAGCTTATCTAATAAATAGAGAAAGCGCTAATATGATATTCTCTACCAACGATACTGAAAGAATGAGAATAGAGGCTGCTGGAAATGTCGGAATCGGAACAACAAGTCCATCAAAAAAATTAGAAGTAGCAGGTGACATAAGTTCAAGTGGTGACATTTATTTAGATACAAATAATTTTATAGCTCTTAATAATAGTAATAATAATAATTTTGCATATATTGGAAATCAAGGTGGAAGTGCATCTCAGTTATCATTTATGATTGGTGGACATGGAAATAACTTTACAAAACTTAAAGTTGAATCACAAACAGTATCAGTATCAGATGGAGCTAATTTATTTGTATCAGGTGCTTTAGAAGTTGAATCACACATAACCGCAAGTGGAAACATAAGTGGTAGTGCAACTTCAACTGGTTCATTTGGAGCAGTTAGTATCGGAACAGCAAGTCCTGATCCTTCTCGTGAGTTACATATTTATGACGCTGATGGTGACGCACATTTATTAATACAATCAAATACAGACAATGCATTCATAACACTTGATTCAGGACAAGATGGTGCAGGTGGAGAAGAAAGTGGTATTTTATTCTTAGATAATGGTTCTGCAAAATGGGAAGTATTTAAAGATTCTGGTAATGATTTTGCTATTCACGACTTTACAAGAAGTGGTAGGGTACTTAGAATAGCAGATAATGGTAATATGTCATTAATGGAAACTGGTGGAAGAGTTGGTATCGGAACAACTGTTGCTCAAAATGCATTACATCTTAGTGGTTCAGATGGAACAGAATCTGGTATTAGACAATCAAGAGCAGGTTCAAAAATATGGACACAAGAAATTGATTCAAGTGGAAGACTTCAATGGAGTTATCGTTCAACAGAAGCAGGAAGTAAAACCACAACATTTACATTAGATGATACTAACAATGTTGGTATCGGAACAGGAGCTCCAAATGCAAAATTAGATGTACATGGTGATATACAATTAGGTGGTAGTTTACACTTAACTGCATCAGCTCACGGACACATAACCGCAAGTAATAACATAAGTGCAAGTGGTGATGTAATCGCTAACACTGGTTCATTTAATGAAATAAACATACCAGCTGATAATCAATTTATAAGATTAGGTGCTAGTCAAGATTTACAAATTTATCACAATGGTTCAAACTCTTTCATTGATGATGCAGGTACTGGTGAATTAAGACTTAGAGGAAATACAAGAGTTAGACTACAAGGTATGAATGAAACAAATATGGTTTCAGCTATTCAGGGTGGTGGAGTTGCAGTATATCACAATAATGTTGAAAAATTTCTAACAACAGCTGGTGGTATTAATGTAACTGGACACATAACCGCAAGTGGAAACATAAGTAGTTCAATAATATCAACTGGTTCATTTGGTTCTTTAAGTTTAAACAACTTACCAACAACTGCAATTGGTCTTCTAACTGGTAGTTTGTATACACTATCTGGATCTCAATTGGGAATGTCAGGCTCACATGAAGGAAATGAAGCTAAAATACTTTTAGTTAAATAATTATGGAGAATAATAATGCATCATTTTATTTTACCAACACAAGATAGTTTCATTTCCAGTGGTTCATTATTAAGGGATAAAAACTTTGGTAATGATGGTATTCTTGAATTAAAAAAAGTTTTTCAACACAATTCTTTTGAATATCAAACACAAGCTTTAGTTAATTTTGCTGGAACAGATTTTACTGAAATGTCTAAATCTGTTTCATCTGGTGATATTCCTTCTAATGCTGAATATTATTTAAGACTTTTTGAAGCTGAAGGTACTTCTGAATTATCGGAAGAATATATACTATCAGCTCACCCACTATGGAAATCTTGGGTTGAGGGTTCAGGTAAATCGACAGATAATCCTAAAAATACAAATGGTGTTAGTTGGGAAAATAGAAATGATATAAAAAATGGTGGTGCAATTTCTTGGTCATATACTGATGGTGCGAGAGAAGTTGCAATAGCTGGTGATTTAGATTTAAATGGTGTTTCATTTGATGAATTTCATGTTGCATTTGGAAGTAGTTCACAACCTTTTGGAAATGTTACTAGTAGTAATTTTCTTGGAGGTAATGATAAAGATGATAAAGGTGGTGTGTGGATTAATAGACCAGGTTATATCGCTTCCCAATCATTTAGTTCACAGGCAACTGATGTAGAAATGAATGTTACAGATATGGTTAATAAATGGTTAGGTGGTACTATATCTAACTATGGACTGATTTTAAAATTTAGTGGTAGTCAAGAAACTGATTCAACAACTTTTGGACATTTAAAATTCTTTGCTAGAGAATCTCAAACAATTTTTCAACCAAAACTTGAAGTAAGATGGGATGACCACTCACCATGTACTGGTTCAAATACAGGTTCAATGAATGAATTAACAATGACTGGATTGGATGATAATTATCTTTATATGAGAAATTTAAGAAATTCATATAAAGAAAATGATAAAATTAAATTTAGAGTTGGTGCTAGAAAAAGATATAAAACAAAATCAGTATCAACATCAGTTCAATCTATAACTGATTCATATATAAGTGAAGGTAGTGGTTCATATGCAATTAAGGATGTAGCTACAGATGAATTTATAGTTCCATTTAGTGAGTATACTTTAATTGGTTGTGATAACTTAGGTGCTTATTTTAACCAATGGTTAAATGGTTTTTATATAAATAGAGATTATAAAATTTTATTAAAATTAAAAACCGATGATGGTCAAGAACAAATATTTGATGATAATTTTAAATTTACAGTTGAAAGGAAATAGACTATGACACCTCAAGAAAAATTAGAATTATTATTAGATACAATAGCTGAAGCATTAATAGTAAGTGAATATGTTGATACAACTAAGGTTAATAATTCACAAAAATTTATTCGTAATGGTCAATTACAACAAGGTAGTGGAGCTGGTGTCTTGGCTCTTTTTCAAAAAGATATAAAAGCTAATGAAGAAGATTTAGTAAATTCAGCTACAGTTATAGTTGATGAATCAAATGTTCAACAAAATTTACAAGAGATAGCTAATAATCTTCTTCCATATCAATATTCAATTAATATTTCATCTGATGGAATTATTTCCATAGTAGGTGGTGGAGACTCTTATAATGGTTTTGATTTAACAAATTTATTAACAGATGTATCAACTAATAATCCATTAAATGTAAGTCAATTCATTCCATTAAAACGACAACAATCTAATGTTGATATTAATAAAGCTAATGAATTTCTTGATACAAATATATTTGAATTATTACCAACAGGTGATACACGACAATCAAGAATTGTTAGATTCTTTCAAGAATTAAATGCATTACTTCCACCAAACACACCTGAATTTGATTTAGATAATGATAATAGAGTTGATAGGGGGACTGATAATAATTGGACTGGTTCACTTCAATATAGTAAAGATAATAGTATATCATATTCTCAAGATAATCAAGATGGAAACATTGATGAAGAAGATGCATTTATTCATAGATTAAAATCAACAGCAAATGATACAAATTCAACAAGAACCATTGAAGATATTTATAATACAATACTTCCTTACTTGGCAGATATATTAGAAGATGAAGTTTCATTAGAAGACGATAGACCTGAATATCAAAATCAATCAAGTGGATATTTACAATTCAGAAATCCAAATCAAGGTATTATTGTTCGTAATACAAATGAAGGATTTATTAAAGGATTAAACCCAAACAATCCAACTTATTTACAAACAGGTTTTACCATTACAATGTGGGTTAGGTTTTTGGATAAAGTTTCAAATGGAACATTGTTTAATTTTGGAAATCCATTAATAGGTGATGGTGATGATACATCTTTTGGTTTTCGATTAGAAACTTATGTTATAAATGGTGATGAACAACCTGTTAAATCAAGTTATGGTGGACAAACAGAAGGTGAGTATTTAGGGGGATTTGGTTCAAGTAATCAAACTTGGAAAGAAATATTTCAAGATGGTTCTTTTAATGGTAATAGATTTGTAGAAAGTGGAGGTGAAGTGCCAAGTGAGGGATTTTTCAGCACATCCAATACCGAAAGATTTGTTAGATTGGTTGTTAATGAAGGTATAGGAATAAATAAAATTAGAGGTTCACATACAGGAATGCCATTTATGAAAAGAAGAAGAGGTTTACCTGAATTTGGTATGTTTGATTATTTTGATGAGGGTACACCACCATACAACCATGCTTACGGATTAATGACAAATACGAGAATACCTGAAGACTTTAATGAGTGGTATTTCATATGTGCTTCATATGACCCAACAATTCAAGAAAATGATTTATCAGATGTTGATTATGCATATGATAAAAATTATTGGTTAAATCATATTAACCCCTATACCACACCACCATCACTTGTAAATAAATCTAATTATGGAAACAAATGTAAAGTGGAAATCATATCACGAAGTGATTTATTAAGAGCTCGTGGTTTTAAGGTGTAAACTATGGCCTTATTAGGAACAACTACAATACATAATAATGAGGGACATTATAGCGCTTTTCCCAATGCGGGATTTAAACCTGGTTTTGATGATGGAAATAATAATAGAATAGTTTTTTCATCAGCAACAAACAGAGCTAGACAATTTAACTCATACGAATTTCTTGATACTAATTCTAATAGAAGAGATTCTACTAATCAATCCATAGGACATTATATCAATATAGAAAATGAATGGATGCAAATATATACTGTTACTTCCTTTCAATATATCCCTGTGCTTGGGAATATGTATCATCGTTTTGTTATAGAAAGAGATATTTTTAATACTTTAAATTATTCTACCTATAATGGTTATCCGGCTGGAACAGAAGTAAAATTTTATGATGAAATTCCTCAAGATGTTATAGACTTTTATGCAGAAGAAGCTATTGTTGAAGATTTTATTCAAGAGGAATCTCAAACTTTTAGACAAGAAGAAGAATCACTTAATTTTGGTATTGATGGTTATGAGGTAGAACAAACACTATTAAATCCATTTGACCCAATTAGAGGAAGAGATGTAAATATTTCTATTTTTCAAAATACAAATCAAGGACTTTTAGATTCAAATCAAGATGGAAGAATTGAATTAGGTATGTATTCATTTAATGATGATAATTTGGCATCTAATAATTTTCCAAATATTTTATCTTCACCATTTATACCAATTACGAAAACAAATATGGTAAACAATGGTGATTGTAAATTTGTTGAAAAAGCTTATTACGAAGAAAATGAGATACCAATTATTGTAAAACCTGAAGGTGATTGGAGATTTTTATCTTTAACTGATATAGACTATCCGATATGGATAGAAAATTATACGGATGAAGATGTTCAAGGATTTACTGGTTATGGTGGGAGATATGCATATGTTCCTTTATCATTAGAATTAGATGATACTGCTGGCTTTAATTATTGGGGAAATGTAGAATCAATAGCATCTGGACAAGATTTATCAGTATTTCTTTTAGGTACTCCAACCACCCAGCAAGCTGTTAAAGACGCACTCAATGGTTTAGGTGGTTCTTCTTTGAGTAGTTTAAGAAATGGATATAGACTTTCATTTGGTACAGATTCACAACCAGTACCACATATAGCATCTTGGATAATAACAGATGAAGCTTATTCTAATAGTAGATGTTTACAATTTATGAATTTTAGTATGTGGAATGCTTCGGAAGTATTTAATTATACACGAAATTATAACCCCCCTCAAGAAAAATATCCTTTTAATTGGTTATTAAAACCAGAACATCGACAAGAGGGTGAAATAACTTCTGAAAATTATTCAAATACAGATGTGATACAAGACAATCAATATCGAGTATTGAATCAAGTTCAAAAAATTTATGATAAATTTTATGATAATCCACTTAGTCCATATAGTTCATTAAAGATAAGATTTAAGATGAAAACTGTAACTGTTTTCCCACCAGGTAATTCAATTAATAACGAAGAAGACAAAGCATTGTTTGAAGAAAATCCATTAGATGAAAGTTTAGGATATGCACCAATGGTTGAAATTGGTATTTTACAATCTCAATTTGAAGAAACACCTAAAACAGGTGTGATAGGATTACCTGATGAATTAGCTGGGGAAATTAGATTTAAAGCTCCTGGTAATTTTAATTCTCAAAGATATTTTAATGGAAATACTTTCATTAATAAAAGAGAATCTGAACTTGGTGGTATGTCAAGATTTCAAAATTCAATTATGAATGAATGGGAAACATTTGAATTTGATTATAATCTAAGAGAAGAACATAACAACAGAGGATTGATTTATAATGTTCCGTATGGTGGAGTGTTTGATGATTTAGAAAACAATGGTCCTGTAGAAATTATGTTAAATCATAATTCAACAACATCAGGTCTTCCAGACCCTAATCCAGCTGAAATATACTTTAAAGTTCCAGGTTATCAAGATGACGATACAGCAATAGATGGGGACAGATTTCATATGGTTTCTCCCAGTGGAGTGCGTGTTTCAGTACAACATGGAGAGAGAGGTACTACAGATTATCAAATTGTAACAAGTGCTTTAGGTGACACTGCGGGTAGTACAAATCAAACAACTGGACTTCAAGATGATGGTATCTTTTTAGAAGCTTATCTAATGTATATTGGTAGTATGAATTTACCAATGCAAAGTAGTTTAGCTTATGGTAGTACTGGTGATACATCACAAGCTGATATGGTTGTTGCGTATTGGGATGGTGAACGATGGAGTTATGATAATAATGAAGGATACAGCACGAGTAGATATTTTACACCAAATGCGGAGTGTTTTATTATAGGTAGATTATATCGTGGTTCTGTTGATGATGTAGATGGTATTACTGGAATAGACCAATACATTAATAATGAATCTCAATTTCCAACTGGTGGTGTGGGTAATTTATTTTTATTTTTACAATCTGGAAATAACTTTCAAGGTAGAGTATTGGTTGATGACATTGAATGTATTGAATCATATGAGTTCATACCCGAAGTTGATGTTAGAAAAAAATTATCTGTAGGTAAATATGGTATAGCTGATTTAACAAAATATTATGATAAAGATATACAACCTGAACAATATAAAGATTCACAAGCTCCTTTAGAAGCACAATTTTATTTTTATCCACAATATCCAACTAATGAAACATTTGTGGAAAGATTACCTATTTATGAAGATTTTAAAAAAGGTAGATTTTATGTTTATGATGTGAATTGGGGTGATGGTACACCAAATGAATTTACATCAACACCTGAACAAATAGATGAAGACACGGCATTATATCACACATATGAAACCAATGGTGTGTTTGAAGTTACTGGAACAATGATAAGAGTAAAAGTTAATAATGATAATAATGTAGTTGGTGTTGCTCATAATAAAAAATTTAGATTAAGAATTAATATAAATCCTGGATTGGATGAAGACTTTAAATATTTTGGAAGTGATGGTTATTCATTTATCCCACTTCAAAATACTTTACCAATCATAGGTGGAGTATCAGAACAAAGTAATTATTATAAAACAATAAAAAGACAACTTGGATTTTTAGACAATGAAAAGATAAGTATAGAGTTTAAAAATAAAAGTGATAAGTTAAAAACTGAATTAGCTCTTTTAAAAATGGAAAATCAAGAAGATTATAATTTAGAAGTATTGCCAAATTATATGATTGAAAGATATTTAGATAAAAATATTCAAGATAATACAACTAAAATAAACAATGGTATTTCACCAATCAAAGAAGAATTAGGAAAAGGAATTGGTGATTGTGATATAACAACTGTAAAATATTACAATGAACCAAAATCAATTTGGGAAATGTTTGGATTTGAAGAAACAGATTTACAACAAGTAGGTAAACCTGATGAACCAAGATATTGGAAAAACATCATCCCTAAAGATTATTCTATTTATAATAGAGAAGGTTTGGGTGAATATTTAATAGATATTTATTCGGAACAAGAATGGTTGAATAATTCATACTATCCTGTACTACCAAGATATGGTGCTGATGGTTTTTTTATAGATGGAAATTTTCCAAATGATAAAATACCATTTCCATCTAATGGGGATATAACTAATGAAAATGAAAAAGATGAAAGCTTATCAATTAATTTAATTAATAATAAAATAGAAGTTGATGTAATAAATGATAATAGTGGTAATAAAAACTATGGATTTTTTATACAAGATTATAAACCAGAATTTGATGAAAAAACATTAAGAGTAAAAAAGAATAAACAGAGAAACATATTTAAATCATCTAAAGTAAATGGGGCATTTTAATGACATTGAAAAGAATAATAAATGATAAACCCAAAGTTGGTGATGTAAGTCAATATAATTTTGATAATTCAGAAACAATCTTTGATTATAAAAATTCTACTGGTTTACCCAAAAATAATGATAAATTTCAAAACAAAGATTTGTTTACAAAATGTGTAGGTGATGAGTTAAATAATGCAATTATTGAAAGAAATTTAAAATTTCAAGGTGACCCATATATTAAAATTGAAAATTTATATATTTCAAATGCTGGTGTAGATGGTACGGTAAAAAATAATCACGTTGCTGGTTGGATATTTTCTCAAGAAGCTTATGGTGGTGACCCAACAAAAGATGGATACAGTACAGTAAAAAGTAAAATGACAGACGAGTGGAAATTTTATTCAGAAGGATTTGGTAGTAAAGGAGAAGGAACAGATATTGGAAACATTACTGGTGTTGAGGGTACTCCAATAGTTTCTAATTTTGGTGTAGAGGCTAGTCAAATCACATTAGGTGATTTTACAGGAAAAACTATGGACTTTAATAATAGTAATGGTTTAGATGCTTTTGAACTTAGTAATCTTGAACCATCACCATCTCAAACAACTATATTTAATGAACAACAATACAATCCTATTTATATTGTTATTTATACGAGAGGTGATAAAAAAGTAGCATGGCCTGTTAATACTGATTCTAGAAAGAAAAAATATTCAATTTTTAAAATATCAAGTGATGAGTTGTTTGAAAAAATTGGTACTAATTATGTAGGTACAGTATACCAAAATAATTTTACTAGTCCTACGAAAACAAGATCTGGTGAAGGTGGTGGTGGAGCTCAAGCATCTGCTTGGAAAATAACTTCTTTACAAATATCTATAAACACAACAGCAGGAGTTAAAAATAATTTTTCTGATGTTGGAAATTATCAACAATTCATACCATTGGTTTTACCAAAAACTAAAATTACTGAGAATAGTTTTAACAGTATTGAATGGTTAGCTAGTACAAATCCAAAACTTCAACTTGATAACACAGAAGATGCTGGTAATAATGATTCACTTGATAGACATCCTGATTTTATACCTTTTACATCATTTGGATTTAGTCAAAACAATGCTTTAGCAACATCTTATGTTGATTTACAAGATTATAATTATGACGTTGCTTCTATTATGAAAGCATCAAGTCCATTAAATGTTACATTTAATCTTAGTATAAGAGACCTTGAAGGAAACTCTTTATCACCATTATCATACATAACATTTACTGGTGATGATATTAATCCATATGTTTTACTACGAGATGAACCTGAGGCTCAAGAATTAATTTCAAATTATGATGAACAATTGGCTAGTAATTCAGATTACAATCCTCCACCATTTTTTAATTCTTATGATTTTGTTGTTGAAAGAGTTGCACAAATTTTAATATCTAAAAATATTCAATATGAAAACATGCAGTTTTATAATATTGAACAATCAGGTATACCATTTGCGGTATCTTATAATACAGACTTAAATAAATGGGTGGGTGGAAATCCAAACCCACACGGAACAATAGCTTCAATGACATTTAGTTACATACCAGAAGAAGAAACTACTGATAATCCTAGAGTATATTATTATTTTATAATTGATTGGAATGATGAAGATGATAAATTTAAAACCATTGAAGATTGGTCAGATTCAAAACCAGAAAATAATTTTGATTATTTAGAACGACAGAATGAAAATTTATACAAAATTTATTCTACAAAAGATGCAAATACACCAAATAATGTTTATACATCACCTGGAATTAAAAACATAAAATTTATTATGTTTAGTGTATTTGATGATGTTAATTTTGAAGTGGGAAGATGGAAACTTTGTACATCAAGAATTTATTTAGATATACCTCCGAATCAATATCCTGATTTTGGAGATGTTGGTGGTAGTGACTATACAACATTACCTTGGCCCTTTACAACTCCAATAATTGGTGGTGTTAGTGAGGATTCAAAATATAAAAAAAGTATTGAAAATACATTAGGTGGTGGTAAAGTGGGTGAGTTTGATATTGTTGATGAAAAGTTTTTATTAGATGATTTAGAAAACGATGAAATGGGAAAAAATATAGAAACAATGGATTTAGAACAATGTAGATATTTTAATGGTAGTTATGATATGAATAGATTATTAAATATATCCACTACTGAATTTTATACTGATATATCAGGTTCATCAACACAAACCACTGGTTATTGGGATGGTGAAACAAATAAATTTTCAGAGGAAAGTTCAGTCGGACAGATATTTATAGGTGATAACTCAGATTTAGATTTAAAACAAAGTTGTAAATTAGAATTAAATACTGGAAATATAACTAATAAATCTATTTTAGATACAAGTGGTAATTCAAATAAAGGATTGTTAATAGGTGATTATAAAGTTAAAAAAGTTAAAAAAGGCCAATCTATGAGAAGAGATTCATTTATAAAAGTTCCTAAAAAAGTTAGTAATAAAAACGGAGCACTGTAATGCCAGATTTTGAATTTGAATTTAATCAACAAGATAAAGATTTAGTTTTAAATCAAACTGCAGGAACATTTGGTGGTACTAATTATATTCGGTTAACCATCTATCCAACAGAGGCAATTAACAACATTGTTGATTTACCTGATGAAACAAAGGGTGTTGATGGTAAGGCAATATTCTTCTCTACTTTAAATCCAAATAGTATGATTATAAATATTTCACCATTTACTGATGGTAATGTGTTTAGAGAAAAAGCTTTATTTGGTAGTGGTTTTGATATTGATAAAAAAGGTGATTTCAAAATATATAGAAATGAAACCACTCAAGATATATACATAAAACCAAATGAAATATTTAATGATTTTGAATTACCTGAAGGTAATTACAGAATACAAATTGATTTTTTAAATCAAGTTTCTAAAGGACAAGTTTTTGAACAAAATTTACCAATACCTTATTGGTTTGAAGATTTTGATATTACTGGTGATGGTGTTTTAGATGGTACTGATGTTGTAGGTTGGACTAATGTAGGTAGACAAGATATTGCTGATATTATTGTTGGTTTTGTAACTTCTCAACAATTCCCACCAAGTTATTATTCACAAGATGAAAATGATACTAATCAAGGACAACAAGGTGGTGATGAAGGTGATGTAGAAACAAATCTTCTTAGAGGACTTGAATATTTTTATGAAAATGCAAATGAAAATATTCAATATAAATTCATCATAAAACAAATATCAACTTCAAGAAAAGAAGTTAGATTAAAAATACTTGATGATGTTATTTTAAATAATTCAAATATTATTACCAAGTTAACAAATGAATTGAATCAGAATACTGATAAGTATCAATTTAAACATATGTTGAATGTTGGAACTGGTGACCATAATCCAATAATGAATTTCGCATTTGATGCAGTAACTGATGGTAAAGATAATCAATCCATAATATTAAAATTATATGAACCATTGACTGGTAATGTTCAAAACTTATCAATGGTTACTATTGAAAGAGAAGTTCTAACAACACAAATTCAAGATATATTTTATTTTTCTGATGTACCTGATGTATTTTTTGGTGATGGATTAGTTCCTCAGCAACAAGAAGATTGGATAAATCCTGACAATAATGATTTAGAATTTCAGAGTTTAAATGAAATAGCCATATCTTCATCTATAGATGATATTTCTATAAATACATTAATATCATCAAGTGAATATAATTATCCAAATCTAAATACAAATTTTAATGAATTTGAAAACCATACATTTTTTGGTTCTGTAAAAAAGAAATTAGAAAATTTTAAAACAAAAGTAGAAACCATTCAAGGACATTATTCTGACATATCAAGTTCATTGAGTGGTAGTGGTATCGCAATAGGTGGTGATGCATATCATGTTGTTCAAAAAAGAAAAAATTTATTTAATAAAGTAAATGAAGAATTTAAAACATTTACACCTTTTGAAAGATTTTTATATTTTGATGGGCAAAGTGAATCAAGTGCATCTGCTCCATCTTTAAAAAATTATGCAGAAACACCACCAGTAGGTCCAACACATGATGGTTTTGAATTAAATCAATATGACGGATTTAATGTAGTGTATCAAAGAACAAACGATACTGCTAGTATTATTAGAAATGGTATTACACCTGACTCTCAAAAGTGGATTGGTATAACTCAAGGTTTATATAATATTCAGAAAAAACCATTTTTTAATTATAGTGGTTCAATTTATTTATCATTTTTAATGAAGGGTGATGATAGCATAGATTATATTATGGGTGGTACGAAAGAATTAGAATGGGATACATATGGATTATCAACAGCTGGAAATGGACTTGATGTACCATTACCAAAAACTTCCCAATTTAGAGAAAGACTTATTCAACCATCAATTACAGGAAGTGAATATAGAAGATTTGTTTATCACTCTTCACAATCATATTGGATACCAAATGAAGGTATAGATTTTTCAGATTTAAACACAATAAATAATGATGGTGATTATGTCCTTGATGATAACATAACTATTTTAAGTGGAAGTGTTAAAACAGGTTCTTATCAAGTTAAAGACACTACAAATAAATATCCAACAACTGTTGTAACTCAAAGTGGAGTTCCATTTTTTGGTTCTTGTATGCCAGCTGGTGAAATATTTAGACTTTTTTTTAGAGGAGATTTAGGTGGAATAACATCATCATTTATGACTGATGTAAAGGTAACATTAGACAATCCAATAGATGTTTTACCATTTGATAATGTATTTAAAACAACTTCAGATAAATGGAATGATTGGTACAATGATATGTTAACTAAAGCAGAAAACTTTGATACTGATAACATACATTCATTTGAAAACAATTTACCATTGTACATTCAAGAGAGTTCCGACTACAATGATATGAAAGATTTTTTAAATCTACAAGGTGAACAATATGATATGATTAGAAATCATATTGACTCTATGGGAACAATTCATAAAAGAGGATATAAAAAAACAAATTCACCACCAGATAATACATTACCAATGTTATTATCAAATATGGGATGGGAAGGTATAAACCCATTTGAAGGTAATTTAACAGAAACATTAGGAGGTTATCTAAGTGGAATAACATCTATCGATGATATTAAAAATAACACTTGGAGAAAAACTCTTAACAATTTATTATACATTTATAAATCCAAAGGAACAAAAAATTCAGTAAGAGCATTGTTAAACACTTATGGTTATCCACCTGATATTATTAATTTTAAAGAATTTGGTGGAGCAGTTGAACCTGAACCATCTGATACATTACCTGAAATTACATTTAGTCCATTTACAAATGAAGATACACCACAAGTTCCAGTCGTTAATAACGGAATATCTATTCCACAAGACATCAAAATAGATACAAATTTAAATTTATTTACTGGAAGTTTTAATTTTATTTCAAAGAAAGAAAAATTCTATAGATATAGATTTGCTGGTAGACAGAATAGAGTTTTAAATCTTGATTGGTGGATGGATGATGCAAATATCAACACATTTCAATTTGTATATAAACATGATGAAGCAACTACTGTACAAGAAATATTAAAATCAAGTGGTAGTAATACTCAAAGCTTATGGGATTTAAGATTAGTACCTGATAATGAGGGTATTAGTTCTTCGTTTGAATTTAGATTAAATAATTCACCATCAGGCTCTTCAGATATAACTGGAAGTGCAGTTTCAATGTCAACAGCTTATTCCATTATGACAGACGGACAAGTGTGGAATGTTATGTTACAGAGAATGACTAGTAGTATTTTACCAGACATTACACATGAATATAGATTACATGCTGCTTTACAAAATAATAAATCAATAGTAACATATAATTATGTTACAATGTCAGTCGCTGGAGCATCATCGACTGCTAATGAACAAGCAAATAGAAACTTTATTGGTAGTGGTTCAAGAGATGAAGATGATTCTTCTAATTTATTTGTTGGTAGGGGATTATCTGGTTCAATAGGTGAAATACGAGGTTGGACTACTGCATTAAGTACATCTAGATTTAGACAACATACATTGAATAAATTTTCTATTGTTGGAAATAATTTTTTATCACATTGTAAAGAATTAAGATACCATTTTAAATTAAATGAAAACTAT
>JACLAA010002983.1_pt1 | contig 16849 bp, 10 predicted proteins | sample 8027891 | NCBI WGS metagenome assembly JACLAA01 (sample SAMN15724900, study PRJNA655200) | protist metagenome | isolation source: fluorescence activated cell sorting (FACS) single amplified genomes of... | place: Spain: Blaines Bay Microbial Observatory, Mediterranean Sea | collected 2016-01-19 | reverse complement strand
AGTTAACAACGAAGCGTTATCGACGCAACAAAATAATATAAGATATAAGTAAAAATGGAGAAAGTATTCCCCGAGGCGTTACAAAGTTTAAAATCCGCCGACCCTCTCATTTACCAACTCATCCAAAAAGAAAAGCTGAGGCAAATCCGAGGGATAGAACTCATCGCCTCGGAGAATTTCACCTCCTCGCCGGTGATGGAAGCGTTAGGGTCGTGCTGCACGAACAAATATTCAGAAGGACAACCGAACGCGAGGTATTACGGCGGGAACGAAAACATCGATTTGATCGAGATGGAGTGTCAAGATCGAGCGTTAAAAGCCTACGGGTTGAGCGAGAAGGAGTGGGGGGTGAACGTGCAACCGTATTCCGGGTCGCCGGCGAATATGGCGGTATACGTGGCTTTGTTACAACCGCACGATAGAATTATGGGTTTGGATTTACCAAGTGGAGGACACTTGACGCACGGGTATTACACCGCGCACGGGAAGAAGATCTCCGCGACGTCGATTTTCTTCGAGAGTTTACCGTACAAGGTGAACTACGAGACCGGGTACATCGATTACGAGAAGCTGGAGGAAAAAGCGATGGATTTTCGACCGAAGATGTTGATTTGTGGTGGAAGCGCGTACCCGAGAGATTGGGATTATAAGAGGTTTCGGGAAATTGCCGATAAATGCGGGGCGATGTTGATGATGGATATGGCGCACATTAGCGGGTTGGTCGCGGCCAAGGAGCAAGCGTCGCCGTTTGAGTATTGCGACGTGGTGACGACGACGACACACAAATCCTTGAGAGGACCGAGAGCGGGTATGATCTTCTTTCGAAGAGACGAGAGAGCGTTCGAAGGGAAAATTAACAACGCCGTGTTCCCGAGTTTACAAGGCGGTCCGCACAACCACCAAATCGCCGCGTTGTGCGTCGCGTTGAAGCACGCGCAAACCGACGAGTTTAAAAAGTATCAAGTGCAAACGAAGAAAAACGCGGACGCGTTGGCAAAGAAATTGATCGAGTTAGGGTATTCCATGGTCACCGGTGGTACCGAGAACCATTTGGTGTTGTGGGATTTGCGACCGAACGGTTTAACCGGATCCAAGATGGAATACATTTGCGATTCCGTGCACATCACGTTGAACAAGAACGCGGTGTTTGGCGACGCGAGCGCTTTGACCCCGGGTGGATGCCGCATTGGCGCGCCCGCTATGACCAGTCGCGGTTTGGTGGAGAAGGATTTCGAACAAATCGCCGTATTCTTGGACGAAGCCGCGAAAATCGGTTTGAACGCGCAAGAAACGCACGGTAAGAAATTGGTAGACTGGAAGAAAGGCATCGACGGAAGCAAAGAAGTCGCGGCGTTGAAGGGAAAAGTCGAGGCCTTTGCCGAGGCGTTCGATATGCCCGGCTTTACCCGGGACAGCGTCGACATGTGAGTAAGTAAGTGAGTGAAAGCGAGGGCGAGAGTGTAACGTTTCGCCCTCCCGAGAGACTTGACGCGAGACGCGAGAGTCGCTTAAATTATTACACACATTTACACACACACACACACTGAGACCACTTTTAAAACACAAAGTCATACTACTACTACTTAAATTACACACAGTACCGATATTACTGGTACTCTACCGCGGTTCGTATTAAATGTCGCGTTGGAGCTCCTATTCCACCAACACCTACTCTTTTGCTTATTACGAAAAGAATTGCTCTTTTATGCGCTTAAAAATGCATCACACGATCACGTCCGTCCCAGCCGCGTTCGTCCTCAGAACGCTCGTATCTAACCTCCCACCTCTCTTCGTGTTATTATTGTCTCGAAACCTATTCATCGGCGCATTTTTCGGCGTCGGTGATAATTTCTCTTTCATCGCAACATTTCCCCCGACGGAGAGTCTTCGCTCGGCGACTTCCGCGACGATGTAAAAGAGAAACCCACCTATGACTAAAATGAGAAAAACGACGACAACAACCGTTTGCCGTTCCTGAAGCTTCATATCCTTGGAGGAATCCGGATGGAAGTAAGATTCCAACGTTTCCGTCGTGCTGTCGATGCCCATAACAGTTTTCGTACGTTTAGGAGTGAGATGCCATTTTTATAAGGATTTGGTTAAATGTGCATTAAAAGTCATCTAAATCATCAATCTCTTCATCCGTATCGACACCAGATCCGTAATCGTGTTCATCGGTTTCGTCTCGCTCGTATTCGAGCAAGTTTTTGATCTTCTCGCCGTGGCCTTGGCCGGCGCGGCCGAGGAGACCGCCGGCGTCGCGAGGGAGCGTTTGGCGGAAGGTTGCGGTTTCGGCGTGGGTCCTCGATGCCGTCGCGGTCGTGGTCGCGATGATGTCATTTGTTGCTGTCGTTCCTCCTTCGTGTTGGTACGCGAGTTTGACGTTGCGTTTAGCGTCTCGTTCGCGTTGGTTTCCCCCGTTCGTCGCGTTGATGCCTAAATTGAACGTGGAAAACTTGTTGAGTTTGTCCGCCAATTTTTCCGTTCGGGAACGCTCTCGCGCTTTCTGGATATCCTTTTCGTTCCGTAACGCGTCGTCTATGGAGGTATACTCTAAAGCTATGTATTGGTTAGTAGTAGTACCACTACTACTGCTACTGGGAACCTTTACGAACTGCACGACGTCTGTCTCTCTGGTCTTCCTCGTCGCGCCTCGTTTTGCTTCCGCCGTGAAGAGCGTTTTTCTACCGCTTCCACCTTTACTTCTAATCCTACCGTTACTCTGCCTGGAAAGCGTCATCGCGCACGAACAGCTCGCATCGTTCGCGAGCACATCGCTCGCCGCGCTGCGTCCACTCCTCCGTCGTCTACTCCTCCTACTGCTGCTTCTCTCGTTACCGCCGCCATTCGTCGCCGTCGTCGTCGAAGAAGAAGAAAAAACTCGTTCTCTCACCACCACCCCTCTCGCTCGCGACATCCGTTGCACCGCTCGAACGAACCGAACGACGCTTTGTTCGCCGTATATAAAACTCACGCACGAAATGTCGTCGAGAAACACCACCGTTTGATGTTCCGAATCCTTCGACGCGTATCCAAATATCCCGGATCGGGGGATGGTGTTGTTACTCTTATCATTCCTAATCGCATCCGTTTTGTCCGTTCCCAACTCTCCCGTCGTCGTTGTTCTTGGCGAAAGCGATTTTGCTTCTTCTTCGTCTCTCTTCGTCTCACGTGCGTCTGCGTTCAGAATCTCCCCTAATTTCCCCAACAGTCTCTCCAAAGCGTTCTCGTTTTCCTCCTCCTTCTCAAAGCCGAAATCAAAGCCGCTTCTTCTCTCAAAAACAAACTCGTTCGCATCGACGACCACAACGTCCTCTTTTACTTCTTTCAACTGTTCCTCTACGAGTGTTTTCTGCGTCGTAAATCGCACGAAAAGAGTACTCCTCGCGCTCCTTTTCCGTTTCCGGGAAAGGAACGCCGTCGTCTTTTTAACCAAATCGAGGAAGACTCTGTCCCCTTCAAAAGTTGCATTTTCTTCTCGCAAAATATACGCAGGTGCGAGATATTCGACGTTTCGGACGGACTCTTCGAGCGTTCGCAACGCTCGACGCATTTTTCGTGCGTTTTGGCGCAAACGTATGTGTATGTATGTGCGCGTTTTATGGAGAATGTGCGTCATAAATTAACCGTTTTAGAGGGATGATGACGATGACTTTAGCGCAGCTCACGTCGTCGCCAATCGCCCGTCCTCCTCGTCTTTTTCGTCCGAGGAGGAAAAAAAGCGCGCGGTATTCTCGCGCGACCACCACCGAAGCGAAATCATCGTCGAACGATGGAGTAAACGACGACGACGGGGAAAAGATGAGAAAAAATCCAGACTTGTACAGCGGCGGCGACGAATTGGACGACGACGTGGTGCACAACGAACAAAGGAAAAGGACGATGAAGAAGAAACCAGACGTTCTCGCCCCAGCGGGTGGATGGCCACAACTGGAAGCGGCGATAAAAAACGGCGCGGATTGCGTGTACTTCGGCCTGGAGCTTTTAAACGCACGAGCGCGAGCGAATAATTTCACCGTGAAGGAGTTGCCTAAAGTGATGGATTTTTTACGAGAAAGAGGCGCGAAAGGGTACGTGACCATGAACGTGCTCGTATTCGACGATGAATTGACGGAATGCGAAAACTTAATACGAGCGTGCGCGACAAATGGCGTGGACGCGATGATTGTGCAAGACGTGGGCGCGGCGAGGTTGGTGAAACGGGTGGCGCCGAACATGGCAGTGCACGGATCGACGCAGATGTCGATCACGGATGCGAACGGCGCCATGTTCGCGAAGGAGATTGGGTGCGAGAGAGTCGTCGTCGGGAGGGAGTTATCCATTGAGGAGATAAAAACGGTGGTGGAGAAGTCACCGGAGACGACGGTTGAAGCGTTTACGCACGGCGCGTTGTGCGTGAGTTATTCCGGGCAGTGCTTTTCGAGCGAGGCGTGGGGCGGGAGGTCGGCGAATCGAGGGCAATGCGCGCAGGCGTGTCGCATGCCGTACGGGTTTGTAGTGAACGGGGAAATTAAAGCGATGGGGGACGAGAAGTATCTCTTAAGTCCGCAAGATTTAATGGCGGTAGATTTAGTTCCGCAATTAATCGACGCCGGCGTGTCATGCTTTAAAATTGAAGGGCGATTGAAAGGCGAAGAGTACGTCGGGTTGACGACGGCGGCGTATCGGCGAGCGGTAGACTTAGCGTGGGAGAATAGAAATGTGTCCAAGAAGGAGTTGTTGACGGATGAGTCGAGATTGGAGTTGCGACAGGTGTTTGCTCGTGCGCAAGACGAACACTTTGACGGGTTAACGACTGGTTTTTTAGAGGGCACTCGGCATCAAACGATTGTGAGAGGGCGAAATCCGAGGCATCGAGGCGTATTCGCCGGGCGAGTGGTCGAAGTAGACGCAAAGAAAGAACGAGTGACGATACAAACAACAACAACGACTAACAACAACAACGAAGAAGATAGCTCTTCCATCAATGGCGTTTTGAAGCGCGGGTTTGGCGTCGTGTTTGATGACGGCGCGCCGGAACTCGACGAGCAAGGCGGTTTCATTTACGAAATCTTCGACGAAAGAGGGAGTTACGTGGACTCGAGCGAGATGTGTTCGAGCGAGTTTGTAACTTTGGCATTTGCGAGGAACTCAATGGATTACCAGAAAATTCGACCCGGGAATATCGTGTGGCGAACGTCGACGACGTCTGGCGAGAAGAAGGCGCAACATCGCAAGAAGGAGAAGAGCGAGGAAGAGGTAGTGGCGACGGCATCGTCCGCGTCGCCGAGTGCGGATGGGCGCGATGACGTCGTTTGTATAGTCTCTGGATCGCGCGATGCGCCTTTGAAGATCGCTTTGTACGATTCGTTAGGAAACATTGGCGAAGCGATGACGTCCGTGCACATTTCAGAGGCGAAGAAACAACCGATTGATTTTCAATCCATCGCAAAAACGATCGGCGAATTAGGAGGAACGCCATTTTTTCTCGACGCTGAAAAGAACATCGACTGCAAGAAACTCTTCTTCTCGGAGACTGAGACCGATGAGAACAACATCTTCGTTCCAGCCGGCGAAATCAAGAAAGCGCGAAGAGAAGCGGTCGAAATGTTGCTGGAGAAACGACGCAACATGGGCGCGGTGAAAGCGGAAGCGATGGCGAGCGACGACGTGAGCGTTTCAGACCAAATGTACAAAAATGAAATTGAAAAATGGTGGGGCACGCCGACGGCAATCGCGTCAAAAACAAGAGAAAAGAATGTTCCGACAACAAAATCGTCTCCGGACGACGAGCCTAAACTTACCGTGCTCTGCCGAACGATGGAACAAGTCGAAACGTGTTGCGCGTTTGATTTCTTGGACGAAATTCAAGCCGATTTCTTGGAAGTCCACGGTTTACGCGACGCGGTGAAGAAAATCCAAGAAGCTGGTAAAAAAGCCGTAGTCGCGACTCCGCGCGTGTTGAAACCGGACGAGGAAAAATTGTGGCGGTTTTATTTAAGCTTAAACGCGGACGCCCTTTTAGTTCGGTCCGCGGGCCTACTTCGCAAACTGAACGAGTTGATCCCGGAAAAAGCGGAAGAAGGGAAAACCTATCCGCGACTTCGCGGCGATTTCAGCTTGAACGCCGCAAATGTTCTCACCACCTCCACGTTCCTGGAAAGGTTCAACCTGGAGCGTTTGGCGTTAACGCACGACCTAAACGCGCGCCAAATCCGCAACCTCGCCGCCGCGCTTCCTCCGCAAACCGCCGCCTCGAAAATCGAAATCATCCTTCACTGCCATCTCCCAATCTTCCACACGGAGCACTGCGTCTTTTGCCGTTTCCTCTCCGATGGTAACAGCTACAAAGATTGCGGCCACCCGTGCGAAACAAACGACGCGCGATTGCGCGACTCGAACGGCAAAGACCATTTAGTTCTCGCGGACATGGGCTGTCGCAACACCGTCTTCAACGCCGAAGCGCAATCCGGCGCCATGTTTGTTCAAGATTGGATAAACATGGGAAACATAAAGAACTACCGAATTGAACTCGTGGATACGGATAAAAACGAAACTGTTTTGCTCTTACACACGTACGAGAAGTTGCTCAGAGGAGAAATATCCTCTCGAGACGCGTACGAGCAGTTGAGGAAAGTCAAAGACAAAAACGGAAACGTCCAAGGATGCAACGTCGGTTCCTTCGCCGTGAGAGAAGAGAAGAGCAGAGACGGGATGAAGAAAACCGCGGCTGAGATCAAGTTGAACAATCAGGAGAAAAAGAAGAAAAGGTATACTAATAACACGAATAAAGATAACAGTAGTAAGAAACCCTCCTCGTCGGTATCGAGATGAGAAGAGGAAGAAGCGAGAGGGAGAGACCGTCCGCTTGCGTAAAATCGAGATTCTTTGCAACCAAAGAGCAGCCAAATTTGTATAAAATTCAACACAATTCCACAACCGCAAACGACACACACGAAGAAAAAACAAGAATGCACTCGGTCGCCAGACAACTCGCCATTCGCGTGGCCACGTCTTACTCGTCGTCTTCGTCGAGTTCTTACTCGTCGTCTTACTCGTCGTCCAAAACGCTCAAAGGCTTTTCACATTCCAAAATCTTCGGGAAAAGGGCGATGGTGATGAAATTTACGACGACGACGCCTCGAGCGTCCTCGGACTCTTCTTCATCGAAGAACGAGAACGACAACACGGACGAATCGAAACCGCAAAACGAACTAATCGAAGCTCTGGATAAAATCTCAAAAAGGGAAAATTTGGTCAAGAAGAACAAGAGGAAACAGCCGGATGTTATCGTGGAGAATGCGGCACATCCGCCGCCTGGTGGGTCGGCTGCTTCGTTAGGCGGCGGCGGGGGATCGAATACGGTGATGGGACCGGGCACGTCCGAAGAGTGGCGCGAGTTGGACGAGAAAGTGAACACGTACCCGAGCGAGCGAAAATTTCAAGCCATTGGAGTTAACTCGCCGGAGTTTGTTGGAGACATGGTGAAACTCGTGGAAGATACGTTGGGCGACGGGAGGAAAGTGCATCCGGAAAACGTGACGAGTAACTTGAGTAAAAACGGAAAGTATTGCAGCGCAAACATGACGGTTGTTTTGATGAATGGGGAAGAGGTGATTAATATTATGGCGAAGTTGAAAGCGGACGAACGAGTGAAGTGGTATTTGTGATTGATTGGTTTTAATTATTATCATTATTATTATTGTCAGTATTATTCTTTTGTTGCGAATTTACCCAACGCCCACAGCGGGAAGATGTTCTTATAGTTTGCGTACGTAATCATGCAGTTGTTGTTGAATACGCCCATGATATTTTCCTGCGGCCAATCGCCGTCTGGGAGTTGCTTTTTGAGCAAGCACGCGGCGGCTTTGCGCAACGGCGCGGCGTCTCTCTTCTCTTGACCGGTGGCGAGTAAGGCAAGCATAGCCCACGAGGTGTTGACGCAATGCGCAAACTCGGTTTTCCCGTCTTTTTCGTAGAGTTGATGATAGACTTTCTTTTCGCACGAGAGATAGCTTTCGCCCCATCCGCCGGTGGTTTCTTGTTGCTTGGAGAGTAAAAACTGCACCGCTTTACGCAAGTGTGGGCACGTGTCATACGTCGACCCGGTCGCAATCAAACCTAAAACACCAAACCACGTGCCGTAGGTGAAACAAATCGCCCACGAACCGTACCAGCTCCCGTCTTCTTTTTGAATGCTCTTCAAAAAGTTTCGGCCGCTTTTGCGCGCTTTTTCAATGCGGGGCACAATCGGGTGGTCCGGAAACCGTTTAGCGAACTTGGAAATCGCTTGGATAGATGCCGACGAACACTCCACGTACGGATAATCAATCATGATGTCCCCGAACGTCTCCGCCGGGTTTAAAATTTCTACCCACTTACCGGCTCGAGTGTTTTCGTACGTCGCCCATCCGCCGCTTCCTTGAGGCTTGAACCCAAATCTTTGCGTGTTTTGATAACTCAGAATCACATTTACGCAATCCGCTAATCGATCGACTGCTATTTTGTTTTTTGGGTCAATTTTAATCAAACCTTGATCTTCCATATCCATCACCGATAGCGCGGCTTTTAAACCTTCGCTGGAGCAATCTGAAATGGGCCATCCGTGGTCTCTAGTGCTAAACGGCCATGCGCCTTTGGAGATGTGTCGGTAATATTTCTTCAGTTCCGGCGCGTCATCTCTAACTTGACTGTCGTCGATATACTTAGCGGCGTCGCGCAAACACTCGTTGAAGTTTTTTGCCAACCCGGTCGCTTCAATCGCTTGAACCGCAAACGCGCAATCCCAGAGTTGACTGCCGTTGTATCCCTGCATTTTCATACCGTCTTCGGCGACCCATAAATAGTCCCAAAATCGAGGCATGTGTTTCTCCACGCCTTCTGCGTCGCCGCTAAAGTATCTGCACAAACAGTTGAACACTTTGTTGACTGGACCAATGTCCACGTATCGCGTGTTTTCGTCTTCGTACACCACGTGCTTCAGCGCTTCTCTGTTCGCCCATTTGCGCAAAGGCGAACGGAGTAAAATAGGTTCGACTTTTGAAAGCGTGCCCCATAGCACGTCTTGCAACATTGGATGCGGGTAATATAAATCTTCGTTCGCGCATTCATTCCTGGCTTTGTTCCAGTTAATCGTGTCGTACTCTTGACAGTACAATTCCAACTTCAGCGCCTCGCTGACCGGGTTCCCGGCTTCGATTTGCGCGCGTTTGCCGTACAAATACGACATCGGTAAATACACCATCCTACAGTGACACCAATATCTCCCCGGGTGCGCTGGAAACCAATACGGAAGCAACCAACACTCGGGAGGAATTGGATTTAAACCTTTCCACTCGTAACATCCCAACATCGCTAACCAAAACTTACCCCAACTCGGCGTTTTCGTCGCCCCGCCTCTTACTTTAATCCACTCTTGCATCTTCCTCAACGTTTCCGAAGATTCGAGCTCTTCACCTAAACACCGCAACGCGACGTACGTCAACACTGAACCGAACATCGTCGAGTGTCCTTCGATGTGCAACCCAACGCCGCCATCTTCGTTGACGTGATTTTCCAAGTACCGTTTCATTTCCACTTTCACGTGCGCCGGTAACATCTCTTTCTCTTTCTTCATAATTTTCATCGCAATGATTAATCCAGGCATGAGAAACATCGGTCCGCCGTAATCCGACGGCCAGTGTCCGTCTGGATGTTGTTGTCCTTGGTAATACTCCACGCCCGCTTTGAGCGCCCGTTTCGTTTCCTTCTCGACCGCGAATTCGTCCGCGACTGCGCCGTCCGCGCTCGGCGGCGTCGTTTTCCTCTCTCTCTTCCTCTCTACCCGTCGCGCATCGAACGCGTCTCTCATCAGCGCATCTTTGCTGTGCTTTTGAACGAACCTGTTCTCTCGAAACTCTTTCCTGCGTTGGTTTTGCTTCTCGATGTCCTTTTCGGACGCGTTCGGGTCGAACGCCCACGTTTGCCGACCGACGTGTGCGTTCAACGTGTGCAGTTTCTTCTCGGCATCCAAATTTGGTTCCGAGCAGACCAGTTTCCACATTTTTTTACGATTTGTTGTAAGACGACGACGACCACGACGGATAAAGTAACAACGATATCTTCGGTATCTGGTGCGCGTCCGTGCTTTGAATCTGTTTTGCGCGCGCGAGAGATAGATAGAGAGAGAGAGAAACTCCAATAGGGAAAAAGTAATTCTAAATCCAATCTCTCTTCTGCAAGCGCGCTTTAACACTTCTCTTCGTCTCCTGCGCTCTCTGTCTAGAGTTCTTGTTGTTGTTCTCCGCGACGACTGTTGTTCGATTGTAGTTTCGCGGGATGAAAAGTTATTCCTCGGAGGGATAAAGTTTACGAGCGAGAGAGGAACAAAAAGATATGTTTGTGTGCGTGCGTGTGCGAAAAACGTGTGCACAAGCACACAGGAGTGGAGAAAAGCACCACATACACAATGATATCACAGGCGTTGTGTGATACCCAATCGATCCAAATTTAATCTGTTTTTCGTGTTTCGTCTTCGTTTTTTGGGTTCGCGTTCGCTCGCTCTCTCAAAGGTTGTTTTTAGGGAACCTCGTCGCAAAAAAACTAGTGGCTCTGAACAGAAGCACAAGAGACCATACACTGAAAGCGACAGTTACTCAAATCTATTCGAATTTCCTCACACTTACCGCACACGCGAACGTCGAAAAGTACCCCTTTTATTCTCTTAAGAAGAGAATATAAACATGTCCTCCGCCTCTCTTCTCGCGAAAGGGTTCCAAGCGTCGGCGTTGTCCTCGCGAAGCATCGCGGTGCGTGATTGATTTTTTTTTTTCTCTCTCGCTTTCGTTATTTTTATTCTTTTCCATCTTGTTCTTCTTCTCGCGGATATTTTCTGCGCCTAAATGCGCGCGAGTTTTACGCATTTGAGAGAGGTAGATGTGGTTGTGTGCGAGGTTTGGCTTCACTTTTACGCGAAGGAAGATGGGAAGGAGGAAACGCGCTCAACTCGCGCGAGTTCGAGCGTTCGCGAGTGGTCGCACTCGCAAGTGAATTTCGCACGCATATCCATTAATCTTTTTAGAGGAGTGTTCAAAGACTGACTTTTCGTGTTTCTAATCTTCATCCAACAAAACACGGGCACAGACGCGCGCGCAGCAGCAACAGAAGCAACGAGGAGGATCGACCAGGTCTCGCGCTTTTGGTCGTCGTCAATCTTCGGTCGTCGTTAAAGCTTCGGAAGATGACGTCGATCTCGACGACATCGCGCAAGCTATTGAAGAACTCGCCAAGGAGAACGAGAAGCTTCGCATGAGTTTGGAGGAGGAGGAAGCGGCTGAAGAGGAGACCGTGGCTGCCGCCACGGCGGTTGCGACGGCGCCAAAGCCGGTCGCTGCTGCTGCTCCGGCAAAATCGGCCGGATCTGGCGCCGTTTCCGCGTTTGGCGTCCCGGTATTGACCGAGGATCCGAAGAGACACCGCGGCTTCAAGTTCCCGCAGTTGGAAGGCGACGGTTTCGGCGTTTGCGCGGTAGACGGCACGTTGGCGGGCCACAAAGGCCACCTGGGCCACAGATGGGATAAATTCAAAAACTTGAGACAAGCGATCGAAGACAACGAAGAAGGAGGGATTGAAGGTTTCTCCAGAGGCTACGAGAAGATGGGTTTCAACAGAAACGAGGAAACCGGAGAGATTACGTACAGAGAGTGGGCGCCGAACGCGAAATCGGCGTGCTTGTTTGGCGACTTCAACAACTGGGCCACCGACGCGAACGGAGTTTGGATGACCAAAAACGATTTTGGTGTGTTTGAAGTGACGGTACCGCCGAATGCGGACGGGTCGCCGGGTATCCCGCACGGCTCGAGAGTGAAGATTCATTTGGAAACGCAAGACGGTTCATGGGTCGACAAGATTCCGGCGTGGATCAAGTTCGCCGTGCAAGCGCCGGGGAACATTCCTTTCGATGGCATTTACTACGATCCGCCGAAAGAAGAGCAATACGAAATGAAATGGTCGAGACCGGATGCTCCGGAAGAGTTGAGAATTTACGAAGCGCACGTCGGCATGTCCTCGAGAGAGCCGAAAATCAACTCCTACATCGCCTTCGCGGATGAGGTTTTGCCGAGAATTAAAAACTTAGGGTACAACGCGGTCCAGTTAATGGCGATTCAAGAGCACGCGTACTACGCGTCTTTTGGTTACCACGTGACGAACTTTTTTGGCGTTTCCTCTCGATGCGGTACGCCAGACGAGTTGAAGTATTTGGTGGATAAAGCGCACTCCATGGGTATTTCTGTTTTGATGGATTTGGTTCACTCGCACTCTTCTTCGAACGTTACCGATGGTATCAACATGTTTGACGGCTCCGACGGACAATACTTCCACAGCGGACCGCAAGGCTACCACTGGATGTGGGATTCTCGATGCTTCAACTACGGCGAGTGGGAAGTCATGAGATTTTTGTTGTCCAACTTGCGATACTGGATGGAAGAGTTCAAATTCGACGGTTTCCGTTTCGATGGCGTCACGTCTATGATGTACAAACACCACGGTTTACAAGTTGCGTTTACGGGTAATTACGACGAATATTTTGGCATGGCCACGGATGTGGACGCCATGGTGTACTTGGCCTTGGCGAACGATATGTTGCACACTTTGTACGACGGTAAGGTCACGACCATCGCAGAAGATGTCTCCGGTATGCCCACGTTGTGCCGACCGGTGCAAGAAGGTGGTGTAGGTTTCGATTATCGCTTACAAATGGCCATCGCGGATAAATGGGTCGAAGTCTTATCCGAATGGGGTTCGGACGAAAACTGGGAAATGGGCAACTTGGTGTTTACCATGGAGAACCGCCGATATGGCGAGAAGTGCATCTCGTACGCGGAATCGCACGATCAAGCGTTGGTCGGGGATAAAACGACGGCGTTTTGGCTTATGGACGCGGAAATGTACACGAACATGTCCACGTTATCGCCGGATTCGCCGGTCGTTACCAGAGGTATCGCTTTGCACAAGTTGATTCGTCAGTTCACCATGGGTTTGGGCGGCGAAGGCTACTTGAACTTTATGGGCAACGAGTTCGGTCACCCGGAGTGGATTGATTTTCCCAGAGGCGACCGCGTGGAAGCCTCGACCGGTGAATTCATCCCGGGTAACGGTAACTCCTACCACTTGTGCCGCAGACGCTTTGATTTACCTGAAACAGACCACTTGAGATACAAATTCTTGGAAGCGTTTGACGCGAAGATGAACCGCGTCGCTGGTTTCTTCAAATACATGGCGAGCAACCACCAATACACGAGCTTGAAAGACGACGGCGACAAGATGATTGCGTTCGAAAGAGGCGATTGCGTTTTTGTCTTCAACTGGCACCCAGTCAACTCGTACTCGGACTACCGCATCGGTTGCAAGAAAGCTGGTAAGTATAAGTTGGTGTTGAGTTCGGACAACCCCGAGTTTGGCGGTTGGGACAACTTGTCCACGCACCACGACGGCAGCTACTTCGCAGACTCTACCGCGCACAACGGTCGCCCGGCGAGTTTCCAAGCGTACATCCCGTCTAGAACGGTTGCCGTTTTTGCTTTGGAAGAAGATATCGAAAGAGTGGGGTACACGTACGGAGAAGAGTACGTTTCCAGAGTCGTCGAAGTCTCCAACGAACACGTATAAAAAAACAATAGAAACACACATACATTCACTTTCACACGAACAAACAGCGCGGCAAAAATATACTTTTATTAACAAAAGGGACTAATGTTGTTGTAATACTCCATATCACTCAGATCTATTCTATCTTTTCTTCCATGCTATCCTTCGCCGCTTTTTTCTGCCAACACGCGTTTGAAATCTTCCTCACAATCCCCATATAAAACGCTCCTTTATTCTTAACCTCTTTCTTATTCTTATTCGTCGTGAACTTGCGAATTTCGTTCGCCGCTTTCTCGCACACGTCTCTCGGAAGCAAACCCAAAAACGACTTCAATCGATCGTCGAAATCGCTCTCCCTCAACGTCCCTTCGCTATTCTCGCACGCGTGCTTAATCACCACCTCCACATCATCTGGTGCAGTCAACACTTTCAATCCTTCTCTCTTCGTTTTCCCTTCCTCTTTCGTGTTCACTTCTTTCCCTTCCTCCTTTTTCGCGCGTCTCACCGACTTCGGTTCTTGATACGTCTTACGTTCGCATCTCTCCACCGTCACCGGTCTGCCTCTGAACAGAGTATCGTGCAACTTCATCGCTTTCTTCGCCGCTTTCGCGGTGGTAAAATCCACGAACGCAAACCCTTTAAACTTTTTCTGCTTCCCCGGCGTCCCTTCGCCGTCGCCTCCAGCCATTCGAATTTGCCCAACATCTCGTCCACATCCTTGTCTGTTCAAGTTCGCTTTCAACCACGGCGCGATATCCTTCGCTTTCGTATCGAACGGCATTTGACCGAAAAACAACGTGTGCATTTCCCCGTTCTTCTTGTCGTTGTTGTTTGTCTTTTTATCATCATCGTTTTTATCTCTCTTCTTCTCTTTTCGTTTCTTTCTTCTTTCATCTTCGCCGTCGGCGCCGTCGTCCTCTTCTCGCTCACGTTTCGTCTTCTTCTCCTTCTTCAATTTTTTTTCTCTCTTGTGCTTCTCCTTGGACTTTTCCGTCGCGAGCTCTTCGAACTCGTTCATTTTCTTCGTATCGCTGCTGCCTTCCTTCCGTTCTCTCGTTTACACGCAAAGGGCTGCGCGTGAAGAGATGATTTTTTGTGTCGATTCCATTCTGTTCAAGAGCTTTCGAGAGGAGAGGGAAAAAGGACCAACGCACACGCCTGACAAACGCCATCGAAAGAGAGAGAAAAAGCGAGAAAGGAGGGAAACGCACAGCTGTAACCGTAAACGATGATGCTTAAGTAATTCTTCTTTTAATTCTTCTTCTCTACCTAGTGAATTTCAACGCCGTTTTCTTTTAAACTTTCCAGAAGCGCGGAGAGCTTCCCGCCGAACCGTTTCCTCTTCGGCTGGAAACTCGCGCGTCGCCCGCTGTATTTTTCGTTCTTTTTCGACGTGCTCGATTGTAAGCCTTCGAAATTGATCGCATCTAACTGGATTTTCTTCAATCGTTCGGCTAAGAGTTTCCCGATGTGTTTACACGCGCTTTTATCCGACGTCGACGCGAGTCTTTCTCTTCCCTCTGCTTTTTGTTCTGTTGGGTTGCTCTTGTTCTCATCACCAGTGCTACTACTATTACTATTATTATTTTCTTCGTCTCCTATCTTCCTCCTCGCGATCCTCGTCCTATCCTCTAACGTGGACGCCGAAGCGACGATGTGCCCGTCCGCCGGTCGAACGACTCGGCCAACCACGTGGCGGTTGCTAAAAAACACCTGCAAACGATGCGCTACTTTTCCCCCGATTGATGCGACTGCCTCGGATGATGATGACATTCTTTATACACACAGAGAAGATATAAAGTATTTTCTCAAACTCCTTCTCAAACTTCCAAAAAAGGAGTCGCTCTAACCGCGCGTTCGTTGATTATGTATATAAATGCGCCTCTACACCTGCAAACGAACCGAAAAGTCTCGTCCTTTCTCTCTCTTCTTTTTATCCCCTCTTGTGCTCTTTGCTCTGTCAAAGTTTTTCATGGAGGAGTTTCAAAAGCGCAGATATTTAGGGTTTTTGAATTTTGAGGCAAAAGAAGAGAATTTCTTGTTCGTTCTTCCTTCAATACATTTTGTACATATAACTGTTCGTTCTTTGCGCATCATCATCAAAGAGAACAAAACTACGCGTCGAGAAGAGAAGTGGCGCACATAAAATCACGAAAGCGGTGCGAAAAGAAATCTTTTACTACCTCGTGCGCTCGAATTCTCGCGCACATCTTGGTTTCATTGGTCGCGAGAGAGAGTGTTCGGAGGAATTGTGGGAGAGCGCGCGATCGAAATTTCTCGAGGCAAAAAAGCGGAATTGTAGCACTTTTTATAAGCCAAAAGAGAGGAGCTTTTGCCGTTGAATTTTCACATCCGGGAGTACGAGGAAGAAACCTTAGCGCGCGCTTTCGAAACCCTTCATAAAAAAAGATCTTCGACGCGCCTTGCATTCCATCGCATCCATTCGATCCCAGCTCGAGTGGTTCTGTGCTTCGCGAAAAAGCGTTTCATCGACACGAAAGTAAGCGCGCGTAAAAAGGACCGAATCGTCGTAATTACCAAAAAGGGAGTCCTTCTGACTCACTCGAGAAAAAACGGGATATTTATTGGGAGATATTTTGAGTCTCACAGTAAAGAGGAAAAGAAAAAATTTATCACAAGATGGGGGCGAATACGACGAATAAAACCACCACCAGCGCGAACGAAAACAAGAACAAATATAAATCACCCACCGCTCCACCGGCGTTTAACACCAGCGCGCCAGGGCGCGAACGATTTTATAACTCGATCAAATTCGATTCGAGCGGCGACTTGCAACGAGCGAGCGAAATCGACGAACGGATGATTCGAGAGAAGTACGACCAAGACTCCGAGTTGGTGGATTTGGAGAGAGAGATTTTGACTGGTGAGGACGAAGAAAAGAAAGATGCCGCTCTTGGGTCGCTCGCAGTGAGAGGAGGTGGAGCGCAGCCGCCGTCCAGGTTGGGTAACGCCGCGGTCGGGAAGATGGTCACGAGGACGGAACAACGAGAAGCGAAAGAGATGACGGGGAATAATAATAATAATAATACTATAAACGAGAATAAAAATAACAAAAAAGATAAAGAAATGATGATGGAAGAGAGAAACAAAGAATCGAGTGGAGGTAAAGGCGGGAGCAACGATGCCACCGCCGCTGCTGCGACGGAAAAACAAGATTCAGGCTCCAACGACGACTCGAACAAACTCTCGGAGTCCAACGAGTCCAAGTTATTGCGTTCTCAGC
>JACLAA010005168.1_pt1 | contig 16872 bp, 7 predicted proteins | sample 8027891 | NCBI WGS metagenome assembly JACLAA01 (sample SAMN15724900, study PRJNA655200) | protist metagenome | isolation source: fluorescence activated cell sorting (FACS) single amplified genomes of... | place: Spain: Blaines Bay Microbial Observatory, Mediterranean Sea | collected 2016-01-19 | reverse complement strand
AGCAGGCAGCTTGCACTCTTAGACCCAAGGCTGCTATGGATCGACTACAGGCAGAGGGAAAGAAAGGAGGGAGGAGGTATGCCTCCATGTTACGCATGTGGATGGAGAGACTGACTCTCCAGGGTCCACTTCCCAAAGAAACTCTGTGGGATTGTGCTTTCTGCAGGTATGATCTTCCCCGAATCAGTTTTAAAGATTCTCCTCTTTTTTCCCCATTTTCACCCATTGTTTTTTAGGCTCTCTTTCCATCGCATGGTGAATCTGTTGGAACACCTGGACGATGGCTGCGAGGGGAACAATAAGGTCCCCAAGAGAAGGAAGGTTGTCGCCTAGGATCCAAACAAACAACTACATTTGTTTTGTGGATTTGAACAAATAAATAAACAACTGTTTGTCATTTTGTCTGAGATTAATCCGTTACCAGATGAGTCTCTCCTGAATCTCTCCGAGAGGAACCTTTTAGGTTTGATTAGAAGGCATCTCCCTCTTGTTTTCGGTTGATTCAAGTCCAATTTTTGAGCAAAAATGAATTTTTTTTGAACAGGTTGGTAATGTATTTTTGGGTCCAAAAATGACATATTTTGCGCGGGAAAAAGGTCCAAAAATGAAACATTTTTGCGCGGGGAAAAAGGTCCAAAAATGAATCGCTGGGCAACCTGTTGATATATTTTTTGTCAAAAATGATGTATGGGCAGTTTTTGCCTGAAAAATAGAGACTTTGGACCAAAAGACAAACGGCTGAGAATTTCGAGAGATGTGATTAACTGGCTTGTGATCCATCCACCTATACAAGATTTATCACAGAAGACTATTTGTTGTTTGTTCTTAAAAGCACAGCGTGAGACCAAAAACGGATTTTGGGTTTTTAAACAGGGAAGTCGAAAACAAATTTTCCTTTGGTTTGCTTCTCTGTTGATGAAACTTTCAGATTATATCATGGACAGAAAGCGACCTCTGTCCTTTCCGTTTTCTACACTCTGTGTTGTATCAGGTCAAACCGGTCTCGATCACATGGTGTTTCAATGAATCCCAGATGCGACACTGTTGTTTCTGATGAAAATGAAAAATGTTGGAAAACAGACAATTTTTGATTTTCTGACAGTTTTTGTATTGAGTTGTAAATTTCAACTGGTCACTTGGAGACAAAACTTAAAGTTCGACCTGAGCTTGTGTCTTATCTATTGTTAGCTACGGCTGGAGCTCTTGTTGTTCATATTTCAACATCTCATTCCAAATATTTCCCAAAAATATTTTGCTCTTGCGCTTTACTTGTGGAGAATATTAGTTTTGTAAAAGTGAGAGTGCCTTAGAGTTTGGAGCTGTGACCTAATTTTCAGAGAGTCCACGAGATGATGATGATGATGAAAATTATCATCCATCCCTTTTGATCATCATTATTTTGTTTTAAACGGATCATCATCACACTGTTCACCTTATATGGATGATGATGATGACTGATCCTGTACAGTGTTCCCCGGTGCTTGCGCCCAAAAAAGCTGATCTTTCTCAACCAGCAGAGTGGACGGTTCATGGGTTTTGCTGAACAAGATGAGCATGAAATGATGATGATGATTTATCCGTGATGATGATGATTTAGTTTTGGGGAAAAAATAGCCAGGCATCGTGATCATCAAAGTTGTTCTGAGCCAAGTGGTGGATTAGCTCGTTCCTTTCTCTCTCTGTCTGTTCTAAAACAATCTGATGTTCAGGGCTCTGTTTCACGACCCAATAGCAGTAGCAATGTATCACACAATGAAAGGCCATTTCAATAGGAATGTTGAAAAATAAGCCATGGCATTTCTTTCTACTCCTTATCCTTTTGTGTCTGCACGCAAGCGGTTCTTCTCTACGCTGGTATTCATTTTCTATGTGGAACTGTATGAATCTGTCTCTCAGATTTCTTTACCCTATATATAATACCAGTGTCCGGAATTATCTGCTATTTTCTGTGCTTGTTGGACAAATGTCAAAGCATTTTGGGGCAAAAATGCACTAAAATCATGAGGTTAATGCCATTTTTGTTATAAAAATGGCAAATGGAACAAGATTTAGTAAAGCTTGAGATATGGCTGGAGAAGTGATGTCAGCCTAGTCGTGGAAAAGAGCAATGATTGTGGAAAAGAGCAATGGTTGTGGAAAAGAGCAATGGTCGTGGAAAAGAGCAATGATCTTTCTTGTTGGTGATGATTGTGATTTATAATCATTGCTTTTATATTCAATTTAAGACCTTAGTCTGCAAACAACACAATTTCCTGTTTGAGATGATTGGTGATTGATATTGTCAGTTAAAAGCCGCAACACTCAGTTTTTTAGTGGTTTATTGTGAAAACATTTCGTTGGGAGGAAAATGCTGGAGTGTGACTTGTATTTAAATCAAACTCTCTGAGATTCCATTATGTTATCTAAGAAACACAATTTGCAGACTTGCAGATTTTGTGGAATATTGCAGACTCTGTTCATACAACAGCGTCCTCTCTCGGTTCTCTTGCAAGTTGTAGTTTGAAATCCGGTCACCAGTGCCCTGTGGGCCCCACAAACGTTTTGAAGCGATAGACACATCAGGGATCCTGGGAACAGAAGGTGCCCCTGGAGATGTATATATCTACCTTCAGGAATGGAGCCTTTTTCATACAAAGACATTGGAACACGACAAACACAAATTCAGACGCACACAAATTACAACATTTTTGTTGGAAGGTTGATTAAACTTGTGTTCTTTATTTTAATCATGGTTTTTATCTTGAATTTGTGGTGATTTACAAACCAGCACCACGCCACCTACAATCGTCCCGGCTAGGTTCAAATTCACCTGCCTGGAATGCGGGCGAGAGAGAGTGGGTTGTGCCTGGTGGTGCCGGGCCGATGACCTTCTCTTCAGCCGGATCTAGTCGGCTGGTGCTGCGCAATTCTGCCCAGGCAACCTTTTTGGGCCGACCTAGCGGGACATGAAAAGGTTTGGCGGCCTGACTCTTAATATGTATGACGGCACATTATTGTAATGTGCACATCAGCACATCAGCACATTAGCACATCTCAATGGGCACATCAGCACATCAGCACATTAGCACATTTTAATGGGCACATCAGCACGTCAGCATATTGGTACATTTTAATGAGCACATCAGCACATCAGCGTTGTGTCAATTATGAGCATACCATGCACTGTGTTGATACCATGAGCATACCATGAATGCATCAGCCATGTGTTAACCGACCTCACCATCAAATATCATGAGCATATTGGTATCTTTTAATGCTCTTGTTATGATGTCTGTTGAGTTATAAAGCCAAGGATTGGCCTTTTCTAAAATTTTTATTCTTCAGTATGTGAAAGTAAGAACTTGAAAAGAAAACAGGCGCGCTGCTTTCATCCTCATCGAATCCCAGTGATGAACTAAACAATTTTGTTGCAAAAGATGAAAAATGAACTAAACAAAGTTGCTTTCATCATCATTGAATCACAATGATGATCCATATTTCCATGGCGGATGGTCATGTCCATGAGCACACTTAGCAAATGAGATGAGGACTGTTTGCGCCATCTGTTGAGCTGAAATCAAAGTGAGATGGCCAGGTTGTTGGGTGACCTAGGTAGGGAGAGAGAGATCAGCCGGTTTCAGCGGCGCCCTCCACCTAACTCATGCCAACTTGGCCCTAAAAATCCAACTGCTGAACAGCTGACGTAAAATTATCGTGAGACTTCGAGTCATAGTTAATACTGATGCTTATGACTGTGTGTGTTTCACATTAGACTCAAGCCCTCTTCTAATTGCATAAAATTATCATGTGGTTTTGGTATGATGATTGTTATATGGTCAATGGGCCTATCTTTTTTGATGATGTTCATCCACATCACCACCATAATGGTGTTTGCTCGTTGGTCCTTGGCTCTGCTTTGCAATAAAGAGCTGTCGCCATCTTGCGGCCTCAAGGTCTGGTGGTCCGGACCAGTGGGTTTATACCTGGGGGCGCCAGTGCGCACTCTGCATGCACTAAACTGAGAATACAAATGCACGCGAATACACACTACTGCACACACATATTTTCGTTTAGGTGTCAGTAGTGCATTAAAAGCTTTATAAGCTCTTTTGCACCTAAGGCCGCGTCTCTCAAGTCTCTGAGACATGACTCGGTGGTGCTTTGGACACAGGCTAGGAGCCTTGTCCTTAAGAATGTTGTGAAACTACTCTTAAACTTTGGAAAAAACAAGTGCAGCTTGTTTCATGAAATATTACTACACCCAATCCATTTAGCCACAGACATTTTGTTGCAGGATATTCCTAGAGTATCTCAGGAATTGTTATTTAAAGGCCAAGTGCCTGTTACAAATCCTGCCACCTGCACATGTTTTTGATATCCGGTGCTCAGTAGGCTTTCACCCTGCAAATTGCCATCGATTGTAAGACACATCTTGGTGCAACTGGACGTTAAAGACAAACTGAAGATCTGATTTGTATCAGAGTTGCCTATGTGTGTGTGAGCACAGTACAAAGTTTTGCATTATCAATTGTGCCCTGCTGTACGGGTCAATGCAGAGTGTATCTCCGGCACATGCACATTGTACCGCATTGTCCACCTTGCACATATTGCACACACGGTATCCATTGTTGTCACACCATTACACGCCATCTGGTGTTGCTCACAATATTTTGGCAGAAGGGGATTGTGCAGTAGATGTGACCGGCCCACCAGGGGCTCCGCGGCGAGTTTGCAGCGCCACTAGCGGCCAATTGTACATCGTTTTTAACACACATTTTATACTACTTTATGTGCAGGAGATGTTCAACAGTTTATCTCCTCTTCAGAAAGTTTTTAGACTAAAACCCAAAGGTCAGTCCGGAGTACTCATTGACCCTTCCGTCAAACTATTGTAAAATGTAATTGGGCGGTGGATACAGAGCAGTTATTGCCATGCTTCAAGAGAGTGGCATTGTATTTCAACTACACACTTCCTAGGCGCTCTGTATTGTATTCATTACATTTCATGTACTCCATTGTGTTGTGCACAGTTCATGCTTGCGTCCCAATACATGCACATATTGGAACTGAAAAGGGCTGAGTGGTGCCCTCTGGTAAACCATTGTGTTACCAGGCTTGACCTGCCCAAGACTGGTTCTGGGCGCCGCCTACTCGCAGCCCACTCCCAGCTTGAAAGTACACGGCCTGTTCACCCTCTGAGTGGCATAATATAATACATTTATGCACAACAGGTGAATACTGTTCGTTTATATGCAGGGTATGTAAACATTTTTAACCCCTTTCAGAAATGCTTCGCATAAAACTCAAATGATGTTCATCTGTATCTGCCTGTTTTGCCACTCAGAGTTGTTGATATTTACAACAAGTGGTTGATTAAAGCAATGGGTGTCTGTGGGCGGTGGATATTCAGAAGTTATCTCCCGCTTTAAACAGAAAGTATTGATAGCAAGTACAGTGTAAAAGTGCTTTACTTTTGCTCTTTGTCTTTAACACATACATGCTTTGAAATGGCTTGGCAAGGATTCATACTCATAGATCCTCGCCACAATCTGCCACTGTGAAGGAGGCTACCACCTCACGGCAGTATTTAGAGGTGGGCGACCGACTTACTAGTCTACCTGGCCGCCTTGTGTAACTTGGGGTTACAGGAGTTACATAATAATGCAGGGCGAGAGTACATATCTCTACATTTACCATGATGGCCACCCACTTGCAGTTTGTGTAACTTTAACCATGATAATGCATAAGAATGCATGAGAATGTATACACCATGAGGATCATTATATTTGTCATCAACACCATCGTCACTATTTCCTGCAGGCTAACATTCAATTTGATTATGAAGCGTCCTCCCTAAGGAAATTGAGGCTATCCTTGGTTTTCGTAACTGTGATGTATTTGAGAAACTGTTTGAGAAAAACTTATGACTCCCTTATAATGGTGATTTATAGTCGGACAATCGATATCCTTTTATTGCCATCGTCGTGGCATCCCTCCATGTGTATATTATCACAACATGGCTTCTTGCACATGATCCACATGACAGTTACCCATGGTGAGAAACACTAAATATTTACACATGGGTCACATCATAGCGTCATCCGAACTCCCATCAACAAATTTCCGTCAATCTGGTGATGCATGTGTTAAGGTATTTTGTGAAAAGAGGAAATATCCAGCCTACAAGCGACATTTTCTGGTTGATCAAACCAGCATGACAGTCTCCCCTGTACATTTAGGGAGGTCCCTCCTTGTTTGGCGGAGAAAAAAGAAACTAAAATTTCATGGCAGCGTTGGTTTCAAGAATGTTCCCGTTTTTGAGACCACTCCTACAAAATCTTCATATTTTCCCATGTCTACATATGGGACCTATGCCGGACGGGCGGCTTATCCGGATAATGCAGGGCAGAACACACATTTTCATTGTGATCACATCCACAATGACGACTACCTCTGGCATCTGTCTACGGATCAAGAATCTTTTGCAAAATGGTCATCTGGGATTTAGCACATTTTCAAAACCAAGCAGTCTCCGTTAACGACCCAGTGTCATAGAGAACAAACATTTTGACACATCTTTTGAGCCACTATATACGTTGGCTAGAGGCCTCACAACTTTGTTTGGGTGTTTTAGAAAACATTTTAATTAGGATATGATCATAATGTCCGTGAGAATGATGATGATAATGATGATGATGATGATGGTGGCGGTACATGTTTGGTGCTTGCAAATACGAATAGAACCTGTCTGCGGACTGGCCTTCACTTTCTCTTTGCACACCGGCCCTCCCTCAACATCACTTATCACTGTTTGAGCAAAACTGTTTGAGAAAACTGTTTTACTTGGAAAACTGTTCGAGAAACAGCTTGCTGCACTGTTTGAGAAAATGCAAAATGCAACAGAAAATGTTTGAGAAAACAGTTTGAGAGAACTGTTTGAGCGAAACTGTTTGAGAAAACTGTTTGACAACTGTTTGAGACAAGATTATAAGGAAATGTTCTCCACAAGACTTGTCACATTCAATGGGGAACTTTTAGTCCCACAGTCTAGTGGGTTCTAGTTTCAATTAACTTGAGTAGATGTTTTCAATGATCAAATGATCATTACTCAGATAATTTCCATGAGGCTCAAATGGTCTCTTGTAACTCAAAACTGTTAACTTCAATGCAGAGCAATGCAAAGCACTGATGGTCTCAATGGACAATGCCAACAATGATAATGTTAACACTGTTAATTTCAATGAACATGGTAAAGATGGATAATCACCAATGTTAAATTCAATGGACCACAGTAAATACTGTGGACCACTGTTAAATTCAATGGACATGCATAATGCATGCACACTGTTAAATTCAATGTCTTCGAGCCAGTTTGATCCAATGAACCAAAATTTGCTCTCCAGCCCCACCTAAAGCTGGTGACTGCCACAACCCATGTCCATGCATTTTGAGAGGGTGATTCCTCTATGGAGCACAAGTGTGGGAGAACTCGGAGATGATGAGGGCGTTGCCCCAGAAAAAACAAACTACACTTCTTCAGAAAAGATAGATTTATTAATATAGGTTTTTGGGAATATAAGTGCTATCTTGATATTTGCCTTGTCTGGTATTGAGTATTATTTCCGGAAGAATTCACTATTGGCTAATTGCTTTCAAGTTGATAAGACCGTTTGGTTTTGATGGATGGAATTAAAAGGTTTTCATTTTACGTTGAAGCTATGACAGAAGTTTGAAGGAGATCAAATGAAGAAGATTAAGTAAGTTTCTGATAGAAGATCAAGTAAGTTGAATTTAACAGTGGTCGTCCTACACCTTTAGGCAGCTCCAAGAGTTCTGAACCTGGTTGAGCAGGCTGCAAGGCGTGCGATGGCGGACACCACATGCCTTAGTGGCTGACTGTGTCTACCCACAAGACAGATTTGCTTAGCTTTAAGCTAAATAGGCTAATAGCCCAATTTCAAGGAGCTGTCTGCACCCAGTAGAAATTTTCCTCATTGCCTTCCGTCAGGGTTTCAGGAACTGGATGGACTCCACTGCACAGCGCCGTCATGTCCGTCGACCGCAGAATTGTCGAGGAGCTGCTGATGAGAGGAGCCGACCAGAGCCTGAAGGGAAGCAAAAAGGACATGCAAGGAGGGGCAGATCTCACCCCTTATGACTTAGCTGTTGCCACAAAATTCAAGCACATCCAGGTCTTCAAAAAGATGCCAAAAAATCACAATCTCGGCAGAGCAGACATTCCGCCAAGCATCCCCCTGCCAAGCTGCAACATTGAAGACATTAAAGTCAGGGTGACACGTCAGGACACACAACAATATGAAGTGAAAATGATGGGAGAATTTTGCAACTTCTTCAAAAATTCCTTCCCTGGCTTTGACTCCAAGCACCTGAAGTTTCCTCCCGGATTCACATACGATAAGAAAAGTATGGGTGGTGTTGATGGACCAACAGATGTGAGCGGAAGACAGCTAGGTGCAAACACAGCAAGAGAGCGAGACAGAGCGGTTGTCGGCAGGAGAGGGGAGGAGATGACCGACGACGCTCTCCACAAAGCTTTCGGCAAAAGGACGAGCATGCTGTGGAACGACTTCGAACAAGACAAACTGTTCAAGATTGCGAGGGATTGTGTCAGGCATGACCTGGACAAAGCAAGAGAAAGAGACACCTCACTCCTTGATGTTCCCCTCCTTCCAGACGAGAGGTCTCTCCAAGAACTCTTTGGCATCGATATGACTCAATTGGAAAAGGAGGTTGACGAATTTGTCAAAGAAGTCTTCGCTGGCAACCAAAAAATGGCAGAAGGAGATTTGGACAAGGCCATCGATGACAAGTGCAAAAATCCAAAGAAAACTCCAGAGAGGGCAATCACGAGGCCAGCCTTTGATCTCCTTAGTCCAAAGGAACAAACTGACTACAGGGACAAGTTGAAGAAGCATGTCAAAAAAATCTTCAAGAAAGGCAAAAAAGACACAACGAAGAATAACATAAAGGATGTCAAACCAGCTGAGTTCGGGCACTACCTCATCAGATATTTCATGAGCCTCCTCAACAAGCAAGCAGAGTTCGACCACATCCTGGTGGACAAAGATTCAAGCTCGTTCATCCAGGTGGAGGTGAAGACCTACCCCCAGCAAGGTGGCATTACCAAGGAAGGAATGAAGGATCCGTTTATGAGCGCCAACCAGCAGCTGGGATCGGGAGATGCCCTTTTCCACAATATTCTTCACCCTGGCGCTAAGCTCGGATCTTCTTGGAGGAAGATAAACGTCATGTGCTTTCCCCTCGTCAACAACAGGCAAGAATTCAGGGACCATCTTGAAGAACCAATCGACGACGAGTTCCTCAAGTATGTCATGACAAAGGAGGAACTAGAAAACAACAATTTGAATTGGATGGAGGACTTGAAACTCGGAACCACAAAAGCACCAACTGAGGAGTACGAGAGGATCTTGGCTATCATCGTTGGTTCCGCTTATGTTGGCTACAACTCTCAAATCTTTGACCACCAGAAAGAGATCAGGAAGGTGCATGAAAGAGTTGTTGGAGCCAGGTCCGGAGTCACCCCTTTTTCTGATCCCTTGCCGGAACAGTTCAGCGGAAGCGATCTCCAGAACAAACCTCTCGGCCACATCATGAACATCATCTTCTGGAGCGAAGAACAGATGCAGCTGTTAGAGGACCTTAAAGGCCCTGGGTCTCTTGTTCTCTGTGGAGATTATGGAGGTGGGAAGACCTCTGTCATGGTGTCTGCCGCCCAGAAAGCTGCAAGAGATAGGTTCAAGGTATTTGTCATCACCACAACATCGTTTGAGGAGACCGTTGACACCGGTTACATCCTGGACGTGGCCATGAAGGAGAAATTTGGGAAAATGGTCTGGGACGAAGAAGTGGACTTGACCGTCACTTCCCTCATGGACATTCACAAGGAGCTTGGTCTTCCCTTCAATTCTTCTACAACTGACCTCATTACAAAGTTTATGGAGGCTCATGGCGACAAAGAGAAAGTAAAGATATTTTTCGACGAGTTCCCTGTCAGCAAGGGTGACCTGGAGGCTGTGAAGAAGAACAAGGAGGGAGAGTTGACCAGGATGCTGAAGGCAATTGATGATGGAAGCTGCCAGGCATACGTCTCCCTCAAGACTACTTGTCTTCTTGATACAGTTTTTGCCCCTGGACCCAAAACAAAGCGGCTCAGAGAAGTTGGTGAAAATGTGTCCACCGAAGATCTGAAGAGCTACATTGAAAGGCAAACAAGCTGTAAAGTCAAGGTTCTCAGCCAAAGAATGAGGAACACTTCAAAGATCGGGAAAGCTGTGGTTGCAAAGATGGAGGACTACGCTTTGAAACACGAAGGAACCTTTCCCGTTGCACGAGTTCTCCTGGAAGGGAAAAGTGAGAACACAGTTCCTGGAGAAAGACCTGATTGTGTTGTTGGAGAGCTTGGTGGGTACACGCCCAACATGGCCAACATTGCAATGTGCTTGAATCTTTCACTCACAAAATTGCTCCACCTACCTTTGTCTGGAGAGCCAGCTGAGAAACTGCCCCCGCATATTGCCATACTCTGCGGTGATAGCATACAGCCGAGAGAGGTTTGGAAAACAATTGATTACCTCAACATCAGGCCTTGCCTTTATGACGGAGGTGTGAAGATGTACAGCTACGCAACAGCACACCACTACGATTTCTCGGAAAACCAACCTCATCCGACAAACCAGCAACGAGCCAACTTGATCCAGTGGATGGAGGGCCCTGGCGGGATCTTGGTGACGCACAACAGGTTGTTCGCTGGGATGGAGGCGCCCACGGTGGTGCTGATCACCAAAACCCTCGGCACCAATGAGACGGCAGTGAGGAGCGGGATGCTGAGGGCTGTCGCCAAGCTGGTGGTGATCAGTGATAGAAGGGACACGAATATTGAGATGGTTCAGAAGCACTTCGACGTGACGGAGTTACCTGACGTCAATGCAGATTCGGATTCAGATGAGCCATAGTCCATCATGCCAAATACTGATTTCTTCCCTGTTTTCTTCTATTTACACACAAATTTTAGATGATTTAGAAACATTTCAAAGTGGAAGACATGGCATGGAGATGATAATTTCAGCCCCACTGCAGTGCACTGGAGGCACTTTTTCTGTGAAAGACTATAAACTTATATATTCCTCATGGTATTTTTTATTGATGGTCCAGAATAATTTCTTTTAAATAAAGGAGATACAAACATACATAGGCATTTCATTTCAGCTTCAAATCAAATTCTTTACTTTTTCAAGATCTTGGCCAAACTGAAAAGGCTTAATCAGCATTTTTTCGAAACCGCCGCGTGCAGCAGTAAATCTTTGTTGTTGTTGAAAAATGTTGCTTGTTTTGTATTTCTGTGACCTCAAGGAGCATTTCCGAAAGTCGAATAAGAAAACCCTCCGAAAGAAAAAGGTCCCGGTCTTGCTGCCCTCAAGGGTCATTGCACCTTTAATGGGGTGGGCCGGCGCAAGAGATGGTTGGTTGGTGGACCTGAGCCCGCGCTACCACCGCGCCACAGAAACTACCCATTGTATTATGCAGCATTTCTCTCTCTTGTCATGTCGCATTTCTCTCAAATATTGTAAAATTTATTTGTGACACGTTGTACCTGAGCCGACCACTCCAGCCAAACCGCTCAATTGCATTTCCCGCCTTTTTAATGAGCAGCTCTCCCCTCCGAAGATGCCAAGAACAGCCAATTTCCTACCAATATCTGATCCTTGGATGCAAATCTAGAAGACAATTGAAGTTGCGGTGATTGCCATCAAGTACCGTCCCAAGTACAGGTAGACAAGATAGATAGGCTCCTTTGGGAGGAGAGAGTGCGTGTACTCAAACGTACTTCCGAGTTCATTGGAGAGGCTTGTGGCGCGCTTTGTCCTAGTTTTAACCAGTTGTTATTTGCTGAGCAGTCTCTCAGATCTTGAGAAAGAATTACTTGTTGCAAATCGGATCTGTCTCAAACGGATTTGCTGAAGAGGTTTCCAAAGGCAACCTTGAAAAGAACAAGACATGTCTGCATCTGACATTTGGTTGAATGGTTATATTGGGTTCACTTAAAAGAGTCTGATAAGTTTTTGCATGTCATGCCGATGCCCATCGGTGCAGAAAATGTCTGACCAAAATACCAAAATGAGGGAAAAGAAGCATGATATTGGTTCGGCTGCATAAAACTGTGGAGACGATTACGTAATACAGGTTACTCCGGATTGTATGGCTTTATGATAAAAACAATGCTGTTTTGTCGTGTCGGCCTACTCGCGAGTAAAGTTTCATCAGTAGTTGCATTTTCCCGAGGTAGGATTGTAAGAATGGCAACGACGTACCATTTTGTTTTGGACGCTGCTGGTGTCGCGCGCCGCTCCACTCTTTACTTGCAAGTTCAACGGCCTCAACAGGCTTTCACCCGAGACAACCGGGGCAATGAGATCAGGCAAGAGGAGAATGACACCGAGGTCCAACCAAGGCCAACCTTGGAAAGGGTGGATTTTCTGGTCTGGGCTTCAAGAGAGGAAGCGGGGGTTTTGAATCGACAGCCGGCAAAGCTTCTTAAACCCTGAGGCGGTTAGCAACAGCACTCAGTGCTTTGCGCTTGGTTGAGACTCCGCCCCCAGTCCCTGACCAGACTCCAACCTGGCCACTGCTGCAGGTGCTGCTGCCATTTGGAGCACCTGGGCAGATTATACAACTCTGGTCAGAAAATACTCACAAGTACCTGACACTGGATCTTCACCATGGTGCTGCTACTGATGCTGGCATCAACCTCTCTGCTTCTTCAATCCACCACTGCCATCCCTCTCACCGACAAAGATGGAAAGGTGACATTGTCAAACATTCATGATACGTCCATCATGGAGTTGATCCCAGGTGTGGCAATGTGACAACCCATTCTACCAAAAGCTGGCGCCCCTTGAGTGGCAGAAGGAGTGCGCAGGCAAAATCATATTTTTTAATCGATCTTTGTGTCGTTGGAAAGCTGGAGCACTTTCTCATATTTGATTCTACAGGCATCGTTCTTCCAGTCCGAAAATCTCCCTCTGACAAAAGACACGGACCCGTTGCTGTGAAAGATGGCCCCGTTCAGTTCCCAAAGTATTGAACTTTTATTATTCAGCTCTTATAAAATTCCTTCATCTCATTAAACATCAGGGGTAGCAGCAGCAACAGGAGGCCTGGTGGCCCAACCAAGAAGGAGAGACCCCTGAACCCAGAGGAGGTGGAAGCCATGAAGAACCTGGAGAAGAGGGTCAAGCGCTACCTTCCCGTTGAGCTCGATGTCGATACAAGTTACCTCAACAATACTCAGGTTCACCTAGCTAGGCAATGAATTCAAAAAGTTTGTTTGTTTGTTTGACCACACTTTTCATTTCAGGAGCAAGTTCTTGAATCTCTGATCAATGCTGCTGCCTTCATGGATGACATCTTTGAGACCCAGGTTGGTTTCTCTCATGTCTCAAGACTCCGAACAAAAATTCCACATTAACAAACAACCAGGTGTGGAAGGGTTCTAAGGATAAGAAAGACCAACTGGAAGATGAGGCGAGCTGGAATAAGCTTGCGAGGTTTTCATCTTTTCCTCACTTTTTTTATTTTTTTGTTCCACACTTGGGTCATTCTGCTTTTTTGCCAGGCTGCAGTTGAAATATTGGGAGATCATGAAGGGGCCATGGGACCGGTAAGAGGACATTTAGCTCAAGCATTTTATATAAGATGCAACGCTTTGACACTCTTGTTCAGAACTGACCAGAACAAACCATTTGCTATCGACCGACAGAAGCCCGAGGGAGCCGGCTTCTATTCCGAAGGCCTCAGCTACAAAGAGTTCAAGGTTTTTATCTCTCTGGAGGGACCCGAAGACCTGAAAGCATGTTGACCGTTTGTTCCCAGGTTTGGATGCAGCTGCACCCTGACCAGCGGGAAGCCCTTGAGTCCCCGGTGACCGTTGTCAAGAAGGTCGAGCAGGCGGCTCAGTATCCGGTGAGGAAGAGGCTGACGGAGGATGCTTTTGTTGTTGTTGCTGCTGTTGGTGTTTTGTGGTAGTGTTGTTGCTGTGTTTTTTTTTACAACATATTATGGAAAGGTGCCACTGGAAGCTGTACCCTATAGCGAGGAATATGGTGAACATCTGAGTGGAGCCAGCAAGTATTTGAAAGAGGTGGTTACATCCTTTGATTTTTATTGAAGAAGAATAAGCTGTTTGATAGTTTGGTTTTCATGCAAAGTCTGTTGATATTCATAAAATAGAACAAATCTGTTTGAAAAGCTGCTTTCCCAGGCAGCTGACAAGACTGACAACCCGTCTCTGGCTAAATTCTTGAGAGCAAGAGCTCAGGTATCAGAATATTAGCAAATAATTGATTTCTTATTCTTGATTCCTTTGTTTTTAACAAACATATCTTATTGTTGGGCATTTTTTCTAAACTTCATTTTTGGCTCTCATTGTGAAGGTTCACTTTAAAGTTGCTGTTTCCAGGCTTTCCTGGACAACCAGTACTCAGAGTCGGACCGACTTTGGCTGGACGTGGACTCCAGGTGAGCATGATTCCAAACACAAACACAAAATATGATTCCAAACACAACACGTCCAACACAAACACAAAATATGATTCCAAACACAACACGTCCAACACAAACACAAAAGCTGGTTTCAAACACAATGCACAAACACAGCATATATAAAAACTCCAGGTGAAGATGAAACATGTTTGTAAGATGCTCATTTTTCTACATCTTGGGATTAAAAATGCAAAGATATATATTTTTCCCATTTCTCAGGGTCCAGATTGCCATCGGTCCTTACGAAGTGAAGGAGGACTCGCTCGCCGGTCTGAAGGCGGCGTTCGAAGCTTTTGTTTACGTTTCCGACCAAAAGTTTGAGTTCACGTCCAACAAACTCCGCACCTTGCTGCCGGAGTCCCAGGTATTAAGTCTCAGGATATTTATCAACTATCATTTCATGACAAAGGTTATTACAGTGGATATCGTAGATTAGATTTTGGTTGACCAGCATTTGCTTACAAATATCAAACTCCTGGCCAGACTCAGATTGATGGGTCTTTTTGCTGGAAATACCAAAAAGCCACAAAAATGCAAATCGAGTTGAAAAACCATTGGTCTACACAGGAAACAATTCAGACAATCCTGGGGAAACATGTCAAAATATCCACAAACGAAGAAAGTGGTTGAGAACTCTTTTTTTACAGGAAGCTCTTGAGAGTTCTTGGGCGAACACCGCCGAGTTGGAGAGGAATCTGCCAATTCCAGATGAATTGAGGAACCAGTAAGGCTGCTTCCGGATGATTGCCATAAATTACGTGGACAATTGGACCCAGGGATGTAACAGGATGTACAATGTACTTTCAGGGAAATATTGACCCGCCAATTGACCGGAGTGCGACCTACGATCCACATTGGCGAGCTGATCTTCGCCTCTGGCGATGCCATGAAGGACGTCATCACCTTCGCCTTTGACCTCCCCAAAGACAACAAGGTAAAGTTCCTTTCGCATGGAATATTTCGGGATATGGATGAAGATTGACAAAAATATCTTTAACAAAGACAGTTTTCCGTTTCTCCAGGTGAGGAATGAGAAGGGCTCCCGGAAAGTGATCATGAGGAACGTCGTCTTTGCCAAGTTCGATGCGATCCTCGCCCCCATGGCTGTGAAGATCATGAAGGAGAAGCAGATCCCTCTCCTCGACAACGACGCCTTCTTCCTCAACATCCTCTACAACCAGATCTCTAGGAGCCTCGGTCCTAAGTAAGATGTTTGTTTCCAACAAATATATGACAGCATTTTATATGCTGATATTTTTTTTGTCAGGTACGTTGGTAATGACGAGAGCAAGGGGGAGATCAGCAAAGTTCTCGGCAGCGCAGCAGCACCTCTGGAGGAGGCCAAGGCTGACGTGATGGGAGTGTGGAACATGCTCTACAAGGTGAAGATGGAAAACTAATTCAAGTCTACATCCTCAGCATCCTTAGTGTCCTTGCCGTAAAATGGATTCTTCAAACTTTTTATTCAATCGCCTCAAGCTCATCAATAGTCGTCCTCATCATGATACTCCAGTTCAACAATGGAGACCTACCTGCCGACCTTCGCAACAAAGTCCTCTTCACTTACATCACCTCCTTGCTCAGGTAAGACCCGACAAAATGGGGTTTTGCTAAAAATTCAATCATCTATTAGATCTTAAAGATCTTGTTCTGTTCTGGTGGTAGTGAAGCTAAGCTTTATTAGCCCATCTTGCATCTTTTCCTTTGTGGAGACTGCGAAAGAAAATATTCTTCTCAAAACTTAATGTGTGTTCTCCCCCAGGAGCGTTCGCTTTGGCACAGAATCTTCACAGGTACTGAAGCATTACCATCTTCCATCGCGGGTCTATCTTGTTGCCTCAATTTCATTGCAAAGCCTCTTTGATAATCGTTTCATCGGGACTTTTCCAACGTTCCACTTTCTCAACTAGGGCTTGGCGGCAGCCGTGCAGCTGAACCAGTACTTGGAAGAGAACGCGATCGTCCAACTGGACCAAAAGGCTGGCAAGGATCAGGGCAAGTTCCAGGTGATTGTTTTTGGAAACAGAAAGTTATTTTGTATTTTCTTCATTCCCATTTGATGTTTGTGACAAAAGACACAATATGATTATTGCGCAGGTGAACTTCAAGAAGCTGGAGAACTCTGTGAAAGATTGCGTGGAGCAGTACGTTACGTTGCAACACTCCGGAGACAAGGAGGCGGTTGATAAGTAAGTTTTTGAATTGTCAAAGTTTTATTTCTTTTTTTTAGCATCGCTCTTGAGCGATGCTCTTGGTGTCACAGCAGTATAGGATAACCATCCATCCCATCCATCCATCCAATCCGACATTTAG
>JACLAA010005308.1_pt1 | contig 16890 bp, 13 predicted proteins | sample 8027891 | NCBI WGS metagenome assembly JACLAA01 (sample SAMN15724900, study PRJNA655200) | protist metagenome | isolation source: fluorescence activated cell sorting (FACS) single amplified genomes of... | place: Spain: Blaines Bay Microbial Observatory, Mediterranean Sea | collected 2016-01-19 | reverse complement strand
CGGACGGGTACGCACTACAAAGTGTGTCGCGGAGCCCTTGGCGTAGTTGGTCGGCGACGGTGCAGCCGCCCGCGCCTGCTCCGAACAATTTATCGACCTTCAGGCGCTGCGAATCAAGTTTCACGATGGCGCGCGCGTACAACCGGATATCGCGCGGGACGAGCTTCGCCAGCAACTGGAGCTCCTCCTTATCTAAATCTTTGAGGTTGGCCGAGGGGACCTTGTGGCGCTCGTGGGTTAAGCGAGGACCTATTTCCGTACTGCCGCAGCGACAGTATTCTAGTTTTGAATGCGTCGTGAGCATCCTCAACAAACACGCGGATTGGGGATAAGCCTCGGCCAACCCAACAAAATAGGCTCTACCGAGCGAAGCTAGTGCTTTGGAGAGCATGGGCGGATGCTTGGGCACGGTCCAGGCGGACTGCGCCGTCGCCAGGTATCTCGTTTGGATATCTCGCGAGTGGTAGCAGGCGAAGGCGTAGGTCGCGTTCCGGTTCAAGAGTCTCTGGGCCCACAGCGTGAGCCCCGCCTTCACGCCCGCGCCGCCTTGGCGCGGAAAGCCCTTATCTTGAACTCGTATACTATACTTGCACATGAGGAACTGCGAGTACGCCATTTTTATCGGATGCCGTAACATCAATACTAAACGTGTCCGCGGGTAGGATTGGACCAGGTGCTGCGTATAGCCATGCCACAAAGCCTTCTCGTGCGAGCCTTTGAGGATCGCGCCCCTCGGTAGGTGTCGGGGCGAGTCCTTCATGAACGACGCGCCGGCATTCTTCGGTATATGGACGAAGATGTAGAGGTACTTGTTGACGATGGCCGACGAGTTGAGCGTGCCGCGCCACTTGACGCCGTCGCTCCGCGAGAGGCGGCGGCGGCGCTGGTCGGCTTCGGTGGCATCGCGCGGTGCTCGTGCTGCCCCGGTGCCAGCGTGGGTGTACGGCAACGCCACGGCGGCCGCGTTTAGGGGTGGCTGCCCCATTGTTGTGGGCATCACTGCCCCTGCGGCAGCGATGGCCCAGAGTCTCCGCATGGCCGTAGCTATGCAACCATGGTGTGGCAGCGCATCGGTACGCGTTCTTTTGCGCCGATCCGGCCAGAGCACAAAATTGACTGCTGGCTAGTGTCTTACAGGACGCTAGCTACTGCAATTTGCAGTCGTGCGACGCGAGGAGCAATTGCGGCAGCCTACAGCTGGTCGAACCGTTCACTGGAAGCACTCCTTGCTCGCGAGCCGCGCCGCACTGCAGGAAGCGTCCTAGTGGCACCACCTCAAGCAGCGCTGCAAGCCGCCAAGAGCCGTCGTCCGTCGACCCGTCGTGCGGGCGGTAGAAACCGATGCGTCGCGCGGCGCTGACGATGCTCTCGCTGCGCGCCGCGAGGGCCTTCCTGCGGCCCGCGGTCCGCCCGGCGCTGCGCCGCGCCGTCGTCTTCTCGACGACGGAACCGCAGCAAAAGAAGAAGAAGAAGCAGCCGCAGCAGCAGAAGAAGCAGCAGAAGGTCCAGAAGGGCGCCGCGACGCAGGCCTCGGACTCGATCTGTAGTGCCTCCGAAGATTTTAGCCAATGGTATAGCGATGTCATCCGGCAGGCGGACATGGTCGATAGTAGTCCGGTGAAGGGCTGCATGGTCATCAAGCCCTGGGGCATGGCCGTGTGGGACGGCCTGAAGGATGCTCTAGATAGGAAGATCAAGAAATCTGGGGCTGAGAACGCGTACTTTCCTCTACTCATCCCTCGATCATTCTTGTCCAAGGAGGCGGAGCACGTCGATGGATTTGCCAAAGAATGTGCGGTAGTCACGCACCACCGCCTGAAAGGTGGTGATGATGGCTTAATACCCGATCCCGACGCGGAGCTAGATGAACCCTTGATCATCAGACCCACCTCCGAAACGATCATCTGGCACATGTTCCAGAAGTGGATTTCGTCGCACAGAGACCTACCTCTCAAGATCAACCAGTGGGCGAACGTGGTCCGGTGGGAGATGCGGACAAGACCCTTCCTACGCTCTTCGGAGTTCCTCTGGCAGGAGGGGCACACGGCGCACGCTACCTCCGAGGAAGCTATTGCCACTGCCGAAGAAATGTTGGATGTCTACGCTGAGGTTGTCGAGAATATTTTAGCGGTACCAGTGGTCAAAGGCAAAAAGTCGGCCATTGAGAGATTTGCCGGCGCCGACGAGACGTACACGATCGAAGCCTTGATGCCCAACGGCTGGGCTTTGCAATCAGGCACCAGTCATTTCTTAGGGCAGAACTTCGCCAAAGCGTTCGAAGTGTATTATCAGAACAAGGAGGCGAAGCGGGATCTGGTCTGGGCGACGTCCTGGGGCGTGTCTACTAGGTTGCTTGGGGCTTTAGTGATGACGCATAGTGATGATGCGGGGTTGGTGCTGCCTCCTCAAATTGCGCCGGTGCAGGTGGCGCGCGGCGTCCTACGATGTCTGCGCGATGGCGTCGTCGCATTTCGGAACGAACGCGCAGCGATGGCGTCGCGTCGATGGCGTCGGGCGCCGCCCATACGCCATCGCCGCGACCACACTCACTCCCTCGTCGCGTCGCGTCGATGGCGTGCGGCGCCGTACGCTCACCGGTCGATATCTACGCAGGTCGCTCTCGTGCCCATCGTCAAAGGTATGGACAAGGACCCCGAGGGCACCGCTACTGTTATGTCGTTGGTCGACAAGGTCGTCGACGAGTGCGAATCAATGGGAATTCGTGTCAAGGTCGACGACAGGGAGAACATGCGGCCCGGCGCCAAGTACTTCGAGTGGGAGCGGAAAGGGGCTCCACTAAGGTTGGAGGTCGGTCCTCGGGATGCTGCCCAGAATGTGATGGTCGTGGCGTCTCGTTTAGGAGGTGAGAAGCAGACCATTGCCGTGGACGAGGTGCCTTCCTATCTCAAACAACGGTTGGACGAGATGCAGGCGAAGCTGTTTGCTGATGCTTCTCAGAGATTGAAAGATAGAACAATTGATATTGCTACGTACGAGGAAATGAAGTCAAAAATTGCGGACGAGGACCTCGGCTTCTTCCGCGTCCACTGGAAGGCTGATAATGAGAACGAAAAGGCGATCAAGGAGGACTGCGCCGCGACGATCCGATGCTACCCTTTGGATGCTCAGAGCGATCTAGAAGGCAAGACGTGCTTCTACTCGGGCGAGCCGGCGACGCACGTTGCGCTGTTCGCGCGGGCATTCTAATTCTTGTTCTTAGCCTTCGTGCTACTAGTAGGGGGTTCGGGGTTTAGCGCTTGCGGACGCCGAGCGGTCTTTTGGTCGAGACGGCCTTGATGCCCTGGGCGTTGGCGTAGGACTTGGTCTTCTTGCGCACCATGAGCATCTTCGCGCGGCGGCGGTTCCGGCCGGCCGCGGCGGCGGGCGCGAGCGCCGGCGGCGGGTGGAACGCTCCCGGCGCCGGGTTCCGGAGCAGCGCCTGCTGGAAGGCGAGGACCAGGGCGTCGGGCTTCTTGGCCTTGTGGGCGTGCTTGACATGGCGCGGCGCGCCGTCGCCGTCGCCGCCTGTGCGGAAATCAACCAGTGAGTAGGTTGCGACGAGCGTCGGGCGCCTAAAGTTTGATTACCACACGGCTCGCTGCGAGCAGCGGGTCTTAACGTCTTCACCATCTCGCCGGACAGAGCGCGATCAATCGCCCGCGCGACGTGGACTGAGGGGCGCTTCAGGCGCATACGAGTGCGATGCGGTGTACCTATGGCGCGGCTGGTCAACGCGCGGGTCTCTACGTTTGCGAACGGCCTCTCTAGGTCAGGGGCGGCTCTCTCAAGGGGCTGCGGCGGGCAAAAGTCCGTGACGGCGTCGCGCAGTGAGAAAGTGCTCCTGTCTTGGATCGGTCCTCACGGCTAGCCAGCGTCGAGATAGATGACCACCGCGAAAGACGGAAGTAACGAAGGCCGGCTTGCACTCCTGCCAGTGTCTGTGACGCTGCTGGTTGACGAGCGGCGTCGCGTGGGGCCGTGACAGCGTGTTCTTGCAAAGCTTGGGCTGCCGGAGAGGCCGCCGCGGGAGAGCTCGGATGGCTGTATAGACTCGTCAGGCACCCTTGCGAGGCAGTGGCTGGCTCTTCTTCAAAGGCCGAGGTGGTGGTCGTGTCCGAGTCCGCCGCGCGGCGACCGCTGGCTCGGACTCCTCGGCGACTCCCTCAGCGACACACACCGAGCACCACGCCATCGACGCGACAAAGAAAAATCAACACACAAGCTACTTAGAACACCTCCACCCCGCTCTCGACGTTCGGCATCGTAACAACCTCGGAGATCTCGATGTAGCGCGGCGCTCGTAAACGCCGTCTCTTCGGTATTAATCGAGACACGATCACCACACAAAGAAGAAACAGCAACACCGCAGAAACGGCCCGCACCATCTTCAGGTCCCGTCCCGGGGCCACGTCCTCGACGACCATCAGTGATGGAGTAGCGTGCGCATTTATAAGACGCGCGTACCAAGCGAATGATCTCTTGGGAGATCTTGACAGAGTCGCATAGTCGACGAAGACCAGCCCGAAGCGCTTCGAGTAGCCGTCCGCCCACTCGTAGTTATCTAACAAACTCCAAGCGTAGTAGGCTCGCACGTCGGCGCCCCGTTGGATTGCGGTAGCGACGCCGTCGATGTGCGTTCTCAAGTAGTCGATCCTCCATAGATCGTCGCGCTCGTCTTCGCCGGAAGGCTGGTCGCACCCATTTTCCGTGACGGCCAGTGGCAAATTGTATCTATCTTGCAACCACAGGAGGACATCCGTCAACCCACTCGGAGCCACATACAACCAGGACGAACCACCGACGACGCCAATCTTTGGATCGCCCTCGGACGGTCGTCTAGATGTCGCGAGGTGGTACTCGTTATTCAGCGCGGGAATGCCCGCCGCGTCGCCCACTGATGCCGCAGGATAGACGGCGTCCGCCGCGGCGACATAACGACTGGTGTAGTAGTTGACACCTAACATATCAACAGAACCCTTGAGTAGTGTTTGTTCTTCAGAGGTAAACTGGGGGAGTGCCGGTGCCCTAGCTTTGAGGGATGGCGGGTAGTCCCCGACCACTATCGGATCTATGAACCAGGCCCACTGCGCCTCCATGAAGCTCGACGCGGCATTCATATCGTCGACGCTCCCTTCGCGGAGCGGCCAGGCCATCCAGCCGCAGTTCACCATGTCTATTGAGTAACCTGTTGGAAAGCGTGCCCGGAAGCGAGAAGCAGCGTGCGCATGTGCTAATAACACGTGGTGCGCCGCTAGTAATGGTTCGGTCTCGGAGTCGCCATCAGCACATCTCGATCGATCCGAACATCGACCAGGCGCCATGACGCCCGTGCCGTAGCCGCCCCCCACAAAGGTCAGGGGCTCGTTGAACGTCGTCCACGTCTTGACTCTATCCCCAAACAATGCAAAGCATCGGTCTGCATATGCAGAAAAGTCCTCAATTATTGAAGGAGAGAGCCATCCACCATACTCTTGCTCAAGCGTAAGGGGCAGGTCCCAGTGGTACAACGTCACTCGAGGCTCGATATTTTTTTCTACCAGTAGATCCAGCAACGCCGAGTAGAACGCGACGCCCTCCTCATTCAGAGTCCTTCCGTCCGGAAATAAACGAGACCACGACAAGCTCATACGGTAGTGTTTGATGCCCGCCTTTGCCAGTAAATCAATATCTTCTGGATAGCGATGGTAGTGGTCGTCGGCGACGTCGCCGCTATCGCCATCGTGGGTCTTTCCCTTTTCGTGTGAAAACGCATCCCAGATGCTCGGGCCGCGGCCGCCTTCTTGTGCGGCGCCTTCGATCTGGTAGGCGGCGGTCGCGGCGCCGAAGGCGAACGTCTCGGGGAGCTTGAGTAGATTCGGCGGGAGCGCATCTACCGTAGCGGTTGTGGCGGCGCCGGCCGTTGCCAAGCCGAGGAGCGCCGTCAGGGCTCCCAGCGCCATTGCGCGCAGCGGTTTTGGGCTGCTGCAAGGGTGTGGGGCCAAGGTCAAAGTGGAGCGGCGGCCTCGTGTCCAGCAAGCTGGTCGTCGTAAGCACTGTTGCAGCGCGCCCGCCCGCCGGCCAACGCGTTGCAAGTGCCTTTAGGCCGTGTTTGCAGCGGCGTGCTGATTAACTTTTTTAGCTAGCCGCGTAAACACACTAGTATTTCGGAGAGTGATTCATTTTGGCGGCAACCTCGCTGCCAAATACATCGCAAAACTGGCTCTAAAGTAACGATCGAAGCACCTCGCGGCGCTACTGCGAGCATTATTTCAAACCGAGAGCTTTAAGACCGTAAAAAGCGACCATGGCGTGGCGTCGCCTCATCGGCAGCGGCAGCGCAGGCGCACGGACGCCGAGGACACCATTGCGCGCGTTGTCCGCGGCCCCCGCTTCCGCCGATTTAACACGGAACATCGGCATCTCCGCGCATATTGATAGTGGCAAGACGACGCTAACCGAGCGCATCCTGTACTACACGGGCCGCATCAACAACATCCATGATGTCCGGGGCAAGGACGGCGTCGGGGCCAAGATGGACTCCATGGATTTGGAGAGAGAAAAGGGCATTACCATACAGTCAGCAGCAACCCATTGCTCTTGGAACGAGAATCACATCAATATCATTGATACGCCGGGTCATGTCGATTTTACCATAGAAGTGGAACGAGCTTTGAGGGTTTTAGATGGCGGCGTTTTGGTGCTGTGTGGTGTTTCTGGAGTGCAGTCGCAATCTTTGACGGTTGATCGACAGATGAAAAGATATGATGTCCCCAGAGTGGCCTTCGTGAATAAACTAGATAGAGCCGGGGCGAATCCGGACAAAGTCGTCGAGCAGCTCCGGGAGCAGATGGCGCTGCATGCTTGTGCTGTCCAGATGCCTATTGGATTGTCAGAAAACCACGAAGGTGTTGTGGATTTAGTTAAAAGGGTAGCGTATACCTTCAAGGGCGTCAAGGGTGAGGAGGTCGAGGAGACGGACGTACCTTCTTCGTTGTCTGACGAGGTCGAGGAACGGCGGAATACGCTCATCGAAGCTGTGGCGGACGTCGACGATGCTCTCGCGGAGTTGTACCTCGAAGGTGACGAGATTGATGCCGACGTGCTGACGGAGGCCATCGGGCGAGCGACGAAAGCAAGGGAGTTCGTGCCGGTTTTTATGGGTAGCGCGTTCAAGAACAAGGGCGTCCAGCCTTTACTAGATGGCGTCGTGTCGTACCTGCCGGCGCCTACTGCTCGAGAAGGGGTGTGTGCACTGGATCTGGAGAACGACGAGGCCCCGGTACCCATAGAATGCGACTCGGATGCACCTTTACTAGCTCTGGCGTTCAAGCTCGAAGAGTCGCGCTTCGGCCAGCTTACCTATGTGAGGATCTACCAAGGCACGCTAAAAAAGGGCGACTACATCCAGAACGTACGAACTCGCTCTAGAACGAAAGTACCAAGGGTCGTACGGATGCACGCCGACGACATGGAGGAGATTGACGAGGCGAGTGCGGGTGATGTGGTGGCCATTTTTGGCGTGGAATGCGCGTCCATGGATTCGTTTGTCTCTGGCGAGAAGCGAGGTGAATCATCACGACTCGCGATGGCGTCCATGTATGTACCAAGACCTGTTATCAGTTTAGCGGTAGCGCCGAAGAAGGGCGCGCCTCCCAACGTGGTGGATGCCTTCGGGAATGCTCTACAAAGGTTCACAAGAGAGGACCCTACGCTGCGGGTCCACGTCGACAATGAGTCGAAGCAGACTATTATTAGTGGCATGGGCGAACTCCATTTAGATGTTTATGTGGAGAGGATGAAGCGCGAGTACAACGTCGAAGTGACCGCGGGTGAGCCCCAGGTGAATTATCGCGAAGCTATTACTCGCAAAGCTACTTTTGATTATTTGCATAAAAAACAAACTGGAGGTTCAGGCCAGTATGCCAAAATCATAGGGTACATCGAACCGATTGAGGAAGAGACTTTCGAGTTTGTGAATGAATGTGTGGGGACGAATGTACCCTCGGAGTTCATACCCTCGGTGGAGAAAGGGTGTCGAGACGCGATCGCGAAGGGCGATCTCGTAGGGTTTCCCGTCGAGGGTTTAAGGGTCGTGTTGCAGGACGGGGCCGCCCATGCCGTCGATTCTTCGGATCAGGCTTTTAGGGCTGCCGCTTTATACGCCGTGAAAAAGGCAATCGGGGAAGCGGGCGCCAAGGTCCTCGAACCGGTCATGGCGCTCGAAGTGAGCGCCCCGACGGAGTTCCAGGGCGACATCATGGGCTCCATTAATCAGCGGCGGGGCATGATCACGAATAACAGTACCGATGGTGCCCAATCGGTCATCAACGCCGACGTTCCATTGGCGCAATTATTTGGCTATTCGACAGATATCCGTTCACAAACACAAGGTAAAGGCGAGTTCACGATGGAGTACAAGACGCACACATCAGTGATGCCCGACCAGCAGGCCGAGCTGGTGAAGGAGTTCCAAGCTAGACGGGCTGAGGAGAGTAAATAGTTTCACGTTTATCTGCGTTCCTGGGGCCGCGTCGATGGCGTGGAGGGTGGCACATGGTTAGACGGGGGACAGGATAGGGGTCAAAAGGTCGGGATGTACGGCAGGACGACGCCCGGTGTTTCGGCGACGCGCGACGCCGCCGGCGCCCGCTGCGGCGCCTGGGGGCAGGCGCGCGCGCGCCGCGCCCGCACCTCGTTTAGTTTCGCGAGCGCGCGGACAACCATCCGTTCTTGCGAAGGCAGCGTTCGGCGCATCTCCACGCACGCCTCCAAATGACGCTCCGCCTCCACGTATTCGCCGCGGTGGCCGAGGGCGACGCCCAAATTGTCGTGCGAGTTCGCCACGTCACTACTAATAGCGTCGCGCCCGAAGACCGCGCGCTGCATGGCCAGCGCCCGCTTGTGGTAGGCGACGGCCTCATCCAACCTGCTATCATAGTCCGCGACGACGCCTAGATTACCGAGGGCTTTGGCGACGTCCGCGTCATTACCAGGATGCATCTGGGTCAAAACCGAGAGGGCCCGTTCGTACTCATGCTTCGCCTCGCGGTAGCGGCCCCGCCGACACAGGGCGTTTCCTAAATTGAGGCGGGCGCAGGCCGCGTCCTTTGACTCCAACATGGATCGGGAAGCATAAATCTCGAGGGCCTCGCGGAAGCGCTCCTCCTCACCCGAAGCAATTCCTAAATCATTGAGGACCGCGGCGACGGCCGCGCCGTCTTCTCCATATGATCGCTTCTCCCGTAAGGCCCTCTCGAGCGTCGCCGCGGCCCTCGCGTCGCCGCAATTCAGCAACGCCGCCCCGAGCGCGTGGCGCGCCGCCGGCACGTACCGCGACTCCTTCATCAGGCTCCTCCCCAAAAACTCCTCGGCGAGCGCCACGGCGCCCGCGCCACTATAGGTCGTCAGACAGACCCCGCAGCGCCGCCACGCGTCGACGCGCGGCTCGACGGAACGCGCCCAGCGCGCGAGGCAGGCGACGTGGACGTGGGCCGAGTCGCCCCGACACGCGCAGGGCGTTATCAATTCACCCTCGTCGGAGAGGCAGATGCGGCAGGCCGCTCCTGGTGTTACTTGGGTAATGGGGCTGCCTTTCGGCGGCGGCGCGGCGTCGGCTCCTTGTATTGTTGGGGCTTGGGGGCTGCCCTTCGGCGGCGCGGCGTCGAGCTGGCGGTAGCTCGTCTGCGGGGAGGTCTTGGGCGTCGAGCCGCGGCTGCGCCGGCGGCCGAAGATGCCCATTTTGTGCTTGTTTCGGTGTCTTTCCACAAGGTACAGAGAGCCTCGATGTTGCTGATCAAGCGGTTCAAGGAAGCCAGGTTTTCTCTATGTGTACTCGCTGAGAGCTCTGTGACTGAAGTTTTATGCTTTGTTGGGCTTTGCTGACATCTGCAGATCGTGACGGGTTTTTCGCGCTGGTTTTGGCTCTTTTTTGGGCGAGGGCGGGGCTATCTGCTGGTTATAGCTGTCTTGGCGAGCTCTGCGCATACCGTTACAGCGCTGCGACGATCACTACGCCGCACCGCTGCCCAAGAGTACTCGGAGAGCAGCATCTCACAGGGAGCTCTCCCAATCAGCTCAGCTGCGCGCACCAGTGTGCGCGCGCATAGCCCAGAAAGCAGCATACACGGATGGCCCAGGACCGCTGGTACGCGCCGGCCGTGCCCTTCGTCGCCGGCGCCGTCGCGGGCGGCACTGTGAAAACGTTCACGGCACCGCTCTCTCGATCGACCATTTTATTACAGACGGCCGGCCGCGACCAATTACATACCAGTGGAGGCGCCCTGGTCCAGGCGTCGCAATATTTGAGGCACGTGTCGACGACCGAGGGGCTTAGAAGTTTCTGGAAAGGGAACGGAGTGTCGATCCTCCAAAAGATGGCGACGACGGGCTCGAACTACTTTGTCTATGAACGGTTGAAGGAGCTGTTGCGGTTCTGCTGGTCGTCTTCTGATGATGTGGGCTTCAAGGCGCGATTACTGTGCGGGACACTAGCTGGTGCTATAAATGTGACGGTGGCCTACCCTTTGGATCTCATACGAACAAATATCGCCTCGTCCCACGAGGCGGCGGCGCGCGGCTCGGAGTGGGCGGGTATTGTGGAGACCGCGTCGCTCTTGTATCGGGCCCACGGCTTAAGCGGATTCGCGCGCGGCCTCCCGGCGACGCAGCTCTGCCAGGGTGTGAACATCGGCCTCCACTTCGGCATCTACGAGACGCTGAACACGAACCCATACTATAGATCCGCGTTTGAAAGAGCGATGCCGCGGTCCTGGCGCACCGTTGATGACGACGGACGACCACGGACGTCCTTCGCCTACTCCATGGTCTGCGGGCAGTGTGCGGGGTTGGTGGCTTCTACTTTGGTCCAGCCGCTGGACCTCGTGAGAAGGCGGCAGCAGCTCCTAGGCTCGGGCGAGGGCCGCGTGAGCTTCTGGCGCGTGGCGTCGGACCTGGTTAGAATAGGTGGGGTCAAGGAGCTGTACCGGGGCCTGGCGCCAGAGCTCTGCAAGGTGTGCCTCTTCCCCGCGTCGGGCCTCAACTTCTACGTCTACGAGCTCGTGCGCCAGGAGGTGTTCGGCGACCGGAGCGGGCGGCGGTAGCTTTTTTGGCTTGTTAACTGTTTTTGTTTTTGGAATTAGCGTCGACGGCGTGTGTCCGTTGTCTTCGGCGAGCGCTCGCGACTCTGCCGGCTGCCCGGGTGAACCTGTGGTGCTCTCTCTGAGCCGCCGCTCCGCGCGTGTCGATGGCTCGTCGATGGTGCGGCCCCCATGCGGTCCGAGGTGCGCGAGGAGCCCTCTACGCCTACCGCCGCAAGCCCCAGCCCTGGGGAGGGCTCTCTGAACCCGCGCAAAGCCGACCTTTACCTTGGTTCGTCGCCTGGGCCCAGCACGACGGGGGGAGCGGCAGCGCGCTTTTCTCGCCGCAGAGGCTGCCTCCGAGCGTCGGAGCGCCTCGACCACCGTTTCGGAGCGCCGCGGCGGGCGCGTGGCGGTCCGGACCATGGAGTACGGCGCCATCGACGAGTTGGACAAAGAGGCGGCGCCGCGGCAGGCGAAGCGCTACGCCGTCGGCGTCGTCACGGCGACGGCCCTGGTCGCCCTCAGCGCGACGTCCGCCATCCGGACGACGACGTCTCTGCGCGCCACGGCGCAGAACCCGACGGGCCGGCGGGTGCAGGTCCACGCGTTTGCGGACGCCCTGTGACCCGACTGCCGCCGGCACGCGATGTCGCTGCACGACGTGATGTTGAGCAACGACGACCTGCTGGCGGCGATCGACCTGACGGTGGACTTCCACGGGAACGAAGCCTCGGTCGAGGAGCACGGCAAAGTGCTGCTGGACGTGAACCGGAATCACCTGTGCGTCCAGCACGAGGCGGACCTGGACCAGACGGAGTGGTGGCCCACGGCGCACTGCATGTTCGGCCTCCAGGCCTGCCTGGATAATGACGGGTCTACGACTTGTGACCAAGCCGAGAGTGGCTCGGAGGACGACCTCACTTTAAGTGGAGGCGAGACGGACCTGGCGAATTGCGACTGCTCGCTCGACGGCGTCACGTCCTACTGCCTCTCGAAATATTCTGATGTGGAATGGTCTGCGTTGGACAAGACCTGCGACGTGTCTCGGCTCGCGAAGAAGTCGTCCGGCCGCGCGGCCCAGGCCGACGACGGCGCCACGCTCTGGGTCACCATCGACGGCATCAAATACACCTACGCGGAAGGCGCGGCCTACGGCGGCACGAACACGGAAGAAGGGTTTGGAGCTTGGGCGGCTAGAGTGATGGGCGTTGTCTGCCAATCGATCCAAAACGCGGGCCAGGTCGTGCCCGCATCGTGCGCGGGCTACTTTCCCCCGCACTAGATCGCTGTGACGTGTTGCTGGGGTCCGATGCTGATGACGGAGCGGCACCGATACTGGTGCCGCTCCCGAGAAAACATTTCGGACCTTGGCGGCGCGCGCGCGGTTTCCCCTCCCCTTTGCTGTTTCTAAGGAGGATTTGTCTTCTAATTTGGCTCTCGAGTCGCTAGCGGCCTGTAAGACACTAGCAAAGCGCCGGGAGCGCGTTTGCGAGCGCCTTTTTGCCGCGATCCTGGCCCAGTTGCAGCCGGCGTCGAGATCAGAGGCGCATTCCTTGTGCATTTTCGACGCCTGCGACCTCTACAGCCACTATCGGTGCTCGACACGCGCCAATTGCTCACTGACCGCGTTTAGAAACTCGCGGGTAACTCGCCGTCGCCGCGCCGTCTGCATATAGAAACTCCGCCGAACGCTCGCCGACGCCGCGCCGCTGTACGCCATGCATCACCTCCTGGCAGTGCTGAGCCTCGCGACGGCGCTCGTCGCGCCGACCCGGCGCCAGACAACACGTCTCCGCGGCACGTCGCTCGAGAAGAAGGGAGACGACTACATCTTCGAGGACATCGCGAAGAACCTGGGAAAAGGCGACCAGGACCGCCTGTACCAGTACCAACTCGAGCTCGCGGAACGCTACGGCGAGGACAAGATCGGCCGGGCGGCGCCGCCGCCGAAGCCGAAGAAGCCCAAGCAGGGCGCTGCCGTCGTCGACGCCGCGCGCGAGGCCGTCTTCAAGGCCGTGACGCCGGCGACGAAGGCCGTCGCGCCGCGAAACTCCAAACTCCGCTGGCGCGGCCTCGCGTGCGGCGCTGTGGTGGCGCTATTCTTGGCTCCCGGGTTTTTGGAGTACTTGATCACCGTCCGGACGAAGGCGCTCGCGCTCGAGAAGAGTCTGGAGGCGCTCGCCGTGGCCGTGGCGGCGCCGGCGACGGACGCTCTCTCCGCTGCGTGCGGCGCCGCCGCGCCCGTCTGCGCATCGGCCTACGGCTCCGTCGCGGCGGCGGCGGCCGGTGCGTATGGCGCGGCCGCGCCCGCCTGCGCCAAAGCCTGTGCTAGCGTCGGCGCGGCGGCGTCGTCGGCCTGCGCCGGCATCTCGGCGGCGGCCGGATCGGCCGCGGCCTCTCTTGCACCGCTCGCGGCCAAGGTTGGATCGGCCTGCGGATCTGCGTACAATAGTGTGTCGGCGACCAAGGTCGGCTCTGCGGTGACGAGCGGCGTCGCCAAGGCGAGCGCGCGGGTCGGACCGCCCCTGGCCCGCGCCTGGCGCTTCCTCGTCAATTGGAAGGGACTGATCTTTTGGCGACCTGGGAATTAATGTTTTTTAGTTGTATGAATCGACCACCGATGCGAGGACCAATGTCGTTAAGACCCGCGCCCAGCATTTGTCGCACCTCGAGTGTCTCGTTGCTTCACAGCATTTGTGAGAACTGTGAAGCACTGCCACTGCGAAAAACGACCTCGCTGTCAAACATGTCCTCACGCATCTTGCGGCTGCTACTCGCGCTTGCGCCAGGTGCATCACCCGCGTCGTACAGCTCATAATTTGCTTTCGCGTCGCACGGCTATATTTCAGCGCACGCGTCGTCATTCGTGCTGACGCGCTGTCGGACGGTGCCGCGATACTCGCTCGTGTACCTCGCGTGGCGAAAGGCGTCATCGTTCCGCGCGAGCGGAACAAGAGCTCCCGCGCCGAGACGCTCTCGACGCCGCAACGATGAAACTTCCCGAAAACCAATCAAACGCACGCGCTCGGTTGGCGCTCGGTCGGCGCTCGGTCGGCGCTCGGTCGAAAACACCTCAACCGTATCGCGCGCAGGCGTTCAAGGCCACGGCTACATGACCGAGCCGCCCTCGCGCCAGTACGAGGCGTACAAGGCGAACGGCTGGCCAAACGAGGTGGCCGAGTACGATCCGCACGGCGTCGCGGCCGGAGGCATGTACAGCGAGTGCGACGGCTGCCGCTCGCGCGACTGGTTCGGCCCGAACCCCTGGTCGGAGCCCGGCACGGCCAGTCATCTCGACTTTGTCATGGGGGGCACCGGCGGCAACATCTTAGGCGTCTGCGGCGCGTCGCCGAGCCGCGACAACGACTACAATACGCCTCTCGACGGGCACTGGGGCATGAACGCCAAAACGACCTACAAGGCCGGCGACACGATTGACGTCTCCTGGTGCGTCTCGGCGGACCACGGTGGCATCCCGCAGTTCCGCTTATGCGACGACGAAGGCCTCGTGTCCGCCGTGACGACGCCTGACAAACCGCCGTCGCTCGCGGACCTCGAGGCTCTCGAGCAGTGCTTCCAACGCGGTCTGTTGCGATGCGACGACGTCCCCGGCCAGGACTGCTCCCAGGTGGAAGTCTGTGGCGAGTACGCGGCCGACTGGGGCGCCTGCGCCGACAAGGGCAAGTATTTGCACTGCCGCGACGAGAAGGCGACCGAGGGCAAGTACTGGGCGTGTGTGAACACGCAGGAGACGTGCGACCACGGGTTCATGGCCAGATACAAGCTCAAGATCCCTGAGTCCTTCCCGGCCTCGCGCCACACGATCCTCTCGTATCGGTGGGACACGTACGAGAACAACGAGGTCTTCGTCGGCTGCGCGGACGTCGAGATCACCAGCGACGGCGACGCGGCGCCCGTGACGCCTAAGCCGACGCCTCGGCCGACGAAGGGCGACGTCGCCACGCCCAAGCCGACGCCGCGCCCGACGACCATATTATTGGTGCCATCCGCTCGATCGACGCCGAATCGATCATCATCGCGGGCACGACGACGTGGTCCCAGGACATCCACCTCGCGGCGGAGGATCCCGTCGCCGAGCCGTACAACGTCATGTACGCCTTCCACTTCTACGCGTGCTCGCACGGCTCGTTATTACAACGCGTCAAGGACTTCCGCACGAAGATACCTATCTTCGTCAGCGAGTGGGGCACGTCGTCGTACAGCGGCGACGGCGGCGTGTGTCAGTGCGAGGCCAAGGAGTTCCTCGACGTGTTCTCGGACACCGACGGCTCGGGCGGCGTGACGCTCTCGATGGCGCAGTGGTCCTGGGCCGACAAGAGCGAGTCGTCCGCCGCGCTGGCGCCGGGCGCCTGCCGCAATGGCGACTGGGACTCGCTCTCGGAGTCGGGCGCGTTCCTCCGGGCCTTCGATGGCCGCGACCGGAGACTTCTGCTGCTACGGCGAATGCGGCGGCACGTGCTTCTGGGTGGCGCCGCCGGACAACTACTGCGGCACCGGCCAGGCAAACTGCGAGAACTGCGGGATGGCGTGGTGCTCGTCGACGGGCGAAGGGGGCGGCTCGGGGTCACCCGTCCCGGCGCCGACGCCGCGGCCCATCTTCGCCCCGACGCCGAAGCCCGTCTCGGCCCCGACGCCGCGCCCGGTGGGCGACACCGGCGGCGACGGCGGGTCCGCCGGCCGCTGCTGCTGGTGGTCGACCGCCGACACCGAGTTGGACGGCGACTGGTGCCCGACCTGCGGCTCGTACGCCGAGGATGGCACCTGGTGTGCCACGTCGGAGGCGAACTGCGAGCTCTGCCAGGCCCAGTGGTGCGCCGACGAGTGATCGCTCTCTTCACGTTCTTTCTCCCCGCGCGTCCTTTGTTCTTTCCCCTCTTCCTTTGATTGATTCTACTTTCCCGCGTAAAAGAGCTTTGCCTCACGATATTTCTGAGGGAGCCTTTGAATGATTATGCCAGTGTGTAACACGCTAGCCTTGGTGTGAGCAAAGCTCTCCGAGCCGATTTGCCTATACGACGCACAGCGCAACTCGTCATTCACAGAAGCTGCGATTATTAACACCCCGTAGCCTCTCAGTTGCCTGGGAGCATCGCTTACCCGCTGTGAATTGATATCACACAACACAAAGCAGCATGTCCAACTTCTCAAATCCATTCAAGAAACAGCCGACAGCGAAAGAAGCCGCCAAGGGCGTGAAAAAAGAGGTTCGCAGCAGCCAGCGCGAGCTGGACCGAGAACTGCGAGACATTGATCGACGCGAGGCGCAGCTCATCGCGGACATTAAAAAGCAAGCTCGCGACGGCCGCGAAACGACCGTCCGCGTCCTGGCGAGGAACTTGGTTCAATTGCGAAGTTCGCGGGAGCGGCTCCTGAAGGCGCGCGGCACCGTGGGAAGCATGTCTGCACAAGCCAGTGCGATGGCCGCGTCGATAACCGTGGCCGACTCGCTCCAGAAGACGTCTAAAGTAATGCACAAAATGAATGCATCGGTGCAGAAGTCGGCGATGTCCATGACCGCCTTCCAAAAAGAAGCCGAGCGCATGAACATGACGGAGGAAGCCATGGGCGATATGTTGTCCGAGGCCTTCGACGACGACGAGGATGAGGCCGATTCCGTCGTCGACCAGGTCTTGGCCGAGGTCGGCCTGAACACGACGAAGGACCTCCACGACGCGCCGACGGCGGCTTTGCCCGAGCCCGAAGCCGCTGAGGCCGACGACACCGACCAGTTGCTGAGGCAATTGAACGCGCTGTAGGAGATGAGTAAAAATGTTGTTGTAACGTTCAAACGATTACTTCACACTAGAAACTA
>JACLAA010000591.1_pt1 | contig 16920 bp, 5 predicted proteins | sample 8027891 | NCBI WGS metagenome assembly JACLAA01 (sample SAMN15724900, study PRJNA655200) | protist metagenome | isolation source: fluorescence activated cell sorting (FACS) single amplified genomes of... | place: Spain: Blaines Bay Microbial Observatory, Mediterranean Sea | collected 2016-01-19 | reverse complement strand
CACCCGGCGAGAAGTTCGACATTTACGAGTACATGTGCCACGCGGCCCATTGGGCCCGCGATTCGGTACTGAGGAAATTGCCCCACTTCCACTCGGGAGGTTCCATGTACTTTGGCCATCCTCCGGAAGGTCTCACGGTGATGACGTACCACTACGGCAAGGGCCAGTACGCCTACGCGGAGTACTCTCCGGAGCAGTGGATGGAGATCGGTCCGAGGTTGTGCGAGCAGTTGCTGTACAAGACGGTCAAGCTGGTTGTTGCTGCTCTGGAGCAATCTCCGTTGAAACATCCAAAAAACTGCAAGGAGTTCATCTGTCGCGATTCTCGCGTCGATCCGGGATATGTGGTGCCATTACTGAGAAAGGCCTGGGCCGAAGAGAGCGACAAGGAAACACGAAGATCCGCTATATTGTCCTGGGAGCGGGCCTTCCCCCAGCCCTTCGAGGATCTCGTATTCCATGCTGATGGGATTACGAATGTTGAGGACTTAGAACCGATGTGGAAGATGGAGGACGGGCAATTCTACATGTCCCCCGAGTACATGGCGATTAAGGCTAGAACTTCTTTGGTCATGAAAAGAACAGCTAAGAGAGAAGCCCAATTGTGGGAGCTCGATGACAGGCACAAGAAACGTATTATCGACGCCGAGTACCGCTTGTCCGAGTACTTCGACTACCAGTGGGAAAGCACGGACCGAGGCGCGGCTCGTTGGGCCGGTGATATCATGAGGTACTACCGCAAATTGAAAGATAAGGACATTTCCGAGGGTGACCAGGTGCCCGGTATCAACGAGGAAGTGCCTCCGGTAGCGGCAGATCCGGACAATGTGGTAGCTGCCCAGTGCTGGCGCAAGTGGCACCCGGAGAAGGTCATAGAAGCTAAATTAGACGACACCTATGATTTAGCGATGGACTTTGAGGAAAGATTGGGCGATCCCGAGGAGGCGCCGCGAGCGGCAGCAAGGTTGTTGGTAGGAGTGAATATCGACGGCCTGGAGCCCGCCGACGCCAAACTAATCCCTTTCGCCTCAGCCTGGGCCGAGATGAACGTCGGGCTCTTCTCAGATGCCCAAGAGGAAGTCGGAGAAGAGTTAGTGGATGAGTTCTGGGATAGATTCTCGGGTGACGGCGACCCCGAGGATCCGGAAGTGGTCAGAAAAGTGGCGAAGATGGCCGTCAAGAGTCAGAGGGACCCGCGGACGCCCCCCCACTTCAAGGCCGCGGGCCTAGCGTGGAAGTCGAAGAACCAACTCGTCTGCAAGAAGGAGCTGCAGCAGGTCAAGGACGACATCCTGGACGAAGACGCGACCAAGGCCTTTGCTGCTCGGAAACTTGAGAGTGAGGTCGCCGAGAAGGAGTCGATCATGAAGCTGCGAGCTCGTGCAAGACTCGTTCGTAGACAAGCCGGGGGTCAGAAGGAAAATGACGCCGTCTCGGCGCTCAAAGAAGATTTGAGGAAGGAGGCCAAGGAGGACGCCGCCACGCTCCGGGAGTTCAAGAAAATACACGCCGATGATATTATTGAAATTCTCAAGTGGCGCATCGCGACGCATGAACTTTTGCGGGACGAGGCGAAGGAGGTGTATGACCACGAAAGCAACGACAAAGTTTACTTAGTTGTGCTGAAGAAGGTGCGTCCCAGTGACGCGGAGGAGATGCTCAAGGAGCAGAAGGCGGAACATGATCATAAAGTAGATAGCTCGCTGGCGGCGTTAAGTGCGGAGAACGCGCTCATAGCGATGATGAAGAGGGATATGGACTATCAACAGGAAGCTGATGACGTGGTCACGGACGATGAGTTCGAGAAGGAGGAGGTCGTCTTCGCGGTCGAGGCGGCGGGGCCGGCGCCCGCAGATGGATCTAGGCCGTCGTCGCGCCGGTCCTTCCGGGGCGACGGCGAGGACGCCTACGGCGGCGGCGGCGGGCGCGAGGCGCTCGCGAAGCGCAAGTCCACCGAGGAGATGGCCGCGAAGGAGCAGCAGAGGCTAGAAACGGAGGAGGCGATCCGCCAGTCCTTGGACACGTTCGACGCGCCGGACGACTACTAGATTCGCTCTTGTGGTGTGTAAAATCATTTTGTTATCACTGGCTAGTTCTTCGTGAGGAGGTCGTCGCCGACGAGGAACGATCCCAAGTGGCGCGCGAGGTACTCGTCGCCGGTGACGGCGTTTCGGGCGCGCGCAAAGGTCAGAGCGTAGAGGCGCTTCCAGAAGACCGGGAGGTGGTCGTCGAGGAGATACTCGAGCGCCCCGTTCTCGGTCGGCGTCTCGTATTGATCGATTCATCAATCAATCAATAAAGAAAGTCCCCGAAAATACGATCAAGCTCCCGCCTAGCCGGTTTTCGAAATAGCAGTAGGGTAACGATATATGTACCTGCCGTGACGGTACCTCCGGATTCAGGAAAGTATTCAGGATAGTCTCAGGATAGGATATATACATATATATTAGAAATATATATATTAGAAATACTGACTAGTCGGAGATATTGCGGAGAGACGATTCGTGGTTTGCGCGGACGTACTCGGACCACTCTGGGCTCTCGGGATCGTACTCGTAGCGCTTGATGGCACGGGGCTTATATGTATGTTTGTCGTGGGAAGATGCCCGATAGCACTGGGTCATGTTGACGAGGTCGAAGTCGTACGTACGGCCCCTGCCGGCCTTGGTATCGAGTAGGATCGACACCTCGTCGCGGCCCTCTGCGCACGCTTCTTCGAGAGCGAAGGCCGTGCGCGCGTCGATGCACTTAAAATTCCGCGATTTGCGGTCCTTTGAGCTGCCAAAGCACCAGGGCGCCCGCCCAGAGAATGAAATCGTCGTGGCGATATTCCGAGCCGAGGCGTCGAGCTCTGTCTGGAAATTGTCGAGCGACCCAGCGACGCGCTTGCCTTCGACGGCGACCGCGATCCAGCCCCGGAGCACGCCCGCGCCGTTGGGCGTTTTGCCATCGACGCTGAGACCGTTCCAGCGGATCTTCTGAAGATCTGACTTGCCGAAGGTTGCGTCCGCGACATGAACGTAGAACAGGCGTTCGCAGAACGCCGCGACCTTCTCGCGACCCTCTACTCGCTTCGATGCGGGGACACCCGTCCCGGGGAAACACAGGCCGGTCCCCACGAGGTTCAGTCCGATCAGGTGATCTAGGAACCCGAGCCCCTGCGGAAGCGGGCCGACCATTTTGTCATTGCCCTTGAGAGAAATACGCTCAAGGTATTGTACCTCTTTGATCGTCTCGGGCAACGCTCCGTTCGCAGACTTGACGCCGCTTAGGTCCAACTCGACGACGCGGCCCTTGCCGTTGGTTTTCACGCCTGACCAGGTGGTGAGCTTCTCACCGCCCCAGCCCTTCCTCTTCAGTTCCTCCGCGCAGCCGACCGCGTGCATGACGTGGAGTAGCGCGAGGCGGTCCCGTCCCTTCGCTAGGTCTATCCGGAAGGCAGTCGCGACCTCGTAAAAATCGTAGCCTGCGTGGAGCAAGGCGCCCGGGTCGTCGGCGTCCGAGCAACCACGCAGTTCGGACGCGTCGAAGCCGGCTTCCAGGATGCGAGCGAGAGGCAGGCCGGCCGTGAACATGTCGTCGGCACTGAGGCCGGCGGCCGCCAGCTCGTGAGGTTCGAAGCAGGCCGCCGCGACGAGATCCGCCGTCTCGACGCCTTTGGCGCGGAAAGCGGCCGCGGTCTCGCCGGATGCCTTTTGCAGTGCGGCGACTCGAGCCGCGCGGTCGTACTTCTCGAGGCCCATCTTCTCCAGGAGTTCGATCGCCACGCGAACACAATTGTATATCGCGTGTCCCGGGAGACCTCTGCGGGCAACAAGCAGCTCGCGGTGGACGATCTGGACCTCCCAGACGTGAGGCGAGTCCCCAAATCTTCCATTGATCATACAATCGCGCCAGCCGCCGCTCGTGGGCTCCCGGATAAAACGCTCCTTGATGCGGACGATCTCAACCTCTGAGTCCGCCGCGAGGCGCGAGAGCGCCTCGGCGGCGATGCTCATGTCATCGACGACGATCATGCAGCGAACTACATCGAAAATACGCGAGCATGTGCCCTGGCAGAACGTCTTCTCGACGATGCGCGTCGTTCGCTTGAGTTTGTCCGGGAGCGAGCAGCGCGCACCCTTGATAGTGTCGCCCAAGGACAACATGTGCTCGTCGAACCGTGCCTTGACCCGGCCCGCCGCAGCCACGAGTTCCGCGATGCTCTCGGTGCCCTGGGTGCCGGCCGCCGTCACCGAGCGTCGTCGGACCGACGCCACGGCTGTCTCGTAGGCCGCGAGGTCCTCGGCGTGCTTCGCGATGCGATCCCACATGACCTTGTACACCGATAAAAAATCGTCGTCGCCGGCGGCGATGGCGGCGTCGCACATCGTGACGACACCGGGCCGCCCCGCTTGCGACGCGAACGCCTCACTGACGTCGCGCATCGCCTCCTCGACGCTCTCCGCGAGCGCCCGGCGCGCCGCCTCGTCGTCGGGACTCTCGGCCGCCGCGCGCGACCGGTCCGCGAGCGCCTCGGGTGCCGCGATTGACGCGGACAGCGCGTCTAAGCCCTGGAGCTCGGCGGGCAGCGACGCCGTAGATTCTTCGGCGGACACATTCCGACGCGGTCGAGGCCGCGTCGGTCCCGCCTCGAGAGCGGCGATTCGCGCTTTCAGAGCCTCGTTCTCTGCTTCTATTCGGTTCACGTGTTCTACGACGTCGCGCCGCGCGGCGGATATCTCTGCTTCCGACATCTCCTGCACTCGACTCGCGTCGATGGATGACGCTGACCCCATGATGAGGAGCTGGGCTGCCTCTTGTGGTCCTCTGGTCCAGCAGCGTGGGCTGCCCCGGTATGCAAGCGAGTCGAGTCGTGCTGCAATTACACCATGTCCTACGCTGCGTGCCCTCGCAGCTGCAGGAGACTGCAAGCTGACTGCGGCAAAGACAACAGCGTGACGGGCAACCCGGCAATTAACGCGTCGTATCCTTCGCATCGAGGACTATCTAGCGGTTGTAAGACACTAGCAGTGCTCCGTCCACCACCGCTGTCGCGCGCAATACAGCTCACAATGCATCGAATACTCGCCAGTCTGCTTGCATTTCACGCTGCCGACGCGCTGCAGCCGCGGTCTAAGCGTCTGGCACCAGCCCGCAGTCGCACTGCCGGCAGCGCTGCCAGCAGCGGTGAAAAACGGCCCAACCTCGCGCGCACCGCATCCGCCGCCGCCCTGGTCGCCGGCACGACGGTAGGCGGCGGATTCCTCGGGCTGCCGGCAGTGGTGAAGCCTGCTGGCTTCGTACCGACTGTCGTGACGTTGACCGCTTCGTGGCTGTTCTTATTAGCTGAAGCACTGGTCGTCGCCGAGGCCGTCGGACGGTGCCGCGGCCAGGCCTCGCTCTCCACTGTTGCCGAGACGGCCGGCGCGAGCAAGCTCGCCGTCCGAGGCCTCTTCTTCGCGTTGGTGACAGCGACGCTTGCATCTCAGCTTAGCAAGGCGGGGACGTTACTTCCGGCGCTCTCGTACCGCGCGGCGACACTTGCCGCCGCCGTCGCCGCGTGCGTGGCCGCGCTCGGCCCCTCAACAAAACGTGCGGCGGACCTGAACGCCGTTTTGACCGCGGTCTTCGCGGCAAGCGCAGTCGGCGTCAGAGTGTCAGCCACAACTGCAGTGAAATCGGGCGCGCTCGCCTTCGACGCGTCACGGCTAGCCATCACCAATGGGGCGGCGGCGCGGCGGTCGATTCCGACGATCCTCCAGCTATTAGTCTTTGCCGAGACGGTGCCGACGGTCAACGAACTGCTCGACGGCGACGCCCCGCGCATCCGGGCGGCGCTCACACTAGGCTCCCTCGCGCCGCTGGTCCTCGAGGTGGCGTGGGCTTGTTTAGGATTAGGCTTGATCACGCGCGGTGACCCGTTCGAACATTTACTAGGGTCGGATCCCACACGCATCTGTTCGATACTACTGGCCGGCGCGGCCGTCGCGACGACCGCACTCGGCTCGATTCTAGCGCTGAAGTCCGACGTCGCGCCGACTGCGTCCCAGCCGCGCCGCGCCGCGCTGTACGCCACGTTGCCGGCTGTGGCCGTCGCGCTCACGTCGCCGAAGGTCTTCTTCAGGGCGATGGACTTCGCCGGGGCGTATCCAGTAGCCATTCTCTGGGGGCTTTTCCCGCCGCTGGCGTGTCTGAAGTTGCGGCGGACGACGCCGGGCGCGCGAACGGCCGGCCCCGACGCGTGGCTCGTCGCGCTCGCGGCTGTATCCGGGCTCTTCGTCGCGTCGACGGCGGCGCGGGACCTTCGTGGAGTGTTTGGGCTGTTGTTTTAAGATGTATAGAGGAGTACGTCTCGCAAATACCGTCTTGGGCTTCTTTTCTTTACAGCGCACGCGTCGATGGCGTCGGGGGCAGCTTTCCAACCCGTTTCTCTTTTTGCTAGTGTGTTACAGGCCGCTAGGTCGGCTTTGCCGCGACCGGCGCGAGGCGCAGTCTCTGCGTGTATAGCGACCGCAGGACCACCTGGGACAAACCGCTGTCCAGGATACGTCACTGCAGCCAATTGCTCGCATCCCTGCGGCACCAGCGCCAGCATCCAGGGAGAGCAGCCACTTGACAGCAGCAAGCGCGCCGCAGCGCCAGCAGCCATAAGACAGCAAGCAAAACGCCGCCGCAGCGCTAAAAAAAGGATGGTCTACGGCATCGTAACAATAGGCCCCGCGGGTGTGGGAAAGACGACGATGTGCCACGCCTTGCAGATCCACGGAAGACTCCACAAGAGAGGCATCTACGTCGTGAATCTGGACCCGGCGGCCGACACGCTGCCGTACGAGCCCGATATCGACGTCCGAGAGCTCATACGAGTAGAAGATGCCATGCGCGAGTTCGGGTACGGTCCCAATGGCGGTTTAATATACTGCATGGAGTACCTCGCGATGCACTTGGAATGGCTCGAAGACAAGATTTCGGAGTTTGGCGAAGACGACACGTTGTTATTTGATTGTCCGGGGCAGATCGAGTTGTATACGCATCTGCGGGCGATGCCGCAGTTAGTTCGGGCATTGCAGGAGTCTTGTCATGTCAAATTATGCGCGACGTTTCTCGTGGACGCTGTCAGTATAGACCAGCCGGCGAAGTTCGTCGCGGCCGCGTTGGCTGGGTTGTCGGCGATGTTGCAGCTGCCCGTGCCGCATGTCCTGGACCATCAACTCGAGCGTCGGCTCCTTCGCCGCTAATTCGTCTTTAGTTTCTTCATAAGTATCGCGCGCGACGAGACTTCCACCTTCCTGCCTGATCCTTTCTATAATAGGCTTGACGCGAGGGTGGTCGTCCTGGACCCCATAGGGTAATTTAGGTAAACGTCTCGCGATCATCAACGCGTACACACCGTCATATTCTTCTTCATTTTGTTCAAATTGTTGACAGAACTGCAACGTCGCGAGAGGGTTCACGGGCGGAGAAACCCATTCGATGAATTCCCCCTTCTCCCACAACCCGACTTGTATCTCGTCGAACATCGTGCCTCTTGTGGAACGTTCGTAGGCCAACTCTTCTTCCGACTTGACGTATTTCACGATCAATTGACCGTCGGCGTCGTACTCGTCGACCGCATCCAACTCCTCCTGGGTCTTATACATATCATCATCATCAACTTTCACAGGGCGTCTTACTACAAATTCTCCATGTCTTTGATTATCGACGTAGTTTCCCAGGTATCTCACACCCAATATATCGGTAAATGTTCCTAGGCCGTGGCGTTGGTTCTTCCGGAAGCCGCCCTCGAACCGACTCCCGTCATGATAGGCAAACACGCCTTGCCCTTCTAATTGGTTCTTCCGGAAATCGCCGACATACACGTCGTGTTTGCCGCTGATATAACACCCTTTACCTTGGCGAGTACCCTCAAAGGCCTCACCAGTATAAGAACTACCATCGGGCCACTTAAACGAACCGCTCCCGTGGACCTTATTTCTATCCCATTCTCCGGTGTATGTAGTGCCATCTTTTGACGTTAACTGCCCGTAGCCCTGCCGGTAGCCCTTGAACCACTCGCCCGCATATTTCGACCCGTCACTATACCTATACTCGCCCACACCGTGGCGCTTGCCATCGACGACCTGGCCCTCAAACACCTCCCTTCTGGGTTTGGGACCATCCTCATCATCATGCCTCGGCGGCGGATAGGTGATCTTGAAGTCGCCGTGGATCCGCAGCATGTCGAAGTGGTTATCGACGGTCACGCCTTCGAAGGTGAGGCCACTCGGCCGGATCCAGACGCCCCAGTGGTCCGCGTCGCGGCCTTCGACTCTTGCTACTCCCATGGCGTCGATCCACCTTTCTGCTACTAACGGTCCACAGTACGTGTCGCCGTTGTAGAACTTTATTACGACATCACCTATTAATTGGCCTCGTCGGAAGAACCCTTGGGCGGAAACATATGAGGCATAATATTTCCTTCTTTCATGAGGCCGCGGATGGTAATCTTCGGCCGTCTTCGTGAGCAAGGGAGGAGGGTCCCCGATGACAATAGCCGCTTTTTTGGTAGCGACCTTTCTCACGATCGTACCCCCTCGTAAGTTCTGCGCGACGCAGTGATAAATCCCTTCGCAGTCGTAGTGCAACTTGACCGGGTCCAACTTCCGCACCTTCAACCGTTCGAAAGCTAGCTTCTCGATCTTCTCCTTCAAGTGGTCTCGACGCGATTCGTAGCCGTGCAGCTCCTTGTAGAGCTCGGCCAACCGATCGGCAGGGGACAAGGACAGCAGCCACTTCTGCCGCAGCTTCTTCAAGCGTTCCGCCTCCTTGGCCCTCTTCTTCCGCTCCTCCTCGGACATCTGCTTCGTCGCGTCGTCTTCGTCGGAATCGGAAGCCTCCATCTCCTTCTGCGCCGCTGCGACCGTGTCCTCGTCGGAGGAGTAGTCGTCGTCGTCGTCGTCCTTCGACCGCCGAGAGGCACGGGACATGCGCGACTGGCGCTTGCGCTCCTCCTCCTCGCCTGCGCGGGGCATCGTGGTCCGAGACGGCTCGAAATCGAAAAAGAAACCACCCACCGTCTTCTCTCATGAAGACGAGTCGCCTCGATGGCGTGAAGGCGCCTCTACACTTCAAAACGCGGAGATCGCACCCTTTTCTTGTTTCATCATCTCCGCGTAGAGGGCCGCCTCCCTCCGGTCCATTTCTTCATTGGCCGCTTTTAACAGATCTCTTTCCTTCTCTTCGTCGGAATCCGATTCGACGTACTCTTGAAATTGGTCTTCTTCATCGTCCGACTCTTCTAGGCGGCGCGCGGCCTCTCGCGACTCCTCGACTCGTATTTCTAACTCTAGGGCCCCCGTATCACTTTTCAAGAACCCTATTTTTCTTTCTAGAGTTTCTATTTCATTTTCCCACCGTTGCTGATTGGTCACGATCTTATCCCGAACAACCGCGGACTCCTGTTGCTCGGGCCAATTGAATAAAGTGCGACAATTGAGACAGATGTTCCGGTAGATATTAATAGGTACCTCCTTGTTCACTTTCCGGCAGTGCGTGCACCGGAACTTCTTATGTCTATAGGACTTGAGTACCCTACTTTTCACGGATAGCGTGGAATTGACCTCGCCTTCTATCGGCTCGTCATCCTTATACCATTGATACGACACAGGAGGCCAGGCGTCGGCGAAGCACTCCAACACAATAGGCTTCGTGTACTGACTGACTTGGGGCCCCTCCGGCGCGAAGATCGACCGAGGTTGGAGAGTAATCTGAGGCGTGTACTCCATGGCGCGCATCCATCTGACATTCGCTATTGTGGTAGACTCAGTAGAACTCCAGTTCTTATCGACCCGCAACCGCCAATACCGTCGAACCGCATAGACCGACGTAGGAACCACGACCCGCCACCACGTCCGCCCGCCGTCCATCCGCGCGCGCACGTCGATCTTCTCCTTGACGAGAGAATCCTGCTTTTCTCGTTCCAACGCTAATTCCCTATTGTGGAAGTTCTTCGGTTGTTTCGCTAAGACCGAAGCCATGTCCTCTAGATTTCTCGGGGGAGGTAGGTCAAAGGCAAACACGATGGAGTAATGCGCCTTCGCCGTGTTACAGGCCTCCACAACCACTCTTCTTGGAGCTGTGGTATCATCATTAATCATCAACTCGATCGTGCCGATGCACGCGCTCTCCCTCATGTCGAACACGATCCATTGTTTCTTCGTGGCGCCCGTCCGCGAGCACCAGAAGGTGTCTCGTCGACCGTCTAGGGTCTTGTCGGCGCTGAAGGCTGCGCTGTGTTCGGAGGAGACCATGATGGCATGGGGTATCACACATCGTCTCTCATCGAGTACTCGGTAGGCTTTCATGCACCTATAAGCGCATTGGATTTGCAGGATCGATGCGATTTCCAGTTTCTTGAAGGCTAGTTTGCATTTTGCTAAGAACATTCTTCCCACAGCTTGTATGAGTAGTTTTGCGGCGACTCGTCGCGCGATCCACGCTCGACAAAGCTGCTGGATGGCCATCGCGGCATAGGTGTGTTTTCGGAGACGTTCCACTCTTCTACAAGCTTGCTGATACCGCGTCTTGCATTGGATTATTAACAAGCGATCAAGTACAGATTTATAGGCGTCGATCGACCCAAGTCTTATAACGGAAGGGTACCGAGGTACGGCCTTCGATTCGACCATGGCTTTTCTCTCAGCACAAGTCAAGGGTGGCAAAACGTCCAGCGGCTCCCGACAGCCCAACAAAAGGACAGAAACGAAGCCTCGATGCGGTATGCGTAGACCCTTCTCGACCTCCGGAGGCTTGTTCCTCAAAGCTTCGGCATGCTTGGCTTTGGCTTCTTCCAGCACCTTCGTCGCGTCGTCGATGGCCGCTTGCTTCGCTTGCTGTTCTACGTCGGTGGAAGCAGACATCTGCTCCGCATCAGCTAAAGCGGTTTTGGCGTTGTTCACCTCAATTTCGGCAGTAACGTCGGCAGGAGGCGGCCCATCCGGGCGAGGCGTCTCGACATAAGGCAGTTTCGGCGCGGGGTACTCCACGACCAAAGCTGGACCGTAGACCGTCCGGATGCGCGTGCCAGGTCTAAGACACATCATTTTGGCCGCCCTCATGGCCATGCGCTTCAGTCGCTTCGTGCCGAAGAGCGGGTCGCGACCGTAGTAGCACAACCAGTTCAGGTCGTAGTTCTGCAATGCTTTGCTCAACTTAGAAAAGAACGGGTTCGCCTCCGCGCCCGTCTTCGGTTTACTATCGGTGGAAGCTTCCGCCTCGATGGCCTGGACCTTCTTCTTCTTCTTTTTCTTCTTCTTCTTGCTCTTCTTCGACGCCTTGTCCGGGGATTCTTCCTCCTGTACAACTTTGCGCTTTCGCTCGACAAACAAGCCTTGAGCCTTGAGCTCCTCCTTCCGTTCTGCACTGAGCTTTCGCGCGATGATACATCTCTGCAAAGATTGTACAACCAAGGTAGAGTAAGTTATTTCCAACCATTCAACTAAGCGTAACCTCGCAATCCGAGCCGTGCCGACGAGTCGTCTTCTTCCCCTAATTTGTAACTTCCGGGCCGAATGGTATTCGAGCCGCTTCTGTTGGAGGCGGTTCCAGCCCAATTTCCGTCGGAAGAAAGATTGGAGCTTCGTGGCCGCGTGCTTACGGGCCTTAATTGTGCGAACAGTCCTCCGAGCTTGCGTGACGCGATAGCCCGACTGGATCTCGACAATGGCTCTTTCTACTATTTTATCCGCTTCTACCTTCTCAATACGTCTCTTCAGTTTCAAGAAGGTAGCTAACCGATTACGGGTCCACGCTTGTAACTGAGTAGAAGCTCTCCTCCGTAAACGTCGCCGATCAAGGTCTTCCGGCGCGGGCTTGTCCTGCCAGTGCAGCTCCAGTTCGATCTCGCCGCGATCATGTATTTGTTCTCTTTTCATGGGATCCGTGCGCCGCCACAAAAAGTGGTACGGTCGGTAATCTCCGAACCGGAACCATCTCCTAAAGGCCCTTCGACCCTCGTGCGGTAAGTTGCCCAACTGAATGACCATGTCCCCGAGAAAGTCGTCGCTCCCAAAAGCGTCCCAGTCGTAAATACTGACCCTTACCATTTCTTGCGGATCTGAGACATCTATCTCAAAAGTCTCATTAAATTCAGGGTTGAGGTTCTGCTGCTTCGTTCGCGTCTTGAACACTCGACCATTACATTCGACTCTGCAGTATGGATCGGAAGACATCAAGTCCGCCACTCGGATGTCCGTGCATCGTATGACGGTTATTTTCAGAGTTTTTTCCTCCTGGGCGCAGCCGTAGCCGTCCAGGAACTCTAGGAGACCCTCACCATGGGGTAGGGACGCCTCGTAGGCCTTGTCCTTGCCTCTTAGTCTATGCAAAGCGCTTTTGGGCGGATTGCCGGACCAACTGCCATGGTAAACAGCAGCATCTCTGACACGGAGATGTGGTGATTGACCGAACTGCTTGCTAATGTCGACGCGCGCCGCCCAGACGTTCCTCGCTTGCATCCGGGCCATCTGCGAGTCATTCGGCAGCTTCTTCTCAGTTTCCGAAATACCAGTGAGCTCCTCGTCGGGATTCTCTTGCGTTTCCGGATCGAAGGGCTGCGTCTTCTCTTCACTACCAAATTGTTTTTGCCGTTCGCGCTGGGCCTGATCCAATAACGCTTCGGGGCCGGCGACGACCCAGCCTAGTCTATACATTCCTAATCTGTGAGTCAACACGTTCGCTATCGACCGCTTCGCACCTCCCACGAACGTATCCCTATAATGCTCGACGATGGTCTTCGGGTTCGACCGCCTATAGTGTCTATAATAACGACTGGTCGGAGCCATGGCCACGAAATCTTTCCAGGCCTGCTCGTCGGCGCCTCTATCTTCCCTTACTGTTGATATTGCCGACATTTTGGCACCAGCCCCGCCCATGACCTGCCGCACCGTATTATTTGGTCTTGCTCCGCGTCGCATGTGGTCCACCCTAAGTTTCCGTAACCGATGTCTCAACGCCACCTCCTTGGCCAAGTTAGCTCGCATCCTTAATTTGCGCATGCGCGCGGTGTAGGAGGGCGGCGCCATCAACGGGTCCAAAGCGATGGTCTCCCAATCGGGGAGGTCGCCCTGCAGGTCGACCACATTGAGGTTCATGCCTAGTTTTAGTAGTTTTCTGGCTGCCGGGGTATGGAGTGACGCGAAACTTGTGAGCGTTTGGAGTAGAACAACTCTACGTGCGCGAGAGTTGCACCAGTACGCGTATCTAACTCTTGCTACTTTTTTACAAGCTTGCGCTCTCCTCACAAAGTTCTGCAAAGCAATGGCACTCCGATGACTCTTCGTGATCGGTCTTGACCGTCGAGCCCACCTTATTAAATTGTGGCGGTTCTCGCGGACGCGCGCCGGCTCCATGTAGTCTTTGTAAGGTCTTTGTAGGGCGTCGATGCGATGCAGAGCGGATTTACTCTCAGTAAATGCGTCGGCGACCGTCATCAGAGGTAACGACTCGGTAGCGCCGTCTAGATCATAAGTCAGCTCGGCGACGTGCTGGCCGGGTATCGAGTTGTCAATTGCAGCGACAAAACACGTCTGGCCGCGCCGAGGGTGTCTGAAATTGACAATACGAGCCGCATCGCCTTGTCTGATAGCTGTTTTCTCCTTCTCGAGCTCCCAGAGCTTACGACGAATTTTGTCCCTATCTATGGAGGAATCTTTTCGACCCACACCGCCCTGCTTCCAGACGGTAGCTTCGATCTTCACACATTGATACAAATCTTTGTAGTCCTTGTATAACTCTCTCACCTGAGATACCGGACTCAAAGTATAAGACATCGGGTCCAAACCCATGGGCATCGCGACCCGTAGGAACGCCCTTTGATAGAGCCGTTGCTTGAGACCAAACACATCTCTCATAATTTTACCTTGGCGACCTCGTTGCACCCGTTGGTAGGCGTACATCTGTTTTATGCGTCTACGAGCACACGCCTTTCGCCTACCACAAGCCTTCCGGAACGCCGCCTGGCACGTAGTAGCTGCCACGTTCTCCAAGTGGAACTGCAGGATGTTGTCGAAGCGCCTCCTCCCAAGGACGCCTCGGTACCGTCGTTGGATCAAAAGAGCGGCTTCGCCCCGTTGATACTCGAGCTTAAGTTTCGTTTTCTGCCGGTCCTTCGCGAGCTGCACGGCCTCTTCGCGCTCGCGCTTGTACATCTTACTTCGATCGATTTGGATGAGCGCCCGCATCCTGGCAATGCGTCTATTCGCGATCTTGATCCTGATCAATGACTGAACACGCCGCAACCGTTGCAAATCTTCTTCATAAATACGAGCCTCTTCATCCGCCTGGACCATGCCGTCGACCTCCTTCTCCCGCAGCACATGGAGTCGGATCATCATGTGTTTCCCTGCCCTATGGAGATTACGACGCGCAAACCACCGCCGCACAAAATTCTGCAGCACGACAATACAGTACTCGCAGTCGATCCGATGCATCTTCGCGAACGCCCTCCCCAAGTAGCCGCGCGCTACTCGCTCGATCTGGATCGCTGAAATTCTCCAGGTCTCTTGCTCCGCCGCCGACCGCTCCCACGCTTCGACTTCGAGATCTCGCAAGCGTTTCGCGTCCTCGGCCTTGTCCATGTCCTCCATGCCGATGCGGCACCGGAAGGCGGCTCGACGCGCTAATTCGGGGTGGATGGCGCAATGCGTGACCGCGGCTGCTGCTACCGTGAGCGCCGTCGACGCGACAGAATTGATGTAGGGTACGCGCGGATAAGCACAGGCTCTTAAGAACATGCAGTTGATGCGGAACTTCGCCAACACTCTTCTAGTGGCGTTTGCCTCGCAATTCAGTTCGACGCGCGTCTCGGCCCGCCGCAAGAAGACCTGGTACCGGGCGTGCTCCACCATGATCTGCCATTGTTCTCTCACAAAGGCATCCCACTTGGCGTCGTAGACGGCCTTGCCCTTTTGTAGGGCCTGTCGGCAGTGCTTCCGCCAGTAGCGGCAGTCCCACAGTTCCGTGAGGCCTATTCTCATGCCTCGATCTATCAGATGGGCGTCGGCCTTCGCATACGCTTGTTGGCTGACTTGGTACTGCAGGGCCATCCTCCGGACTCTCTTGAGTGTAGACCGTAAACGAATGCCGAGCGTAGCCGCTTCGCCGATGGCCATAATACGTCTTTTATCCTGGCGGAACTGCTGATAAGCTTTGAAGGCGTTGAAGATTCTAGGAAGAGTGTTCCTTTCATAGATCTCGGCTAGTATACGACGAGCTTCGACTAATTTTTTGGAGTTCTGCGACCGCTCAATCAACCAAAGCTTCAGCGGCTCGAAGCCTAACTTCCGTAGCTTCGCATCGTACATGGCCTTCGCACGCACAACACCTTGCGCTAATGGAGTGTCGCCGTTATATGTCTTAATGTCAACGACTTGCATGAAAACGATCACTAACCTCCTTCTACGAAGGGCCATCTTCCTTGCTTTGCGCGCCCACAAGACAAACAACGGCTCGAGCATCTTGTCGCCCCAGTACTCGCGCGCCTTGTTGTACATGGCGCGCGGACCTTCGTCCCTCTGAGCATATTTAGCCCATGCTCTAATTAGGTGCAGACACCTCTTGGCCATGGCGTGCCTCATAGCTCTTTGTTTATGTACAGGATCTTCAGTAACTAACCAGGCCTTCGTGAACGGGACATGAAACCATTTCAACAAGCTTCTGCGAGTGATGACGCGTCTGTGGAGTTGCGCGGCGTGGACCATGCGCTTGCGTGCTAATGCGGCCTTCTTTCTGATTCTTATAGCTTTACCTATCACCCGTGTAGCTGCCTGCTGCTCTAGTAATAACGCGACGCGTCGATTCGCGAGTCGTCGTCTCAACTGACTTTGTAGTGGAACCGCGGCATCGTCCCGCTCCACGAGCTTCGCAAATCTAGCTTCTTTCCGCTCCCACTCCGCGTTGCGCTCGCGGTACTGCCGCTTGCATCTGTTGCACGCGTCTATTGATTGTTGTTTCTCGTTCGCACAGAAGTGCCTTAAATGTAAGTCACGACTGGACGCGGTCCAATGCAAAGAGCGTCGTTCCGGCAAATCGTCTAAAGATTGCCCTCTTCCAGTAGACGTGAAGGTCCAGGCGTCCTGGAGACCCTTGTAGTCCCTTTCCGTCACTGCTTCCTCGTCGAACGGGGCTCGGTCGATGCTACAGGTAAGGTAAGGATGACGCTTCACTACGTCCTGGACTCTGTCCATACTAATGGAAGCACAACCGCCAAAGTCGATGCGTTGTAAGACGGCAGCTTTGGCCGCGTCCATACCCTTGGTCAAGAAGACGGCTCTCTCGGGCGTTTGGTCCTCGACGTACATCAACGCGAATATACTTCGTTCCGTCAATTGGGGGCAGTCCCGCATGTCTACTGATGCTAAACGTGGCGCATTCTCTCTCAGTTGGATATACGCGTCGTCCGTGACCCGAGGCAACGAAGCCGCGCGCAGAGCCAACAAAGGTTCCGGCAGAATACTCAAAGCGGCATCATCAACCCGCTGGCAGCCCGACACGTCCAACGCCGTCAAGAACTTCAACGAGGCGATCTCTTTTATTGCTCTTGCCCCAACACCGATGCACAGTGCTGTCTCGAAGGTCCTGAGTTTCCTTACCCTTTTAGCAACTTGCAATATAGAGGCATCGGTCACTCCAGCGAGCTTGATCAACCGTAGTTCTCGGAGAGCCTTGCACCGCTCCGCGATGGCCTTGATGCCGTCGCCCGACACCGCGGGCGTCGCTTCCAATTTCAACGACCGTAACCGATCACCGACCGCCGCCAGCGCGCCCAGACCTTGGTCGGAGACGGCGCAGAAACTTAGGTCGAGTTTTCGCAGCGGTGAGCCACTTTTGGCCACAGAACCCGCATAGGCGCACAGACCTTCATCAGTTAAGGAGGTGGACTGGGCGTCCAGTTCGCTCAAATGA
>JACLAA010000255.1_pt1 | contig 16927 bp, 15 predicted proteins | sample 8027891 | NCBI WGS metagenome assembly JACLAA01 (sample SAMN15724900, study PRJNA655200) | protist metagenome | isolation source: fluorescence activated cell sorting (FACS) single amplified genomes of... | place: Spain: Blaines Bay Microbial Observatory, Mediterranean Sea | collected 2016-01-19 | reverse complement strand
CCGTGATCAACCAGAGAAGGGTCTTTCCGAACCGTTCTGATTGGCGTCGAGGCTCGTAGGAGGCATCGGCATTACCTATGTCTTCGATGATCTGAAACAACTCTTCAGGATTAATTCGAAACACCTCGGACCCTCTACCCATCACCGAACGGTCCATCTCCCTAAGAATCTGCTTTAGCCGAGTCTCCACACGAGCCACGATCGAAACACCTGTCTCGCCCCTCGTCCGCCGAGGGAACTGTTTGAGGAACAGCACCCGAATACCTGATTGCGGAAACAGGGGGTCGAAGTTGCTCGACATGTGAGTATAGCTTTTCAAACGAGCCGTGACTCCCGATTGAGACATGCCGATCTTGACGTTGATACCATCTTTACTACCTCTTGTGCTATGTCTGCGAAGATATGTATCCTCCTCCAAGTTCGTACCTACGACATAGAGGAAGTGCAGGCTTGGATTCGAAACACAGACAACTTGCGATAGTGACGACGCCCCAAAATGCGAGTGGCAACAAGACAGTGACGACGGAACATGGGAATGCGGACTCAGTAGCCATGCACTTGGTTTGGTACTTTATGAAGCTGGACGAGAATGTGACTTCGAGGAGCCGTCAGCAGCGGACATGACCGCCTCCAAGCATGACCTTTGTAGTTATTATGAAGCGGACGCCAAGTGTTCTGGAAAAACCACGCAGCTATCGTGTTCTCTCGACCCTGATTGTAAATGGTACTCGATTTCAGAGGATCCCTTTGATACGTTGTACCCTTGTACTGCAGCAGATGGCAAAGATGAGCAAGCCAGCAAGCTCCTCTACAGTGATATGTCTTCCTTCGTCAACGTATTTTATGAATGCCATGTACACTCAAGTAAAGCAGACTGTATAGAAGATGTGGAATGTTCTTGGTCTTATGCCACAGGAAGTGGAACTACTGACGAGACATGTTCGCCAAACAATATCAAACTCTCAAAGTACTACGGCGAGCACCCGCATGTTGCAGCATCTGCTCAAATACAGAAGGTTTGCTCTGGTGTTTCTCAAGATGAATGCGGGTCGGGTACCACCGCTGGCAAGTGCCAGTGGGCTGAGGCCTCTTCTGGTGGAGATGCTGAATGTATTCATGATCGTGAATACGCTATAAACGCCATGTCGTGCACATGCCCACAACTGACAGAGCTCTTAGAAGAAGAGGGTATCTCTGCAGATCCATGCACCCCGTCACCACCACCTCCTGCACCACCTGCACCACCACCGTCAAAATTTTCAACGTCAGATTCCCAAAGTCTCAAAACATATGCATCCTTCCTGGCCGCAGTTGGAATTTGGCTCATCCTTGCTTACTGAGCTTCAAAGACAGAATGGAAGGGGTGAAAGCTGACTGTAAATATAATGTTCCCTTAAGTTAAATGTCCCGTGGTCGCAAAGAGCGAACCCCCGCGCAACTCGCCGTCCTCGCCCAAGCCCGTGAGAAGGCGAAGATCGTCATCGCCGAAAGAGCTAAACTAAACGCTCTGGCGAAGAAAGACGAACCTGAACATGTGTTGGAAGACCCTCCCGAACCTCAACCTGAAACTGAACCTGAAGCGCCCCCTCCTCCTCCTTCTGAATCTCTGCCTGTAAAAGCCCCTCCTGAACCCGAACCCCTGTCTGTGTCGGAGGATCCTGCTTCTGAAAGCGAAGATGAAGAACCGCGTCTAAAGTATCGCTACATCCACGGCGTGGGGTACATCAAAATAAAATAGCACCCTACTGTAAATGAAGCACAAGTATGTCGTCATCGACAGTTCCAAGGAGAACCACAACAGCGTCGACGCCAAGTTCAAAGTTCAAATTCCACAAGGTATCACTGGTACGACCCGAGTGTGTGTGAAGTCCTTCTCGATGCCTAACTCGTATCACAACATATACGGGGACCTGAAGACCGCCAAGTTCGTGGAGTTCTATCGTCCCACATCGGGTGGTGACTGGGTGTATGAGGTGTTCAGCTTTAACCTGGCTGAGGGATACACCGAAACAGATAACCTCTTTTCAGAAATACAAAGTAAGTTCACCAACGCCTCGGGTAATGAAATCACTCGACAATCGGATGGCTCGACCACCGTCCAGCACGTCGGGGAGATCGATACCCCCACGATCGTCAGCGTCAGTCACGACTCGACCAACTACCTCAACAGTCTCTCGTTCGATAGCGGAACCCAGGACAAAGTCATCGGTCTTGAACGTCGATTATATCTGCACGAACTTCAAGCTCTTTCATGCCTTGGACAAGGTCGTCGAAATTAAGCACCATTCGCCGACTTCGACGTAGTATTAGAACCTTTTTCAAACCTTGGGTCCTTGGATCACAAGAGTCTGTTGTGTGCAACAACAGGTTTCGCATCGTTGGGTACATATTTTTGTTTCGTTGTAATGCGTGAGAAGTGGGTGGCAGCATAAGTAAAGGATATACTACTTCGTCACTATGCCAATGCAAAGACCGTGAATCTAGCCCAGCAAGTTTGCGAATTCGATCAAGTGATTTAAAATAATACCAGTTTCAGGTAAAGTTCTTTCAAACCGGAAGCTTGTCAGCGGAATTTCGCGAAATATGGAAGCTGTCGCTACAATGCGGGGCAATGTTTCACCCAAAAAGTGATAATAACTATGACAGCAGTGAGAATGAGCGATGAGCGCGACAAATTCTAGTTCCTTCGAGCTTGATGAGCTGATATGTTTTGGCGCGTCAACTTTCATATTCGGTTTGTATTCTGTGGCTTTACTGAGACAACATCCACCATTGAAATCAAAGACTGTCCTCGACTCAATATCCATCACTACGCCGCGCCCAGGGATGACAAACGCATTTCGAATGAAAATAAACGGTACGGGAGTATGCAGGAATGACTTCACCCAGTGTGCCGTCGATGTTGCCATCCCAGTAGAGGGGCAGGTGCCTGAAGTTTGCCAAGCTCTTAACTGTTCAAGACTCAGTACCTCGCAACTGTCTTCCGGTCAGAACCGTGCGCGAACGTGTTTTACAGATACGCGCGACACGTCAGTAGATGACGATCTATTAACCCGACGTAAGGTACCGCTGGAGTTGTAAAGTGCGCTCCATTTAGAGTGAAACGACAGCACGATGTGGTTCAATTCAGACTCATCTTCCAATACTGTCGAAAGTACTGTATGTTTTATCCCAAAAAGAAAACTTAAGCAGGTTGGCAGCAGTAAGGCAATTGGCAGAGCTCTGCGATACACAAAGTGCGTCATCCATATAGAACTTTTGCTGCGATATGTTTCACACGACTGTCGCTTCATCGTGTACTAAACTTGCCCACAACGACGACTGTCTCAGGCGAAACAAGATACATCTTGTGTATGAGTGGTGGGGTTAGTGATGATGGGACAAATTGGAAATTGGCTATTGTTTGCAAGACAGATACGTACGTACGATGTCGGGTTTTTTCAACCGAATTAGTTTTCTCATGAAAATCGCATCGAAGTTTTGAATAATATCCAGTGTTTGCTGCCAATAATAATCATCGGTTTACGCTCAACAATTTATTTGCCGCAAGATAGAATAATGAAGTGAGCCGTCATGTTTATTTTGCACTGATTTCTTTATTTGCGGTCAGCCGGGCGTCGATCAAATTTTCTTTGTCGGTCGCGAAAATAATCTCGTCAATTTTTCGTCAATTTTTTGTCAACCAGTTGGCGCGTTCATCTCTTCCACAGATCCGGTGGCGCGAGGGGCGCGCGCGGAGGGGCCATGGTCGCCACCACTCGCCGTGCTTAAGGCGACGGTCCCGTCAGGCATTCGCCGGAGTTCGACGGCCCACAGCTCCGACCAATCCCGCGGCATGAGGGCGTGATGCGACGACATTTCGAGCAGCAAAAAGTTTTCGTCATTTTCGTCCATCCGCTCGACTAATCCGCTGAGAAATCGAGACGACATCCGTTTTGCAAAACCCGGACATCAGCTTTGCAACAGTAATAGTAGCACTTGTATTTACTAAGACTGAATGCTCATGTGACTGGCTGGTACGTACGTTTCACGTCGTCAGGTTTCAGCTTACAACTCGTCGATCTGGGAATAATTAGGGGTGTAAAATACTTGAATAATCGCGCCTTCAACTTTTTACGGCCGTCTTTGATCACTGGGGGGGCGGTAAACGAATAAGGAGTAGTGAATTTGATTGGTCTAGGGCCGATTAAGGTAAGTCCGAGTGGGGGGACAGAGTTTCCACAAACAGCACGATTTGACCCTGCGCGCAAAGCGCACATACTGGCTGGTACACACTATAGGGCTGGGCCAGGCAAGACTGGCCCGAAAAGTGGTCTTTTGCTTTCAAAACACTTTTCCTCGATTAGACCCCTGCAATGAAGTGAAATTAAGACCCTATCGATTTCGACTCCCCTATCGAATTTCCGATTAACCAAGTTCGCGTTTGACGCCGCGCGCGGGGATCGACGCCGTGCGCGTCGATGACTGCGGCGCTCGCTTTTCCGAAAAAAACACGGGGCGCTCCGCGTGGTGTCATACTCGCCCGCGTGTGGTCGCCCCGCGCGTAGGGTCACGCACAGAGTGACGTGCGACGCGCGATATCGCGAGTTTCGCACTTTGGAGATCTGATTCGTGGTGACGCTCACCAAACGGAGGTACAAGCACGGCAAGACGTCGACCGATGCACCCCGATGCAGTGAAGGACACGGCGCGTGGAGTGCGCTCGTGGTGTTGGTTTCTCCTGGGACGTCGTGCTGACGGGAGAATGCCCGCGGGAAGATAGCCTCGTTGTTAACTCAAGGATTAGACCCTCGACACGCTCCTCCGACATCTGCCACGTCAGCACGTGCCCTGCGCAATGAACCTTCCGAGACGCACGCGCGCCCATTGGAAGCGCGCGCGTCACGGATTGCCCCCATCGACGGCACGTTAGAAAGCACCACCCTCGTTTTGGGTGAAATCGTCTCTTCAAGACGTCGTATCGGCTGAATTACACTTCGGAACTCACTGCGGGACAGTCTTGCCTGGCCCAGCCCTATACGATACACCACGAAAATTTGTACTACTGCGTGTGCACGTCTTTTGGGATTATTGCATTTTGTTATTGCCCTCAGGCTGTGTCAGGGTTCGCCATCATTGCGTGAACAACATGCTCTAGAAGGCAAATAATGTTTGAAAGTGGGAAAGGCATCAAAAAGTGTATACCATCAGGCTCGAATCTTTGTGTCAGAGGCAGTGTGAAGTGCAGCAGAGACAAAGTCCTAACCCTCGAATCAGCTCGGAGCGCGTGTAGCAATCGTATCTGCCGAGAATAAGGGCCGGCCCACCAATGATCCCCTCGATTGACTAGATTCGACGCCCAACTCGAGACGGTGACGATTTTGGCACCAGGAAACTGGCGAATTAAACGGGTGTTTCGTTCCCGGTATCTTTCACTCAGAATTCCAGCGTCGCTTAGGTCCCAGTTTTGGTCGTGGTGAGATGTGCTAATGAACACCACGTCAGGTTTAAACTGGAAAGTAGTGAGTTGATCATCTGGGGACATTGTTGGATGATATGCAAATTTCTAGAGCGCCGTCTCAACTGCAGCCCAACCATTTTAGCAGCCACCTCCGAACATCTGGAACGAAGCGGAGGAAGAATTCCAGTATCTAGGTCGAGTATTTGCCGACACATCACGCTGGACGCACATTTTTTGGGTTCCTCCGCGAGAGCCGTCACCTGGATAGTCGATAAATGGAAAGTTATGTACATGTCTACGTACAGTAGACGACTCGCGGGCGAGTCGTCTTGGCGCAGCCGTCGGCGCGAACGCGGCTTAGCGATCGTCGCGGGTTTTGCGGCTTCTTTACTTGTGGGGTTGTGAGTGATGATGATGAGATAGGTCGGTTATGTCCTAGAGCTAAGAATTTTCATGTCGCGCTTGCATCCACAACGCGCACCTTCAAAGAACGCCGCAAAAGTTGCATGCTATCCGTCATCTGAGCATAACATCCCGGTTATACGGCACTACTATCGTCTCTGAATAAGTCATGATCCTTTTCATTCCTTCGTGACAAGCATCCATAGAACCCCTAAACGGCGAACCCAATAACCCCACACCCTACATAAATCCGAGCTGAAGGTGATACATCCGTCGACGGTTCGGTGGACAGGATGCACTCGTGCAACATCACGGCACCGCCGCGAGAAAACCAGGACAGCACTCGGATTTAGGGTGTGGGGCTTGAGGGTTCGCCGTTTAAGTGTTCCCGTGAGGCGAGAGTTCAGGCTGTAGAAACGGCACTGTGAAGGGTTTCCCCCTGCCCCATATAGGGGAAACCTCCACGTTGTTTAGACCCGCTGTTCCCGTATCTAAACTTCGTTAACTTAAGGAACTCGCACGGGAGTTCATGCCTGAAGTGACGGGAGGGCAAATCACTCTTTTGGGTTATCAGGGGTGTCTGGATATCCCTCACTTAAGGGAAAGTGGCGAAAATTGAGTCTCGTTTTGGTAAGGTGCTTGGTGTGTTTTGCGATTTTCGCGCGTTTTTGGCATGTTTTCACGAAAAATGTGCTTGAAATGACGGAACTTGAGGGATTTTCGTGAAAGTGGAAGAACTGGCGAAAGATGGGAAAAAGGGCAAAACTGCTTTCCCCTTAGCCCCGGGGGCAGGCTCTTCACTTCTTCGTTGTCCTGAAGCCATATCACAAGGTCGCCATGAGTACAGTCGCTCCAAAAGTCGTGCTCTTCTCATCCACTTTCTTGCTGCTCGGCGATATGATCCCTGAGCTCACGGTACTCTACCATATCTGTGAAGGATATATATTTTAACCCTTTGTACCAGTCAAAACCAGCCCCGTAAAAATCGAGGTCCTCTGGGGGGAAAGCAAGTTCGTATCCACCCTTGTGATCCCACTCTTCCCAAAGTTCACGTGGCGTAAAAGTTTTTTCTTTTTCATTGAATCCTACAAGTGACAACATATCGCCATAAACGCTGTGGTACATGACATGCTTGGCAAAGTCATTTTGACGTGTAAGATCCAGGTCATTATACTGATGCATGCCTGGGTTATTATTTATTTCCATTACCTTGAGTCGTGTGAGCTCTCTGTTGTGTATGCAGTCTACTGCGTATAGATTCATGAACCGCCCACACCGTGTTGCGTTCTTTTGATATTTACCCGTTTCACAGTCTTGGTGGAATGCATACGTGAGGATGGCGCTGGCAACATTCCTCTTCAGCAGCTTCCAAAATTTTGGCCAGCGTTGGGCTTCGTAGCGCTTGGAAAAGTCCTTTATCGACATTCGACGACCGCGACGAAGATACTCACTCTCTCCAGGAGCAGTGCCCTTCGCGTTGGTAAAGTGACGAAACTTATCCGTACTTTCCATGGTGAACGGAAGCTGAGCTACCCAAACGATCCCATCGGAGTGTATGTAAATTCGGAGAGGATCGGTCCGAATCAAAACGAATACGCGAAGGTCAGATTTTCTTTCCTCGAACAAGTATGGATCGTGATAGTATCTCTGGACCACCATTCCGTCGTTTTTTGAGCTTTGCTTAATTTCAGCTGCAAGGTCTGCACCTTTCACAATGAAAGTCCCTAGTGCAGATGCCTCTGCCTTTTTTTTTGCTATGAACCAGTTGTCCCCGGTGGAAACTAGGTAACTGATCAACTCTTCGCGATGGTTGGGCAAAATCCAGCAAGGAATCACTGCTCCGTGTTCCGCTGAAAGTGAAGCAGGAGAGTTTTCACGCGTGTTGAGGCAAAAGTCATCTTTTGCGTAGTGGTCTTCGCAAGAACCAGGAATTGTAGCAATGATCGTTTCATCACGAATTGTATTCCAGTATTTCTCACTGTTGTACCTGGGAAGATGCGCCCCGCAACGTTGGTACGTTACCCAAACCAAGCTGGCGTCTTTGTCCCTCACCACGCGTGAGGCGTTTCTTGCGTTGAAAAGTTTTTCCAGAATCCCGTACACCTCATCGTTGCTATCTCTAAGAACATATGTATTTGAGAAAGTTCCACTTTTCCAGGGTTTCCATGCTGGTAACAGATCGACTTTCACAGCTGAGATATTACTTTGAGTGTCCCCAGGTGAATCAAGTCGAGAGAGGTTTTCTTCTTGCAGCCTGTTGAGGTAAAGACAACAGTTTTGGAGGGTCACAGGCACACAACCGGTGTTGTCTCCCTTGAGGATGATACTAGAGTCACACACTGTAGAGTTGTATTCTACTGATGTAATCTCTTCGCAGTCACCAAGACAGGCAAAATGCTGGAAGGTCGTGTTCTCTGGTGACAAACCACCGTCTTCGTATTCGGGCACTGTGCGCCAGACGTGGGTCAGAAATCTTAGTGGGAGCCTGATGATATTGAACGGTTTTCCATCAGAATGTTCAGAGGTTTTCTCTAGCTCTTTTCCAAGGACTGTTTGGTCGCGGGTTGCTTCTCTCTCTTTCCGGATGCCTGCGGCCCATGTCTCTTGCAGCAATTTGCTTTGGCGACGGTGGAAAATAAAGAAACCACCGTGAAAGAGTTCACCTTTCGCAACAAGGTGAGGAGCATATTCAAGGGTCATGATTCCTGAGGTGGTTCCCAACTTGAAAGAGCATGCAATCCAGTCCATCAAGGAGTTGACAGGGTGAACAGCGATAACATCAGAATCCATGTGCACCACCAGGTCAACCAGTCGTGACCCCCCAGCATCTTCCACTTCACGAGGAAGAAGATGAAACAGCTGAGTTTTCAGGTATTTCAACTTGAAGTTGCCTTTGTCTTGCACCTCATGTGGTCTCTCGTCGAACGCAGGCGCTTTTATTATTGTCGCACCATGGGTGTGTGAAAGATTGGTTATCAAAGGGGATTCAGGTTGTGGCGTCATGATGAATACGGGTCCCTGCCAGTCGCCCGAGTCTGGATCTCGCAAGTGTTTCATACACAGGTGCATGATATTTGCGTTCCACGGAGGATCATAGGAAATAACAAATGCAGTATGTCTGGCAACATCACTGCCATTTTTAAACAGCAGAGCACCTGAGGTGTCTGCATGTTGAAGGTATTTCTGATGTCGAGCAAGTAATCCAGTTCCTTCAGAATAATGCGGCGCGCGCTCACTACAGGTGTGGCTACCTACGGCAAAATCCGAGATTGGTGATGGGCTTCCGATTTTTATATGTCGTAACATCCAGCAGTTGACAAGGCTGATTAAGGCACAACCGAAAGCAAAAAAAATGACTGATCTGCGCCGGCTTCGCTCCAATTGGCTGAGATGACCCTTTGCAGTTATTCTTGAGAGAAGAATGGTTAGCATGGAAGCGATAAGAGAAACAGCAGTGAACACCATGAAAACACTTTGCAGGCCAAAGTAGTTCGAGACTATGCTGATAACAGCTCCCGTGAGACAAGCTCCAATTGTGCCTATGCCGTTAATCAAGGCAGTCAAAAGCCCCACCATGCGAGAACCTGGGTCTTGTAGGTGTTTGGGAACAATGTCATGAACCATGTAAGTTCCAAGGGCGGATTCGGATCCGTCGATTGTCACACCTATCAGGCAAGCAAGGAAGAACCTACAAAAAAAGGACATGTGAAAGATGTAGCAAGATATACACAATGCTCCCAGTGCCAAGAATAGAAAAGTCGCAGTGCTGCGGTCTCCATCGAAGTATGAATCCGTCAGATGACCAAGAAAGATGCTCCCGGCAACACCTCCGAAATCGAAGCCTGTTGCAGCGAGCAAACTTGCCTGCTCGCTGTAGTGGAACATATTGAAATTCAAGAAAGGTAACCAAAGCAGAAATCCATATCTGAGAAACTTGACAAAAAAGAAGGCCATTGACGTATATCCAACTCCCGGAAATCTCAATAAACGCATCATATGCAATTCCCTCTCCTTGATTCCAGAGTTGCATGCTGTCACAGCGTCCGAGGTTGAAATTACATCAACTGTGCCGCTTTGATTCAGAAGGAGAAGTGAAACACACAACACCGAGAGCCCTACTGCGTGAAACATGTGCTTCCAGCCAAGCAGGGGAAGAAGCATAGCACCAAGAATATTACTGGAAACGCTGCCCGCACACTGCGATGATGACCATACTCCTAGTAAGGTGGCTCTTTTCGGATGGTCATGCAAGACTTGTGACAAAAATGCCATGATCGCCGGGTGTGAGACAGACTGTGACAACCCGTGAAGAAGTTGAATGAGGACTGCAAAGCCAGAATGAACGAGTGACAGAGGCAGTGCAACAGTACAAACAGCTGAAAGCGACAAGCCTATGAACAGTTGTTTTTGCACGTTCGTATCTCGTGTCAATCTAGAATAAAGTAACTGGCCTACGGCGTAGGTGACTAAGAACGCGGTGTCTACAGAGGCAGAGACTGAAACTCCTTGATACGAATCGCGCATTATGGAAACTTTTGTTGCCGCAAAGAGTTTACGAAGAGCGTAAAAGGACGCGTAAACAAGCCAGCAAAATGCTGTTCGGCGATATGCCAACGCATATTTCATATGCATAATCCTTACCGATAGGTACAGATGGAGTTGAAAACTTCGCCTTGTGTCCTAGCTTCCAACCAAATCACTTAACTCGCCGACACCCAACTATGAATCAGACTTACTCTTTATACCCATGCATGCATATCGATAATCAATATCAATTTTCAACGCGATTTTAGGGCGACCTAAAATCTTCTTCCGGAGTTATTAGGTAGCATCCTGAACCTTTCGCCGATTAAATCCCACAACCTCAAACGGGCAAATTGTGTATGGTTTTCAGTCTTGGCCCATAAAAAAATGGTCTCCATAATTAATCGGCACACGCGAGCGACAACAGATTAAATCACGTTTTATTAATAATCGGCACACGCGGGTGATTTCAGCCCTGACTAACCGCCATACGATCGCTGGAAAACGATCTGACGGCAGGTTAACTTATACGGGAGGTTCGAGGGTCTATCTAATTGGGGTTCGATTAATTCCTCCGATTCCTCCGATTAATTTTTGAATTTAAAACTCAGAAATGCGGGTGTTTGCGTTTCGGGCTCGTCATTCAGCTGCTGCACACCCAGCATGGGGCGTACCGAGAACTCAACAGCCTGGACGGCTACGGAGATCAAAGGTCTTGCAATCGCATGGGGGAATCTTCTGCAGGATGGGACGTGCAGCGGATCGCAACTCAAGTCGAAGTTCTACGAATTCTACAACCTCGCGCTCCAAGCTCAACTGCAGGATCCGCACCTTTCTGAAGAGGACAAGCGCATCTACAAGCAGAAAGCAGGCGTTCAGGGTATGCTCAATGGGCGCTCCCCTGAAGGCATCTACACCCGGTGGAAGGACACAGACATGGCCTTCATAACGAACGTTCTCAACCCTTTCTGGGCTCACTTTTACTCCCCTGGCTCGCCAGATGGTCCGACGGGGACTACCCTCCGGGACGTCCTCTTCACCATCATGAGCATGGTCTGGCTTCACCTCCGCCTCAAGCGCCTCCAGCAACGTCTCGACAGCAAGAACAAGGCCGCAGCTAAAGCCAAGGCGAATCAAGTGGCCGCCGTTGTCGCTCGCGTAGCTTCAGGAGTGGTGGCGCAATCTTCTGAAGCTCAGGCCTCAGAAGGGACGCGCCTCCTTGGCTGCCTCGAAGACTCGCAGGAGGACCCCGTGCTCGAGCCCGAGGAGGTCGCCAAGCCCGCCGAGAACGAACGTGAGACCGCCATCAAGCGCGCCGCCTTTAAGGTGGTCGGCTTGGACGATAAAGAAGCATGCGGCGGACTTACGCCGGATCTTATGTCCAAGGCCGGGGCAACCGTGTCCAAGCTCTTTGAGCTGAACATTACAAACGTGGACCCCTTGTTCGAGGGCATCGAGGAGCTCGAAAACGACTCCTCCAAGGGCATGCCGCCGTGTTGGGACGCATGGGTGCAGTTCGGACCTCCTGCCCCCGAGGACAAACGCCTGCCGTACTTAGAGTTCACGGCGGGAAGGGTTCGTTCGGGCACGCGTCGGACTCATGATGGTGCCGGCTCTGCGCGGAAGAAGAGCAAGCCTGAGCAGGAGGAGCACAACAAGCAGACCGATCACGCCATGTTGCAGATCATCGTGGCCATTCACACCAAAGACGATGCCTTGCTTCAGGGTGGCAAAGAACGGATGTTGCAGCTTGGGCATTTCCGCGTGGGCAAGCCCTCTGAGTCTCTGACGACGCAGTCTGATGAAGCTCAACGTGAGTCCGAAGTTGGGGAAACGTCGGCGTGAGAGGATGCTTTGTCGTCGTCGACACGTCGAAATCGTCGTCGTCGTCGTCTTTTTTTTATTTCATTTATGCTTGGCGCCCATCCGTAGTTCTTTAGCCGTACGCCGCCACTTCAGCAGGCGCAACTCCTTGCACCACCAGATGTGCTGAGCGAGTGCCTCCCGGAATGACGTGAACGTGCCCATCTTGCAGATCTCCCTCTCCTCATCATCACGCAGCGGCAGTGTACGAGAACTCATCTCGCCCTGCTTCGTTGAACACGGCGTGGTCATACACGTATGCGCGCACCTTACCATCCGCACGCGCCTGGAGAATCTCCATGTCTGCCTCTCTCTCTCTCTTCCAGTGATCCTCTTCCGTGCCTAGCTTATCCAATCCGTCGTGTGCGAGCAGCATGTTATGCAAGCCGCAGCACACTTTGAAGCATCGCTCGATGTGGATGGCGTCGCTGAACAGACACGGAACCCTCAGAATGCGGAACCGTTTCTTTAAGATGCCGAACATGCACTCCACCTCCTTCCGCTGCGACTCGAGAAGCGTGGATAGACCAGCGAGCTTCTTGCACAAGCACGACTTGGCACTGGAGATGGTCTCGCGCCATTGGTGGTACCCACCGTCGCAAATCACGTACGCGCCCTGAAAGACCTCGAGCTTGTTCTTGTCTTTCTTATCTGACCGCAAAGAAAAAGTAAAACCTGTGCGCGTCTCGTCGCTACGGAGCTGCGTGACGAACGTGTCGGCACGTACCATGGTCTTGTCATTCCTAGTGCCCTGAAACGCCGGGGTCACCGATTGGACCCTTCTCGTGGAGTCCGCGACGACGTTAAACGCGACGGTCGGATATCCCTCCTTCCCTATGAATTGCTTCACCAGGTTCTGTGGGCACCTGTCCCACGCGAGGTGGACGCCTTCCATGCTTCCGAGACATCCAGGGAAGCCAAGCTTGCTGTAGATCTCCTCGCACCCCTAGGGCTCGGTAGGGCACACGAGTCCGGGGTACATTGCATCACAGAACCACTTTGAAAACTCGTGTTCGAACGCCGACATGGTGGTCTTCGAGAAGCCGCCCGCCTCCTCGATGAGGTCCCAAGTTGCCCCCGTCGCGTAGTAGCGTAAAACCGCCATTAGCTTCAACTCCAGTGGCACAGCGGGTCCACCTCCTGGGCCCCGTGCTTCGAACACACCGGACGTCTTCATCTTACCGATGTTCTCGTCGAAGATGCACTTGGGTAGGCGGAATCGCGAGCGGAACTTCTTCGCCCTCGACGTTGACTCTACCGCCGTGTCGCCGTGCCGATAGTCGGTCATCCATCGAAGATCAGCGTAGATGGGTCTATCACTGTTTGCAAAATTGATTTCCGCGATTTCTGAAAACAAAAACCCGAAATTTCGAGTTGAAAAACAACACGCCGACCAACACGTTTTCGAAAACTCCGAGGCGGGTTCTGCCGCTCCGCGCGCGATGGCAACCACGAGCCATCGATTTCTGTATGCACAAACAGTCCAAGCCATTTTTTCTAGAACGTAGATGCGTGGTGCCCTGACGGTCGCATCTCCGCGTCACAGTCGACGACACGTCTCTCGCGGGGCGCGCGACCCGCGGATGGCGGCGCGGGGTCGTCGTGTGACGTGACGGCCCTCGTGGAGCCATGGGAGATCGTATAGCGAAGACGGAGAAGTATACGCCGCAGCTGAAGGAGGCGATGATTCAGGCACAAGACGCCGGCGCAAAGAACCTCGCCACGCGGTTCAGTCTGAATATTTCCGAGGCGAGCGCGCAGCACAACGTCAGGAACTGGAAGAAGAACCGGGAAGAGCGCGGGCACCTGCAGAACTTCGTGCGCGGTGTCGCGCCCGGGTCTAAGTTCTGTTTCGACGGCGAGGAGCTGGAGGTGATCAAGCGCGCGAAGGAACTCTTTCCCGACATGTACTTGGACGAGCTGGTGCAATGGGTGAGGGCGCAGGGATATCGGTACGTCTAGAGTTCGCGTTTCGCCCGCGCGCGCGTCTCCACTCGCGGTTACTGACAGTCTCGACTCCCTCTCCCCGCCTTGCAGAGAAGCGGCGGTGTACGAGATGTCTCGCGGCCTCGCGTTCATCGGTTTCACCAGGCAGGTGCTGGAGAAGAAAAACGCCGCCGCGGACCCGCACGCGCAGCGGCTGTACTACGCACTTGAACCCCCCGCGGGGATTCACGGTGTGAATCGTGATCTCCTCGTCGACATCGACGAGACGGGCGTGTGGATGGCGTGCTGCCGTCGCACGAGGGGTCACGCCCCGCGGGGCGAGAGCGCCGCGACGCATTCGCCGTACAACGTCGGGAAGAAGTACACGGTCATCCTCGCCATCGACACCGGGGGGCTCATCTGCTACCAGATCGCGGACGTCAAAGGAACTTCTGGCGAGATGTTCTTGGCGTTTCTAACCGGCTGTCTTATGCCGTGCATCGAAGGCACGTCCCGCAGACTCGTCATGGACAACGCGAGCGCGCACAAGACGGACGACGTCAAGAGATGCATCAGCGCGTACGGACATGGCGTGACGTACCGGCCGCCGTTGAGCTCGGACGTCCTGGGGAGCATCGAGTACGCCATGAACGTCATCAAGGCGCACCTTCGTCGCAACTCGGGCGGAATCGATGAGGACAAATTGCCGGACCACATCGTGGCGGCGGTGTGCTCTTTGACGTCCGAGCAGTGCAGTGGCTTTTTCATGCACACGGGCCATTGATCTCGGCGTGGCGTTGCACCTGGACACGTTCAAGTTCTCGCGCTGTGCGTCGACGCGTTGTTGTATCATACATCGTCATACATCGTCACAACAAATCGCGTCGTCGTCATGATCGTTCGAATCGCGCGCGTGTTCGTACTCTCGCCACTTCCACTCATCACCCGTCGTCCAGGTCGCTCCCGCCCAAGTCGCTCCACATGCGCCGCATGTTCGAAAACAGCAGCCGCAGTTTCCCGAAAAAGCCGAGGCGTTTCGAGCGTTTCGAGCGTTTGGGCCGGGTCGGCGCGACACCCCGAGAGATCGTGCGGCGCTTCCCCAGGTTGAGGCACTTGACAGAACCAGCAGCGTCATCGCGATCGTCGCTGGGAGGCCTGTTTCGGTCATCCGACGGGACAAGCGGAGCCGGGTGCGGCGAAGACGCCTCCGGCGACGGCGACGCCGCGCGCCGGCGCGAAGGACGCGGCGACGACGCGCACTCGGCGGCATTGTCGTCGTCGCTGCCGCGCAGGTCGACGACTTCGGGACGCGCCGCCTCTCGCGGCTGGGCATCGTCACGGGCGATAGACATCCGAGACAGCGCGCGGTGGGTAAGCGCGAAGTCGCCGAACTCCTCGTACACGTTCCGGATCTGGCGGGACAAACGCATGCGTTCAAGTTATAGCACGAAGACAGTAGTCTGAAACCGCGCGCGCGCGTGCGAGAGGAAACCGCGGGGAGACACGCACCACGTCCTCAGCGATGCTGCGGCGATGGACGGTCAAGAGATTGGTCAGATCCGCGGAGGAAGTCGCGACAGTGGCCTGCGACGGTTTCTGCGTGAACGGCTGCGCCGATCCCTCGGTCAGCGACGGCGCGCGCCGCGCATCGCCTGGCGGCGGGCGTGGCGCGTTTCCCCCGCACTGCGCGGCGCGCGCGAGATTGCGCGCCGCCTCAGACTGCATCGACCGGTTGTCGTCCGCGTGCGACGCTGCAATCTGGCCCGACGTGGGGTTGTGGCCACGGGGTATCGCGCTCTTGCCGCGCGCCTTCGCGGTGACGTTTCGGAGGATGGCGATGGGAGCGCCGGCGTTCGCCGCCGCCGCCGCCGACGCCGACGACGACGAAGGCGGAGTCGGCACCGTAGCCATCGCCGCGCGAGACGGAGGCGTCGGCGTCCGCGTCGACGTCGAAGCATCCGCCGCGGGTGCCGTCGCCGCGCGAGCCGGAGGAGGGCCCATGGGCATGCCCGTGGCAGTCGAGGCGGGCTCGCTGGCCAACCCGTTCGCCGCGGCGAGCCTCTGCGCGACACCTGCGGGGACCCTGTGGTTTCGGGGAGCGCCGGGAACGACGGAGCCGGCGACGCCGACGCGCATCGTCGTCGCGCCTTCTCTCAGCGCCGCAGCGGCCATCTCGGGAGGTAAGGTGCGGACCGCCTTCGCTTGGGAGGCCGTCATGCGGTATTCGACGTTCTCACGCAACATCGACACGGTATCCTGGGTAGGGTTCGGGTAGTCAGCGAGGTGCGTCGCCGCGTACTCCTCGGCTTTGCTCTTCGCCTCCGCGCGCGACGCCGGCGTCGCCAACCAGCCGGCACATAAGCAGTTGCACCTGCAAATGTTGCACTGGCACGCGTCCAACACCTCCCTCGTCAGCCGGAGGTTGGGGTCCCGCCTCGCCATGCACACGGGGCAGTTCAAGCAGCTCAGAAAAGCGCACTTGCACGTGAACCTCTGGGCACCGGCGTTGGTCTTGCCGTTCTTCACGACGTTGCCATGCGCGCATCCGGGGCATGTCTCGTCGACCTCAGCGCCCTTCACTGTGAAGGTGTCGAGAATCGTCTTCGCCTCCTTCGATTCGGCCTTCAAGTTCTTGAGCACCTCCTTCTGCGCGGTCACCTTCTTGTTCGTCTCGGCCCTCTCGCTCCTCTTCGCCGTGGCCGCCGCCGAGGCCGCCTCGAAGTCGGACTTCGCGACTTGCAGATCTCCGTTGAGCTTTTGCCTGAGCCGCTC
>JACLAA010004156.1_pt1 | contig 16968 bp, 7 predicted proteins | sample 8027891 | NCBI WGS metagenome assembly JACLAA01 (sample SAMN15724900, study PRJNA655200) | protist metagenome | isolation source: fluorescence activated cell sorting (FACS) single amplified genomes of... | place: Spain: Blaines Bay Microbial Observatory, Mediterranean Sea | collected 2016-01-19 | reverse complement strand
AAAAACTGGGTAGACTAGAAACAAAGAATGAAGCAGTAGAAAAGACAGTGGAAGCGAAAGAGATAAAACGCGATGCCAACAGCGACGACGACGACGACGACGACGATGATTTCCAAATTCTTGACGTGTTCGGTGACGACGAGCCGGAAGCGTTGAAGCTAACGCCGGAAGACGAAGCGAAAGCGAAGCGCAAAAATATCGAAGCTTCGGTAGTTGTTGGACCAGTCTTACACGTCGTAGGTACCGTTGGTGCCGCCATCGAAGCGACGAAATATTCCAAGAAAAAAGTTGGGGGCGGAGGAGTGGCTGAAAATGCATCGGCTGCGCTGGTCGCGCCCAAAGCGCTTCTTGCCAAGATGTGTGAAAAAGAGAAATGGTTGACGCCTCGGTACGATCGATTAAAAACCGACGATAAAAAAACAATTCGATACAGCGCGACAATCGAGCGATCTTCCGGGCCAAAATATCTTCGAAAACCGACGATACTAGTGCAGACAATCTCTTTTGAAGAGAAAGATGGTAACGAGCCGGACGGTGGTTGGAAGAGCGTGACGGAAGCGCAGGACGCCGCCGCGTGTGTCGCGCTTTTCCGTATCTTGTTTGTCGAAAGAGAGATGAAATTCGTCGTACCGAGCGAGTTAAATCATCAATGGCGAGATTACTATCGGCAATCCTTGTTACTTCGCGAGTTGTTCTCTGGAATCGATGTAGGCGAAGCGTGCGAGAGTAGCGATGACAAAACACGAAATGAGGGAGGAGATGAAGAAGATTGGGAAACGTTCGCGGTGCGGGTTCGGAAAGCGCTCTGCGCTGCTCGAGCAGAGTGGAATCAGAAATTAGAAAGAGAGCTTGGTAATGCCGATAAAGATGCCGATAAAGCACCATCGAATAACCGCGCGGCTACATCGACTACTGCTGCGAATAAAAATCGCGAAAGAGATTCTGACGTCGAAAAAGAAAAAGAGGAACAAAAACGAGCGCTCTCCGAACGTATTTTGCAAACCTTTCGCGAAAAAAAACAAACACCGGCGTGGAAAGATATCGAGTCCAAGCGTAACGACTTACCGATTGCCAAACTCAGAGACGATTTTTTGCGCGCATTATCTGTGAAAGATACTGTCGTCGTGTGCGGCGAAACTGGCTGCGGTAAAACGACGCAAATCCCGCAATTCGTCTTGGACGACGAGATTGAAAATCTGCGTGGCGCGAGCGCGAATATTATTTGCACGCAACCTCGTCGCGTCGCCGCAACTTCAGTCGCTGAACGCGTTTGTTTCGAAAGATGCGAAAGAGATGGCGTCGGTGGAAGAACGAGCGATGTCGGATATCAGGTCAGAGGCGACAACAAGACGAATCGTAGCTCGACAAAGTTGACGTTTTGTACGGTCGGTATTCTCCTGAGACGATTGCAAGGCGATCGATACTTGAAAGGCGTGACGCACGTCTTACTAGACGAGGTACACGAGCGGAGTTTAGACTCAGACTTTGCGCTCGCATTACTTCGCGACGTGCCTGAACAACGACGACGAATGAGTTTGCCGCCGCTGAAGTTGGTATTGATGTCTGCGACCATCGACTCCGACCTTTTCAGCAGGTACTTGGACAACGCGCCTGTGGTAACCGCGCCGGGACGAACGTTTCCAGTATCCACTTCGTTTTTGGAAAACATATACGAATCGTTAGAATACGTTTTAGACCCGGAAAATAGAGCGTGTCGCCGCCCGCGCGGCTTTGCGGACGAGGCGAAATCAGCCATGCGAGCCGGTGGAGGAGGAAGCGATCGTCGACGAAACGCGCAACTCATCGATAGTTGGGGCGAGGATGCCAACTCCTTGTTTGGCGGGGAAGAGTATCCAGAAAATCCAGATTATGACGCCAACGACGCTTTTCTTGAACATTGTAGCTCGAAGACACGTTTGAGTTTATCTCGATTGGACGAACACGCTATCGATTACGATCTCATTGAACAATTACTTGCGCATCTCGACGAGACCGAAGAACGCGCGGGACCGAGTAACGGCGGAGGCGCGTTTTTGGTCTTTCTACCCGGCAAAGGCGAAGTCGAAAGGATGGTCGATCGTTTGAGAGGCTCGAAACGTTTTCGAGACGCAATCGTGTTGCCGTTACACTCGAACGTGAGCAATCGTGACCAAAAGATTTGTTTCAATGTCAATCTCGATTCTCACGTTCGTAAGATTGTCGTCGCCACGAACGTCGCGGAAACCTCCGTGACTATTCCAGACATCACGTGCGTAATTGATACCGGACGCGTGAAAGAAAGAAGATGGGACCCAAAGCGTGGTCTGGCGAGTTTAGAAGAATGCTTCATCTCTCGAGCGTCCGCGAAACAACGACGTGGTCGGGCAGGTCGCGTGAGAGAAGGTAAATGCTTCTCTTTGTATACGTCCAAGCGACACGAGGTTTTGATGAAGTCTCACCAAGAACCGGAGATGAAACGAGCACCGTTGACGGAAGTAGTTTTGCAAATTGCATCCTTAGGATTAGTTCGCGACGACGACGACGACGACGATCCTCGCGCAGTACTCTCGCGAGCACCGGAACCGCCTTCGGAGGAGTCCATCGATCGCGCGGTAGACACATTGGTGAACATTGGTGCCTTGGAGCGAAGAGCGAGAAGAAAGCGAAATTCTACGAGTAATAAGGACGATGGCGACGACGATGAAGAAGCGGTAGGATGGGACGACGAGAACGATAATAACGTAAATGGGGAGATGAACAACGCAAACACAATTCTCGCGCTCACGCCTCTCGGAAAGCGCCTCTCGATGCTCCCGCTCGACGCCGCGTTGGCAAAAATGCTCCTCTTTGCAGTTCTGTTGCGATGTCTCTCACCAGCACTCACAATTGCCGCAATTGTCAGCCATAAAGTTCCCTGGCGCGCGAGTGACTCCGAAAACGACGAAACGAGCGCCGCTTCCGTGATGAAGAAAAACTTGACAAAAAACGTGAAAGAAAACGACAGCAGTGTGGCTAAAAACGAAGTTTCCGACCATCTCGTCCACGCCGCCGCGTACGAAAAATGGAACGAAATCGGCAAAAATAACGCAGCCACTCAGAAAAAGTTTGCTCGTGAAAGCGGCCTTGATCACGACGTGTTGCGACAACTGTCCGATTTACGCAAACAGTTTTTCGATGCGTTGAAAGCCGGGAACGTCCTCGATGGGAACAACGCAAAGTTCGACTACTCTTCCATGGACAACCCGCTCTCTCCGTGGAACGCGGACGCTAAGAGACCAAAGCTCATCAAAGCCGCGTTGGTCGCTGGATTATACCCAAACCTCGCCTACGCCGACGCCGTGGAAATAGGCCCGAAAAACGCCGCCGATAAGAAAACCATCTTCGAATGGAAAGACTCGCGAAACGCAGACGTGTATCCGCACCCGTCCTCGCTCGTTTCTAAAATCTCGCGCTCGCCGGGAACAAAACTCCCACCTCGTCAATTCTGCGTGTACGCGGAGAAGGTAAAAACGTCGCGAACGTTTTTGCGCGAGTGCACGAAAGTCTCGCCCATTGAAGTTTTGCTTTTTGCCGGCAGAAAAGTGAACGTGGAACACGAGATGAAACGAGTCGTTTTGGACGACTGGCTGAAAGTGTTAAACGTCGACGCCGTCACGGCGACTTTGTTTAAAAAGTTACGGGTGGTTTTAGACGATGAATTCGCGAAAGCGCACGCCGAGGACGAGAACGACACGCACGCTCGAGAAAGCGACGAGCACGACACCGACACTTCGTCGGAGTTCGTGTTCGAGCTCGTGCGAGACATCCTCTTATTAGAACAATAGATAGAAGCTTTATTAAAAGATGACGCTAAGACGAACTCGAAGAACTTCCGCTCGACGACAAAGACGACGAACCACTACTGATCGATAACGACGACGACGACGACGCAGAAAGAGAGGAAGAAGAAGAAGAAGAACTACTGCTGCTGCTGCTACTACTACTACCGCTACTTTCGCTCGAGCTGCTGCTGCTGCTGCTGCTGCTCGAACTCCCTCGTCCGCTCTTCTTCTTCTTTTTCTTCTTCGTCCCTCTCAGCGCGTCCAGTTTCCTCTTCAACGCCCGCGCTCTTCGTTCTCTCGGGTCTCGAAACACCTCCCGCCGCTCCTTCTTCCCGATTTTCATAAACTCTTGAAACCCCGCGTTCGATTTCCCCAAGTTGTCCTCCTCTCTGCGTTTCTTCAACAGTTCCGTCTTGGACTGTCGTTTCACGTACGTCCCTTGGTCGCCGGGTTTTAACGCGCACTCGAACGTCCAGTGCTCGAGAGAGAAACATCGCTGACACTTTTTCTTCGTTTCGTTCGTCGTCGTCGCATCGTTCGGCTTGTTCTTATGCAATACGAAACCCATCTCTGTATCTCTTTAAGTGACGATTTGGCGGCACAATTTCGCACGGATTTCACGTTTATTCGCGGAGCACACACACGCGCTTGCTTGCCCGTTGTTGCGTGAAGAAAGAGAGAGAGAGAAGAAAAGATGCACCCTTCGTCTCGTTTCGGTCGCCCTTTGCCGACGACGGAGGAAGAGCTCCTCGAGGAACAGAGAGCGTTTCTGGAGAGGAAGGAAACGCCTGCGGCGAAAGCGCTGAGGAAAGAGAAAAGGACGAACGACGAGGACGAAAAGGAGGAGGAGGAGGAGGAGGAAACGAATGCGAACAACAACAACATGAACAACGTTGAGAAACCGTTCGTGGTGGAAGAAGCGTCGCTGAAAATTGTGGAGCGGGACACGTCGACGGTGATTCCAACACCGCCAATGAAGAGAGACGATGGGAGCGAAACGAGAGGTTTTCCGAAAGCGGAGCATCGGTCGAAGGAAGGCGGCGGTGGTAATGGTGATGATAACGATCCGAAAATTTTGAGTAAGTTTGCCAGGAGACGCGCGAAGATGCGCGGGGAGAAGATTTTGGACGTGCACGAACCGGATGTGATGAAGAACGGGAGAGCGGATGGCGCGTCGGCGGCGGCGGCGGCGGCGACGATTCCGGAACACGAGGATAAAGACGTGGCGGCGGAAACGAAGAGAGTGTTGGCGTCCATGAGCGTGGAAGAGGCGATGAAGCAGAGGAAAGAACTGGAGGAGAAGATGGATCCAAAAATTGTGGGGTTCTTTAGGAATCGCAATCGAAAGAAGATGGATGCAACGAGCGAGGATAAAAAAGAGGCGGGGGCGTCTGAAGCGGCGCCTCCTCGTTTGACCACAACAACGTCGGGGAATAGTAGTAAACTTAACAACAAAAGCACGAGTAAGAAACCGGACGCGATGAAACTGATGAAAGCGAACGTGGATCCAATGTCTAGAGTGCACGCTGCTGATGTTCGGTTTACAGCTTCCGGTGAACCAATCGTACCGGTGGAACACTACCAAAACATCTCCGCGCAGGAAGGACGGATTCCCGCGCCCACCGAACGCGATTTTGTTCGCGCCGGGGGATTGTTTAATAAACCAAACATCGCGGCTTCGACGTCGGCAGAAGAGAGTGACGATCCAGGGTACACTTTATTAGAAGCTCGACAGTTGTGCGTCTCGTCGGTTCCAGGCCAGCGCGCATTAGGGTATCATTTGTTAGCCAACGTGTTCAAATCGGCGCGAAGATTTGGTCACGCGCCGGAAAGAGTCGCGACGGAGGAGCCGCAAGAGTTGCCACTAGGAAGCACCTGGGCCGGTATATGGGTCTCTGCAGTCGTGGATGTTGGCGCCGTATCGCTTGTTCGACGAGGGCTGGACGATTCAAACCCGCTCGTTTTCTCCTCCGCCGCGTCGGCGATGCGAGAGTTGTGTTGCGGCCGAGGCGGCGGGGGCGTGTTCGGGACCGAAGAACGGTTAATGTCACAATTAGAATCGTTTGCAGGCGTCCCTGCGATTTCGAAGGCGTATTCTGCGGTCACGTGCCACACGCCCATGTGGAGAGAATCGCGAGATGACGCACCTAAAGGCGGTCGAGGGTATGAACCGAAAGCGTGGGAATCCGCCGGAGGTGTCATCGAGATTGATCAGAGCACAAATTTGGTGTGTTGCGACGAGGAAGACGAGGAAATCGCAAACAGTGTCATGCAAGCCGCCACGACTGGTGCAAAACTAGATCCGGAAGCAGAAGCCGAGCTAAGACGGATAGAATCCGAACGAGCGGTCGATCCAATCGCGGCTTTATTGCGAGCGAAGACTTTAGAACGAGTGAGATATTTACTCGAGATGGAACGGAGTCCAGTGGCGGAAGTCCCTCTGTTACAGTTTTTGTCCACGGTGGCGACGCACTCAACGTCCGCCGCGGTTGCGGTTGCGAAGTGTCCGAGACTGATGGACGTGTTGTGTAGGCGAGTGACGAGCTTTGCGTCGTCGTCGTCGTCGTCATCGGCGCCGCCAGAAGGTGCGAACTCAATTGCCTCGCGCGCGTACGTTTTGGAAACGATATGTTCCATCGTACGCGTCGCCGGTACAGGCGTTGTATTTGAAGCATCGGATGCGAGCAACGATAGATTAAATATCGCACACAGCGCGATACAGCTCGTGTCCTCTATCAATCCAATGGAAGACTTCGAACCTGCATCGGTAAATTGCTGGTGCCAAGCCATGCGTTTGTGGTCGCTTTGCGCCAACCGAGGGGTCCCGACGTGTCCGAACGCGGACGATTATTTCTCACTGTTAGCAAAATGCGTGGATGTGGACCCTAAAAATGTTTCAAATGAAGGTTACGAAACCGTTCGCGAGGCATTCAACGCGTTCTCGTCGTTTTGCTCAAATTATAAGAACATGAAAGCGTCGACGCCGCTGTTAGAGAAAATTTCCGGCTTCGCGAGCCATTGGATTCTAAAGAATTACGAGTCGTTTTCAGTAGGCGGCGCCCGTTCTCGCTTTGCGTTTGCGTCCGCTGCTTTTTTTCTCGATTCTGCGAATCTTGCCGGAATTGGCGAGGAAGGTAACGAGAACGAGGGTAACGAGGACGATGTAAATTCCAACACGCGAAGACGACTCGCAAACGCGCTCTCAAAGGCGTGCGACATTTTACTGCGAGAGTTGGCGGCAGATTACGCCCGAGGTATCATTGCTAGTTCGGATTTTTATAAAGCGAGAGCATCCAGAGGCGCTGCAATGCACGGCGTGCTGTGCGTGCTCAAAGCGCTCGCTGGTGGTGTAAACGAAAGCTACGAGGAGAACGAAGAGATGCGCGAATCGAGCGTGGACGAATACATCAAGACCATCGCTCAAAATAAAGCATTAGAAGCTATCGATACGCTGTGTGCTGCGATGTATCGAGAGACAGTTGGTATTGAGCGTGCGAGACGTGCTGACATGAAGATGCGTCAGCAACGTGCGCGGCACCGCGGGTTATCGCTGGATGTTCGGAGCGGCGACGCGAGAGCTGCGAGAGGACAAATTTCACCGAAATCAGGAATGTCTCCCAGTAGACCGCAGACGAAGAAACCGCCGCTCGCTGGGTCTGTTGGTAGTCCGAGCGATGACATTGGTCTTTTAAGTTCATCGCCGCCTTTAGGTGGTGGTGGTGGTGGTGGTCTCATCCACACAAACGAGGCGTTTACGAAGAAGCGCATGTCTTTTGATACCACATCTAACCAGATTTCGGCTGCATTTCAGCAAAAAGCACGCATCGGTAATACAGAAAAAGTCGCCGCGACGCTCGTTGCCGAGGATAAAAATCTTCCAAACAGAAGTCAAACGAAGAGCCCATCTCCGGCTTTAGTTGCCGTGCGCGAAGGATTTGCCACGGATCAATCATCCTCGGCGCAAAAACGCGTAGGCGGCGCAGACTTTGATAGGGCTTCGGACAGAAACGACGAGTTGGAAAAACTGTACTTTGAGAACTATTCCGGCGAGGAGTCTGTTCAAGAAGCGCATGCGCACGAAGTGACCACATTTATGGGTTTGCGCGTGTTCTGGGCCTCCGCGACGCTTCCCATTCAACGTGCTTTAGTGCAAGCGTTGGAGATTCTCGAACAGTTTGGTTTGCCGGAAATTGTCGAAGATGAATTCGCACCGCCGATGGATGAAGAAGAGAAGAAATGTCGCAAGAAGCAGCAACGCGCGGAGTACACAAAGACATGTTTATACGCGACGGCGACGTTGTTGCGCTCGTTACCGCCGGGTGCGGGCAGCTTGGCGAAACTCGCCCTGAAAAACGGCGTCATGTCGACGCAGTCGCTTGACGCCGCGTTAGATTCGACGAGAACTGCGTTGTTGGATGCCGAGCGTGATTTCATAAATACGGCGAATAACATCACGCCTTCAAACATGACCAAAGTCGTCAGCGCAGCGCAAGAGTGTGGAGTCATTCTGTCCTTGGCGGCGAAATCGCTCGTACCGCCCGCGGAGGATTGTCGCGACGCGCTTCTTGGTGGGTACACGATTGAGTTCACCACCGCCTCCGAGGCACGCAAATACGGTTGCGATCCGATGAAGTCTGTTTTGCCAACTTTTAGCGATTGGTTTTTCGCTCCGTTGTCTCCGTCCTCCGCTGTACGCGGATGGGACGTCGCGAGTATCGCGTCCAATCTATCACTTGTTCTCGGTTACGAAAAGTTACATGCATCGACAATTGTCGAGTTGAACTCTTCAAAAAAGCTCTCCGCGTTGTCCAACGTCTTCTTGAAGGAAATGGTTATATGGCGCGATCCTGCCGTCACGGCGCCGTTAGCCGCGTTGACCGATTTATACTGGTCGCAAACCGTCTTTGAGTTTTTACAAAACGATGCCATGCAATCGTCATCCTCTCCTTTAGGCTACACGAAAAGAATCAAACCGAACGAAAAATCGTTGAGCGACCCTTTACACGTTCCCGAAGGGTCTGGAGACGCATCCGTGTCTTCCGCTTTGGCGATTGCCTTTGGCACAACTTCTTACGCGGATGCTTTGTTTGGAAGACACATCAGTTTTTGGCTCCGCGCGGACGTTCCCGCCAAAGCTCGAGCTTCCTGTTGGATCGCTTTGCGCGAAAATTTGAGCCTACATCTACTTCCGAGTATTGCAAAGTTAGTCGAGCCTATTCATTCGCACGTCATGTTACCTCGTGGAGGCGAGCAAGATCCTGAAATGTTTGAGCTGTACATCTCGTCGTTAGAATCGGGCGATTTAGATAAATGGTTCGCATCGTGGGAGAAATTCGAAGGATGGGATTACGGCGGCATTGGTTCGAGAGGCGCCCGTTTACCATTCGAAGCACCACCAGTCGCGGTCGCTCTGGTCGTCCACGCCGTCGCTCACGTCGTTCTGGGCGGAGCTGGAGGGAACGCCTTGCAAAAGAAGACCATTCGCCGTTTATTGTCGAAAGATCGCACCGGGACGTACCTTCGCGCAATCATGAACACGCCTTTGATGCTTCGTCGACGACCTCGGTTCGCGAGTACTTCGGCGAAAACGAACGCTGGAGAGTTGCACGAGACGCCATTTGGTTGGGGCTTTTGTTTTGGAAAGTTTGGTAAGTGGGAAGATATGGGTCCGAGGCGGTCGGTGTTGTTAGACGCTTGCGGCGACGACGAGGAATTGTTGAGATTATTAAGACACGCGCTGGTGACGTGTAAGTTAGCCACGAGAGAAAGCATGGACGTCCACGCGATGGAGATGTCCGTGGAGAAAACTAGCAGCTTTTACGCGTGATGATGAAGAAATAAGAATTTAGTAACATTTGTATATGTATATAATCTAGTAGATACAAAAAGAGGAAATTCTAGAAGTTATCCTTCATCGTTCTCAACTGCGCGAACACCTCCACGTCTCTCTTCTCCTCCATTCCTAAAAACTTTCTAATTTTCTCGTCCCCGCTTCTACAAAACGGGTTTGTTTTCTTCTCCTCACCGACCGTCGTCGGGACCGTAGGCTCGTTCTTCTCTCGCAACGCCTTGCACTTCCTCTCCCGCTCCAACAAATCCTCGTTCTGTCCATCTACGCTCTTTGCAAACTTAATGTTCGCTAAAGTATACTCGTGCGCGCAATACAATTTCGTCGTCTCCGGTAAACTCATAATCTTCGTGATGCTCGCAAACATCTGGGGATGCGTCCCTTCGAACACTCTTCCGCATCCCATCGCGAAAACGCAGTCGCCGACAAACGCCGAATTCGCCGACGGAGAGTAGTACGCGCAGTGCCCTAAAGTGTGACCGGGAACGTCCATCACGTGTAACTTCACGTCCCCGACGAGCACGACGTCGTCTTGTTCTACTTTCCTATCGACGCCGGGAATCTTCTCCGCGCCGGGCGTTTTCGCCTTCTCGCCTCTCGGACCGATTATTTGCACCTCGGGAAACTCTTTTTTCAGCTCTAAATTCCCACCGGTATGGTCGCTGTGCCAGTGCGTGTTTAAGATGTGCGTCAATTGCCAGTTTCGTTTCTTCAATTCTCTCAAGATTGGTCCAACTTCCGGAGTGTCTATCACCGCGGTCGATTTCGTATTCGCGCAGTGCAACAGGAACACGTAGTTATCGGAAAGCGCCGGGAGTTGCACAATGACGGGAGTCTGTGTTCCATCACTTTCGATGGTTTTCGTCGTTTCCATCTTGGATGATGATGACGATGATGCTGATATTGTAAAACGTTTCTTCAGTGGTATCCTCCTCGCGTGGTTGTTTTGAAAAGACGGAAAAGAAGACGCCACCGCTCTCAGGAGGAGCATTAATAAGAGCAGACAGAGAGAGAGAGTTTTATGCGGGGACTTTTATGTGTCGTTTTTCTATCTCTTTTCCTCTTCTTTTTTTCGTCCAAAACGGCACTTTTGTGATGAAGATGATGGACACGTAAAGACGAAGAAGAAAAAGAACACCGCTCTGTTTTTGTCGTCTCTCGCGTCATGTCTTCTGGAGTGAGGACGCGAGGGCAGAAAAGACGGAGAGGTCAGAGAGATGTGTGGGATTTGATCGTGAATAACGACGATATTTGTTTTAAACACATTCTTCCGAGATTGAATCAAACTGATGTGAAATTCTTGTACGAGGTGAATACGGAGACGAGAAAGTTGATTAAGAGATCGTCTCGTGCAAAAGATTTGAAGAAGAGTTTCAAAGTTGAAGAGATGTCGTCGATATCGACTTTGCAAGTTGCGTGGGAGCATTATCCGTGGGGCAGTAGGGATATTCTGGGAAAAGAGTTGGACGCAACATATTTCTGCCATCAAGTTGCTCGAACGAATAAACTCGAGTTGCTAAAGTGGGCGCGAGAGGAGAAAAAGTGTAAGTGGGATAAAGAGACGATTAATGCGGCCGCATATCGAGGTAATATGGAAATGGTAAAGTATTGCGTTGCAAATAAGTGTCCTATCAATGAGTTTGCGTGTGCATGTGCTGCCGATAGGGGTCATCTGGAGTGCCTCAAATACTTACGCGAAGAAGTCAAAGCGCCTTGGAATTCTTATACTGCCGCTTGGGCGGCTCAAAATGGTCATCTTCATATACTTGAATATCTTGTTGAGCGAAAGTATGATAAATATAGCGGAAATGCTTGTCAGTTGGCGGCTTGGAACGGTCATTTAGACTGTTTGAAGTACTTGCACGAAACCGCCAAAGCGCCGTGGGACTCTCGGGCCGTACGCTACGCGCACGAGAAAAACCAAACCGAATGTGTACAATACCTCCTCGACAACGACTGTCCTCTCCCACCTGGTTGGCGATACGAGCATGGAGAGTTACACAGCTTGTAAACACAGGCACATTCACACATACACACACACAAATTTTGTAATACACGCACCAAGAGATATACATACAAAAGAAAATTTTCCAATCTTTCTATACAAACGTCGTCTTTCTCTCTTATTCGCGTGCGAATGTAATCGTACCTCGGGTACCTTAGTATTTCACGTGTTCTAATCTCTCTTTCTTTCTAAAAATCCTTCTCTTTACCGCTATATTCTTCATCGTTTACGTCCTCGTCGTCGTCGCTATCTAAATCATACTCTTGCTCGTCTTCGTACTCGTCGTCTTCTCGGAAAACATCGTTCTCGTCGTCCGCGTGCACGCCTTCCGAGTCGTAATCCAAATCCACCTCGTCGATATCTTCGTACTCGTCCAAGTCGGACGTTGGCCTCTTCTTCTTCTTAATCTTCTTCTCCCCCCCATCCTCCCCATCTGCATCCTCCTCCTCTTCGTCGTCGTCTTCGTCGAACAAATCCATCGCCTTCTTCGTTTGCCGCAGCTCCTCCGTCGTCTTCAACGCGTAATCGTCATCCTCATCGTCCGGATCATCGCGGTCTCTCAAATCGTTCCGATCGAACGCGTCTTCTTCCTCTTCGTTTTCCTCCTCGTCCTCGTCCTCGTATTCCGCCAATATCTCTTCATCCGTCAACTCCGTTTGTTGTTCTTCGTCCTCTTCCTCCTCCAACACGTCTTCACCACTCGCTAACCGTTTCGCGCGGCGTTTATCCGCCCGTCTCGCGCGAAGCTTTCCCACGCGCACTCGCACTTTCTCACGCTTCTCGAGTAAGCGTTTTTCTGCTCGTTTGCGTTCTTTATCTTCGTATTCGTCGTCGTCTGCATCGTCGTCCTCGCTCTCCTCGAAACCTCCACCAACGTCCCAGGTTTCGAACTCCTCCAAGTCGTCGATGGGGAGACCCGAGCGGGAGAGGAGTTTACGAGTCCTTATTGTCGTCCTCCTTATCCTCCCCGTATTTCTGCTGGCAACAACACCACCAACGACGTCTCCTCCTTCTCCTTTCTCGTCGTCTTTGGCGTCCGTGTCGACGGCAAAACTCGACGACGAACTCGAAACCAACGAGGAAAAGCAAAGAAGAGCGACGACGATACGAACGAAGCTCAGCATTGTTATGATACTGCCGTTACTAAAATTCGTCCGTCCGTCTTTTCGAAGCCTTTTTCGGTTCAGTATCAGCGCAAAGCCTCGCTTCATCCACGCGCGTGTTCGAATTATGCGGACAAAATGACATGTCTGAGTCAGCAAAAGAAGGGAATTTTCCCATAAAACGCCACATATCTATCGCGCGTGTCTACAAACAAATACAACACTTTCGTCCTCGCTAAAGAATACAACGGAGAGAGGAGGAAGAGAGGGTTCATTCTTTCGTCTCAGCAGTATTCGAGCAGCATTAGCAGCAGCAATACATCTTTCCAAAATTCATATCTCATGAGCAGTTTTGCGATCTTTCCCGGGAATGCGAGAGTTATGACTGCATCATCTGCGACGCAATCATCATCATCTGCGGGGGTATCCTCGAGAGGAGCGTTTCATCGTCTTGAGCATCGTCATCGTCATCGCGCGAAGAGGAGGAAAAGGAGAGTGTTTGCGAAAGCGGAAGAAGAATCGTTCTTCGAGAAGTTGAATCCATTCAAGAAGAAGGAGAATGCATTAACCACCACCGAACGAGAACAACAGATGAATATGAATAACAGAAAGAATAAAAAGAACGAGCTGATTAATTCGACGCAGCGAGAACAACTCTTCGGGAAAGGTTTGATGGGGCGAGTGGCGACTGGTGTGATTAACAATCTCGCGGGTCAACTCGCGGAAGGGATGTCCGAGATGCGAACGAACGTAGAGGACGCGTACGAAATCGCGAGGAGTAAGTGCGAAAAGGACGGGAAATTGAGAGAAGCTTTAGGCGGCGAGGACGTCATTGTTGGACCGGTGACGACGCAAATGAGCAACTCGATGAACGTCAACGGGAAAAGGACGGATGTGACGAGGATCGGGATGATCGCTTCGTCCTCGAGCGGTAACAGAGTAGCCTCGATCGCGGTCACCATGGAATCGGTCACGACCGGGAAGAAAAACGTCACCGTCGTCGCCACTTTAAGAAATGGAGAAAGTTTTGAAGTCGACGGCGTCGGCGGAGGAGGGGTTGGTCGAAACGTCGACGTCGTGATTAACGCAAACGGGACGAATACTAGAAACGACGACGACGAGGATTTCTTCGAAGGGGGGGAAATCATCGAGGCATCCTTCGACGACGCCTCCTCGTCATCATCCGGGAACGATAACGGAGACGACGAATAATACTAACAATAATACTAATGCTGCGAAGTTGTTATTAAGTTGAAAGTGTTCTTTCGTGCATAGCGTACATCAAAAGTTGTTTTCCCTCTCTTTACCACACAAAAATTCCCCTCATTTGGAAACAAAAAGACGCACACAATTATTATTATTTAATACAATGCCTAAAGCGCGCAAATCGACGCGCGGTAACGCGAATACTTCCGACGCCATGGACGCCGAAGGCCACGAGGAGGTAAGAATTCTTTTTGTTTGTCTTTGTTTGCTTTCGTATTCTTTCTCGAGCTCTTTTGTTCACTTCTTTACGGCAACGAGTTGCCGATTCAATTCATCCAATTCATTCAATCTCGTGCTCTGTCTGACCTGAAACGTTTTATTATCTCTGATGCGATGTTGAAAACACACAACAGCTGGAAGCGACGATGACGGCCGAGGACGACGAGATCTTGAAAATGAAAGAAAAACTGGCGGAAATGGAACGCGAAGCGTCCTCGTTGCGAGAACAAGAGCAAGGGATCGACGGGAAAGCTTTGGACGAGGAGATGGCGAAACATCATCATTCGGACAATAACGGTCAAGGACAGGGTGGAAAACCGCAAAAAACGCCGGAAGAGTTGGAGAAGGAGAAAGCCGAGCGACAAGAGATTGACTCTCGGTCGGTGTTCGTCGGCCAAGTGGATTACGGCGCGGAACCTGGGATGCTGGCGGAACACTTTAAAAAGTGCGGGACGGTGAACCGGGTGACTATTTTAACCGATAAGTTTGAAAATCCAAAAGGGTTCGCGTACGTTGAGTTTTTGGAAAAGGACGCGGTGGATGCGGCGGTGTTGCTGGATGGGACCGGGTTGGAGGAGTTCCCGCAGAGGAAGTTGAAAGTGAGCGCGAAGAGAACGAACGTGCCGGGGATGAAGGCTGGCGGGAGAGGCCGGGGAAGAGGGGGAGGACGATTCGGTGGGTTTCCCGGCGGAATGATGATGGTTCCGATGATGATGCCATACGGAAGAGGGAGAGGCAGAGGTGGCAGAGGTGGTGGGCGCGGAAGAGGTGGTGGTGGTGCTCCCGGATCGTCGCCGTATTAGCTTTAAAATGAAGTGTACAAAGAAAAGAAGGTTTCGTAGTTTTTAATAAAGAGAACGTATCGTTCAATTCAATAATATTGGTGCTTAACTACTGTATATAAATTACCCACTAAACTACTATTAATTACTCGTAATATTCTTCACTGAGGCGGTGGAAACTGCTGCGGCGGCATGAACGGTTGGCCTTGTTGTAGATGTTGCTGCTGAAACTGTTGTTGTTGCTGCTGTTGCGCCATCATTTGCCAGTATTGCTGTTGCTGCATTTGTTGTTGTTGTTGCATTTGTTGCATCTGCCGCATTTGCAAATACTGATGCTGGTTTTGCATCGCCATGCTTTGCATGCTTTGTCCTCCTCCTCCACCTCCTCCGTGTTGATATCCTTGATGCGGCGCGCCTTGCTGGAACACATGTTGCTGTGCGGAAGCTTGCTGATTACCTTTTGCAAACTTGAAATAAATCGGCTTGTTCGTCGGTAGATTCGGGTCTCTGTTGTCTAAGATGTACTTTTGGTCGAGCAAAGCGATCGTTCGTTCCGCTTCTTCGACCGTTCGAAAGGTGACAAAGCCACTGCCTTTGTGTTTTTTTGTATGACGGTCGAATAAAATGTGCACGTCGGTTACGTCGCCCAGGGCTTCAAACATAGGCGCGACGGCGTTTTTATCAAAACACGCGGGTATGCTCGAGACATAGAGTTTTTCAGACGGCGGTCCATAATGATGTACGTTTGGTGGGTCGAACTGACCCCGTCTCGGTAATTTTTTACCGTTCGAGTACACGGATCGAAGGTACCTGGCGATGACATCGGGCGTAGTCGGTTCCGAAGAAGACGGCGGTTCCACGACCATTCCAGGAGGCATGGCGTCTCGCGAGTCTGAACGTTTCATGTGATCGCCTTCTTGCTTCTTCGCAGGACTCTCCGTTGTTTTAACAACCGGAGTCGATAAAGCCTTGCCGCCTGGACTTTGTTGTTGTTGTTGTTGCGGATTGATTACTTTTTGCGCCATTTTCTCTAAACTCATTCTCGTCGTTTCGTCTACAATCGTAAACTCCACCCTTAAAGGCGCGTGATATACCAACGAACCTGGTGGCTGTTTCTCGTTTAAGCTGTCAAAACACAGCTTCGCATCCTCCTCTTTCGCATACGTTGCCAAGAACGAAAAATGCTTCTCCTTTCTAAACGCTTTGAACGATTCAACCTCGCCGAATCGTTCCAGCCACGCCTTGACTAGCTCATCGCTCGCTAATTTTGACGACGCGCCGATCCAAATCTGTTTGGAACTTCTCGTCGTCTCGTCGCACTCCTCTTCGACAAACTTTCGTAAATCCAACTCCACTTCAGTCGCGTTCGACTTCAAGTCTTCCTCCCACGTCGCCCATCTAACTCGCACACCTTTTTCGCACCCGTCCATTACGTACGACCCATTTTCGAACGCAGCTAACGCGCTTTCGGCCGCTTCTTGCGTCTGAAACCTCACGACGCCATTCGAACCAGAGCTAAAGATCTCTCTTACGTCGCCGTACGTCTCAAAGACGCGTCTCACCAGCGCCTCGTCCGCATCCGCTGGAAAATTTTCGTAGCGAATCTCCACTCGTCTCGCGCGCAAACGCTCGTACGCGCCAATCTGCGTTAAATCTACTCGCGGCATCGACGACTTCGTGCTTTTCTCTTTTTTTGCGATCGTATCATCATTTTCCTCCTCCACCTTCGCCTTCTTCTTCTTTGTCGCCGCTCCTTCTTGTTCTTCGGTTGGTTGTGGTTTTGGCAAAAATTTTCCCAACGTGTCCCCCAATTCTGAATTCAATTCTTCTTCGTTCTCGGGAACGGCGGTTTTGTCCTCCTCCTCCTCCTCCTCCTTCTTCTCCTCCGATCGAGCTCGTTTCCTCGCGTTCCCTTCTCCTCCCTTCTCTTTGTCTTCCTTCTTCT
>JACLAA010003240.1_pt1 | contig 16969 bp, 12 predicted proteins | sample 8027891 | NCBI WGS metagenome assembly JACLAA01 (sample SAMN15724900, study PRJNA655200) | protist metagenome | isolation source: fluorescence activated cell sorting (FACS) single amplified genomes of... | place: Spain: Blaines Bay Microbial Observatory, Mediterranean Sea | collected 2016-01-19 | reverse complement strand
TTGTTACAGGCAGGCACTTCGGCGTATGCTTCCCCACGCCATCTCCGTCCGTCACAATGCCCGAATTGAGTATATATTTTCCTTCTCGGCTTCCAGGCGCATGAATTTCGCTGGCTAGTATGTGTAGGGACGCTAGCAAGCAAGCTTTTTAGCACTTTTTGACTTGCAGCTCGTGCACCGCCCTCCTGCAGACGCGAGTGGTTACGTTGCTCATCGCATCTCTTCGAACCTGTTCTACAAGCCTAAGACTTGTCGACGCAGCTGTGTGCGTGAAACCACTGCCCGAGACATAACCCAGACGGAATTCAATTAATTACTCCGCCGCGAGGCACAGCGTGCGCTTAATTGGTCAAGAAATAAAACGTTTTGAGTGCTTAATTGATCAAGAACTAAAACGCCTGAGCAGCAACCTGAGCGAACCAAACGTAACGAAAATGGCCGAAACCTTCAGCGTAGGCACCCACGTAACCGCACTCTGGGGCCACCGCTGGTACGCCGGCGTCGTCGACGACGTGCTCGACGGCGGCCGGGCCTACGAGATCGCCTGGGCCGACGAGGAGACCGTCAACGAGGTGCCCGCGGCCGACGTCCGCGCACTAGCACCTTCTGTTAATGAACCCCGGCCCAAGAAGCAAAAGGTCCCGAAGCCCCGGGCCGACAAGAAAACGCCGCCGCAGAAGCGCCTCGGCGCGTCGCCGTTCGTAGAAAAGCCGCTCGCGCCGGCTGGGGACGAATCGGAATGGGCGTACCACGCGCGGGCCCGGCGCCCGCACCGGCGGCTCCGCGACGACGTCGACGCGAACGACGACCACTGTTCAGTTTGTTGCGACGGCGGGAAGCTGCTGTGCTGCGCGACGTGCCCGCGGAGCTTCCACGAGGCCTGCGTGCGCAATTGTTTGGGCGAGGCCTACCTGCCGGGCGCGCGGCGGGCCAAGCTCGACCTCGGCGGTAGCACCACGAAGAAGAAGCGGGACCACGCACCGGCCGCCGCGGCCGTCGCTGGTACTACGACGCAGGCGGCGGAGGAGAACTGGCACTGCCCCGTGTGCTGGCAGTCTCACGCAACGGAGTGCGTGGTCTGCGGCGAAGCGGGCGACGACGACACGCGCCTCGTCCCGTGCGACCGCTGCCCGCGCGCCTACCACGCGCGCTGCGCCGAGCTCGTCAGCGGGAGTGACGGCAAGCGCCGCTGCCGGGCCTGCGTTGTGGACGAGGCGGCGCCGACCACTTTGGCACAAGCCTTACAACCGGACGTGCTCAAGCAGATTGAAAGTTTGTGCGCCCAGCTCCCGCGGAATCACTTCGCGTCGATCTTCGGCGACCGCCTGAAGCGCATCCGGGAGCTCGCGGCCGAAACGCCGGAAACGGCAACCTACTCGCTCGAGGGCCTCCACACGGCGCAGGCCGTCGAGTCGAGACTGCACTTCGTCAAGACGAGTGAGGATGAGAAGGAGTTCCGGAGCAGCCGCAAGGTCGTAAAACCGTGCGAGCAGCTGTGGTCGCTCGCGCGCGACGGCATGCAGTGCGTGCCAAATGCCCTCCCAGAGGACGCCTGTTCAATGATGAGGGACGCGGCGCGCGAGTTTTATGATCGCGTCATGGTCACGGTATCTAGAAGGGACGACCTCATGCACGTCATGGAGAACAAGGGCGGCTTTGCCACCTTCAAAACGAGGGATATCGGTAGGGCGGATATGGTCGTGCCCGGCTTGATACGACAGGAGGGCGCCTGGGCATCACTGGAGACGGCGAAGTGGCTACCTCTCATCCGAAAGACGCTGGGCCCGGACGCCTGCCTGCGGCACGCCGGCGTCATCATGGCCATGCCGAATTCGGTGGCGCAGAAGTGGCATTCCGACGGCGACCACATCGACGAGGATCTCGTGCTGCCGCCGCACGCGCTGAACGTCTTCGTGCCTCTTGTCAAATGCGACGTTTCGAACGGCGGTACCGAATTCGTGCCCGGGACGCACGCCGACTGGACGGCTTCGTCCCATTCGTATGTGCTTGATTCAAAACCGGGCGACGCTCTAGTGGCCGACTGGCGCCTCAAGCACCGAGGTTTAGCGAACAGAACTAGAGAAGACCGGCCCCTGCTGTACCTGACGTATGCTAGACCGTGGTTCGTCGACAAGTACAACTTCTCGTCCGAAAGATATGAGATGTTACCGCCACTATGTAGCATGGACGCGACGCGCTCGGAGCGCGCCGAGGTGCGGGATATGGCCTGAAAATAAGAATACATATAACCGTGACTACTCGAATCTCAGGGCCTCGCGCGCGCCAAGGTAGGTGCCCTCAGGCTCGCGCAAAAAAGAATCCATACAGATTGATTAGTTATCCAGGAAGGAGTTGTGCTGCTTCCACGTCAGCGTCAGTGCGGCGTCACTAGCGCCCGGGAGCCGACCGCTTCCGCGCAGACTGTCTAGGAGGCGGCCTAGCGCGCTTATCATCATGCGTAGGTGGAGAATCGTTCCCATCAATAAAGGCCGCGCCGTGCTTTCGCTTCAGTAGCGTCAATAACCGCCGCCCAAGGTCGTACTTGTTCGGTAAAGGTTTGCCGAACGTATCATCCGCACCACAGGACGAGTAGTACGCGACGTCCTCCGGCAGACAGTTTCCTGAGGTGGTAATCAGCACGGGCATCTGCTCCGGCGAGACCCTAGCCTTCAGGACGCCTAACACCTCACTACCTCGTAGTTTACCGCCCGCGGTCTCATAATGTTCGTCCAAAAAAAGAATGTCGTACTTCTGTTGACTATCACACACCCTCTCAATAACTCCTTCGCCCGTGTCGCACTCTTCCACGTTCCATTCTAGAGTGTTGAAGGGCTCGGTCGTCGTGAGGTACCTCCGCAAAAGTTTCCGGTTGAAGTACAGGTCGTCCGCCACCAGACACCGTAAACGCGGTGGCAAGGACCGCGCCACGAGCTCGTCGCTCGCGGCGGCGTCGGCGGCGGCCGTCTCCTCGTTGCCGTGGAGCTCGCCCGTCCTCAGGAGCACGGTGAAGTGGAACCTCGTCCCTCGGCCTTCGTGGACCGGAGACGTCAGTCTTAACTCGCCGCCCATCAACGCTACTAATTGCTGAGCTACGGCTAATCCCAATCCCGTACTTTGAGCTAGTCTAGGTTCCGTGCTCCCAGATCGCGGCCGACCAGGCGCTGATCCGGCTTCGTCGACGATGGCGTACTTCGCGAAGACCGTCCTTTGATGTTCGGCGTCGATGCCGCATCCTGTATCTCTTACCTCAAAAGTGACCGCAACAAACCCGTTTTGCAGGGGTTCATCTATTAAATTGGAGGGTAGGGATCTCCGGTTCGAGTACACCGTGGCGATGATCTCGATGCTACCTTGGATCGTGTGCTTGCACGCATTACCCAGCAAGTTTAATAGTATCTGTCGTAATCGAACCGCGTCGCCCACGATTGGCAAGGAGTCTAGTCGAGCACCCGTAGCCCCATCAACGACGGAAGCTTCCAACCTTACACCTTCCTGCGGCCGGATCATGTCCCGCACGTCCAAGACGACCGCCGCGCCGTCGAACGGCTTTTGGCTCAACGTCATCGCCCCTTCTTCGATCCTCCTCAAGTCAAGGACATTATTCAGGACGTCGCTCATGTGTTGCGAGCATAAATTGGCCGAGGACACGTCCTCGACGAGCTGGTCGACGCACGAGGCTATGCGTCTCTTTGCCGCAGCAGGTAAGGTAGAACCCCTACTTTCCGTCAAACACAGCTGCGCTTCGCGAATCGTGTCGCCCATGCACGACAGATGGCCGGCGATGCCGTTGTAGGGGTTGCGCATCTCATGAAACACGTAGGACACGAAGATCGTCTCCACTCTTAACTGTTCGGCTAATCTCCAATTCTCGATGCCTTGCGCCCGTTCGTGGCGCTGTTCTAAAGTTTCTATGCGACCTTGCATCATCACTAAAGTACACAACGTCTTGGTGCAGGTTTCTATGACGACAATCAACAAATCAAAGCTGTCGTCATCGAGCATGTCTACCGCTGATAAACCCTGCAGGATCGGAAAGGCCCACCAGCTCACGACAATGGCCATGGCCAATGCCCGCACGGACATCTCCTGGCCTCGCAGCAGCGCATCTAATGGGTTTTGGCTCTCTGCGGGTGCAGCTAACAACAATTTGTCGTAGAGCATGGACGTGAGCAACCCTAGGAACACCGCCGATAAGATATACCCCAAGACACAAGGTAAAAATGAAGTAAAACCACCAGCTAACCAACCAGCGTAAATCACAGAGCCAGCCAGGATAACCATATCCAATGCTACCGATAACTCACAAGACGCGGCGTGCGCGCACAGCAGAGCCATCAGCGGCATCGTGTGGAACCACGTCGCGTAGCGTAAATGAGGCGTATTCACGCCGAAGAAGTCTCCCCGAACGTCAACGTCGTGCGTCGCTCTGAGTACGTAACACAAACCCGCGACAAAATTTACGGTGAGCGTCGTCCAGAGCACGTGCATGCCCCGCCAGCCCACCGACAGTAATAGGGTTGTGGTCGAGACGAACGCTACCACACCATACGTCGTGGCGGCGCACGCATCTCTTGTAATGAGATTGTCGACGGGCTCGTTGATGACGTTCGGGACTATTAACGCGTACGACAGGAGGCACAACAACGACGCCTTGGCGGAGGCCGCCGCGCCGAGACAGAAGATCGACTTGAGGCGGTCTTTCGGTAACGTGTACCGCAGGAAGAGGACCGCCGCCAGGTCCAGGCCCGGGAGCACCGTCGTCCAGAAGTGGATGGGCGTCATGGTCGTTCGTTTGCGCGCGCGCGCGGCGGTCTCTTGGAGGCTGCTGCTGGGTTTCCTTTTGTGTTTGCTGCTTTGCTGCGGCTTGCGCTAGCCGGAGGCTGTTGGCGCTGCAGCGAGCAGCCCAGGGAGCGATTACAACGCGCAGCGATGCGATGTTGCGTCGCCCGCGGGCCCGAATTCACGGGCAGACCGCGACGATCCAGACCAGTCAGCATAAATTGACGCTCCTGGATCCGTCCGAGCGCCGGGTGCACGAGTCTTCCGTCGACTCCTCTCGTGCCTGGCTCAACTCACCAAAAAAAATGGCAATCCACCATGACAGAACGCGGGCAGCCCATTGGAGCCCTCCCGTGGGGAAACGCGCGGTAAGGCGATCCCTGTGACCGGTGGAGGGAAGCGTCGTACGGGGCACACCGCTTTTGCCGCGACGCGGTCGACTGGCGACGAGCGCGCGGTGCCGCAGATGGCGGTGCTGCCTAGAAGGAGGTATGCGGCCAATGAAAGACGACGAGCGTGTACGAAAACAGAACTTTAAGATGACTCCTGGCTTCCAGCAGGCGGCCGGGGCTTCGCCGTCCGCCGCCTCCTCGAAAGCTTCACGACGCCCAGCACCGCGTCGACGCCGATGACGTGGAAGGCCTTGTCCGCGCCCACACTTAACTCTTCCGGAGAATGCGGCCAGCCGCGGTACTCGCTCTTGTGCACCAAACCTTCGCGAGACCGCGAAAAGCGCACGACGCAGCCGTAGTCCCTCACGTCCGTCACGGTACCTCTCACTTCGTCTCCCACCCGGATCTCGCCCACGATGTCCAAAACTAACTTTCTCGCGGCGGAACACTGGCGCATACTATCAGCGAAGATCGTCGCCTCGCCACTTACGGTCCGCGCGTCGATGTCCGCGCCGGTCTCGTCCTCGATCGCTCGCAGTTGCTCGCCGCGCGGGCCGACGAGGTCGCCGACGCGCGACGCGTCGAAGGTCACCACTGCGACTCTAGGTGCGTGTCTTTTTAACCTAGGCCGGGGCCTCGCCGCCGTTTGGAGTCGTCGCTTCGTCGGGGGTCGTGCTACGGGTTCGGGCTCCGGCTCCGGCGCGGGCTCCGTCTTTGCGCCGAAGAGCCGCTGTAGAAACGACGGCGGGCTCGGTTCTTCCGGAGCGGGCACCTCCACGACATCGTCGTCGTCGACCAGCAAAAAGGGCGCGTCGCTCGACCGCGGCCGCCGCGGCTCGCGGTCTCCATTTAACACACATGAGTCCATGTGGCCCAGGATCTCGCGCCGCGCCGTCGTTGCTCTCCCAAAGGCCTCGCCGAGCACGTCGAGAGAAACGCCGGCGCCCTTCACGTCCACTTGAGCGGCCGTCACACCTCTTTCCGTCCCGGCCACCTTACAGTCCATGCTCCCGAAGTGGTCCTCCGTGCCCGTCGGATCCGTGAGTAATGTTTTGTCAGCCAAACCTACAGATGCGCCGGCGACGGGCGCTCGTAGAGGCACGCCGCAGTCATGCAAGGCGAGGGAAGCGGCACAGACCGACGCCATCGACGTGCTTCCTGATGAAGATGCGACATTTGTCCGTACCGTAACAGCGTAGGGGAATCTAGAGCGAGACGGAAAGACGGACGATAGGGCCCGCTCCGCTAGCGCGCCGTGGCCCACTGCTCTCCTATTAGCTCTGAGAATATCTTTGGTGTCGCCCGTGGCGGACGAGGGGAAGTCGTAGTGCAGCGTGAAGCGCCGGTCGATGTTCCTCAAGCTGGAAGATGTGTCCCGGTCGTAGTTGGATTCTCTTGGTCGTCTCCGTCGTGACACGCGGGGGTCGGTCCTTCGCCAGGCCGCGTGCTCGCGGAACGACGCATTCGGATCGGCATCTAATGAGGGAACCCTTCTCGACGGCGGCGCGGCGAGCGTCACCGTCGAATCGACGCGCGTCTCTCCTCGACTAAACGAAGACGACCCGTGCGGCACCTGGAGCACGCCGCACCTCGACTGTAATACTCGGAGTTCATCAGTTTGTCGGCGGTCGCTCCGCGCGTTGTTTGATGCAGCTTGCGCCATGGCTTCTCTGCCTAACAATTCGACGGCGCGCGTCGCCGCGGCTTTTACGGCTCGTTCCTCGCCGTCCAATTCCAAGGCGACGGCCTCGATGACCTCAAAGAACGCGCGGTCCTGCGCCTTGCCTCGGTCCCGCTTCGACGCAGGGTCCTCGTCGTCCCTCAAAGTCCGTCCACTGAAGAAGTCGACGAGTTGAGACACGTGCCGCTGCGCCGCTTGCGAGGCCAGCGCGTCCAACCTAGCTCTTTCTTCATGCATCGGTCGTTCCACAGAAGAAGGCGCGAGCGCGTTGATGGCGTCGACGATCGGCGCCGCCGCAGAATGAGCCTCAAGCAAAGCGTCCTTGAGCAGAGCGTCTTTCGCCGGCGCGCAGCCCAGCTCCAACGCCACACAACCAACGCCGTCCGTCGCGTACAACAGGTCGAAACCACTGTTCTCGCAGAACCAAAGGGGCGGATCTTTCGTGAAGGAAGAGCCTCGTCGCGACAGGCGTGTCGTACCAACGGGGCCCTTCCACGGGACACCTGCCAGTGCGAGAGCGCAGGAGGCGGCGTTCGCTCCTAATGTAATGACATCACCATCACCATCGCTCGACGCGACTTCCACATCTACTCGCACCGTTTCCAGGAAGCCGTCGCCGTGGAACCGCGGCCGTAGGGCACGATCGATGTTCCGCGCTGCTAATATTTCTTGATCCGACGCGCGGACGTTTTCTCTTCCGCTTGCTGTTGTAGGTGGCAGGCCCGCGGCACTTGACGGGTGGCGAAAATCAACATGTAAAGGGGCGCCGCCGCCCGTGAAATACAGAGCGTCCTCCCCAGAAGCCCAGCGCCAGCTCACGCTCGCGTGGACGACGGTGCCGCCCCTCGAGGCGACGCAGGACGCGTCGGCGAGCGTGTTGGCTTTCTGGAGGTGGATGGCGTCGCGGTGTCTTGGTATTATGACTTTTGTCGCGAGTGCTCGCCGGGCGTGGCGGAGCATTATATTGCTCGCGGCCGCCACGCGGCGCTGGCAGCAGTGGTGATGTTATGCCTGGCACCGCTCCTAGTATGAGCGGTGTTGCACGGGCGTTGCCGCGCCGGCCCAAGTGACTTCGTAGGTTATCTCTGCTTGGCCGTGGCAAGCGGAAGATGCACTGGCAACTCACGCGCGACTCGCGCCTGCACGCTGAGCTAGCGCTGTAGGACACTAGCAATAGCAGCAGCCGCGGCCGCTGTCTTTTACACACGCACGACACTGGTGTGCTCGGAGAGGTGCTCATTGTAACAAATGCACAGCCATTTGCAGCGCTGCGAAGCGTGCAAGCGCCGCAGAGCGTAGGAGAGCAGACTGCACTGCAGCCCTCATACGACGCTCGGCGCGTCCAAGGCGATGCGGGCGTTCTCCGGTGACGTCCAAGCGCGCTGGCAGGCGCGCAAAGATCAGACGGACGCCGACGCGGTGCACCGGCCGCGCGCGCGGACGGACGTCCCGAACCAGCAGTTCCTCGCGTCGACGGTGCGCGCCGTTGACGGCCACAACCGGCGCCTCGCGCAGCGTTCCAAAGGCGGCGACGGTGCCACTGGCGCGCGGCGCGACGGAGACGCCGACGACCGCCGCGCAGACATGCTCGACGAGCGGTTGGACTGGGCGGCGCGCAAGGCCGCGGCGGCCGCGGCGGCCGACGACTCTGAGGATGACGACGGTAGCGCCGACGACAAACGCGCGCGCAAAAAGGCCAAAAAGAAGGCCCTCAAGCGGGAAGCGAAGAAGTTGGCCAAGAAAATTATTGCGAAGAAGAAGAAGAAAGAGAAAAGGAAGCGGCGGCGGCGAGAGGAGGCTGACGAGGAGTGCGACGAGGTGCGCGCGGCGATGGGGTTGGGGGGCTTCGCGTCGACGGCCGGCGCGGCCGTCTCGGACAACCGGACGGGCGCGGCGCGCGGCGCCGCGCGGGCGCGGCGCAGCGAGGAGGAGGAGGAGGAGGGTTCGTCGTCGTAGTGTTAATGTTTCTGTTGTGTGATTGCTTCAATGCGCTAGCGGCCTGTAAGACACTAGCAAGCATGCATGCCAGCTTGTCAGTCACGACCTCTGCCGCACGGATGCCTTGCGCCTTGCACCGCCCACACGAACCTGCGCAAATAGTCCTCAGCTGCAAGTAAAAGCAGTTCCGCAATCGCTGATTGCCGTGCATTGGTCTGTGCCACACTGCACACTGCCAGCTGTGCAGTCGTGAATAGCCTGAGCACTGGTCAAAAATGCTGCGACAAGCACTCTGCAGCTTGGTCATACTCCACGCGAATGGGTTAAAAGCGCCGAACGCATCCAAAACGCTGGCGACGCGCGCCCGCGGTGCTGGTGCTGTTGTCGCAGTGAGCGGCGCAGCGCTCGTAGCGGTATCGATTGATGTAAATACGCTGCACGTCGTGGCACCAGCCATCGACGACGCCGCGAGACACTGGGCGTCCAACCACGCGGCCGGGAATGAAAACTCGCTGGGCCGCGTGCTGTCAGACATTGCGCCCGGCCTCGGCGTGCCCTGCGCCGCCGCGTCCGTCGCCTTGGTGGCGCGGCGCGGCGCGGACGCGCTGCGGATAGTCGCGCCCCTCGGCGTGGGCTTCGGCGCCTTCGTGCAGGGCCTCTCGGGCGTCCTCAAGGACGCGACGCAACGCGTCCGACCGGACCCGCTCCACCACTCTACGTTCTCTTTCCCGTCGTCGCATACCGCCTCAGCCACGTTCCTCGCGGGCGCCTTCCTCGCGGTGTTACTACCGGCGCTCCTCGACGACGACGAGGAGGCCTTCTGGGCGTGGACGCCGACGACAGTCGCGTCCGTGGCCGGCGTCACGGCCCTCACGGCGACGGGCCGCATCCTAACCGAGAGCCACTTCCTCAGCGACACGCTCGCCGGCGCCGCGCTCGGGATGGGGGCTCTCGGGGCGACCGCGTTGGTCAGTAGTCGGAGTAATGGGGGGTAGTAGGAACTCGCCGATGGCGTGGTGGGAGTAGCCTTAGGAAAGGGGAAATCCAACCTTACGCCCCCGGGGGATTCATAGGAGCGACCACTCACGCCGTCCGCGCCTTCTTCGCCGCCGGCTTGCGCGAGGCCATCGTCTTCTCGACGAAGTCGATGACCGCCCTCGCCGAATTTTCCAGGATGTCCTTGCGGTGCGGCACGCTCAGGAGATCCGTTAAGGCCTTTTCCGGAGGCACACTCTTCGCATCATCACCAAGCGCCGCATTAATAGCGGCGGGGAACTTGCCGTGGTGCGCGCAGGCTAAACAAATGACCGGCCCAGCACCTAGCTGAGATTTGAGGTCTTCGGCCGCTCGGACGCCACACGCCGTATGAGGATCCAACACGTAGCCCGTCGCCTCCTTCCTTGTCTTGATGGTAGCGAGAATCTCATCCTTCTGCACGCTAGCAGCCTTCATCTCGGACTGCGCTTTAGCTTTCAGGGCAGGAGAAGCGGTAAAAGCACCAGTCTTTTCGAACTGGTCCATGAGCGCCTTCGTTTGCGCGGCGTCGTTGCCCGAACAATGAAACACGAAGCGCTCGAAGTTCGACGACACGCAGATGTCCATGCTCGGCGCCAGCGTCTCGACGGCCGACGGCGGCCTACTGTAAGTGCCCGAGGCGAAGAACCTTGCTAGTATATCATTGGCGTTCGTCGCGACCACCAGACCGCGACACGCGCAGCCCATCTCCTTCGCGTACCATCCCGCGAGCACGTCGCCGAAGTTGCCCGTCGGTACACTGAATACGGGAGCACTGTCAACTTGGAACGAGGCGTAGAAGTAGTAGACGATCTGCGCCACGATGCGCGCCCAATTGATGCTATTGACCGCACCGAGCGAGTGTCGGGCGTGGAACTGCTGGTCGGCAAATAAACCCTTGACAATTTTTTGGCAGTCGTCGAAGCAGGCGCCCCGCAACGCGAGGGCGTGGACGTTCTCGTCGTCATACGCGCACATCTGCGCTTCTTGGATGGGCGACGTGCGGTTCTCGGGGTACAGTATAAAACATTCCACGCCCTCCTTGCCGCGCACGCCCGCGATGGCGCTACTTCCGGTATCTCCCGACGTGGCGCCAATAATAGTGAGGCGCTCCTGGCCCTTGGGCTTCTTCGTGAGGATCAATTCGAATAAGACGCCGAGGAACTGCAAAGCGACATCTTTGAACGCATAAGTAGGCCCGTGGAACAGCTCCAGCAAATGGTAGTCTCCGTCTAAGTGGTGCACGGGCGTCACATGCTCACTCCTCCAGTTGCTGTAGGCCGTTTTGGTTAGTTGCTCGAGTTCCGCTCGACTGATCTCGCTCTCGTCGATGTACAGCGAGATGATCTCGGTGGCGAGCGCCGCGAAGGGGAGCTTGGACCACTTCTCGAGCGTCGCAGCGTCGACTTTAGGAATCTCCTTCGGGACGAGCAGCCCGCGGTCCGGTGCGAGGCCCATCAACACGGCGTCCACAAACCCGCAGTCCTCGACGCCGCCTCTCGTGGAACGGTAGCGCATCGTTGCTTTGCTTGACGCTGAGAGCTGTCGAGTGCTCTGCTTGAGTTGTATCGCTGCGACGGCGTGCTGCGGTCGCGTGCTTGCTCCTTGGAGTACTGCTGTGCCGCACGAGCTGTCGCGATCGTCCGAGAGGCGTATGTGCAAGGTAGCAGCGCGTTTAGCTTGACACTGTGCATACGCGTCGCTATCCTACTAGCAAGCAAGCTAGTGTCTTACAAGCGCTAGCCGTTACTTGTAGCGCATCGCGTGTATATTTCGCAGTCAACAAGTATTCGAGTCACATAACACCGCAACGTCCACTCCCGCGATTCGCATACGCCTGAACGCCGTCGACGCGACGCCCGCCAGACGACGCGCGCCCCTACTAGTAGATAACACAACATCTTTACCACCGCCCCGACCCGTCGAGCGGCACCATCGAGCCCGAAGTCATAGCCCGCTTGTAGGACGGGGCTCGTCCATGGTCGTCGATCTGAGAAGACCAAGGCCGCGGCGGCAACACCGGAGCGGTGAGAGTCCGGTAGATCATCTTGTCGCGGACGCTCAACTCGATCTCGCCAGTTGCCTGCTTGAGGGTCTTCGACGTTGCTAGGTTCCTCTTGAAACGATCGGACCGCGTCTGTTGTTCTTTGACATTTTCTAACGTCATCCACTGGTCGCCGGCGCTCGGCGGCCCATCGCGCGACGCGAAGAACTTCACCAGGCTATCCTCCGGCGGGTCTTCGGCGCCGACGATGTGAGGGAGAGACAGCACGCCCTTCTTCTTCTTGTTTGAATTGCTGAACTTCGCCTCGTACGCTTTACGTTGCTCCTCTTCTCTCGCTAAGCGAGCCACCTCCGCTTGCTGCAGGTCCACCAACGCGTCGACGTCGGCGGGCGTCGGGTGCTTCCGCGCGAAAGCGGCCTTCTGTCTTGTGGGGCTTAATTTCTTCCTCCGCAGCTCCTTCCTGACCCGGTATCTCTCAGACTCACAGACGCACACGACTCTTTGGCCACATTTGGCGCAGGGCATCTCCTTTTTCGGTCTCGCTTCGACGACCTCCTTAACTTCGGGTTCTTCTTCATCAGATAGGTCGGACCAGTAGCCCCCCCTGAAGATCGACGGACGCGCTCTTTTAGCTCTATTCGCCTTCCAGCGCTCCTGCTCCTTTCGCCAGCGGTAGGGCTCGATGACGTACTTTATTAAAAATCTATTGACAATCTTCTGCGACCGTCCAGTCGTAAAGGCCTCCAATGCGATACGTAACCGTTCCTTGGCCCTTCGTTCATTCTCCCGCGCCGCCTCGGCGGCCGCACGAGCCGCGGCCTTCCTATCTAATTCCAGCGCCTCCTCCGCGCGGCGCATCTCCTCGAGGATTCGTAACCGTTCGGCCTCGTGGTCGAACGCCGGCTCCTCCTTAACCACAACCGGTATTTTGATCTCGTGCGGCACTTGAATGAAAGTAAACACCGGCATAACGGACTGGACAGGCACAATGGGCTCCTCGTCGAAAAACGTTTCGAGCTCCGCCAGATCACAAATTACAGGACCGGCTTTGGCCTGGGCTAGTCGCCGCATCCTCAACAACAGCTGGAGTGCTCTCGCACGTCTATGATAACACTGGATCTTCAAAGCTGATAATTCCCTGAGCTTCCGCAGCTCCCGCGCTTCTCTAGCTTTCCGGAGCAACTCGTCCTGCCGGTTTCGCTCCTCATCTGCCGCTCGTCTCCCTAAAATACCTCGACGCGTGGACTGCGCCCTTAGGGCAGAAGTCAGCAGATCTTGTGACCGCCTCACCCACCGCGCGAGTCGATCCTTCCACCGTCTCCTACCTCTCTTCCCCCGCATCACCCGCTGGATCTGTATCGCATAATAGGACAAATCTAAAAACTTCTCCTCCATACTACCCGCGACTCCTTCCGTGTTGGCCTTCGCGACGATGACTTCCACCCTTGTGCGCAACTTCCTTGGAGTAATAGAAACGAAGATCTCCTCGACAGGTTTTTCATCTTTGGCGATAGTTGTGAGCACAGCACCCAAATTCGAGACCCAGACCTCGTAGGACATCTCCTCAAACACGTCCGTGACGATCTCTTCGACCTCCTCGTTCCTCAAGTGCGAGATCAACGAATCTATGCTCGATCTTCTAGGTACAGGTTCCTCCTCCGGCTCTTCGGGCACGACCTGTTCCACGATCCGCCCCAGAAAACTCTCGTACTCCTCGAGAGCTATCTTGTCGGTGAACTGGTCGGCGATCTGGAACCAGCAGCTCGCGAAGCGCTCGTAGTCGAGGAAGCCTGCGTGGTGTCGAGCGGTGAGTGACGAGCGCCGACCCCGGTGCGAGCGTCGCGGCGGTGGCGTACGGGCGGGGTAGTGTGTTCATGCGACTGCCGCGGCGATGGCGTGTCTGGGGCAGCTCGTACGCCATCGACGACAGCGACGCGTCGATGCCAAGGACGCCGCGTCCGCACCCATGCCCCCGTTGTCGATCTCCCAGTCCTCCTGCGCGAGCTTCTCGTGCTCCTCGTGGTTGATGCGGCCGTCCCTTGTTAACAACTTGGGCGGCAGGCCCGTGCCCACGTTGACCTTCTTCCCACTGATCGACTCGACTTCGATCTTCGTGAGCGAGACCATGATCTCGCAGCAGCGCCGGTGCATGGGCACGTACTCGTCGTACTCGATCCTACCTGATTTATCTTCATCTATTTCCTTCCAGAGGACGTTCAGATGTTTTCTAATAGAAGGATCGAATTTCAGACTTTCCCGCTTACACAAAGCTTTCAGCGTATACAAGGGGTGGAACTTGGGCGCGACTTTCTTCGGATCATATAACTTGAGCAATTGGTCCTTGAACGACACGGCATAGCTCCCGCAGAACTCCCTCGATTGACTTATACCGACCTTGTCCCTCCTGGTAATAAATTGTTTAAATTCATCAAAGTCGACCGCACCATCCCCCGACGGGTCCAACGCCGCCAGCAAGTTCTCGATCTTCTCCTCGGACAGGTCCTCGCCGATGTGGGCCTGTGTGGGAACGACGCCGTCACGAAACGACTCTCATGCGGCCGCATCGACGGCGTCGAGGCACGCCATCGCCGCGACCCCGTCACGTTGAAGCTCACTTCATGCTCCGAGTCAGCGCCATCATCGCGCGGAATTCGTCGCCGTCCAGTTCCCCGGACCCGTCGTCGTCGTACTGGTTGAAGATCTCGAGCGCGTTTGAGGCCCGACACAGGGCCTTCATCTTCATCTCTACACTGACCTCTAGTAACCAATCTTCTTCTTTAGCAGCTGCTTTTATATGTTTTTCATATTTATTGGGTGCTTGTGTGAGCCATTCGGGAGGGATCTGGTCGATCTTCTCGTTCTCCTCTCCGAGGCAGATTGTCCGAGAAGGCGCCCACCAGCCGTTCGACGCCTTCGCGGTGTTCGGTTCGACGTACAAACAGGTGCCGAGCAACGTCACGGCGCGTCGAGGGACCTGTGAAGGCCACACTTTCCACTTCTGCCCAAAAGCGTCCTGCTTCTTCCTGACATCAATCCAGCACTCCTCCCATTGTTTTGGTCGTTTATATAATCGTTTCTTCTTCGCCTTCTTCTTCCGGCGCTTCGATTGGGGCCGGCCCTCGCTCGCGCTCGCGACGCTCTTCTGGAAGAGCGCTGCTGAGCGTGATGCGGTGGCCGCGGCCTTGAGCTTCATTTGAGCTAAAGCGCGCTCTTGCGGCGTGCCGGCGCGCTTCATGGTGGTGGTGGTGGGGCTGCCCCCAAGACTGAAGGCTGCCCCTGGCCCTGCGCTGGGTGGGCGCGCGGCTACCGGTGGTCGTGGCGACGGCTCACTGCGTGTCGCGGCCGCGATGGACGCTCCTGGGCCGTGGTAGCAGCTCTTTTAGCGCGTCTCAGTGAGAGCCGCGCTGTGCGAGTTGGGTACGGGGCTCCGGCCGCCGTCGAGTACGATTCTAGCGAGAGCGGTCGTGGGGCAGTGTAAGAGGACCTGCCAGGGCTGCTGAGGACGGCTCGGGCTTGGCAGCCGGACCCGCCAGTCGACGTCTGCCATTTCGCAAGCCTACGCCAGAGGGCTGGAAATCACTATTGCGCTACGCGGATTAAGACAGCCTGTATTGGTTGTGCACAACCGTTGTTGTCTTACTCGCACCGGCAACACCTTTGCTATCGCGGCATAGCAGAGCTGTCGTACAAGAAAAAAGGCAACACCGCAGCAAGCGTCAAAAACAAGGCGCGAGCGCGTCGAGACGCTGCCAACGACGCCGTCGACGCGTGAAAAGCACCAGAGACGCGCACGGGAACTAAAAATGAACGCACGACAAGCCACGCCCGCCGAGACCGTCGCCGCACCGGCGCGCGGCTTCCTCGACGCCTGCGAGACCTTCGCCGACGAGACGTCGAGCAGCGCGGTGGACGCCGCATCAATTGATAGGTTTAGAGCTGAGGCGCGCAAGGCCGCGGCGCGGTCGGCGTCCGACGCCGCGCGCCTCGAGGCGAGCGAGCAGGCGGCGGCGCGGGCGCGCATAGACCGCGACCGCGCGGAACGGGACCGCGCGCGGCTCGAGAACGAGGTCGCGCGCCTCCGACGAGCCGTGTCCAACGAGCCCGCGGACATGCGGCGGGAGCATTCGTCTTTTGATCGCCTCAAAGACCTGTTTGACTCGTTGCGGAACGCGCGGCGGAACGGCTCGCGGTTGCACGTCGGCGAGGGCGGCCGCGACGACAGCGACAGCGACGGCTTCCGGTGTCCGCCGTCGCCGTGCTGGTCGTCGCCCGTGCCCTTTTCTCAAAGGCGGGTGCCCGAGGCGCGCGCCAAAGAGTCGGGCTGCTGGTGCTGGGGCGCGGACGACGACGACCGCGACGCGCGCTTGGTCTTCGCGGCGCCTTCCTCTCCACTGCGGTCGCCGCCGCGGTCTCCACTCTTTCTGGAGGCGGGGCGAGACCCGGGGCGGCTCCTGGGCGCGTGAGGCGCGAGTTCCCTTCTCGGTTGATTGGACTCCCCCGCGCGCGATAAGTATAGCTTTTCTCCCCTTCGAGTCGCGGCGACGGCGTGCGAACACTTAGCTCCTTACCCGGTCCACGCGCACCAATGCTCGAGCGTACAGCGCGCCTGGGCCTCGCTCATGTCGAACAGGTCCCCGACGGATTCCCACATGAGGTGCGCGTTCACGTGGCTCATGGCGCCGTTGGCCGAGTAATCCCAGGTCAGTTTGAGCAGCGGCCACGCGCTCACGTTCATCCCATCGGCGTTCTGCTCCGGGTTCTGGCGCAGCCACGCTAAGAGTCGGCCGCGCTCGCTGTCTTGTCCCGGGCCAGGCACTTCGGTCCAATCAAAGAAGAACGTGTCGCCGTCGCAGTCGTCGACCTCGGTCTGCGTGAGCACGCACCGCTGCCACGTGCCCCTTTTAAAGCACAATACGGTAGCATAAATGTCGAGCGGCACGTCGTCCAGCATAAGGGCCGTGAAGATCGACGCCGGGACGTCAAATTGCAAGCCCGGCTGGCCATCGTCGCGCGTCACGCGCCCCTCGCCGACGTGGATCACGCTCTTGGCCTCGTCCGTGCCGTGGCGCCGCGTCGAGAGCTCCAATGAAAAAACATATGAGTCGAGCTCGCGCCGCGGCGTAATCGGGGGGGTTCGCAGCGGTTGCGGCGCGACCAGGC
>JACLAA010002083.1_pt1 | contig 16985 bp, 14 predicted proteins | sample 8027891 | NCBI WGS metagenome assembly JACLAA01 (sample SAMN15724900, study PRJNA655200) | protist metagenome | isolation source: fluorescence activated cell sorting (FACS) single amplified genomes of... | place: Spain: Blaines Bay Microbial Observatory, Mediterranean Sea | collected 2016-01-19 | reverse complement strand
TATCGTGCGCTGGAGGAGTATAAGCTCGCAGGCAAGGCGCGCGCGATTGGCATCTCGAATTTCAACGCGTCCGCCATTGATGCGTTGTACGGCTCGAATCTGCGCGTCAACCCAGCGATCAACCAGTGCGGCTTCTCCATCGGCAACCACAACCACACCGCTCTCGGCCGCGACTGTGCGTGCGCCGACCTCGAAGGGAGGATGTGTCAGCCGGTGGCACGCCGTGTGATACGGAGACCGCCTCGACTCTCGCCACCGCGGCGCAGACGCAACTCTCGCCAAGTGCCGCCAAAAAGGCATCACTTACAGCGCGTACAGCCCGCTCGGTGGACTCACGAGCGTCGACGTGCTCACAAATCCGACCGTCGTCTCGATTGGCAAAGCCCACGGCAAGTCGTCCGCACAGGTCGCTCTGAGGTGGGTCACCCAGCAGGGGATCGTGCCTGTGACCGCGAGTACAAAGGCCTCACACCTGGCGTCCGATCTGGACATCTTCGACTTCACACTGAGCGAGGCGGAGATGCGAGAGGAAGGGGTGAGAGAGGACTTGTGTAACGTCCGCATCGGACCCGTCCAGCATCATCCGTTTCGAAACTCTTGAGGCTGTGACACATCCATCCCTGAGCTAAATTTAGTCGCGTTTCAAGCAACGCGCCACTGTATCGCGCGCACGCAGGCGTCGTGGTCTCCAAGTTGCCTCCGGCGGCCCGCCATGCCTCGACAGCTCTCGAGCCATCGTTCTCTCGGCATCTGAGGCGAACCGCCATCATATCTATGGAGATACACGCGTCGCTGCGCGCGCTGGTGTAGAGAAATTGGTCAGCTAGTAGGCGGCCTGCTCGAGGTCAATGGTCTCGTCGACGACTTGCGACGGGATGGCCAGATCCTCCGCAAAGAGGCAGCCTGGAGCTCCGCCCTGCGCCTCGACCTTGCGGAAGAACTCGACGAGCGTCGAAGCACCGACGGCGCCACTCGGCATCATGTACTCGCCGCCGAGGATGAGCGTGGGGATGCCGGAGACGCCGAGCCGCGCAAGCCGTCCCTGCGCCGCGCGGATCTCCTTTGTGCCCTCCTCCGAGTCAAGAAAGGCGCGCGTAGCCTCGGGATCAGCACCGACAGTCGCAGCGGCCTCCACGAGCATCTCACGGCTGTTGAGCTTCTGACCCTCTACAAAATGGCGACGGTTGAGCTCAGCGTAGAGGCGTTCGGCCGAATTCGTACCCAGCGTACGTGTCACCCACTGCACCACCCGATGCGACGCGAAGGTGTTCGAAGCAATGCGGTCGAGGTTGAAGTGCTCGATACCGACCTCTTGCCCGCGCTCCTTGAGACCATGACGGTTCTTCTGAGCCTTCCAGCCGGCCTCACCGCCCCACTTTCGGACCAACCGCACGCGATTCGTCTCCTCAAACTCGGGCGTCGTCGGATAGTCCGGCTCTAAGAAGAATGGCACGCGCAATAAGTTGAACGCCATCGGCCGCGTCTCGTCCACAGGTTTGCTCGCGACTTCCTTCATCGCGTTGAGGACGTGGCGCTTGCCGATGTACCCATTGGGTCACATCGTGTCCGAGATCAGCTCCACCATGCAGCGGGACGCCTTGGACGCAGCGGTTGAAGCGCGGCGCATCGAAGGCAAGCGGCGCATCGAAGCAGCTTCGATCGACGGTCCTCGTGGCTTTTGGAAGGTCTGCTTTTGGAAGGTGTGGACCTCCTAGCCCCTTGTGTGGACACACGTGTACATGTACAGAGTCGTCTTAGAGATCTCAGCTCTCTATACAGTCCAGGGTAGCTCTCCCGGGTCCCATCGAGATCAGACGTATACTTCCTCCAGAGTTCCCGCGCCGCGTGCATGCAGCGCGGAGGGCGTGCGGTAGTCGCCGTAGATGGAGGTGAGGTCTGTTCACACTCACAGAAGAGATCCAATCATCATGAGCATCAGGTGTTGCGCGTGCGGGCGGTTCGAGGAGAGAGAGTGGCGCGCACAGCTGGGCGCGTCGCTGAAGCAGGAGGCGCTGTGCAGCGGCCAATGCGTGCAGTGGCACAGCCCAGAGAAGGCGCGCTGCACACGCGTCGCGAACACCATCGATTTATCGAATCCGCGAATCGGCGGCGAGAAGAGAGAGGAAGGATACACGATCACGTCGGCGTGGTGCGGCTGGCCACCGTCTGCGCTCGGCGCTAGCAGGACGAGCCATCGCGATTTGCCGTCGTCGTTCACCTGCAGCTCAAAGGGCCTACCTATGGCGTCTATTCGCGCAGCGATCGCGTCGCGAACATTGTCGAGACTCTCATCCAAAGGCAGTAAGAGCACCGCATCCAAGTCGCGGTCGCCGGGAACTGTGAAGCGCAGAGCGCACACACGAGGTGAGGTTTGAGGTGCGGCGTCGGCAGGGTGCGTTCGGCCGCGTGTGTCGTGCGCTTACTCAGCCCGTGGTGGCGCACGGCGCCAAGCAGATTCCCATCCCTCAGTGAGTAGAGGTAGCCGAGAGAGCGGTGGACGTGCTGATCGAGGAAGGCGAGAAAGGCGCCGAGAGCGACGGCGGCGCTCGTGTTCCTCTCCAGCGGCATCGATGGCGATGCGCTCTCCCACGCACAGCGCGCAGCCGGAGCGTGGATATAGCTCGGGTAGTGGCGCACGACCCGTCCGCTCTGCGCGGCTGCTGAGAGCGTCTCGGTGACGTGTCCACCGAGGCGCGAGAGGAGCAGGAGGCTGGCTGCGAGCGCGGCCGCACAGAGCACGGCCCGCACCGCTTGCATTGCATCCGCCGACGGCCGCCAATTGACACGTGGCCGGTCGTTACACGCGCTTACTGTATCGATACGGAAGGACCCACCTGCCTCTCACCAGATGTCTCCCACGGTATACCCCTCTGGGAAGGGGTCGGTCGGGTCGAGTACAATCGTCGAGTGCGCCGTGATCCACGCCCGGCCCGAGACGGTGGGGATCACTCCCACCAGCTCGTCCTCAGCGGAAGCAGGAGCGGCGGCAATGCGCGTCGTCTCGAGCAGCTTCCCGATAAACTGCGTCCCCACAATCGACTCGTGGACAAACGGCTGTCCAATCTCGAGCTCGCCCGTCGCATGCAGGTACGCCATGACCGCGCACGTCCCGGTGCCGCAAGGCGAGCGATCGAGCATGCCGGTCCACGTCTCGGGCCGCTCCCAATCAAGGACGCCATTCGACATGACCACCGCGTTGCGCGCATGCAGGCTGCCGTCCTCGCGCGTTACGGGCGGCTCCCGGAAGACGAGAATGTCTGGGCCGGGGTAGTCGAGCGTCGGGTGGTCCACGGGATGCTGCTCACGCGTCGCCACCTTGATCATCTCGCCTAGCCTGCAGATCTCACGTCCTCGCGACGGGTGAAGCGTGAGTCCGACGCTCGGTGCGTCTACGATCACGTAGTGCATACCACCGTACGCAACCGCATCGACGCGCACCTTGCCGTGGTGCGGCACGTCCACCTCAAAATCCATGTCACGAGGGCGGCAGTAGGCTGGAGCATTGCGCAGCGTGATGCGCGTCGCCTTGCCGGCGCGGCAGTCGGCGTGGACGGCGACGAGGCCAGCGGGTGTGTCAAGGGCGAACTCGGTCGACGGCTCGGCCATTTGAACCATCCCAGACTCGAGGAGCGCCGTCGCGACGCACATCATATTGTGGCCCGACATTAGCGGGTAGATGCAGCCCTGCTCGGCGATGACCACGCCGTAGGCAGCGTCGGGCCTAGCGGGCGGTAAGATGAAGTCCGCATTCTGGCACGGGTAGCCGCGTGGCTCGTGGAGCAGCAGCTTGCGATAGTGGTCGAAATCGCGCATAAACCTGCGAGAGAGGAAGCAAGCAGGAGACATCTGTCAATCGCCAACACAAAGCAGGGCCACAAGAGCTCGATCACCCGGCACACGCTTACGTCTGTCGCTTCTCGATCATGTCCGCCCCAGCAATGTGCGGCATCCCACCAACGACGACGCGCGCAGGCTCGCCCTCGGCGTGGCAGTCAATCACCTGAAGCAGCCGTTGGCCCGCGCCGAAGCTCGCACAGCGCACGCCGCGAGCAGCGAGAGCAGCGCGCGGCGCGCGGGCCCGAAGGAGACGGAGCATTGCCGAGCCGCCTCTGCGAGCACAGTGATGACGTGGAGGTCCCCCTGCCTGTTGGAATAGCGGCCGTAATTAATACTAGCGCAACCCGCTGACCGTTACACTTACAGCTGAAACGACCACCGTCCGCCCACACACTCTCAACACACTCAAGGCGAATCGGCGCTACATACAACCGGTAGCAGCATCGCGCCGCCCGTCCGTGTACGCGCGGAAGCGTCGCGCTATCGCATCGCACAGGTCATTCTGCTCTTGCAGTACGCCATCGGCCGCCTCCTACTCGTCATCGCGCCGGCGACGACGCTCATCGCGGCGCAGCTCCGACAGCCCTAGGGGGGCCGGCCCCTCCTCCGCCCCAGCTGCCGCAGTTCTGATCAGCTGCAGCGAGAGAGAGGGCACTAACTACAACTGTGGCACAAGCCAACGGTGCCCACGACGGCGCGTCGAGCTTGCCCAATGCGGACATGTTTATTTGAGAGCTAGACCGTTTCACAGACACACTCGTACATACGCGTACACTCACGCAGACTTTGCTCAAAATGCACCCGCAAACGTAGAGTCAAGTGAGCTACGCCGGGGCAGCGATGGGTAGCGCGGTAGGAACAGCCTTGCCGATCAGCTCATCCATCTGGAGCGTTTCAAGCTCGCCATCCTCCTCCTCAGTGCGCTCGTCGTCGCCAGCGCCGCTGACCGCGCCGCCGCTATTGGCGTCGTCCGGCTCGACGCGTGCGACGCACGTGGACAGTATCGCCACCCATGCCACCTCGAGGGCGTCGACCCATAGAACGCGCAAGTGAAGGGGCACCACGGAGTATGTCAGAGCATGCGCCAGCGGCCAGAAGCGCCATCCGGCCTTGAGGCAGGGCCAGGCTGCGGCTCGAGCCTTGGCGATGGCAGCGCGTATCGGGTTGCGTTGCATTGCCTCATTGAAGAGGCAGAATGCGGCATTAATGTATAGCGAGAAGAAGGTCTGGTCCAGAGCGATCTTGCCGAGAAGCGACGGCAGGGTGGCCATGGGCAGCGCCCATTCGAGAAACACGGTCCAGTAATGGAGCTGCGGGCCGTGCGATAGCGCCCCGGCGAGCGTGGCGCGTGTGAGGCGGGCGCGATCGACGCGCTTCTCTTGTGAGAAGCGCTGCGCAATCGCATCTCCCAGAAAGTAGGCTACGCCTGAGGTGGCCGCCTTGGTAATCAGGGGTCGGGCAATCGCTGCAGCCTCGTACGCTCTGTATGCGTGGAGAGCACCACGGCCGAGCAGAGACGCTTGCGTGCCGAGCAAGATGAGAACGCCGAGTAGCAGCGTCGCAGGAAGCGGTGCGACGCGTCGGCGCGGCGCCGTGGTGGAGGCAGGCCTCACAACTGATTGAAGAGATCCACTCACTGCATTCGCCTCTGGCTCAGCCTCGACGAGCGGGAGAGTGGTCGACGCGCTGGCCGTCAAGCGTACGGATGCGACGCGAACATGTGGCCTCGCGAGTACAGGCGTGTGCAGTCCGTACGCGTGTGGCCTCGCGAGTACCGGCGCGTGCAGCCCGTACGCGAGGAGCGGCGAGGCGAGCAGGACGGCGACGGCTGCGCGCATGGCCTCTCTTGTATCCCCACCGGTTCGCGGAATCGTCGGGGAAGATTCTGTTTCAGGGAGACACGTGTCACGCCGTGTAGGATTTGTACATGTGGACACTCTCTGACCGTCGACCTATGATCTAGTGTTTGTCCTGTTTGATCGGTCGCTAGCGGGCATTCCTATGCTTGGTGTGCTGTTACGGACTGTGTCCCTGAGGTACACGGAGGTTACAGTTCCTGAGAGTACATGCAGGGAAGTTGGACTTTTGTGTTGGCGGGCGCCGTTTTTCAACGAGCCTATTGCCAGGCACCGATTTGTAATCCTTCACGCACCTCCTTCTTGGTGGCACGGCGTCCGACGGTGACGCGCGTCTTCTCCAACGACGATCTGACCTTCCCGTCGCTACCGACGCTCGTCGACTTTTTGCACGCTGCCGACCCACAAGCCACGCTGCTCTGCGCAGGCAAGGTCTTCCACGTGGCATGTGACAAGGCGGTTTTTGCGAAACAGTCTCAAAAAGGCAAATTCGAAATTGTTCGCCCGCCGCACGCCCGACCCCTAAGTAAGCAAGCCCTGATCGCGTGCAGCCTGCGCCGGACGCAACCTTCGACCACTAGCACCACACCCTCTGCCGCTATCCTTGTATCCTATGCGCTTCCAACCGGTCCCCTCCCCCGCCCCCGCAGCCCATGCGACGCGCGAGCGCAGCCCGGCCACGCCCGTCATTGCTCACATCCATCAATTTGCTGACACTTGTGCTCTCGACTTCCGCTCGGCTCGGCCGCCTTGGCCGCTTCCGCTCGACCACTCATCTCTACTCGATGCCGCCTTCAGCTGCTCTGCGGCGACGCGGCGGCGAGGCGCTGCTGCACGTCGCGCCGGCGCTCACTCGGCGAGTCCTTGGGCGAGAGCGCCGCGGACGGTGCGTGCGTCGGCGTGCCGCCTGGCGTGAGGGGCAGATTCTTTGGCGATGGCGCGCGAATGGGCGAGAGCTGCTGGGAGGCTCCCATGAGCGACGAGGAGGAGATGACCGACGGTGTGAGCAGCGACGGCGTGAGGCCGCGCGGGGAAGGCAGGCCGTTGACGGTGGGGAGAGCCCACGTGGGAGGCAGCGAGGTGACTGAGGCCGAGAGGGCCGGCGAGGAGGAGACGGAGGATCGGTTGGAGCACGAGTTGAAGGCGCGCTCCGAATCGAGCTCAATCGAGGTCTCGAGGCGGGCGCGATCGACGATGGCCGCGGCGCGTATCTCGCGCTCGCGCGTGACGCGGTGGCACAGCCCGGCGTTCTCGTGCTGCAATCGCGAGAGCTCCGCCCGCAGCTTCTCGTTGCCCGACCGGTGCTCCTCGCACTCCTTCTTGAAACGCTCGTGCTGCGTGCCGAGCTGGTCGATCTCGCGCGTGAGGTGGGAGACGAGAAAGTGCGTGCGCTGCATCTCATCCGATGTCTCTGCCGCGGCTGAGCCGGAGCTCCACTCGAGCGGGTGCGCCGCCGGCGTAGAGTTGTGCGCCGGCGAGTGCGGCGGCACTGGTGAATGCGACGGCAGGTGCAGCGCCGGCAGAGAGGAATGCACGGGCGATGATGGCGGCGGAGGGAGGTCGGCCTCCGCAGCGGTGGGGGCGCTCGCAGCGGATGGCGAGGCGGCGGGCGGCAAGGCTGCTGGTGAGCCAGGCGGCTTGGAGGCGGAGGAGGCGGTCCACCGTGCGAGGTGCTGCTGGATAGACTGTAGGATGGCGCCGGTGTTCTCGCGCAGCCGGAGCTCGAGGACGCGCTTCTCCTCTAGTACGGTCGAGAGCTGCTTCTGCAATTTATTCACAATGTACTCCTGCTCCTGCTCCAGCTGGTTCTCCAAGTGGACCTTTTCTTCCTTGACCTTTTGGAGCTTCTTCGTCAGCGCATTGGTGATCATCTCCTCCTCGACCTCGACCTGACGAGCGAGCTCCTCCTTCTCCTGCTTCAAGGCCTCGAGCCGCTTCATCAGCTTGTTCGTAATGTACTCCTCCTCCTGCTCCGCTTGCAGTTGCTGCGAGAGAGAGAGGCAGGCACAGGCGGAGCGTGCTCAGCGGCGAGCAGCGCGCACGGGCTAGAGAGTGAGGGCAGGCGCGTTACCAGCTGTCCTTGCAGGCGCGTCTGGCGCTTGAGCTGCGCCTGTAGCTGCGAGTTCTTGTGCTTCTCGCGCTCAAGCTCTCGTCGCAGCTTGCGCACCTCGCTCGCCGCAGCCTCTGAGTCCGACTCGGCTTCCGAAGGCATGCCAGAGGAGCAGAGGGCCGTGTCGGAGTCGGTCTCGACGCGAGACAGGGGTGGACGGTCGGCGAGCGCCTGGTGCGACGGTGCCGCGCCCGTCATCGCCCCTACCGCCGCCTGCTGCTCCTCCATCGCGAGGCCTGAGCGTACAGACAGAGCGCGCCCTTCCAAGTGGGCCGAGGGTGAGATGAGTGGGGCGAGGTTGTTTCGTCGCGACTTACCATGGATGGATGGGTCATGTACATTGCATGCGGCAAGTTACGAGACTTGTGTGTGCACAGGCAGTAGGCAGAGCGGGCGAGGCCGTCACACACCCTCTCGTGGTCTCCTCTCCCTCAGGCCGATTCCCTCAAACAGTAGTTTCACTAGCGTCGACTTCGCGCCGCGCGCGCTTCGCCAGCGGCTCCGTCTGCTGCTCTGCTGGCGGCTGCTCCACACCTTTGCGCTCCATCTCCTCGGCCGCCTCGGCATCTCCCTCGATCTCGCCCTTCTGAAGCTGCATCTCGATCTGCTCATCGATCATCTCGATCATCTCCCGCTTCCATGGCTTCAGACCGCCCGCCGCCAGCCCGAGCTCCGCCTCGAGCGTCTCGCGCACGATCTTGGCACTCAGGTTGTCGATGCCCCGCGCGCGCATCACGCTGCCCACCATCTCGAGGGTGAAGGGCACCGACGACGACGACTCCTCCGCGGAAGCCTTAGGGCTCGCCGCCGCCGCTGCTACCTCCGCGGGAGCCTTCGTGCTCGCCTCCTCCGTCTTTGGTGCGGGCGCGTCGTGGCCTAGTAGGCGGGCCATGGTGGCCTCGAAGGAAGTGGCGGCCACCTCATCGAGGTGTTCGCAGTAGAGGCGCACCTTCATCAGAGGATGGTTGAGCAGCCAGCCATTCGACGTGTCGACAATCCCACCCGGCGGCTTCCTTGGAACCACCTCGCCGTTGACGCTCATCCCAATCAGATCGGCCGGTGCAGTCTTGAGAGGCGCCCATAGCTGCGCCTCTGCACGAAGAGCGTCGCACTCAGCGGCGGTGACGCCGAGGTTGATCGGCCGGCCCTCTGCGAAGCATCCGGCGCGCTGTTTGCACGTGACGCCCGCTCCGGAGACGAGGCGCATCACCTGCTGCAGGACGTTCTTCAGGTTGGCCACGGAGACGGGTGACTCGCCGTGGCCGCCGAAGCGCGCCGTGAACGCCGCGAATGGCCCGAGCCACGTCGCATTCGCCTGGCGCACGCGCTCCTGCTGCTCGGGCGTGAGAGCTTCGATCCAATCGTTGCGCAAGACGGTTTGACGCACCTGAGAGAGAGCAGTGGGTCGAGGTAGTGTGTTAGCTGAGAGAGAGAGAGAGAGAGAGAGAGAGAGAGAGAGAGAGAGAGAGAGAGAGGCGTGAGGCGTGCGTCACACCTGGTCAGCCCATTGGTGTAGCTCGGCAGGCGTCATGACGGAGACGTCGTTGGGATCGCGATAGGAGAAGACATCCTCTCCGTCGCCATCCTCCTCCTCGGGCAGCTCGCCACCCGCACGGCGAGAGCGGCGGCGTTTGTGCATTGGCTGAGGCGCTTTCTTCGCCTTAGGCTCCTTGGGCCTAGCGACGGGCTTGCACGCTGCGACGGCCTGGTCGATGCCTAGCGAGCGCATGAACTCTGCATTCTTCGCGATCGTCTCAAGCCGCTTGAGCTCATAGGCCGAGAGCTGCTCGCCGCCGGTGCCGACGCCGACCCCCGCCATGGCAACCACGGGGTCTTGACAAAGGGAGGGAGTCGGAAGAGGAGAGAGGTCGGAGGTGCGTGGCGACAGCCTGACCCGCTCGGCTGACCGGCTGGCGGCACGCACGCGGCGCTAGCGGATGGAGGACGACGACGCGGCCGATGACGTGATCAGCGTCGTGGCGGAGTCCGACTCGGACGACGACGCGCCGCAGCCGCAAGCCTCCGTGCAGCACAGCCCCGCACCGCCAGTGAGCAGCCCGGCACCGCCCGAGCGCAGCCCGGCACAGCCAGTGAGCGCGCCCGCCCTCGACGCCGGCTCTACCGCTGGCGAGGAGGTGGACAGTTCGAGCTTCGCGGGGCGTGTCGCGCTCATCCTCGACGTTCATTACCTCGAAGCTGAATTCTCCGTCCCTGCCGACGCCTCGTTCGCCCGCTTCGAGTCAGCCCTGGCCTCCCACTGCGGGGGTGGGCCGATCTGCGCTCGGTACGCGTGCGACGTGGAGCCGGACGGCGAGCCGCTCCCGGCGCGGCAGCGGCTGCACGAGGCGCTAAGGCAGAGCGGTTACACCCTCCTCCTTGCCGCGCCACGCCCGCTCTCCGGCATGCCTGGCACCACGGACCTCGACATCACCTGCTGCATACTCGCCTCCGCTGGACGCTCGCCTCCGCCGCTGCCTCTGAGCTCAGCAGCGCTGCCACGGCCTGCCAACGTGCTCGCGCTCGTGTCGGGCGATGCGGACTTCTCCGGAGTTCTCGCGCAAGTGTTGCCGCCGCCGCGACGAGCCGCCACCCCCGCCTCCACGCCCATGGCCGCCTCTGACGCCGCCTCGCCTGCGCCGACCAGTGGCGCCGCTGCTGGCGCCGAGGGTGGCGCCAGCTCACCCGTTGCCTCACCGGCGCCGCTCAGCTTGACGGACGGGTTGCGAGCGTGCGTGCTCGTGTCGGAGCTCGGCTCTGCGTCTAGCTCGCTCGTCAAACATGTCGACCTGCTTGCGATGCTGCCTGCGCTCGTTCCGGGGATCGACTTGCGCGATGCGTCGCTGCGACGCGAGAGGCGGCGGCGCACGCAGGCGGAGACGGCGGCGAAAGTGATGCAGCGAGAGAGGGCGCTCGAGACCAAGCGGTGGGCTAAGGAGGAGGAGCGTGCGGCTAAGAAGCGCGCCAAGGCCGCGGAGGTCGAGGCGAAGCAGGAGGTGAGGCAGCGCGAGATTGAGGAGAAGAAGCGAAAGAAGGAGGAGGAGAAGGAGGAGAAGCGCAAGCTGCAGGCGACCATTCCGACCAGCGGACAGCGCGACAAATGGCGAGTGCTCGCATCGAAAAAGGGCTTCGCGGCCGGTCTGTCCGTTGAGGCGCCGCTGATGAACGGCGGCGACGGCGGTGAGTTTGACGGATCGTGGTACTCGGCGGTCATCATCGACTGCGGACAAAAAGGCGCCAAGGTGCGCTTCGAGCACCTCGCCGAGATGCCGGAGGGAGCCGCGCCGGCACCGATGGAGATACACGAGCCGGCGGCCAACGGGTTGCCTGCCAACGGTCCGAGCGAGTGCTGGGTGCCCTTCGAGATGCTGCGTCCCGCGCCGGAGAAGACGCCCGATCGCTTCGAGGGCATGCTCACGCTCGGCACGCTCGTAGAGATGTCGGCAGAAGGAGGCTGGTGGGAGGTCGAGCTTCTTGGCGCCAGTGCGGGGCGGTGGGCCGAGCCATCACCCACTGCAGCCCCGGCTGCCGACGGAGAGCTTGCACGCGCACCGGGCGCAGCAGCCTCGCCACCAGCGCAGGGCGATGCGCCAGCGAGCGCGAGTGCCGAGGCCGCCGCAGATGGCGACAGTGAAATAGAGGTCGAAGTTGACATGGAGGTGGAGATGGAGGCTGAGGTGGAGGTTGATGCTGGGGCTGAGATGGAGGATGCGGGGAGCTACGCACCGGCGGCGGCGGCGCTGGCTGCGGCGGAGGCGGCGGCCAAGGCGCAGTCTGAGCGCGCGGCGAAGGCGGCGGCCAGGGCGAAGGCGGCGGCGGAGGCGGCGGAGCGCGTGCGCGACGAGGTGAACGAGAACGAGCTGACGCGACCCATTATGTACACGGTTCGGCTGCTCAATGCGCCGTCCGAGGGTGTGGGCCTCTACGAGGTGCCTCTCGCCGAGCTGCGGCCTGGATGGCAGTGGAAGTCGGGCCGATGGGCCGGCCGGTGGGGCAAGACTCTCACGAAGGCCGAGGAGAGGAAGCTCGATGCTCTCGGGCTGAAGGCGATGAACGCAACTGGAGACGGCCTCGAGGCCGCGTCACCAGCGAGCGCTGGAGCGAGCGGTCCGTCGCCGGCGAAGAAGCAGCGCAAGATGTCGACGGCGGCGCAGCGGGCGGGCTCGGAGGCGGTGAGTGAGGCGACGCAAGCCCTTGCTCTGAGCAAGATGAAGGCGTTATGGCCGCTCGGCTCAAAGGTGGAGGTTGTGCAGTCGGACGATGGCCTCGTGGGGGGCGTGGTTCGAAGGCGAGGTCATCGGTTACGAGGGTCACGACCAGTGCATCGTGCGATACGATGAGCTGCACGAGGGCGATGACTCGGACGACGAGAGTAAGGCGGCGAAGAAGGATAAGGCCAAGGGCGGGGAGAATGGCGGCGCGAGCAAGGGCGCAGAGAATAGTGGCGCGAGCAAAAGCGGAGAGAGCAGCGGCGCGGCCGGCGAGAATGGGACCGGTGCAGCGGCAGGCAGCGGCGAGACTTCGGGCGGCGCCGCGGTGGGCGGCGAGAGCTCGAGCAGTGGTGGCGGCGGCGGCGGTGGCGGCGGCGGCGGTGGCGGTAACCGTGGCACCCCGGCTGGTATCTACGGCAAATGGGACAAAGACGGCGCGCCCGAGTTCGAGTTCCCTCCGCTGTACGAATGTGCAGAGAGCCTCGAGCGCATTCGGCCGCTTCCGCATCAGATTGCGGACGCGGAGACGGAGTCGCACCTGGCGTGGGCAGGCGGACTGAAGCCTGGAGCGGCGGTAGACCTCAAGTACGATGGCGGCTGGTGGAAGGTCGAGCTGATCCATGTGTGGCATCTGCCGCCAGCCTCGCCAAACGGAGCCAAGACCGAGGACGGCTCAGTCGACGGTCCGGCGGACGACGCCAGCAATGGCGGCAGCAATGGCGGCGGCGAGCCGCCCTCCCCCGCCTCCATCTCCAAGCTGTCTATGGCCAATTGCCGCTTCACCGTTCGCGCCGTCGACTTCGATGTGGAGCACGTTGTGTCCGCCGGCAGCCTGCGGCCGCCCTACGCTTGGAGAGCGGACGCGAAGTCGTGGAGTCTGCGCCCGCCACCCGGCGTGTACATCCAGGACGGCAAGGCACCGGGGGGCAAGGGTGGAGCGGTCAAGAAAAAGGCTCCCAAAAAGCCCAAGGCGGCCCCAGCCGCCGGCGCTCGCGCAGCGGCTCCCCAGCCGGGCGAGCCATCGGTGCCGGCGAATCAGTTCACCGTCGGCACGAAGCGCAAGGGCACCGACGGCCGCGTATGGGAGGTCGATTTGAAGTTGAAGTCGAACGTCTGGGTGGTCGACAACTCGGCGGGCAACCAGCGCAGCCGCAAACGCGGCGCCGAGAGCGCACCGTTCGCGGAGGGCGGAGGGTGGATGCCGGTTGGAGCGGCGCCGCCGCCGGCGCCGCCGCCGTGTGCGGCCGATGAAACCTGAGCAATACATACACAATGCTCGCCTCCAGGCTCGACGTTTATAGTGATTTCTGAATAGTGTGTGTTCCCCACCCGTGTGTTGTACACAATCATCAAGCGAACGCGCCGTTCGCGGTTCGGTTCTGGGTTCACCCACGTCACAATCCGGCACACCCCTTATTGCCATCTTCGGAAGCGAGACTGATGACGCGGACCGCGCGGTTGGGCGGAGAGAGGAGAGGACCACTCCCCCTCGCGTCCCATTCGCCATGGAGATGCACGCGGGCCTCTTGGACGTCGTCAATCTCGCACGCGACGGCGTTTTGCCTTGCGTCCACGGCAAGATACGGAGGAGGTGCAAAGACTGCAGCGACAGCGTCTGCGAGCACGGGCGGGAACGCAACAAATGCGTTCCGTGCGGTGGTCGGCATATTTGTCAGCATGGCAGGCAACGCAACACATGCAAAGAATGTGGGGGAGCAAGTATTTGTGAGCACGGGAATCGACGCAGCCTTTGCAAGCAGTGCCACGGGAGCGCCATCTGCATTCACAATCGACGACGCTGCATATGCAAGGAATGTGGTGGTAGCGCGATATGTGAGCACGGGGCGCTCAAATACCGTTGCAAGGATTGCGGTGGCAAGAGCATCTGCGAGCACGGAAAGCGGCGTAACAGGTGCAAAGACTGCGGCGGCGGTGCGATCTGCGAGCACAAACGGATCCGCTACCAGTGTAAGGACTGCGGCGGAAAGTCCTTCTGCAAGCACAAGCGGCGACGCACTGAGTGCAAAGACTGCCGCGACGAGGCCGCTGCCGATGCTGGAGGAGAGCCTGCGCAGCCCAAGGTGCGTGCGAAGCCAGCGTCGCGCAAGCAGACACAGGTGAACGATCCCGCGCAGAGCAAGGCGCAGAGCAAGCGGCGGAAGCTGCCGGGCTGGCGCGAGTTGAATAGGCAAACCGACATGGCGATGGAGATTGCCATCGCCCTAGGGCTCGGGGTCGGGACCGAGCCCGTTCCACTGCCTTCCGATGAGCCGGCGACGGGCTTGGCCACCGCGACGGCGCGGCCAATATCAGCACTGGTGGGATCGCCGGAGGAAGTCGCCCGCACGCTGACCTTCTTATACAGCGAGCCGGATGGCGAGGCACCGACGATCGCGCCTGCGGTCGCCCAGCTGGCAGAATCGACGTCCGGCAGCGCGCAAGCTACTACGCATCACGCACAAAGTGGCACGCGGACGGACTCGACGCTACATCACGTCGAAGGTCTTGGCGCGCACAGCGAGACGCCAACGGATCCGACTGCATTTCACGTGGCGCAGATGTCGTGGATGCCGGGGTCGAGCAGTCTGCAGAGACTGCAGTGAGAGTGACGCGACGTCGCGTGACGTCGACGGACGACGCGTCGATCGAATCGACGTGTGTATTTTTCTAGCTTTTTGAGATCGGGATTCGGGTCACTTCAACCAAGATTCGATCCTAACTCTGTTCATTCGGTTCCCCCTGCTTCGTTCATGGTCCGATCACGCTGATATCGCCCTCTCCATGTCCATCCATGCCCATGGGCCATGCATGCCGTGCGTCCCCATATGCACGATACGACGACCAACACCCCACAGCAGACCACACTCCGATCTCCGACGCGCGTCGCACCACAGACAGCACATCAACACCACGCGTCCACACCCTCACGCAGCAGCTCAGACACCACACTACGCGCCACACAGGTCCGAACCGCACCACGCTCCATCCACACCTGCACAATCAACACAGCTCATCACACCACGCCCCCAAACACCATAGCACGATCACACTCATTTCCACGCCTTCTCTGTGGCGAGGCTCGATAGCCCGAATCCGCCACGCTTCTAAATCCTCCGCTGCGCACCACACCCGCGGTGGGCGCCTCCTCATCTCCAGTTTCCTCAGCCGCCGCTCTCTCACCGATCCGATCGTCGGTTCCGCCCTCGAGCCGATGGCCTGGCTCCATTGGGCTGCAGCGGCACAGGCGGCTGCTTTTGCGGCGCCGCCGCCGGGACATATTGCCCCGCCGCCGCTGCCGCCTGTAGGAACTGAGCGTACTGGGCGTACGCATCCGGGTCGTAGTTGCCCCACCACGGGTTTTGTTGCTGATAGGCGAGTTGCTGCATGTAGGCTTGCTGCTGCTGCTGCTCGTAAGCCGCTGCCTGCTGCTGCTGCTGCTGCTGCTGCTGCTGCTGCTGCTCTCGAGTCCCTCCCCGCTCTCGCTGCCCCGGCCGGCGCGCAGATGGCGGCTGGGTGGGCGGCGCCGGCTGCATGGCGGCCAGCTGCTGCTGTTGGCGCTGGTCCAGTTGAGCGAGGTGGGCGGCGCCGCGGCGCGCCTCAGCCTGGTGCTGCTGCCATTCGACCTCAGAGGCACGAGCATATGCTGCACGCGATGCCCCTGGGTCCTCGGCCATAGTCGCTGCATCGATTACACCCATCGACGCGGCATAGTCATTTCCATATCCATTCTCCGTCGGCGACGGCTGCGCGACAATCTCTTTCACCTCCGCCGGCTGTGGCGTGATGCTCATCCCGTTGAGCTGCTGGCGACGGCGCTCCATCGCCGTCTTGGCCGGTGCAGCGCTCGAGGCAGTCCTCGGGTAGGCGACGTCGGAGGCCGCATCCATATGGAGGCGGAGCATGTGCGCGGTCGGCGCAGGCTCCGATACGATGTCGCTCTCGTTGTAGACCGACTCCATCTCGAAGGTCAGCTCGAGGCGGGCGGTCTCTCCCGTCTCGGCGCCCGCGACAGGCTCGACGGTGAACGTGTAGATGTGCTCGCCGGGCGCAGAGCAAATGGGCGCCTGCATCATATTCTTGACGCCAAACGTCGGTGGAGCCGACGCGGCGGAGCGCGGCGTCGCCGGCTGGCTCGTTCCACGCTTGGACATGGGGCGGTTCGCCGCCGCCTGCTGCGCCTGCGCGGTGAGTGCGTGGAGCGATGTGTCGTATACGTTGGAGCCATGGACGACGATGTCGCCGTTGAGAGCCGATGCGTTGAGCACGAGGCGTCCCGTGCCGTGGACGGCGATGAGGTCGAGCCGCTCGTGCTGCTGCACGTAAAAGGTGGTGCTCGGGGCGTAGGCCTTCTGCATGACGCCCATCGGATCAATAGCCACCGTGCGCGTGTGTCGCTTGACGAAGCGCCACTCGCGTGGCGGCTTCATCGTACGAAACATCGCCCGCGAAATCATGCCGGGCGGGGGGGGCGAGATTGAGATGAAGGCGACTACGAAATTCCAGGTCCGCAAGGGCAAGCCCAAGGGTGGCACCGTGCTGCCCACCTCGATCAAGCTCAAGGCGACATCGAGCAAGCCAATCGTCGTGCAGCTGCAGCAGATTCTGCAAGAGAACGCGGTTCGCGTGATCGACCTCTTCCGCGAGTGGGACACGGACGGCTCGGGCCAGATCAGCAAGAAGGAGTTTCGTCAGTCGATCGCTGCGCTCGGTTACGACGCGCCCAAGGACGCGCTCAACGAGCTCTTTTATCTCTTCGACTATGACAACTCGGGAGAGATCACGCTCAAGGAGCTCAAGACTGCGCTCGGCCGCTCGGCCGACGACCCGGCCGTCGTCGCGGCCGCGGCCGCCTCGTCCGCCCGCCAGAAGGAGAGGGATAATGCCGTCAAGGAAAAGGAAGCGACCAAGGCCAAGGGCGGATCGTACGCGGCGGTATCGGGCGGCTACAACAACAGAAAGCCACCGGAGGTGGAG
>JACLAA010000590.1_pt1 | contig 16996 bp, 9 predicted proteins | sample 8027891 | NCBI WGS metagenome assembly JACLAA01 (sample SAMN15724900, study PRJNA655200) | protist metagenome | isolation source: fluorescence activated cell sorting (FACS) single amplified genomes of... | place: Spain: Blaines Bay Microbial Observatory, Mediterranean Sea | collected 2016-01-19 | reverse complement strand
CGATAAGGAGCGAGAACTAGCGCAGATCCGCGAGAACTACCTCGGCAAGAAGGGCAAAAAGAAACAGCCCAAACCTTCGGAGAAGTTTGCGCGCGTGTTCCAGTTCGACTGGGACGCGAATGACGATACTTCCCAAGATCTGAACCCGTTGTACGCGCGAAGACATGCGATACAACCGATGTTGGGACGAGGCTACTTAGCTGGGCTCGATATGCGGGAACAGCGACGAGCTCATACGTTCTCGCAAGCATTGAATGATAAGCGAGCCTCCGAAGCACGAGCGCAGGAGGAGGCGGAAGGTTTAGCAAGAACCGAGAGGAAGAAGCGCGAGGCCCAAAGAAAGAAGGAGCGCGACGCTCTGACCCAAGCCCTAGCCGCGGAAGAGAAGAAGGTCGAGGCCACGGCCCTAGGCAAGAAACTCCTCCACTGGACGGAGAAGCCGCTCGCCGACATGAACTCACGAGATTGGCGCATTATGAAGGAGGATTTTGATATAAGGATCCGGGGCGGGAAGGCGCCGCCCCCTCTCCGGTTCTGGAACGAGATGGCCGTGCCGGAAGGTATTCATAAGGCGATTGCCGATGCCAAATATAGGGATCCTTCACCTATTCAGAGACAAGCTATACCTGTGGGTCTTGAGTTGCGGGACTTGATAGGTGTGGCCGAGACCGGTAGTGGTAAAACTGCGGCGTTTGCCGTTCCGTTGTTAGCTTATGTCGCCCAATTACCCGCGCAAAGGATCGCGTCACTCGCCGAAGACGGTCCGTTAGCTGTGGTACTAGCTCCTACCCGTGAATTAGCCCAGCAAATCAACGACGAGATCGCGAAACTGTCTTCATACTTATCCTGCAAGACCACTACCATAGTAGGCGGAAGGTCGATCGAGGACCAAGGCTTCTTACTCAGAGAAGGCGTGGAGATCATCGTAGGAACGCCGGGCAGAATCAACGACTGCCTCGAAAGCCAGTACCTCGTCCTGAACCAGGCGAACTATGTGGTATTAGATGAAGCAGATAGGATGATAGACATGGGCTTCGAGCCGCAGGTCCACACGATCCTGGAGGCCATGGGGGGGTTGCTGATGAGCGAGGACGAGATGTTGCTGGAGCAGCAGCGCGCGGCTTTGGCGCGAGGCGAGGCGTGTTATCGCATCACGGCCATGTTCTCCGCGACGATGCCTCCGGGAGTGGAAAAACTCGCGAAGAAGTTTTTAAGGCATCCCGCGATTGTCTGTATTGGAGATGAGGATTCTGGCAAGAATAAGAGAATAAGGCAGCACGTGCTGTTCATCAGTGAGCAGCAGAAGAAGCAAACTTTAATTGATCTTCTTAGAAGAAAACAACCGTCGGAGAAGTACCTCGTCTTCTGTAACGAGAAGCGCGGCTGCGACGCTCTGAAGAAGGTCGTGGAGAACGCGCAGATCCGGTGTGGTGTGCTCCATGGCGGCAAGACGCAAGATCAAAGAGAAGCTGCCCTAGAAAACTACAAGCGCGGCACGTTCCGGATCTTGATCGCTACCGATGTCGCCGGCCGCGGTTTAGATATTCCAGATGTCGCTCATGTGGTCAATTACGACATGCCGCTGAAGATCGAGAACTATTCGCACCGCATCGGCCGTACGGGTCGGGCGGGCAAGAACGGCGTCGCGTCGACGTTGCTGACGGATTCCGACGAGGCCATGTTTTATGAGTTGCGCGAGTATTTAGAACAGACGGACGCCGACATCCCGCAGAAACTCGACAAGCATCCCGCGGCGCACGCGAAGCCGGGTGAAAGAAACGCGCGCGGCGAATTGCTGACGGAGCGCGCGGGCATGCGAGGGACGCAGTTCCTCGACGCGCGGAAGTTCGAGCAGGGGTAAGTTTGATAGTGTCTTAATTAGCGCGCGAGGTGCTCCCGGATGCGCTCCAAGTTGCGTTTGACTCGTTGTGTCACAGGGTGTGCACTCCCAAGGACCTGCCGAAGCCGTTTCAGGTGCTCGGTGAGAATCTCCGCGGCCTCGAGCATGTCGCCACGAGGCGCAGCACCCTGTTGAAACAATGATTGCGCGAGAGTTTCGGTCATGGTGAACGTGACGGGATCGTCGCGTCCCATCACGCGCCGCGCTAGAGGCCTTGCGAGAAGCGCGAGCCGCGCTCCGCGCCCGCGAGACGCCATCGCCGCCGGGGAGCGCGTAAGACATGGAACACGAAGATGACTATATATATATATATATATATATCATTACACGAAGACGACTAGGACCACGTCACCGTGATCTTCGCATCTAATGAAGAACGCAGGCCCTCGAGCTTCTTCTCGAAGGCCTGGATGGGCACTTTGTCCGGCGCCGTCACGACGCCCTCGAGCAGGAAGAAGGGTCTCGTCTTCCCGTCCTTGCCCGAGACCCTGATGGTGTCTGTGGTCAATTCGTCGATATTGAAACCCGCCGAAGCCAAGACTTCGGTTACCTGGTACACGATGCCCGGTCGATCGTAGCCCGTGCACCGTACTCTGGCTTCTCTCATCGAACCTGGATGGCTCGAGGGCTTGATCTCGCGCGCCGTGACGTGCAATCCTGAAAGGTCCTTCGTCGCGCCTTCACCGAGCAACAAGTCCGCCCTTAAATGAGAAGCGCTCGTCTTGTCTTTACTGATAACATGCATTACGACCGTGAAGTCATCATTCATCCTAAGCATCTTGCTACCCGTTATGCTACCGCCCCGATCATAGATCCACTTCGACAATTGCGTCACGAGACCGACCCTATCTCTCCCAGACGCCGTCACGCATAAATGCGCCAAGCCCTGGGTCTGCACGGGTTTGGGCTCCTGCTGCTCGGCGGGTGTCACTCGTCGCGTCAACGCTCGCACCACGGGAGACTTCTCCAAGTAGTCGTCCACGTTCGAAACGCGCCGAGCCAGGCCCTGGGCAAACAACTCGGCGGCCCTGGCATCCACACCTCCAAAGCCGAGCATGACCTCGCCGCCCCGCTCCTCGTCCTTCTCGTGCAAGACCTCGGCATTCACTTCCGCCGCGGTCTCGTCGGACCCGCCGCGCATGGACGACAGAATACACGTCCAAATCAACGAAGTGGACGCGACGACGGGTATGCGCATCCACATCGGCGAGAACGCGAAGTTCATGGCCGTCGCCGGCACCCAGAGCTTCCACAGCGCAAACAGGTCCGGCCAGAAGTTCTCGGACCACCTCTGGTAAACTTTCGACGGTGAGGCTTCACTGCCCAGGCACACGATCTCTTTTGTCATGTAAAAGGCCGGAAAATACATGAACGGGTGGTGGACGCACTGGTCCAGGAAGACTTGCGCGGCCAACGCGGCCTGGCCCTTGAAGTCCGCGGCCTTTTCTCGCAGGGACTTGGCTGCAAATTTTTCTGCGTTCGGGAACAACCGCGAGAATACTGGTACATACAACGAGTACTGCACGATGCCTAGATACCCGAACCCAAAGGACGCGAAGGCCGCGTTCCGCTTCCAGTCGATGTTTTCTCGCCTCTCCACAAAGACCTGGACCACCAAGTCGGAGACCGACGTCTTCGCGCAGCTAAACCCAACCCCAAAGGCCATGGGGTTGGCCCGCGCGAAGGTGGCGATGATCGACATCTTTCTGTGGTGTTGTTGTCGCTTTTGGTGGCTCCGCGTTTACGGCTCTACAGCGTGTGGATCTATGCAGAGCTGTTAATCGGCCTGAGGGGCACCACGAGCGACGCTGCTTGCAGCAGAGCTAGCTATGCTATTGATGAGCCCTAGACGCCAGCCGTATAGTGGTGAGAGAGAGTTATGCGGCTACGCGGAGGGAGCGCACCTTGGGCTGCACGATGGCTGCACGATGACAAGGCGGAAATTCGTGAGTGACTGACGCCTCGGTGCACCCCTCCTAGCACTCAGACGCTACACCTGCGACGACTGTGCGGACCGGTCGGGGTCTTCGGAGCTGCGTCGACCCGCACGCGGACACGACGGTCGCGCCTGTACATGTTGCTCGATGGCGAACACGCCGCCACTTCGCAGCTGAGGGCTGTGCGTGGCGTGGTTCGGGTCTGACGCCAGAGGTTACCCACAACGCTTACCCGACGCGCGCGGCGGGGAGGGGTCGAAGTCGTTAGAGCTGCGTGTCGGCGTCCGGGTCGGCGGCCGACGCGCGCTTCTTCTTCTTTTTCTTCTTCTTCTTCTCGGAGCCGTCCTCGGACTTGGCGCGCTTCTTCGACGGCTTCGTGTCGGCGGGCGGCGGCGGCGGCGGCGACGGACCGAGCGACGGCGAGGGCGGGAAGTGGATGAGCCGCTCGTCGGGCGACATTTTCTTCCAGCGCTCGTCGTCGGCCTTGGCCTTCTCCTGGCCGGGCCGTGCCTTGTCGTTCCAGGGCCTCTGGGCGGCCTCGTCCATCTCGCGCCACATCTTCGCGAGCTGCGACATGGCGCCCTTGCCCTTGACGTCGAGCGTGGGCCGCGTCGCCTCCATGAACAGCTGGTAGCCGGTCAAGGCTTTTTTCGGCCGCGTCGGGTCCCGCGCGGCCTTCTTCTTGCTCTTCTTCTTGCCGCCCGCGACGACGGCCGTGCCCTCGTGGGCGTCGAGGAAGTCGAGCGCCGTGTGGTCCAGGCTCTGGCCCGCGGCGGCGCCGTGGGCGCGCGCGGCTTTTAAATGTGCGACGGCGCACGCGACCTCGGCCTCCATGAGCGCCGTGTGGAGCGCGGGGCCGCCGGACGGAGGCGCGGCGCCGTTCGAGGCCATTTTTTTGGGCGCGCGGGCGGCGGCTCCGCTTGAAAACTGTTTTGTGCTTTTTGAGTTGTGGCCTCGACTTGGCGTCGCGCTTGCACGCTCGCGCGTCGAGAGCGACCAGCGGGCGTCTACTGGAGATTCCTGGGGGCCTGATTACAACGCAGTCCCCGCTAGGAATCAAAATGCCAAAAAGCGGCTGTTTGCTAGTGTCTTACATGTCGCTAGCTCACCTCGGATGCCGGCTTTTGGAGCTCGTTCACGCGCAGAGGCAGAATTTCGACGAAACGCTGGACGAATCGCTGCGCGTGCATCTCTGGCGAGCCACTGCAGGGGTCCGCGGGGCTTCGCAAGCGGTATTTACGCAGAGCCCACAAGGCCACCTATTGCGAGATGTTTCAGCCAGGCTCGTTGCTGGCGCCACCCCCCGGCTTCTACCTCGAGCGACTCAGACGCCCGGCGCTCGAGGCCCCCAACCCGCACGCCGAAGGGTCGCGCCTCTGGATCCTCCTGGAGGAGAGCAAGGCCGAGCTCACGCCATTGAATGAGGACTGCCCCTACGTGCCGCTGAGCGTCTACCAGGCGAGCGACATCGTCGCGAACTCGACGGGTCGGGCCCTCCTCGCCCGGGCCGTCGAGACGAATCGGCGCGACGTCGTCCAGTTCCTCCTCTCGCGCGGGGTAAACGTCAACCACGAGTCCATGGGGCTGCTGCACTCTGCCGTGTGGAAAGGCCAGTTTATCGCGACCAACCTGCTCTTGGACTGTGGCGCCGACGTCGATGCGCTCGATCCCGATAGGGGCCGGACGCCGCTGATGCGGGCCGCCGACAGGACGCGAAGCGTTTCCGCGGAGGTGATGCCCGCGCACCTCGCCATGGTCCGCCTCTTGCTCTCGCGGGGCGCCGACGTCCGCGCGAAGGACCGCATGGGCCACCAGGCCCACCAGATCGCCGCCATGGGCACGCCCGTCCGCGCCCTGCTCTCGGACGTCAGGGCCGCGGGCGGGTGGCGGTCCTACGTCCACCGCGATCGCATGCGCTTGCTCGTGCTCCGCGCGCTCTGCGAGAAAGGGCGCGCTTCGACGAGCGACGGCCTCTTCGCGCGGCTCTTCGCAGCGGCAAAGGTCCGACCATTCTCCGAGGCACCAGCGCGCGACGCGACCGTCGACGCCACCGCGCGGTTGCTCAGCGATTTGGATGCATGCATGCAGTTTGAAGAAGACTACTACGAAGGCCGCCTCGACAGTGTCCTCCCCAAAACCTGGCTGGAGATGGACAAAGACCTCGCGTTTGACACCGTCGACGTCGTCGTCAAGGCGGAGAAAACCTTCGGTATTGGCTTTAAAAACGTCGACGAGCGGTGCGTTGTGCGCGCCTTCGCTGAAAACGCGGATGCCGTTGGCAAATTGCGGTGCAACGACGTCTTGATGGCCGTGGGAGACGTCGAGGCGCGCGAGGTCGGCTTCAAAGCGACCCTAGAGGAACTCGGGAAGTGCGCGCCCGCCGGCTCCGCGACGCTGCGCGTGGCGCGGCCGCGGCTTCCCCCGCATTTAGTTTTTGACGCGAACATTATCTCCGCGGCGCCTGCCGCGCGTCTGGACCAGGACGTGTTCAAGAAGATCTTCTCCTTCTGGGAGCCGCTCGGCCACGGGATGTGGCTGGATCTCGCGAGCGACAGCGTTCACTTGGACCGGTTCTGTCGTGCCTCGACAATCTGCAAGCGGATGCTGATCCCGCACGTCGAATACGACTAGCTCTGGGTAATATTAAACAAAAATTAATTTTCAAACCGGCGACAGCGGCCGATCCCCCTTCCGGTCGACGGGCGCGCGCGCGACCATTTCTGATTGCGGCGCGGCGTCGAACTCGACGGGCCCGGCCGCTAAGGCCGGCTGGATGTAGTAGTCCACGGCGAGTAGATCGTCGTCCTTTTCATCCGAAGAAGACTCGCCGACAGATCTTCTTCTCCGTCTAGGTGTCGCGTGGCGATTCGCTCGTCTCGTTTCGTACAACCCGAAGCGCACGGCGTTTTCCCGGTCCAAGTATCTAGCGGGCAGCTCAAAGGTCCGTCGCACATCTAGTCGAGACCGCAACGTGAACAGCACCAGCGGCGCCAAGGCCACCGCCTGGTGCGTCGCGTCCAACAGTATGAGATGCCCAATCAGCGTCAAGTGGCCCACGACCAACGCCAGGAAGAAGAACCGCGCCAGCGTCGGCCCGGGGAACGCGCCGCCCGTCTCGTAGGCTCTTACGTACACATAGAGGAACTGGTGCGAATATACCTTAACCGCGACGGCGAAGTAAGCAAAGCACACCAGCGCGACGACGGGCGCGATCGGCGCGAAGATCGTGCCCACTAGTACCACCAAGACAAAGTCCGGCAAATAACTTCCGTAGTCGAATTCTGGGGGCCGCCGCAGTCGCCTTCGTACTCGTGCAGGAACCTTGAAATACTTGGACCGCGTGACACCTTGCCGCGCGACGACGCCGATGAGCGCCGTCGGCCTCGCGAGCTCGAAGGCTAATGAGAAGAGTACTTTGGCGATGACGAGTTGTAAGAAATAAGACCCCATGCCAGGTAGAGCTTTGCCCAGTAGGTCTAATAAAGTCTTGGGGTGGTCTAAAAATTGTCGTAGTACTGAGAGTAAAGAGCCAGAAGCAACAGTGACGAAGATCTGCAGTAATTGGAAATACAAGTATCTCGAGGACACGTACGCATGTGCGGCCGACTTCGTTTTCACACCTGCATACGACACGGCGACGGCGTCTAAGACAATGGGTAAGGCGCCCAATAAAGCGAGCATGATGTAGACCGGCAATGAGCCCGACACGAGAATACGCAACGACTCGTACTTTTCTTCTCTTGCGAGCGGTTTCAGCGCGCTCCAGTAATGGGCCAAGACCTCCAGATTACATAAGGCTTGGACCGACGCGACCAGCGGCGTCCACAGCAACGCCAGAAAAAATAGCCCGACGTTCGCCGCGCCCAACCGTTCGTCGACCTCGTCCTTTGGAATACTGACGTTGGGCCACAACATGTCGGAAGCTGGCGGGGCTAATGAGACGTGGACGTCGCCGCGTCTCGCTGTTAGCACTAGTTGGGCCGCGTCCGAGGCGACTGCTGGACTATAAAAAGTAACAACACCAGTACTCGATGCGCCGTCCTCGTTTGCATATCGACGTGAGATCTCGTTCAGACCAGCAACAGCACCCAAAAAGGAAATGGCTTGTAACGAGGCATCTCTAGCCTTGGAAGCGGCCTGGTTGAAGGAAGGCTGATGGGCTAATTTGCTATCAGGAGGTGTTGTGGGCAATAATGCATGCGCTTCTAATACCTCAGCCGCTCGCGCTTCCTTCGCCTCCCGAATACCTTCTTGGCACTTTTGCACGGCCTGCTCCTTCTCTGAGAGGATCGCGGCTAGGTCACTCAAACCTTCATCAGACGTAATCGTGGCATACCCATACCCGCCCTCTTCCGACCGCCACGCGTAGGCGTCGGCAGCGGCATCTCTCGCATCTAACAGTTTTTCTAGATGCGCGCAGTCCACAAACGATACGGCCGAATGCACGTCTCGATGCCCAAACAAGGCCGCGAAATACTGATGCAGCGCCGCGTCGCTCCGCAAGCGAGGCGGCACCCTTTCGACCAGGACGGAGCATCTCGGTTGTGGACTTTCACCGGCGCCGTCGCCTCTTCTGAGATATTCTCTCCTCAGTCGTAAGTAGTGCCGCGCTTCTCGTGTCGCCAAGTAGATAGCGGCTGTCGTAAAAGCGTACGTGAAGACGACAGCTAACCATAAACGCCACCTATCCTCCAACACGTGTTCGCAGTTACCTAACGTCAAGCCGTAGAAGCCCTCCAGGTGACTAGCACCGTGTTTATAGGCCAGGATGAGAGTTATCGACACGATAGACGTCCACCCAAATAATCCGCGACACATCATCAGAAATCTTATAGCGCAATACGCATCTAGACCCACACAATGCCGCAATTGGTCATCTGACAAGGATGAGGACGACACGACCCACGCAAAAGGGTGCCTCTTGGGCACGTCCTTCGGCTTTCGGTCCGGTAGGGCGTGCTTCAATCTACACAGATAGACGCTCGTTTTTCTCCTTGCTAATTCGAAGAGGAGTAATAGGCAAAAACAGATCGCGGCGTCAAGCTTACACGTGATCCAGATCTCCTCCCAGCCGCCACTTTCGACATATAACGGCTGGACGCCCTGGTCTAGGACATCTCCAATATGAGCCAGGGCGTCGTCGTCGGCTATTGTGTTGTTCGTCATGGCTTGCCAATCGCTGTCTTTGTCTGTGGCTGCTTTTTTGTCAGGTCAGTGCTGCGTCGGCGGCGTGAAATCGCCGTCTGTTTGTTAGGCAGCAGTGATGCGCGCCCCTGCCTAGGCAGGGCGCCCGGCTGCGCCAATCGTATCCGCGACGAGTCGTGCCGGCTTTATGAAAATCGGGCTAGAGGTCAGTAAGACACTAGCAAGCGCTGTTTTGCACGTAAAATACGAGGCGTACGCGGCGTGCGCGGTTCGGGCGTGGTAATCTATACTCGGGATCGGGCCTACACAGCGCGCCCGCTAACTGCATCGCTCGGCGGCGATCACTACCCTCAAGGTTAGTCTTAGTTACCGTTCAGCGCGGCGCAGGCGTTGGTCAACACGCGCCCCGGCGCCTACGACCGCGAGATGGTACGGAACCTCGACGACTACGCGGACCGCGACACAGAACTGTATGCCGCGGCGGTGGAGATCTACGAGGAGCGCCTCGCCGCGGCACGCCAGGGGAAGGCATGCATATAAACTTGGAATTAAATTACACGCCGTCGCTCAGCATGACGTAGCCGCCCGGCAGCTCGGAGTACATGCGGTGCACGACGCTGGCATCGATGAATGGGAGCTTGAGATAAATTCCCGTCGCCGGGTGGGCGACCGTTGAGCAGTCGCGCGCCTTCACGCAGAGCTGGATCGCGCGCTCCAAGAAATCGTGCTCGTGCACGCAATCCTCCGTCGCCACGCGGACCTCCATCGCGACCCACTCGAGGGGCTGGAGCCACGCGTTGCCGAGCGCGTCCGTGGGAAACGAGCGGCGCTCGTGGCCGCGGGCCACTTGCCTGCACTCGAGGATGTTGCCCGTGCGCGGCACGGCGACGTCCTGTCGTCCCTGAAGCTCCCGGGCGCCGGCCGCGCGAAGGATCGCGTTCGCGTTGGCATTGATCCCGGCCGCGCGGAGATTGTTCGCTTCGGCCACGAGCCACGACAGGGAGCAATCGTCCACGGCAACGCGCACTCTGTCCGCACCCGTATTCTGGACCACGACGCGCAGCGTTACCGTCCCGTCGACGCAGCGGCAATCCGGCGTGTGTTGCACCAATACCCACGCGGAGCAGGCGCCCTGGCGCCCGCGCGCTACGACCTTGGCGTGGCGCGGGGTGAGCCAAGACCGCGGCGGCGCGTTGCGGCGGTGCAGCTCGCGGTAGGCCGCTGGCCAGCTCGAGGCGCCGCATTGCTTCGGATGGACGCGCGGCTTCTTGCTAGACCGCCGGACCCGTCGCAGACTGTCCAACACCTCGTTCGTCGCCGCTCTATAGTAATCCATCGGCACGTCGAGCCACCGCGGATCGTGCCAGCGCGCGCGCACGCAGGCCTCCCAGGCCGCCTCGTTGGCGTAGAGCGAGCCGCACGCCTTGGAGGCGGCGCCGAGCCGCGCCAGCGCCTCGCCGCCCAAGTAGCTCGCGATGTAGAGGGCCAGGTCTTCAGGAATGTCCAGGCATGTGGTTTGCGGCGTCTCAGCACTCATGGTTCAAAAAAGCTCTGGATAGCAAGCTGGGATCACGCCACCGGCGGGGCCGCGGCAATCGAGCTTCACGGTGGAGTACGAGGCGTACTGGGCGACTCTACCCTGCGACGCGTAGGTCTCGCAGCCCTTCCGACCGCGCGCGCTGTGGCTGCCAGCTAATTGCTACTTGTTGCTAGTGTCTCACAGCTAGCCCAGTCGTCAGAACAACTTGTAGCTTGATCTTGTCTTACACATCACACACACGTCTCGCCGCCGCCGCCATTCGGCGTGACCGCCGAGAACTCCCGCGACGACGCGAGCTCCCGCCTATGTCTTTCCAACTCGCCCTCGAGCCGCGAGATCCGCTCCTGCTTGTCCCGGATCTGATTCTTGTACGTCTGCACCAAGACCGAGTACTTCTCCTGGACGTTCCCTAATGTCTTCTTCGTGTACGTCTCGAGCTTTTCTCTATCCGAAGTGAGCTTGGCAATCGTCGCGTCGCGCTCGGCGAGCTCGGCCGCGGTCTGCTGCTGCGCTTCCGCAACACGCGCTCGTAAATCACCCAACGCGTCCTCGACGGCCGGCGATGAGGCGTTTCGTGCGATGCGCTCGCGCAGATCAGCTATTATAGAATCCCGTTCCGCGATGCCCTCGGCCGTGTTGTTTGCCAACCTACGTCGCAGATCCGCGATCGTCGCGTCCTGCGCCGCCACTGCGTTCAACGTGTTCGTCGACTCCTCGGCTAAATGACGTTGCAAATCCCCGATGATCTGGTCGCGCTCCGTGGCCACGGAAGCAAGGCGCTTCTCGAGATCCACAATCGTCGCGTCCTGGGCCTCGCGGTCGCGTATAGCCGCTTTCGACGCCTCGTCGTAGCGCCGTTTCAACTCCTCGAGATCCGTATTCGACTCGAGGCGCTTCCGCAGATCCGCGATCGTCGCGTCTTTTAGCGCTAAAGCGTGCATCCTTTGCGTCGCGTCTAATGAAGGAGATGGTGGTGGAGGTGGTGGGCGTTTCTGGAGTTGCGCCTTCTCGAATTCCAAATCGGCGATCCTATCGCGCAGTGACGCGACCTCATTTGCCTCACTCTCCAACCGAGCCTCATTTTCAGCTTCGAGACGAGCCACATTTCGCTGCGCGTCTCGCAAGCGATCCCGCAACTCCGAAGCCGACTCCTCGAAGACCGGAGCCATCTGCTCCGGGGACTGCGGCGCCGGTCGCGCACTGTTCAGCTCGTCTTCGAAGAAGCGGCGCTGGGCATCGCTTTCCTCCTTTTGCAGTGTTATTCTTCTTAGCTCCTCGTCCTTGTCTTCACAGGCTTTGTTTAAATCAAACACGCGTTGGTCCAAAGCTGTTTTTTCGACTCTTAACTGATCCACATCGGCATCGCGCTTCTCGCGACTACTCAGGAGGACTTCCAGCCTCGTGATCTCCTGGACGTGCCTCGCATTGGCTTCATCTAGCTCCTGGAGCTCCCGCTGATGCGAAGCCACATCATCCAACTTCTTCTTGAGCTTTGCGACGCGAGCCTCCGCCGCGTCGGCGTCTCGCGCTCGTGACCTCGCGACATCGAGTTCATCAGTCAACGTCTTGTGGGCGTCGCTCGACGACGATAATGATGCTTCCAGTCTTTCGCACTTCTTCGTTAACTCGAGCTTTTCTCTTTGACACCGCTCTTCCCTGAGCTCGCAGGCCCTTAATGTACTCCGGACCTTCTCGAGTGTTTTTTCTGCGGCACTCTTCGCTTGCAAGGCTTCATCTCTCGCTTGTAATGATAATTCCGACTTGCGCCGCTCTTTCAGCAACGCTTCGTTGTTTTCCTGTTGTATATGACTCTTCTCGTCCTTCAGTCGAGCGATCTCTTGCATAGAAGCCCTACGGTCCTCCTCGTGGAGATCGTCTTCCGTACAGGACGGCGCCTGAGCCGTCGTGTTCATAATACTTTGTACTAAAATCATGAGCTCCGCTTGAATGGTGTCGTCCAGTGACATGATAGTGGTGATGTGTTCCTCTCGGCTCGAGCCTTGCACGGCCGCGCCGAGCACTAGTGAAGCCTGCTTGACGACGTCGTCTGACGCCTCGTCTATTAATGAAGAGACGTCCCTTGAGAGTTCTTGCGCGTACCACCGCTTGAGTCGTCTTAGGAGATTGTGGGGCGTGCACGGCGCGTCTCCTATAATTGAAAATGCTGTGGCGAGGTCCTTGCGTAGCGTGGTGATTGTGCTGTCTTCGTTGCCGTCGAAGGTGCGCGCCCAGGCGGCGAGGGCCTCCAGCGTCTGCGGCGATGCCATGACTGTGTGCGGCGCGAATTCGAAGCTGCTTGTGTGCTGCCTTGCTGCCGCGCCTCCCGAGCGAAGAACTGCTTTCCGATTGGGTGACCGATGCGTGTGGTCGTTTGGCGTGTCCTGCGCCAGCTATGTGATGCCGTAGGGCCGTAAATTTTGCGCCGCGGCCGCCGTCGAGCTCTTGCTAGTGTCTTACAGCCCGCTAGCACAAACTACGCGGAGGCCTGCGCGTGCAAAGGATGGGTAATTCGGGCGGGAAGGAGGGCTCTGAGGAGGCAAAATAGATTTAACACTGTTTAGGGAATTCATCTCAGCTCCTCCTTTTGGCGGTCCTAGTAGCGCGGCCAAGCGGCGCAACGAGCGGTCGAGGGACACACCCCAGCAAGCGCGGGACTCACAGCTGACATCTTTGCCCGCCGCCGCGCCACGAGCACGCCGCAATGGCTAGGTAAGGAGCCCGAGTCATAACCTCTCCAGCTTGAGGACCTAGCGCTGGCGCGAAGCGATGATCCCGGGCGGCGCGGCCGCAGCGCCCGCGCTCGCCAGCACCACCGCTGCGACGGCGCCGCCGCGCGCGCGCCCAACCACGCCCTGCCGCCGCGAAAGACGAACGCTCGTTCCCGCCCGAAATGACACCGCGCCCAACATCACTCGTTTTTCCCCGCGCAGCGCCTACGGCGGCCCGACCAGTTCCCTAAACGGGAGCGGCCCCGTCGCCCACGAAGCTGAAGCAAGGCAATTACGGAGGAAGGCCGAAACTCTACTGAGGGCCGGCGGCGCGACCCCGGACAACGCCTTTTCACTAGCATTGGATTTCTTTTTCGCGGGAAGAGGCGCACCCGAGTCGGATAAAGCTCTCGTCAAGGCCTATGCCGTCGAATTGCAACAACGAGAGTCCGTAGACGTCGCCTATACGGCGGCGTTGGACGCTTATTTAAACGGTGCGGCTCAATTCAGAGCACAACGAGGGGCCCCGGGCCCGCCGGGAACACCGCCACCGAAAGTCGGTTCTATTGATGCTTCTTCATTAATGACGCGCGCCGAACGGCCGATGAACTCGCCGATGGCGTCGAATCGAAGGCGGGCCCAACCGGCCGATCAGGCAGAACTGCAGCAGGCCGCCCAACCTGATGTTTCCATGGGTGAAGAGGTGGATGAAGATGAAGATGACGAGTCCGCCGGCGACTTCGACCCCTACCTGTTCATGAAGCACCTGCCTCCGAAGTCCGCGGCGTGCCGCGAGGGCTGGGACGCGGCGCATCCTCGACTACCGCCAAACGCCACGAGGAAGCCCGTCACACTGGTACTAGATTTAGATGAGACTCTCGTGCATTCGCAGATGGAGCCGCGGGCCGACGCGGATTTTGTGTTCGACGTCCAGTTATGTGGAGTTACTTCTACCGTGTACGTGAAAGCTAGACCTAGGATGGCTGAATTCCTAGACTACGCTTCCGAGAGATTTGAAGTGGTTATTTTTACGGCGTCGCACCGCGCGTATGCGGAGACGTTACTCGATAAGATCGATCCGAGAAGGACGCGCATCCAGCATCGGTTGTATCGGGACGCTTGTGCCACTGTGGACGGTCTCTACCTGAAAGATCTAGACGTTCTCGGGAGAGATTTGAGCAAGGTAGCGATCGTCGACAACACGCCGTACGTGTTTGGCTTCCAGCCGGACAATGCCATACCGATCGAGTCGTGGTACGACGATCCTCAAGATAGGGAGTTGGATGAATTGCAGCCTCTGTTGGATCGGATGCGCAACGCGCGCGACGTGCGGCCTCTATTGGTGGAGGCGTTCGGCATGCGGCGGCGCATCGAGGACGCGGACGACTCCATGCTCCAGGAGGGCTGGGTCGCGTCCTGATTGTTTCGCTTCGTTCTCTCTCGGCATTCGTAGTTTATTTCGCGCGTGTAACTATGGGTCTTACTACCCGCTAGCGTCGACTACAGTCGCGTCGATGGCGTATGAGCTGCACCGAACTCTACACCCCCGGCGCGCCATCGCCGCGACGATCGCACGAAAACACCTTCCCCTGAACTACCCGCGCTTCCTGCTGGTCATCCGACCTAGCGGCCAGTAAGATACTAGGAAGCGAAAGCTATCGCACAAGTAGAAAAACACATCAACTAAGTTACGATTTGGACTCCTCCTTCGCCTCCGCCACGCCGATAGGCTTCGACGAGAACCCCGTGCCCGCGCGGACCGAGCCCGCCCGTAAGACAGGAGGCACGCGCTTCGGCCCTTGCTCCTTCTTCGCCTCCGGCGACTTCGGGCCCGAGGAGAAGCCCATGCCCCGGCCGAACTTCCGCGCGGGCACGGCGTCGGCGCCCGTCGACGGCGAGAAGGCCAATGAAGGGCCAGGTGCCATTGAAGGCGCGGGCCGCGCCACGAACTCCTTTCTGCGATTCGCGTCCAGTTTCCTAGCCATGGACGACGAGTCGCGCGCGGCCTCGATCTGGGCCACGACGTCCGTCAACGGCGACATCATCCCGTTCACCGGCCGTTGGCCTCCTCTCGATTGCGAGCGCCTTCGCGCAAGTCTTCTTTCAATGGACTCCTTGTGTCTTCTAGCGTCGTCGACCCGTCTTTCCCGACGGCTTTCCGACGCGCGTTCTTCGTTCCTCTGTAGCGTCGCGAAGAGGGCCCGGTAGTCCTCGGAGCGCCTTCTTTCACTCTGTGAGACGACCTGCTCGTCGTCGGACGAGTCCTGGCTCTTGGTCTCATCCACCGTACCCTTCGACTCCACGACGATCAACGTACCCTTCTGAGCCACGCATTCTAGTACTTTCGACCGCCTAGCGGCCACGAACTCGTGCATCTTCTGGCGCCGCTCCGCTTCCAGGTCGGCATCTAACTGCACGAGCTCGCCCTCGACGTCTTGTTGCTTGCGCTCGGCCAGCCTTCGCAACAAATCACCTCTTCTACGAGCTCGATCATCATGTAGGCGCGCCGCCAACGCGCGCAGAGCCTCGTCGTGGTCCCTCACGAGATCCGCGACCGCGTTCACGTCAGCAGAACCACCCGCTCTCGCACAAATACCCACAGCTTCGCCACAAAAAGAAGCGTGGTGCGCCGCGCAGGCCTTCACCTCTCTTCTATCAACTTCCTTCTCTAATTCAGACCACTCGTCGAGCTCGTCCTTCGGGATCGAATCGTCGGACCGCATCAGGCGCTCCCTAACTCGCCTCCGCAACGCCTCCTGCTGCTTCAAGCGCGCGTCCGCCAGCATGTCGTCGACGCGTTCGTGCTCCGCCGCGTGGCGCTCGATCAACTTTAGCGCTTGCTTCCGCAGGTCGTCCTCGCTCCTTAATTCCGTAACGGCCTTCGCCAATCCATCACCTATGCGTTGCGCCGCGGGCAGCACCTGCAATACATTATTCGCATCAACCCGAGCTAGTAGTAACCGCCCGCGCAGCGCGTCGACATGTCTATCTGATAGCGCATCCAACGCCTGGCGCCGCTCGTCGCAGAGCTTCTCATCTAACGCTTCTAAGGCGGCGTCCGCCGCGTCTCGATCCGACGCCCGCACCTTCTCGATGCAGCGCATGCGCTTCTCCGCGTGCCTCCGAGCCAAGCGATCCGACAGCTGCTTGCGCTGGTCGTGGTGGTCTCTCGTTAGTCTAGTCACATCCACGGGATCGATCGGCGCATTCAAAAACTTGAGCTCGCCGTACACGTCGCCACATAACTTGGCCTCGTCCAGCCTTCGTGCGCGCAGGTCGTTCTGATCATCATCTCTACACAGCTCGGCCCACTCCCGGAACTCTATTTCAGCATTCGACGTCCGCGACGCTAATCTCTCAAGCAGCCTACGCCTAGCTTTGACGCGATCCGACGCCCGCTCGTCCGCGCGCCGCCGTCTCCCTCGCGCGTCGCGGGCCGCGACGTCGGCCACAGTCATAGCCAGGTGCTCCGCCGAGACGCTCCCATTTAGGTCTTCGGCCTGGTGCGCTTGTAATGCGTTATCTTGCCGCTTGAGCTGCGCCTCGACATCATTTATGTCTCCAGAAGCCATGCGTTGGGAGAAGCGCTTCTCGAGCTGCGCGCGGAGCCGCGCCCTTGCTGCGATTCTATTTTTTAATGATCGAGCCGCCGCCTCCTCCAAACCACGAGATGCGCATTCTGCGAAGCGCTCGAGGGCCTCGCGCGCATCTCGCTCCGCTTGCTTGCCCTCGGCCTCGACGCGCTGCAGCTTCTCCGCATCATCAA